>OFFE01000818.1_pt1 | contig 24803 bp, 18 predicted proteins | sample 1521371 | NCBI WGS metagenome assembly OFFE01 (sample SAMEA3504131, study PRJEB24116) | mouse gut metagenome | biome: mouse gut; feature: mouse-associated habitat; material: faeces | place: Denmark | collected 2011 | reverse complement strand
TATCCATCTGCTGCGGGCAGGCTTGTGAGGCAGCTTTTATGAAAAAGAGCATCATGCAAAAATCATATATGAAAATGCCGTGAAAAATTATCTTAAAAAGCAAAAAATGCTTGACGGTAGCAGGAAATCCATTTATAATGGGATATGAACAAAGAGATTTGCATATTATAATGCTGATCATACTCCGGTGTCCTACGGGCCCGGGGTTTTTTTATAGGAGATGCCAATGGATAAAGTATATTCCAGCACAGATGACCAAATCCATATTCTTCGCTCAAGAGGAATGACCATCGCTGATGCCGCCTGTGCAAAGCGAACCATTGATTTAGAGAATTATTACAATCTGATAAACGGATATAAACAGCCGTTCCTTGATTCTACATATTCCGGTTCCGATGAAAGGTACATTTCAGGGACAAAATTCGAGGAAATACATTCCCTATACTTGTTTGACCGTGAACTGCGTAATCTCTTTATCCGCTATATACTTGAATTGGAAAATAACGTGAAAAGCGTGCTTGCCCATGATTTTTCCGCAAAATATGGGCATGAGAATTATCTGAAGATTGCTCATTTCGATATTTCTGTCAAAAGGTGGGAGAAAATGACCGCTTCGCAGAAAATAGGGGCAATTTCCGCACTGATATCCGGCTTGCAGCATGAAATTGCCAGGCAGCTATCTAAAAACAATCCTATGATTTCCCACTATATGCTGGAATATGGCTATGTCCCCTTATGGGTGCTGGTGAATGCCCTCTCTCTGGGCACGATTGGCATATTCTACTCATACCTGAAACAAAAAGACCAGAATGATATCGGCAGACATTTCCTCCTGAAACCGGAAGAAATGAACAGTTTCCTGCAAGTGCTTACCATCTATCGTAACGCCTGCGCCCATGATGAACGGCTTTACAACTTGAAATCGCTGCGCAACAATATGAAGCCAAACAGCATACGAACACTGTCTTTACATGGAAAGCTAGGTATCCCGGTAAACAGCAGCAACAATCCTATCTATGGGAAAAATGATCTTTTTGCCATTATTATCATATTCAAGACAATGTTGCCTAAAAAGTCATTTGATACATTTTTCATGGCTTTGAAGAAGCTGACTGATGAACTTGCGGTCAGGCTCTGTACCATTCCCTTTCAAAGCATTGAGAGAGAAATGGGCTTCCCGCCCAATTGGGCAGACATAAGCAAGGTGTGAGCAAAGCATGCCCCTGCTTCGCTGATTGACGGTATTTGGGAGGTATGGTACAATGCAGAAAGCGAAAATACCAGGAAGATGATAGGGGAGAGTTTCCATGAAAGAGAAGATGACGCGCATTGCAGGGATGGCTATGGTGCTGGGGCTGATGGTTTTGGGCGCCGCCTGCGGAAATCAGGCAGCGGCTACCACGATGAAGCTTGCGGGAACGGAAGGCGAGACATTCGTCCGCGACGAGGAGAAGGAGCTGGAGCCCGTGGCGGACATGAATCTGTACAGCGGCTATCTGTTGGGGACGGAGCAGGAAGGGTATCTGTGGATCGACCTGGACAGCGTGAAGCTGGCGAAGATGGACGAGAACAGCCGGATCGGCATCCGGAAGTCAGGAAAGGAGCTGGAAATCGAACTGGATGCGGGGAGCCTGTTCTTTCAGGTGACGGAGCCGCTGGAGGAGGACGAGACCATGTACATACGCAATTCCAACATGGTAGTGGGAATCCGGGGGACCTGCGGCTGGGTGGAGGCTCCGGATGAGGAGCATCTGCGGGTTTACATCCTGGAAGGCGTGGTGGAGTGCAGCATAACGGATCCCGATACCAAAGAGGTAATCGCCTCCCAGGAGGTGGCCGCGGGCCAGTGGGCCCAGGCGGTATGGAAGGACGGCAAGGGGGAGATTGCCCTGGAACAGTTCACGGAGGAGGGGATTCCTGACTTTGTGAGGACGGAGCTGGAGAAGGATTCAAAGCTGCAGGAAAAGATTTCGGAGGTTTTGGCTCCTGTACAGCAGGATGACGCTGACGGGGAGGGCAGCGGGGACGGCACCGCAGAGGATGCCCCGGGCCAGGAGGAGCCTGAGGGAGAACAGGCAGTGGGGGTCATCCGGACGGACAAGGCCAGTCTGGAGTTTGTGAACGGAAACGCGCCGGGAGGCGTCATTGTGACCCTTCGGGACGGATTGTACGGCGCCGTGGATCTGGAGGGGGAGGAGATTGTCCCCAACAGCTATTCTTCCTATCTCTGCACGCCCAACGACCAGGGGCAGTTCGCCCTGGGAGACGGGGAGAACGCCACGGTTTTTGACCGACAGGGAAATGTGCTCCTGGAGGTGCAGGAGCTTATCTGCATGGGCATTTCCGAAAATGCGGTCACATACGGACATATGAATGAGGCAGGGAAGCCGGAGGTATGCTGTTATGATATCGCGGAGGGCAGGCAGACCGCCCGGATTGAGCTGGAGCAGAGGTATGAGCTGATCGGTTACGGGTACGGCATCGGCATCACCAGCCTGCAGGATGGAGAATTTCTGTATTCCGACACGGACGATCTGAACATGCACCGGGTCAGGAAGGACGGAACCATTGTATGGACGGATGAGGAGCAGGAAGCGCGTCTGCAGGAAATCTGGGTAGAGGAAATGCGCGCGGAGGGGGCGGCCATAGAGGTGACGGAAGAAGGGGCCTACGCCACTTTTTCCTCCAACGGCTCGGCGGGCACATCTATATTTGGGTATGATCCGGGATGCCCGGTGCAGAGCGCCAGGGACGGATACATAGTGGGTACGCCATGGCTGGAGGCCTCTCTTTTGAGGATACATGACCTGAATGCGGGGGAGTCCATACAGCTGGATATGTATTCGCTGGAGGGAGATCCGGTTGACTGCATCTATGACTTCTGGCCCCAGTCCTACTATGACTGCGGCCAATGGTACATCAACAGGGGAACCAGCCTGGTGCTGCGGGGATCCACGTACGACGGTACGGAGGAGCAGATGGATTTCCTCATTGATTTCTCCAGAGCCCAGACGGATGCATCGGGGGATGTGACCAATGAGCAGGAGCTGGTGCTGGCGAAATATCCGTATATCAAGCTGGCGGGAGACGGGTATTATACGGCAAGCGACGGAGAGGCATGGTTCTATCTGGACGAGCAGGGCAACCGGGTGGACTCCCCGGAATGGGCCGACTGCTCCGGATTTTACCAGGGATATGCCCTTGTGCTGGAAAAGGACGGCATGGCGTATCTTGTAGACCGGGATTTCGATAAGGTGACGGAAGGATATCCGGCGGATTCCGTATCCCAGGCCGGCGGGATGTTCTGCATCGCCAAGGGGGACGAACAGACATTCCTCTACATGGGGCTACAGGAGACGCCGGAAGGCGACTGACGATGCACGGATTACAGATATGATATTTATGGAAAAAAGGAGACCAACATGCCCAAAGACAACATCCTGCTGATCACCACCGACCAGCAGCGCTTCGACACCGTGAACGCCTGGGGGAACCAGAGCATCTTCACGCCCCACCTGAACTACATGGCCGCCATGGGCGCCAGCTACACTTCCTGCTATGCCGGATGCCCCATCTGCGTGCCCTCCCGCACGACCATCATGACCGGCCTGGAGGGCTATGAGAGCGGCGTGACCTCCAACGGCTCCCACGCGGCCTTCATGCAGAAATGCACGGAAAACCGCACGACTCTGCCCGCCCTGCTGACAGATTCCGGCTACCAGACCTGCGCCAAGGGGAAGATGCACTTCGACCCCGCCAGAGCCCACTACGGCTTCGAACACATGAAGCTGCCCCTGGATTACATGCGGGAATATGATAAAAAGCAGCCCCTTGCCCGCCCGAAAGTCCACGGCATCGGGGAGTGCGAGATGGAGCCCGTGCTCTCCACCGTGGAGGAAAAGGACAGCATCACCACCTGGATAGCCGACGAGGCCATCGACTTCCTGGAGACCAGGGACTCCACCCGCCCCTTCTTCCTCTGGGCCAGCTTCACCAAGCCCCACCCGCCCTTTGACCCCTGCCGGAACTTCTGGGAGATTTATGACGGCATCCCCCTTCCGGAGCCTGTGACCGGGGACTGGTCGGAAACCGTGGAGACCACCCCCCAGGGCTTCCTGGCGGGGGCTTACGAGAATACCAACATGCACCTGCTGGGCCCCGAACAGAAGCAGGCCAGCCGCCGTGCCTATTACGCCTGCATCACCCAGGTGGACTACCAGTTGGGGCGCATCTTCGGGGCCATGCGGGAGAACGACCTGTTCAAGGATACCTGGGTGATCTTCACCTCGGATCACGGGGAGATGCTGGGCGACCACCACATGTCCCAGAAGAACCTGTTCTTCGAGGGCAGCGCCCATGTGCCCCTGCTGATCATGCCGCCCCAGAGACCGGGGCTTCCTCAGGAACCGGGGCTTCCTCAGGGATCGGGGATTTCCCAGAGACCGGGGCTTCCTCAGGGCGGGGGGCTGCCCCGGAAACTGGGGATTCCCCGCAATGTCCGGATCGACTGCCCTGTGACCCTGGCGGACATCTACCCCACGATCCTGGCCATGGCGGGGCAGGACTGCCCGGAGGGGCGCTCGGGAAGGAACCTGCTGGCGGTATCTGACCTGCCGGAAGACAGAGTCTTCTTCGGCAACAGTCTGAACCGGAATTTCTGCGTCATGGAGGGGAAGAAGAAGCTGGTCTACTCCGCCACAGGCGGCCACGCCCTGCTGTTCGACCTGGACAGGGATCCCATGGAGCGGCATGACCTTTCCGCCGCACCGGAATACAGGGATGTCTTCCAACGGCTCTGGAAGCTCCTGCTGGAGCACACCCGCCGCTACACCCCGGAGGCTCTGACGCCGGAGGGCGGCTTCCTCACCTATGACGCCCCCCGCTTCCCCGGCGACATGCCAGGGCGGTGGTTCGGCTTCCATTATCATGACTACAGCGTGGACACCTTCCACTGACGGCCTCAGGAAGGAACTGCCTATGGATAACTGCTGCCGGCGGACAGGGATTTTGATTCCCGCCAGCAATGAGCCAAGCAATCGTTGTCTGCCAAGCCAACAAAGTGTTGGCTTGGCCAGCAGGCGAATGCCGCGAGGGGTGCGTAGCGCTGGAGGCGCATGATTAGCACCGACCGAAGCGAAGACCAAATACCAAAGTGTCCGAAGGACGCTTTCAGCTCCGCAGCGTTGCAGGCTTGATTGCCAGGAGCCGCTTCGCGCACCCTGGAATCAAAGGACAATGGCAGCAGTTATATCGCATACCGCGGAATACTGTCTCATGTAATCATGGGATTCAACCAGTCACCAGTCAGCGTTATGCAGTCTGGTCTCACGGCAAGTGAAATCGCGGAGCAGTACACCTCCCTACAGCCACAAGCCTCCCCCGTTCCCCCTGTCAATCAAATGCCCTGCCCCGTTCGTCCATTTTTTCAAAACTGACAGAATCTTCCTGAATGATAATTGTTATGTTATCGTTGCTGTATTCCGCTGCAATCTCTTTCAGCTTGCCTACAATATCACCTTCTGTCATACCTAACATTTCATCGATATCCGTTCCGTTCCAAAAATCCTGTATCTCACTTATCATATTGCTGATACAAGCGTCCCGCTCTCCGACAGTGAGCGTCTTTTTGTCTGCGATATGATAGGAAAATGGGTAGAACAGATCGCACCAGGCACCGTATCCGTTTTCTTCCGCTGTTTTTGACGGAAGATATTGATTAAGGATAGGGTCTTCCTCTTTCCGTCCCGTGTTAATGCTTTGCACATATTTTCCATTTTCCACTCCGGAAAGCCATGCGGTTATTGCTACAAAAGAAAGCTCGTCACTGTCCAGGTTCACGGAAAAATCCTGCTGGGCAGTATCAATATTGATCCGTTCCATCCGTTCATAACTTTCATTTGCCCATTCCAGCAAATCCATGTTAAAGTCCGCAACTGACCTGCTCTGGTAATCGGCTGTTCTCAAATCCAATAAGGAACGGTAATCTTCCTCTGTGCCATTGGGATATTCCCGATGCTCCTGTCCTTGCTGTACATTTTCCTGCCTACCCTCTCCGGCATCCAGTTCCGAAAGGGGCAGGAAGGAATATTCCACGGAAATCCGCAGTTTATCTGTATTCCATTTCTCATTCAGCTCTTCGATTTCAGCATCAATGGCTTCCTGCATGAAGGAACGATTCTGCAACTGTTCTTTCGTCTTGTCTTGCATGATATTTCGCAACCCGTCCACAACGCCCAAACGTGCGGCATTGTACTCACCGACAGTAAGCGTATCGGCATTTTGGATGGTAAGGCTGAAAACAAATTCCAGCATGGCATTATCAGAAGCGCCGGGATGATCACTTGCTATGCCTCCTCCAAAATCCCGTGTCTGCCACTTCTCAGCCGTGAGGGGTTCCAATGTGTAGAACAGAAAAGACGCAATCTCATTCCTGTCCTTTTGTTCATAGAGAGCCGTATTTTGAGAGAACCTCTCCAACAAATCACGATATTCTTCCGTATCTGTCAATTCCCATACTTTATTTTGAAATTCCGAAACACTCATATCTTCATAACCGTCAAAGCGCAAGGCGAGCAATTTGCCGAATTCTTCCTCCGAAAAGCCCGCAAAATCCGCAAAATCTGAAGAATCCGCAAAATCTGAAGAATCCGCAAAATCTGAAGAATCTGAAAAATCCGCAGAAGCTGAAAAATCCGTGTCAGGGATCCCGTCCGCTTCTCCCATGCCCGCTGCGGAAGTGGCAAAAGCGGTGGTCACGCCCACAATGAGCACCGCGGCGATACAAATTGCAAATAATGAGGTTTTTTTCGTTTTCATAACCGCTGTAATCCTTTCTTCGATTGCATTTTTACTAAAGCTGTTACAAAATGGCAGCAGACCGCTTTTGGCCGCTTCCATGTCGATAAGCATCAGCGAATAGGCAGATTTCGATTTTTCTCCCAATTGCCGGATGACGCTTTCATCACAAGCCAGTTCTATATCACGGTTGAAAAGAAGATACATCACCCACACAAAGGGGTTGAACCAATGGATACAGAGGGCAAGTGCCGCAACCAGCTTTGTTACAGTATCATAGCGGCAGATATGCACATACTCATGTGAGAGGACATACTGCAGCTGCTTTTCCTTTTTCCAGTCCATCTTTTTCGGCAGGAGGATGACCGGACGGAAAATGCCATAAGTCAATGGGGCGGAAATCCTGTCAGATTGCCTTACCGAAATCCTGCGCTTCAATGGGCGCTCCCCCAGCCACTTTTCCACATAATGGCTGCGGACGGGCAAAGCTGTCCGAAATTCCGTCAGACAACGCAGATAAGATATTACGAAAAACAACCCGGTAAGCAGGATTCCCGCACACCATACCATAAACCACACAGAAACAGACGGTGAAACATCCGCTGGCGGCTGTTCTGCTCCCTGTGCCGTAACAAACAGCCCCTGCATGGCGGGAATGTCGTAACCTGTCCCGGCTTCCGGCCATGTTGTGGAAGATATGCTATGATTTGCCAACGTATAAACACTGAACACGGACGGAATCGAAAACGGGATAAGCAGCCTGAACATCACCAATTCCCATAAAACAAGAAAAGTCTTTTTCGGCAGCTTATGGATCGCCGCCCCGCGGATAATCACTACCGCAGTAATAAAGACAGCCCCCGAAAAGCTCATTTGCAGTACATTCATTTGCTTCACCTCTATTCCAAATCGTCCACAATCTGCCGGAGCTTCCGAATCTGTTCAGCGGAGAGCTTCTTCCTGCCTAACAGGGCTGCAAACAGCTTGTCTACGGAACCGTCATAAATCTTGTCGATCAATTCATCTGTTTCCGCCTCCTGCACTTCTTCTTTGGGAATAAGGGCATGGCACATGAAATTCGGTTCGGAACGCGCAATCGCCCCCTTTTTGATGCATCTTTTTATCAGCGTGTAGGTGGTGTTCATGTTCCAGCCGATTTCTTCTTTCAGAACATCAGATATATGCTTTGCCGTGGTGTCGCCCTCGCTCCAAAGCACACACATTACCTTCAGTTCGGAATCGAAAAGCTTGATATCCATTTTGATCCTCCTTTCCATAAGACCACAGTAGTTTCCGGTTGCTTCTACATTACACCCTTCCTGTCGGATTGTCAACACTACTGCAGTAGTGTTAAGAAAAAATTTAGAAACGCCGGGGAATCCTTTTACGCAATCAGTACCGTCCCCATATTGATTTCTGCGGAAAAGGGGACTATACTGGAAACAGCGCTATAATAAATAAAAATAAGGAGATATCCACATATGGAGAAGAAGATTTTATTCCCCCAGATAGGCGGCTTCGTCCACGGCGGCGACTACAATCCCGAGCAATGGCTGGACAGGCCGGACATCCTGGAGCAGGACGTGGAGCTGATGAAGAAGGCCGGCATCAACAGCGCCAGTGTAGGCATTTTTTCCTGGTCCGTGCTGGAGCCCCAGGAGGGAAGGTACGATTTTGACTGGCTGGCGCAGATCATAGACAGGCTCTATGAGAACGGCATCTACACCGTGCTGGCCACGCCCTCGGGAGCCCGCCCCGCCTGGCTGGACGCAAAATACCCTGAGGCCATGCGGGTGAACCAGATGGGCATGCGGGAGCATCACGGCGGACGCCACAACCACTGCATGAGCTCCCCTGTCTACCGGGAGAAAGTGGCCCTCATAGACAGAAAGCTGGCGGAGAGGTTCGGCTCCCATCCCGGCGTGATCATGTACCACATCTCCAACGAGTTCAGCGGGGAATGCTACTGCGACCACTGTATAACGAAATTTCGTAAATATCTGAGAGAGAAATACGACAATGACATCGAAAAGCTCAACCGCGCCTGGTGGACTTTCTTTTGGAGCCACCGCTACAACGATTTCGACCAGATAGAGCCCCCCTTCGTCCACGGCGAGACCAGCGTCATGGGCCTGAACCTGGAGTGGAAGCGCTTCACCACCTGGAACACCAACGATTTCATGAAGGCGGAAGCCGATGTGCTCCACAGCGTCACCCCCCACATCCCGGTGACGGCCAACCTGATGCGCATGTTCGGCGGGCTGGACTACCGGAAGATGGCTCCCCACATGGACGTGGTGTCCTGGGACAATTATCCCCCCTTCCACAACGACTGGGAGACCCTGGAGGACACCGCCTTCGAGACCGCCTTCCAGCATGCGCTGATGCGTTCTCTGAAACGCGGCGTACCGTTCATGATGATGGAGAGCGCCCCCGGCCTGGTGAACTGGCAGAACGTGAACAAGGTAAAGCGCCCCGGCATCCACAGGCTGGCCTGCCTCCAGGCGGTGGCCTGCGGCTCCGACTCCGTGCAGTATTTCCAGTGGCGGAAGGGCCGCGGCTCCTACGAGCAGTTCCACGGCGCGGTAGTGGATCACATAGGAACGGACGACACGAGAATCTTCAGGGAGGTGGCGGAGGTAGGGGAGCTGCTGCAGCAAATCGCCCCGGCAGCGGGAACGCTGGTGAAGACAAGAGCCGCCATGCTCTTCGACTGGGACAACCGCTGGGCCATCGAGGACATGCAGGGTCTGGGGCGGAATACCAAAAAATTTGAGCAGACCTGCATCGGCATCTGGAAGGAATTCTTCCGGCTGGGCGTGGACATGGACATCGTGGGCTCCGACGAGGATCTGGACTGCTATGACCTGGTGGTGGCGCCTATGCTGTACATGCTCCAGCCCGGGACAGCGCAGAATCTGAAAGCCTTCGTGGAAAGGGGCGGGCAGCTCCTGGCCACCTACCTGTGCGGCTATGTGGACAGCGAACAGCTCTGCTACCTGGGCGGCTTCCCCGGGGACGGGCTGAAAGACCTCTTCGGCATCGTCAGCGAGGAGATTGATTCCCTGTACCCCACCGACAGGAACGGCATCGCCCTGACAGCGGAAGCTCTGGGCAGAGCGGCCGCGCCCGCCCAGGCCGTGGAAACCCCTTCCCGGAACCGGCAGGACGCCCAGGCCGCGGCTGCGGCGGACAGCCTCCAGGGCAGCTCCCCATCCGCAAAAGAAAGCGGAGCCTGCGGGGAGGCAGCATCTGCGGAAGAAAGCGGAGCCTACCGGGCAGCGGCATCTGCGGAAGGCCGGCCCGAAGCCCAAGGGGACTGGGAAGTATTTGACTACGCGGAAATCTTGCGGGTGCAGGATGCCCGCGTGCTCGGCACCTACACCGATGACTTCTACCGGGGCAGCGCCGCCGTGACCTGCAAGAGCCACGGAGAGGGCAAGGCTTACTATGTGGCCGCCAGAACCAGCGCCGCCGCCATGCGCCCGCTGTTCCAGCGGATGATGGAGGACGCGGGGATTACAGTGCGCAAACTCCCCCGGGGCGTGGAGTGCCATGTCAGAAGCGGCGAAGAGGGCGTGTACGAGTTCTATCTGAACTGGACGAAGGAGTCCGTCACTATCCCCGGCGTGAAGGGAACGGATATCCTGTCAGGCGGGACATTGGATGGAAGCCTGGAGCTGTCCGAATACGGCGTCGCCGTGGTGCGTTTGCCATAAGCCGAAAATATTGGCGGATTTTGCTGGACTCCGCGATTGGCCTGTGTTATACTGAATTTCAGGAAAGGAGGAATGTGTCTATGACAGATAGTGAAAAATTAGACCTAATCCTATCTAAGATGGATCAGATGGAATCCCGTATGGATCGTATGGAATCTCGCATGGATCAGATGGAAGCCAAGATTGACCGTATGGAATCTCGCATGGATCGGATGGAAGCCAAGATTGACCGGATGGAATCCCGTATGGATCAGATGGAATCCAAGATTGACCGGCTGGAATCGGATATCAGGAACATTGAGCTGACGATTGAGAATGAAATTCGCGCCAATATCCGGCAAGTAGCAGAGGGGCATCATAATCTGTCACGAAAACTGCATGAAGCATTAAAAGCAGGGGCAGAGAATGAAATGCTCTCTATCCGTGTGAATGTGCTCGAGTCAGAAATGCGGAGAGTAAAAGAACACATCCAGATAGCATAGGGGCCCGGATTTCATCTATACAAGTGCGATAACCCGGCTTTAGCCGGCAACGATATACATAAGCGGCTGCAGATACCCGGTGGTATATGCAGCCGCTTTGCTGTTGCCCTGTCTGGTTCAGGGCGATGCGATTAGGTCGATGCAAGGCAATCCGCCGCATGGTCTAGCACTGCGAAATAGTCCTCAAAAGTCTTGCGGCAGCACCCGGGATTGGAGATGGAGATGCCGGGGCTGCGCAGCCCGGTGAGGGCGAAGCCCATGGCCATGCGGTGGTCCTCATAGGTCTCCACGGTGGACGGCTTCGGGGAGCCCGGATAGACGGTGATGCTGTCTGACCGCTCTTCACAGTGGATGCCCATCTTGGTCAGCTCCGCAGCCATGCCCGCGATGCGGTCGCTCTCCTGAAAACGGATATGGCCTATCCCTGTGATGGTGGTAGGGCTGTCCGCAAAGGGGGCGATGGCTGCCAGGGTAATCGCCTGATCCGAACAGGCGGACATATCGGCCGTGACGCCGTGGAAGATTCCGTCCGCGGAAGGCTCCAGCAGGATGCCCCGGGGGGTGTCTGCGGCGCGGCAGCCCATCTGTTCCAATGTCCGTAGGAACCTCACGTCCCCCTGAAGGGAATCGAAGTGCACATCGTCCACCCTCACCGGGATGCGCAGAAGCGGGCACATGGCATAGAAATAGCATGCCGCCGAGACATCTGGCTCTATCTGATAATCCAGCGCCCGATAATGCTGCCCCGCCGGAGTCAGGAATGTCCTCTCGTCCTGCTTCAGGGTCTCTACGCCGAACTGACGCATCATCTTTCTGGTCATTTCGATATAAGCCATCCCGTGGGCGCCCTCTATGGCAGTGGTAAAATCCTGGCTGCACAGACAGGACACAATCAGCAGGGCGCTCAGGAACTGGCTGCTCTCATCGATATTCACGCAGATGCTGTTCTTCCGGAAGCCGTGTCCCCGCAGCGTGAAGGGAAAACTCCGGGGTATCCGCCCTTCTGCCCCGTTCCCTTCATATGAGACTTCGCAGCCTAGCTCTGTCAGGGAATCCAGCAGCGGAGCCATGGGCCGCCTGCGCATCTGTTCCGAGGAATCCATATGGTAGACTCCCTGGCTCAGCCCCAGGAATGCCGTCAGAAAGCGTGCGGCGGTTCCGGCGCTGCCCACATGCTGGCTGGCCTCAGAGAGGGGGACCGCGCCCCCTGCCCCTTTGACCGTGACTGTCCGGGCTCCTTCGTCCACAGCCGTCTCGAATCCCAGATCCTGGACGCATTTCAGGAAATGCCTGGAGTCATCGGAGAAGAGGACGCCCCGCAGGGTGGAAGTCCCCTGAGCCAGCGTGGCCAGCAGCAGGGCACGGTTGGTGATGCTCTTGGAGCCGGGGACGCTTACTGCCAGCGGCCGGGAGAGCCCGGGTGCTTTGGCGGATAATGTTTCATATAAATACGGGACAGAGTAGGTGTTTTCCATGGGCATGATTTTCGTTTTCTCCTTGTGTGGTGTATGCAATGCAGAATATTTATATATGTCATGCCGTTCACAGGCATGGCTTCAGGGGTATTAGTACACCGGTGCATGAATTCCCGAGTAATCAGTGCTTGATGTCCGCACCAGGACAAGGCGGAGGAAGGAGGCGATGCGGGGGCATCGTCGACCGATGACAACGCAGTACTGGGGTGGACAGCGAGTGCTGATTGCTCAAGGCTTTCTGCATCGGGGTACTAGGGACATTCTACCACATTTCGCCTCGCTTTTCCACAAAAGACATCATTTGGATGGCCCGGTATTGTATTTCCTGCACCTTTCCATTATACTGTAGATAGAAAGAAAAAGGGGGAGCCTGAAATGGAGATATCAAAGAGCGACTGGAAGCTTTTTAGAGAGAAAATAGCCGATTGGCAGGAAAACTATATGGATCGTCTGAATAAGGAGTATATAGCTCTGCTGAGTTCGGATAAGGGAAATCCTTCCGACAGATTCTGGAAGCTGGAAGGGCGGATCAGGAGAGACAAAAAATCCCCGGGCGTCATGATTGAGAGGGAGAAAGCAAGCGCGGTCTTCGATATTGCGGATCTCATCCGCCTTAAAGTCATCACAGTCGATGACCTGGCTGATTTCAGCGACACATTAAAGGAAGCGGTAAAAATGATACTGGACAGGTAGGCGCGCCTGCGCAGACCAGACAAAAGCCGGCAGGATGGTCTGCCAAAGAAATACCGGAAGATTCTGCCGGAAGAAGGGGCGAAGAGATGAACTGGAAGAGACTGTTTGCGGCACGGATCCTGGAACGGGGATACGATTATTATTGTGATGACGCAGTGGAAAACATGGAGATTGCCGCGGACAGCATAAGGGCAGATGTCATTGGGACAGAGGAGTATGAGGTGGAGATTACCCTCAGGAACGGGGAAGCCGTGGATATGTACTGCTCCTGCCCTTATGCTGAGGACGGAAACCGTTGCAAGCATATGGCGGCGGTCTTATACCAATGGTCTGAGGAGGGACAGGAGGCGGAAGAGTCGGGAGGAGCCGAAGAGGACGACAGCCCCAAGACCACTTCCGTCGAGGAGCTTGTCCGGGAAGCGGATATTGACGTGGTAAGGTCGTACCTGGTATCGCTTTTGAAAGAAGATGAAAAGCTGCTGCTCCGTTTTCGAGGCATGGTGAAGAAAGGGACGACAAAAGAGGACATAAAAAGGTACGTCCGCCAGATAGACCGTATCACGGACAGATACCTGGGAAGAGACGGCTTTATCAGTTACTATGAGGCGGACGGCTTCTTGTCCGAGCTGGACGAAATATTGGATGCAGATGTGCGCCGTATGGTTGATGATGGAGACTATATGAGCGCCTTTGCGTTGATGAATCACATGTTTACTGTCTTAGGGGATGTGGCCATGGACGACTCCGATGGCGGCACCGGCACGCTGGCCGGGGAGATAGAGCAGTATTGGCGGGAGATCCTGTCCAAAGCCGACATGGATGTAAAGCAGCAGATGTTCCGCTGGTTCACGGAGCATCTGGACGGTTCCGTCATAGACTATCTGGAAGAATATATAGAGCAGGTTATCATGGAGGAATTCCAGGAAAAGGAATTCAGGGAGCCTAAGCTGCAGTTTATAAAAGATATGATAGAGAAGTCATCGCTCCAAAGCGACAGCTGGAGCGGCAGCTACCACACGGGAAAATGGGCCACCAGATATCTGGGAATGATTGAAAAGCAGAAAAATTCCGGAATCCTGATAGAGGAATTCTGCAGAAAGCATTGGCGCAATTCGTCAGTGAGGCGGTATTACATAGAATTTTGCACAAAAAAGAAAGAATACGCGCACGCTCTGGAAGCCCTGGACGAGAGCATGGCTTTGGATAAAGAATACAGGGGCCTGGTAGCGGAGTACAGCAATCAGAAAAAAGAGATTTTTCTTTTACAGGGGAACCGGGAGGCGTACAGAAAGCAATTATGGAAGCTGGTTCTGGAAGATGACCCGGGGAAGCTGCATATCTACAGGGAATTGAAGAAACAATATCCCCCCGGGGAATGGAAGGAAAAAAGGGAAGAGGTATTCGCGAATCTCCCGGGACATGTGCGCCCGGACGAGCTGTATAAAGAAGAAAAGCTGTATGACAGACTGCTTGAACTTGTCACGGGGAGTCCGGGGCTGAATATGCTGCAACAGTATGAAGATGTCCTGAAGAAGGACTATCCCGGGGAACTGCTGCAGAAATACAAAGAGGAAGTCGATAAGATGGCGATGCACACCGGCGACAGAAGCAAGTACCGGCAGCTTGTGGCGCTGCTTTGCAGAATGAAGAAGATAACGGGAGGTCCTAAAGTGGCAGAAGAAATCGCGGCAGAATGGAGGGGCAAGTACCGGAACAGGCGCGCGATGATGGATGAGCTGGGGAGGCTTTAGGGATTCTAAAGAGACTATACGAATGTGGAAAGAATATAGAGCTTTAATGGCCAAGACAGAAAAAGACACAGGCGGGACATGGCTTCCGCTGTGGATGCACCTTAGAGATGCCGCAGGCATTATGAGAAAACTGGCTGCGAAATGGGTTCCGGAAGCGGTGTACGAGGCAACGGGTCTGGCGCGAGGCGAGTTCCTGAAAACTGCCGTATTTCTGGGAGCAATACATGATATCGGGAAAGCCACATCCTATTTCCAAAGCATAATCACAAAATCCTGCCCAGAAAAGCGGGAAGAAATCCAGAGCGCCGGATTCGTGGTGAACCATGAATACAGGGCAGCGGGAAAGACGCCCCATGCGCATGCGGGGCAGTGGATTCTGCTAAGCGAAAAGTGTGGATTTGGAGTCCATGAGAGTCTGGCGCTGGTGGCAGGTGCGCACCACGGAAAGCCTGTCAGCGCGGAGGCATATCTGGAAGAGACAGATCTCCTCCAGTTGTATCCGATAAACTTTTATGGCACAGAGAAAGAATCCAGAGCCACCAGGCTGTGGGAGGACTCCTGGCAGGACATTCTGGAGCAGGCAATGGAACTGGCCGGATTTTCCTCAGTTCATGAACTTCCCGAATTGTCCATGGAAGCCCAGGTATTGTTTTCCGGCCTGCTGATTGCAGCAGACTGGCTGGCGAGCAATCCGGCCTATTTTCCGCTATTGCCTCTGGAAGACTGGGGGGAGGAGAACCTGTACCCCAAGAGAGTCAATGACGGCTGGGAACGGGCAGCGCTCCCGGAGGGGTGGCGCTCGGAAGTCCACAGGATGGATGAAGGATTGTTTCAGGAGAGGTTCGGTTTCCTTCCTAATGATGTCCAGAAGCGCATGCTGGAAGTGGTGAACCGCTGTGAAGTCCCCGGGATATTTATCCTGGAAGCCCAGATGGGAATCGGAAAGACGGAAGCGGCCTTGAGCGCTGCAGAAATGCTGGCCTGTAGAAAGAAAGATGGCGGGATTTTTTTCGGACTGCCAACCCAAGCTACCAGCAATGGTCTGTTCGGAAGATTGTATGAGTGGGGAGCCAAGGTGTCTGAGGGAACCGCCAGCGCCATCCGGCTTGCCCATAGTTCGGCAGAATTTCAGGAAGACTATCACCGATTGATGCTGAAAGGGAAGTCTTTTGTGGAAGAGGATGGGCAGGAGGGGTTGAACGTACATCCATGGTTCCAGGGGAATAAAAGGGCACTGCTGGCGGATTTTGTCATAGGTACAGTGGATCAGTTCCTGATGGCATCTCTGAAACGGAAACATTTTATGCTGCGGCATGTGGGGCTGGCCGGAAAAGTGGTGGTCATCGATGAATGCCATGCCTATGACGCTTATATGAACGAGTATCTGGATCGTTCCCTGCAGTGGATGGCGGCCTATGGCGTGCCAGTCATCTTATTGTCCGCCACTCTTCCGGGCAGCCGGCGCAGAAAATTGGCCGAGACATATGCGAAGTCTTATGCAAGATATCGGTTAGGGAAGAGAAAACCCCGTATAGAGTGCCCACATGACCGTTGGGAAGAGGATATGGGTTATCCGCTTTTGACGTGGACAAATGGAGAAAGGATTGAACAGGTAAAAATCCAACAGGAAGTGCCGGTTAAGAGGGTAAAGCTGCGGTATGCAGACTCCATAGGAGAGACCATGGATTTGCTGAACAAGCGTCTGGAGGAGGGCGGCTGTGCGTGTATCATTGCAAATACGGTGAGGGTGGCTCAGGAAATCTACAGTGAATGCATCGGCAGGATTAAAGAAGCAGAGGGCATGTTGTACCATGCACAGTTCATCATGCCGGATCGTTACAGGAAAGAGCGGGCGCTGCTGAAAAGGATGGGGAAAACATCTAAAGACAAGGACAGAAACCGACTGATTCTCATAGGAACTCAGGTTCTGGAACAGTCTTTGGACTATGATGCGGATATCATGGTCACCCAGCTTTGCCCTATAGACCTGCTGTTCCAGAGGATTGGGCGGCTGCACAGACATAAGAGGGACGGAAGAACAGAAGGGTGTTCCAGACCAGCACGGCTGCGTGAGCCGGAATGCATCATTCTGCGGGACGGGGAGGAAGACTATGATGCCGGCAGCAGGGCGGTATATGGGGATTATTTGCTGATGAGGACTAAACAGGTTCTTGCCGGGATAGAAGGCAGGGAAACAGAAGAGGGGCAAAAAACGGAGATTAAAATTCCGGAAGACATTCCTGTATTTATTCAAATGGTGTATAATGAAAACGAGAATCTCTGTCTGGCCGGAGAGAAATATCAGAAGGCCATGGAGGATTACAGAAGTGACATAAAATCCAGAAAGGAAAGAGCCAAGGGCTATTTATTGGCAGAGCCATCCCAAAAGGGCATATACGGTATCCTTGATGATTCTGAAGATTCCGGAGAAAGGGCGGCAGAGGCAGCCGTCCGGGACGGAGAAGGGGCGATAGAAGTGCTGCTCCTGAAGAAAGGTGCCAACGGAGACATCCGGTACATGGATGATGACGGAAACTGGGATTCCAGTCTCTTGGCAAGTCGGGTGCCGGACAGTGAGCAGGGGCGGAAGGTCGCCATGCAGCGATTGCGGTTGCCGCAAGTCTTCTCTTCCCGATGGAACAAAAAAGAGACCATAGAGGAGCTGGAGGACAGAAACCTCCATCAACTGCCGGAATGGCAGCTGTCTCCGTGGATACGGGGAGAGCTGATTCTATTATTGAATCAAGACAATCGTACAGAGCTGAACGGATATGAGATATCCTATAGTTTTGAGAAAGGTCTGGAATACATACATGCGGCCGAAACAATTGCCGATGGAAAGGGGGAATACAATGCAGGAGAAAAGGGAGAAGGAGTTCAATCTGCTGGAAAGTCCTTGGGTCAAGGTAGTCACGCCGTCTTTGGAACAGAATGAGGTCTCTTTGACAGAGGCGATTGTCCATGCCCATGAATATGGGAACCTGTCAGGAGAAATGGCGACACAGGACGCAGCTGTCTTAAGAGTCCTTATGGCGGTGGCTCTAACGGTCTTTTACCGATATGATGGGGACGGGAACGAAGAGGAATTGTTGGAGGCAAACGATTCCACGGCGGAGGATGTCTTTGAAAGGTGGGAAGATTATTGGACCAGAGGGAGATTTCCAGAACAGGCGGTAAGGGAGTATCTGGGAGCTTACAGTGAGCGATTCTGGCTTTTTCATCCAAGGACTCCGTTCTGGCAGGTGAGCGGCCTGCAGTATGGGACAGACTATGATGTGAAATGCCTGCTCGGAAACGCTAAGGAGAGCATGAACAAGGCTACCCGTCCCCATTTCAGCATGACCAGCGGAGAAGGGATAACCAGACTGGGCTATGGGGAAGCGGCGCGCTGGCTCATCCATTTGAATGCTTATGCCATAAATGTGAAAAGCGATAAAAACGCGCCGGGAACCAATGCCCCGGTGGGAACCGGACGTCTGGGGCGCCTGGGGCTGGTGTTGGTGAACGGACAGAACCTCTTCCAGATTCTGATGCTGAATCTCTGCGCCTTAAGGAATGACGGCAGCCTCTGGGAGAAACCAAATCCCATCTGGGAACAGGAGCAGCGCGGGGATCAGGGACATGAAACAGGCATGCCTGACAATCTGCCAGAGAGATATACCATCCAGTCCAGGCGCATCAGGCTGATGAGGGATGCGGATGGCTATATTACCAAATTCCGTGCTATGGGCGGAGACTTTTTCCCGATGGAAAAGGATTACGGAGAACCGATGACCCTGTGGAAGGAGCAGGGGATAGATAAGAAGACAGGGGAAGAGGAGCCTTTGCTTCCTCAAAAGCACAATCCCGCTGTCCATGTGTGGAGAGAGTTCCCAGCGCTTCTGTGTAAAGAGGGAGACAAGGGCAAAAGGCGTACGCCGGGAGTCGTACAGTGGATTCAGCTTCTCAGGGATTACAACAGAGAGATGATGAAGTCGATTCCTTCAATTACATTCAGGATGGTAGGAATGGAATATGGGGATGGGATGAGCTATACATACGGGGATTGCGTGGATGACGCCCTGACCATGTCGGCGGAGCTGCTGGACGATTTGGGCAGAGAATGGGTGAAGCTGATTACGGAACAGATCCGCAAATGCCATGTCGTGTCGGCAGAAGCCATTGCCCATTTCTCAAAAAAGATGGAACTGTTATATGGAAGCGTTCCTTCAAAGAACAGCCTGAAAGATGTTTTGGTTGGCAGATACTTTTTTTCGATAGACAGTGCATTCAGGGAATGGCTGATGGGCATAGAGCCCCAGCAGAAAGAACGGGAGGAGAAGCTTTCGGAATGGGAAAGTATATCCTACCGCCAGGCCAGGAAGACTGTGGAGGATTACGTAGCGGATTTAGGGCCGAACCTCTATATACATCGAGAAGCGGAAACAGGGAAAGGGAAGAAACAGCTGTTGAGCGTTCCTAAAATCATGAACGATTATCTGGGGGAACTGAGCAGGATTTATAGAAAAGCGGATGGCGACATAGGAGAAGGAAGGACAGAGAATGAGCAGAAAAGAGGAAATCCGTAGTTTTGTGGGTAAGAAAATCCGTTCGCTGCAGACAGGAGCGGCAACTGCCGGCACAAAGGCGACATTGGCGGACTTAAGGCGGGGAGTAGGGCGGGAGCCGGGTGAAATGCCCCAGCTTTTCGGAACCATCCTCTATGAGATGCCGGAGGGATTTTTAAGCAGGGACGGAACCGCAACCAAAGAGGAGTGGGTATGCTATATAGCCCTTACTTTGTATGCCTTGCACCAACAGGGACACGAGGAGGGGAGACAGGCGATGCATACGGCAGATAAAGTAAGCATAGGGAAAGCCATGTACCAGCTTGTCCTGGCTTACGAGGGCGATTCAAATGCCGAACAGAGAGTCCTGCAGAGACTGAAGACGCTTATCACAGCAGTGGATATGAAAGAATTGTCCCACCATTTACGGGGAACCGTACAGTTGCTGAAGAGCAAGGATATCCCTCTGAATTATGAAATCCTGGCAGAAGATTTATATGAACTGCAATTTCCGGAGGGAAAGAATCGGGTAAGCCTTAGATGGGGACAGGATTTCTACGGAGGAAGGAACATAACAGAGAAGCAACACGAAAAGGAGGGTGCATTATGAACGATAATCTGTATATTGATTTCCATGTAATCCAGACAGTGCCGCCAAGCTGCGTGAACAGGGACGATACGGGAAGCCCGAAGACAGCTATGTACGGCGGAACCATGCGGGCCAGGGTCTCTTCCCAGGCGTGGAAAAGGGCCATGCGGCAGATGTTCCGGGATTTGTTCCTGTCAGACTATCTTGGCTATCGGACGAAGAATGTTTCGGAACTCGTGGCGGAAAAAATAGCCGCGGATTATGAGGATATCGATGGCAAGGAGGCAAAAGCCGCGGCAGATGAGGTTCTGGAGGTAGCCGGCGTAAAATCCGGTTCGGAGAAGAAGGACGCGCTGTTTTTCGTCAGTTCCCTGCAGATAGGCCACATAGCCCGGCTGGCTGTCGAATACCATAAGGATAAGACGCTGAAAAAAGAGAAGGAATTCAAGAGGCGGCTGGAGCAGGCCCTGAACGATGACCCCAGTGTGGATATCCTACTGTTCGGCCGTATGGCGGCGAGCAATCCGAATCTGAATTATGATGCCGCGGCACAGGTGGCCCATTCTATTTCAACCCATACAGTCAGCAACGAATACGATTATTTTACGGCTGTGGACGACTGTAGTCCGGAGGACAATGCAGGGGCGGGACATCTGGGCACGGTGGAATTCAATTCTTCCACATTGTATCGGTATGCCACTGTAAATGTGAGGGAGCTTGCGGAGAATCTGAACCCAGAGGAGCTGAAAATGGCGGTCAAGGGATTTGCGGAAGCTTTTATCCGTTCCATGCCCACAGGAAAGCAGAATACTTTTGCCAACAGGACGCTTCCGGACATGGTATATGTCACATTGCGGGAGGATCAGCCAATCAATCTTGCGGGGGCATTTGAAAAACCTGTTGTGGCAGGAGGCGGAGGGTACGCGGAAGAATCAAGGAAGGCTTTGGCGAAGCACGCGGATCAGGTCTATGGAGATTATACATCGGTTCCGGCGAAAGCCTGGGTGGTAGGAGCAGAATTCGGCGATTCTACGGAGAAAGTGAATATGAAAGAATTGTTGGATAAAATCGAATCTGAGATAGGGGAGTATTCTGCCGGAAAGGGGTGATACCTTGTATACATTGTTGCTTAGACTCAGCGGGCCGCTTCAGTCCTGGGGCTCGGAATCTGTCTATGATAACCGCAAGACAGACTCCCTGCCGACGAAAAGCGGTGTCATCGGGATGCTGGCGGCGGCTCTGGGCAGAAAGCGGAATGAAGCCGTGGATGATTTGACGGAACTGGAGTTTGGAGTCAGGGTAGATTTGCCTGGAACGAAGTTGCATGATTTTCAGGTTACCCAAATGGGGGAAAAGCTGAATGCGAATCTATCCAACAAGGAGTATCTATGTGACGCTATCTTTCTGGCAGGACTGGGATGTGAAGACATCGTTTTTCTGCGGCGGCTGGAAGAGGCGCTTACTAATCCAAGATTTGCCGTCTTTTTGGGCAGAAGATCCTGTCCGCCTACGCAGCCGCTTGTGTTAGGGATTCGCAACACGAATCTGTATCAGGCGCTTTTGGAGGAAGAATGGCTTGTGCCCCGATGGAGAAGGAAAGCATTGTTTCGGTTTACGGACACCATACGGCTGAGAATCGTGACGGATGGCAGGGAGGGAAGGGCCATAAAAAAGGACGTTCCCCTTTCCTTCTCCCCCTATAAGCGTGTGTATGGGTATCGATACGTAAAAGAGCGGCCCGGAAAAATTTTGAGCAATGAGGAAATGCCAGGCTCCACGGAACATGATCCCATGACGGAATTGAGGTGATAAGTTTGGATGTTCCATCCAAATATTGAATGAATGCCCGCTTCAGCGGGCAGGGGGTATAAGCATGTATTTATCAAGGATACCGCTGGATACAGCAAGGAGGAAGACACAGATAGCATTGTTTTCCCCCAGTAAGTTCCACGGAGCGGTGGAAGAGGCTTTTCAGGAGAGGGATGGACGGAAACTATGGCGCATCGATACCTTGAAAGGGATGACATACTTATTGATGCTCAGCGCCCAGATGCCCAATCTGTCAGGCATAGCGGAGCAGTTTGGGTATGAGGGAATGAACGGGGAGACAAAGTCGTATGATGGACTGTTGAACCGGATACAGGAAGGATCCATATGGCAGTTCCGGCTGGTGGCGAATCCTGTCCACAGCATTGGGAAAGAAGAGGGAAGGGGAAAGGTGGTAGCGCATACCACAGAAAAGTACCAGCTGGAATGGCTGAACGGACAAGCCGGGAAAAAGGGATTCAGCATCGTGTCGGATTCAGCCAGGGTCACACAATCCGAATGGAAAATATTCAAGAAAGGAAGTTCCGCCCAAAAGGTACATATCCTCCAGGCAGCTTTTGAGGGGAAATTGAAGGTGGAAGACACAACTGCTTTCAAAGATGCCCTTGTAAACGGTATCGGGCGGGAAAAAGCATATGGCATGGGGCTTCTGACGATTGCGGGGAGAGAGGCGTAGATGGAAGACAGAGCAGGTATGGAGAAACCGGAGATTCAGGCATTGCCTCGTGTACAGGATCGTATGACTTTTATCTATCTGGAACGGTGCAAGATCAACAGGGATAATGGCGCAATCAGCGTAAGGGATGAAAAGGGTGTCACACATATTCCGGCGGCAGCGATATCGGTCTTGTTGCTAGGGCCGGGGACAGATGTGACACACAGAGCCATGGAATTGATTGGCGATGCGGGGGTCACGGTTATCTGGGTTGGCGAGCATGGCGTACGGTACTATGCCTATGGCCGTGCCTTGACGAACCACGCGACGCTTCTTCTTCGACAGGCACAGTTGGTCAGCAATGAAAAAAAGCATATCCATGTGGCAAGGATGATGTACCAGATGAGGTTCCCGGACGAGGATGTATCCAAATTGACGATGCAGCAGTTGCGGGGACGGGAAGGAAGCAGGATACGGGCTTTGTATAGAGAGCAGTCGAAGAAGTGGAATGTGTCCTGGAAACGCAGGGAATATCGCCCTGAGGATTATGACGCAGGGGATCCGGTCAATAAGGCGTTATCGGCTGGGAACACATGTCTTTACGGCTTGGCGCATGCCGTGATATGCGCCCTGGGCTGTTCCCCGGGGCTGGGATTCGTGCATGTGGGGCATGAACTGTCTTTCGTATATGATATTGCTGATTTATATAAGGCAGAAATCACCATCCCCATTGCATTTGAAATGGCAGCGGAGAATGCGGAGGATATCGGCAGCGCCACAAGACGACGAGTGCGCGATGAGCTGAAGAAAGGGAAGGTTCTGGACAGAATGGTTCATGATATCAAGACGTTATTATCCGATGGAGAGATGGAGGAGGAAGATTATAAAAGCACGCTTTATCTTTGGGATAATGTACAGGGTGAACTGGAACATGGTGTTTCCTATGCAGAGGCCGGTGAAGAAGGATGATAGTCTTATGTGTTACAGATTGTCCGCCAAAGCTTCGGGGAGATTTATCAAAGTGGCTGAGTGAGGTGAATACAGGTGTCTATGTGGGCAGGCTGAGCGCACGGGTGCGCGAGGAATTATGGGAAAGGGTCTGCGATAACATAAAAAATGGTCAGGCGACCATGGTCTATTCCACAAATAACGAACAGGGCTATGTCTTCCTGACGCACAATACTACATGGGTTCCGATAGATTATGAGGGCATTACGTTAATGCGCAGGCCATTGGCTTTCCATGATACGGGGGAAGGAAGCCCCTTTTTGCAGAGAGGATTCAGTAAAGCCGCAAAGTATGAGAAGATGAAGCATCTCCAACATAGCAGAGAGGCGGATGGCTATGTGATTATGGATGTTGAGGCTACAGGATTAGATTACAAAAATGACAGGATTATTGAAGTCGGCCTATTGAGAATCAAGGACGGTGAGGTGGAGCAAGAACTCCAATGCCTTGTTCAAACCGATAAGGCTATACCAGATAATGTCGCCAAGCTTACGGGAATCACCAATGAAATATTAAGAGAGCAGGGGCTTTCAGAAGAAACCGTGTTTGACATGGTTCAGCGATTTATCGGAGATGATTTAGTGATTGGGTATGATGTGCAGCGCTGTGTGGATTTTTTGCAAGGGCTTGCAGAGCGTAATGGGAAGACAATGGTAATCAGGAAAGTCAGGGACATCCTGCGCATTGCGCATCGGAAATTGGATGATTTGGAGGATTATGAGTTGGGAGCGATGGCGGCATTTTTTTCGCTGGATGCCAAACCGGTGCATAGGGCATTGACAAACTGTAAGTTGATTCATAGAATTTATTTGGAACTAAATAAACTGTGATAAGCCAAGATAAAAAGTCCTTGGAAATTCTGGGTTTTTTTAGTGTTTTCCCCGCGTGTGCGGGGGTGAGCCTGCCGGGTACATGCAATTGATTTGGTACAACACGTTTTCCCCGCGTGTGCGGGGGTGAGCCTGCGGAGAAGCAGCTAACGGAGTATGACAAGGCGTTTTCCCCGCGTGTGCGGGGGTGAGCCTATTTCGAGTTATCCGTAGGGTCTCCCGGGCGCGTTTTCCCCGCGTGTGCGGGGGTGAGCCTACCCTGTCTCCCACATCCCCGTGTCCGCCCTCGTTTTCCCCGCGTGTGCGGGGGTGAGCCTCATCCCCTTAAGAGCCTTGCCCTGGGCAGCGGGTTTTCCCCGCGTGTGCGGGGGTGAGCCTGATATGCTCTGCGGCTTTCTCCAGTTCCTCCAGTTTTCCCCGCGTGTGCGGGGG
>OFFE01000816.1_pt1 | contig 24816 bp, 19 predicted proteins | sample 1521371 | NCBI WGS metagenome assembly OFFE01 (sample SAMEA3504131, study PRJEB24116) | mouse gut metagenome | biome: mouse gut; feature: mouse-associated habitat; material: faeces | place: Denmark | collected 2011 | reverse complement strand
GGCGACGTAGGAGCCGCTCACAGTACTTGAGTGCTTGCACCGGGGTAGTTGATTGGCGCAGGGCGGCACATTCCACGCGGCTCTCTGCGGGGAAATTTATCGGGAAAGGCAGGGGAGATATGGGCAGGGACTGGAGGCAGTGGGCGGCGGATAAGGGACTGCAGAAGTGGTTCCGCAGAGATAACTTTTTGATTCTCGTGCTGACGGGGATTCTGCTGGTCATCATAGCGCTCCCCACCAAGAAGGAGGAGCAGAAGGACAGTAATATAGACGAAATAGGAAAAAGCGCACTGGAAGCGGATATGGCTGATACAGAAAAGTCCCGGGAGGAGACTGTCGGGACAGCCGACGGAGCGGTAGGCGCTGGCACAGACGAGCTCTACGCCTCCCAGCTGGAGGAGCGCCTGACCCAGGCCCTGACCCGGGTGGAAGGGGTGGGGGAGGTGCGAGTCATGATTACATTAAAATCGTCGAGCGAGCAGGTCGTGGAGAGGGAGCAGCCCGTGCGCCGCAGCGCCACCAGCGAGAGCGACGCCATGGGCGGGAGCCGCAGCATAAACGAGGTGGACTCCCAGGAGAGCGTGGTGTACCGCTCTGACGGCAGCCTAAGCGAGCCCTATGTGATAAAGACCCTGCCCCCGCAGATAGAGGGCGTGCTGGTCATCGCCCAGGGAGCCGGGAACGGCAATGTGAGCCGTACCATCGTGGAGATTGCACAGGCCCTGTTCGATGTGGAGGCCCACAAGGTGAAGGTGGTGCGGATGGAAGAGGCCGCACAGTGAGCTTTCCGGGCGGTGGGCCGGGCCAGACAAAGTTTTTGAGACAGGTGCATATATCGCAAAAAAGGCTCATACAATGAAGTATTAAAACACGAAGAGGGGAATGAATGTGAAAAACCTAATCAAGAAGAACCAGCTTATGATAACGGCACTGGCGATCATGATAGCGATTGCGGGCTATCTGCAGTTCGCCGGCAGCGGAATGGAGGATGAGTACCTGAAGACGGACGACAGCAACGTGGAGGCCAGCAATGCCAGCCCGGTGGACTCGGAGGGCGTCGTCACCGAGAATTACACCCTGGACGGACTCCTGGACCTGTCGGAGGAAGACCTGATGAACAGCCAGACGGACATTCAGAGCCTGGACACGGACGGAGGCGCCATCGTGGACGATTACCTGACGGACGGGATGGAAGTGGCGGACGCGGGCACCACGGGCGAAGACGGATCCGTGGTTGACGTGGACGGCACCGCAGAGGGAGAAGTGGCCGGGAACACGCCGGAGGAGGGAGAGGTTCCGGGCGAGGCCGTATTCACCTCCAGCACGGGGGCAGGGATCCTCTCCGACGCCAAGCTCCTGAAGGAACAGACCAGGGCGAAGAATAAGGAGATGCTGCTGGAGATCATCAACAGCGCAGGCCTCTCCGATGAACAGAAGCAGGCGGCGGTGGACAGCATGGTGCAGATGACCGCCATTGCCGAGAAGGAATCCGCCGCGGAGATCCTGCTGGAGGCAAAGGGCTTCCAGGACGTGGTGGTCAGCATCAACGGAGACGCGGTGGACGTAGTGGTCAACGTGCCGGCCCTGGACGACGCCATGCGGGCCCAGATCGAGGACATCGTGAAGCGCAAGACCGAGGTCCCGGCGGAGAACATCATCATCAGCACGGTTGCCCAGTAAAAAAGTTGTTTGTTTTACATAATACTTATGATATAATGACCTTATTCAAGGCAAGAAGCGGCCGGATGGCCATCCATCATGTGCGGGCTTTGCACATGATATAATGACCTTATTCGGGGCATGAGGCGGCCGGATGGCCATCAGAGAGGACAGAAGAGACTATGAAAAGGGTATTTTTGATCGTGCTGGACAGCTTTGGAATCGGTGCAATGGAGGATGCGGCTTCCTACGGCGACGTGAACGTCAACACGCTGGGGACTGTGTCCTCCAGCCCGTTCTTTTCCATGCCGAACATGGGGGAGCTGGGGCTGTTCCGGATAGACGGCGTATCCGTGCCGGGAAACAGGAAAGACCACAGCGCTGTGATAGCCAGGCTCAGGGAGCGCTCCAGAGGCAAGGATACCACCATCGGCCACTGGGAGATTGCGGGGATTTATTCACCCAGGCCCCTGCCCACCTATCCGGAGGGGTTCCCGAAGGAAGTGCTGGATGCCTTCTGCGAAAAGACAGGGCGGGGCGTGCTCTGCAACCGGCCCTACTCCGGCACCACAGTGATTCAGGATTACGGCGATGCCCATATGGCCACCGGAGACCTGATCGTATACACATCCGCCGACAGCGTGTTCCAGATAGCGGCCCACGAGGAGAAAGTGCCTCTGGAGGAGCTGTACGGATACTGCAGGGCTGCAAGGGAGATCCTGCAGGGCCGGCACGGCGTGGGCAGGGTCATCGCCAGGCCCTTCATCGGCCCCCGGGGCGGGGAATTCACAAGGACGGCCCACCGTCATGATTTCTCCATCCTGCCGCCCTCCACTACCATGCTGGATCAGCTCTCGGACAGCGGCAAAGCGGTCATCGCCGTGGGCAAAATCAAGGACATCTTCGCCGGAAAGGGCATCACGGAGTCCGTGTACACCTCCGGCAACGAGGAGGGCATTGAGCGGACGCTGGAGTATCTGGACAAGGAGTTCGAGGGGCTCTGCTTCATCAACCTGGTGGACTACGACATGCTCTACGGCCATCGCAGGGATATAGACGGCTACGCGAAGGCGCTGACCTACTTTGACGGCAAGCTTCCTGAAATCTTAGGAAAGCTGAAGGAGGAGGACATCCTCATGATTACGGCCGACCACGGCTGCGACCCGGGGTACCTTGCCACCACCGACCATACCAGGGAGCATGTGCCGTTCCTCATGTACGGATCCGGTATCAAGCCAAGGAACCTGGGCACCCGGGAGACCTTCGCGGACATCGGCGCCACTGTGCTGGACTACTTTGGCATCGTGCCCGCTTTTGAGGGAGAGTCCATGCTGCCATTCGGAGAAGGGATACCATTCGGAGAAGGGATACCATTCGAAGAAGGGATACCTTCCCGGGAGGACGGATTCGTCACCCCGCCGTAAGGGCAGGGCCGGAAAGAGAAAGGAGACGAAAGAGGAATGTGCGACTGTCTGATTTGTGAGAGGATTGAACTGATAAAGAAAAACAAAAACCCTTATTTCGTCAGAGAACTGAATACAGGATATGTAGTCATCGGAGACCATCAGCGAATCAGGGGATACTCCCTGTTCCTGTGTAAGCAGCATGCCACAGAGCTGCATTTTCTGGAGCCTTCCTTCCGGCAGGAATTCCTGCGGGAGATGTCGCTGACTGCGGAGGCAGTCTATAACGCATTCCAGCCGGAAAAGCTCAACTATTCGTTGCTGGGAGCCGGAAGGGGGCTTCACATGCACTGGCATTTCCACCCCAGGAGGAAAGGGGATACGCCGAAGCCCGGCCCGGTATGGCAGCTGGGGGACGAGCTTCTCGCGGACGAGTACCTTCCCACGCCGGAAGAGTTGACGGAATTAAAGGAGAGGTTGAACGCAGAATTGGACAAGCTGCTGTGATGACATGAAAATGGAGGAACGTGAATAAATGAACGACTACACAGAAGAAATAAACCGCCGGCGCACCTTCGCCATCATCTCCCACCCGGATGCCGGCAAGACCACCCTGACGGAGAAATTCCTGCTCTACGGCGGCGCCATCAACCTGGCGGGGAGCGTGAAGGGAAAGGCCACGGCCAGGCACGCCGTCTCCGACTGGATGGAGATAGAGAAGGAGAGAGGTATCTCAGTGACCTCCTCGGTATTGCAGTTCGAGTACGGCGGCTACTGCATCAACATATTGGACACGCCCGGGCATCAGGATTTCTCGGAGGACACCTACCGCACTTTGATGGCCGCGGATTCCGCCGTGATGGTGATCGACGCCTCCAAGGGCGTGGAGGCCCAGACCAGGAAGCTGTTCAAGGTCTGCGTCATGCGCAAGATTCCGATATTCACCTTCATCAACAAGATGGACAGGGATGCCCGGGACACCTTTGATCTGCTGGACGATATCGAAAAAGAGTTAGGTATCGCTACCTGCCCCGTGAACTGGCCCATCGGTTCGGGAAAGGAATTCAAGGGCGTCTATGACAGGGAGAAGAAATGCGTGATCTCCTACGCGGACACGGAGAAGGGCACCAAGGAGGGCAGGGCCACGGAGATTCCTGTGGCGCAGGAGGACATGCTGCGGGCCCAGATCGGCGACGATGCTGCGGACAAGCTGCTGGAGGAGATCGACCTGCTGGACGGAGCGGGAGCGGATTTCGACCTGGAGGCGGTGCGGGCGGGAGATTTGACGCCTGTGTGCTTCGGTTCCGCCCTGACCAATTTCGGCGTGGAGATCTTCCTGAAGCATTTCCTGCAGATGACCACCACGCCCTTGGCCAGAAAGGCGGACGTGGGCATGATAGAGCCGACGGAGAACGCTTTCAGCGCCTTTGTGTTCAAGATTCAGGCCAATATGAACAAGGCCCACCGGGACAGGGTGGCCTTCATGCGCATCTGCTCCGGTAGGTTCGACGCCCAGATGGAGGTGCGCCACGTCCAGGGTGGCAAGGTCATGCGGCTCTCCCAACCCCAGCAGATCATGGCGGACGACAGGAAGATTCTGAGCGAGGCCTACGCTGGGGACATCATCGGCGTGTTCGACCCCGGCATCTTCTCCATCGGGGACACCCTGTGCAGCCCCAAGGAGAAGTTCCAGTACGAGGGTATCCCCACCTTCGCCCCGGAGCATTTCGCCAGGGTGCGCCAGATCGACACCATGAAGCGCAAGCAGTTTGTCAAGGGCATCCAGCAGATCGCCCAGGAGGGCGCCATCCAGATTTTCCAGGAATTCAACACGGGCCTGGAGGAAATCATCGTGGGCGTGGTGGGCGTGCTGCAGTTCGACGTGCTGAAGTACAGGCTGGAAAACGAGTACAATGTGGAGATCCGGCTGGATTCCCTGCCCTATGAGCATATCCGCTGGATTGAAAACAAGGATGAGGTGGACATCGAGAAGCTGATGGGCACCTCGGACATGAAGAAGGTGAAGGACATGAAGGGGAATCCTTTGCTTTTATTCGTGAACCCATGGAGCGTCGGCATGACGCTTGACCGGAATAAAGGACTCGTTCTGACGGAATTCAACAAAAACTAAGGCGGGACGGGCCCGGATAAAGGAGAGCGGGCAGATGAGGAAGAAGACGCATATGATATGGCCCATGCTGGGGGCGGCGCTCCTGTGCCTGGTATGTACAGGCTGTGCGGGAATCGATTTCCGGCACGAGGTGCCCCGGGACTATTCCCTGCAGGCGGAGGAGGTGTCCACCAGCATTACCCAGACCCAGGAGCCGCCGGAGGAGACGGAGCCTCCGGTGAATTTCCTGACGGAGGGGAACTGCCTCTATGCCCGCGCTACCCTGAGCGAGACGGAGCAGATCTGGTACGATGACATGGAGCGCATATTGGGGGGCTTCGGCAGGCAGGAGCACTTAAGCCGGGAGGGGCTTGAGGCAGGGCTGGACGAGGAGAGCATCGACAAGATTTTCCAGTGCGTCCTGAGCGACCACCCGGAGCTGTTCTATGTGGACGGCTATTCCTACACGAAATACTCCAGGGGGACAACCCTCACTGCCGTGGAGTTCTCCGGCACCTACAATGTGGACCTGGACACTGCCGTGGAGCGGGAGGAGGAGATTCGGCTGGCCGCGGATCGGATCCTGGCCGGCATTCCGGAGGAGGCCTCGGATTATGACAAGGTAAAGTATGTGTACGACACATTGATCCGCCAGACGGACTACGACCTGAACGCCGCGGACAACCAGAACATATATTCGGTGTTCGTAGGCCGCTCCTCCGTCTGCCAGGGCTATGCCAAGGCCACCCAGTATCTGCTGAACAGGCTGGGGGTGGAGTGCACTTTGGTCCTGGGGACCGTGGAGACCGGGGAGGGCCATGCCTGGAATCTGGTGAAGGTGAACGGGAACTACTACTATGTGGACACCACATGGGGGGACGTGTCCTACCAGATGGATGATACGCCCTCCGGGGAGGAGGCCGGGGACGGGAGCGGCAGAATCGCCATGCCGGAGATCAACTATGACTATCTGAACGTGACCACTGCGGAGCTGCTGCGCACCCACTCCATCGGAGGCCAGGTGCCCATGCCCCTGTGCGTTGCCACTGAAGCGAACTATTATGTGCGGGAGGGCGCGTATTTCACTTTTTATGACAGGGAGCAGATGGAGGCCCTGTTCCGGAAAACCCTGGAAGAGGGCCGCGCCGACGTGACGATCAAATGCGCCGACGAGCCCTGCTACAGGGAAGTGGTGGAGGGGCTGATAGACGGGCAGGAGATTTTCCGGTATCTGTCGGACGAGGAGGGCAGGGTGGCCTATGCCCAGAACGAAAAACAGTTGTCGCTGACATTTTGGGTGACAAATGAATAGGATCTATGGTATAATGTTGACCCATAAAGACATTGTGTCAACTTTTGATTCCATGTGCGCGAAGCGCGCGAAATTGTGGTATAATATTGGGACATATTTGAAATGCTTTTTCAGGAGGGTATTTTTCATGGGAAAAGAAACAGAGAGCAGTACAGTGGTATTGAAAGCGGAGGAGAATGTGGGCATGGTGCAGATCGCTGACGACGTGGTGGCGATGATTGCCTCCCTGGCGGCCACGGAGGTGGAGGGCATCAGCGCCATGGCCGGGAACATCACCAATGAGCTCATGGGCAAGGTGGGCATGAAGAAGCTGACCAAGGGCGTGAGGGTGGTGGTGACCGGGCGCAATGTGCGGGTGGACCTGGCCGTGACCATGGAATACGGATACAATATCCCGGCCACCTGCCATCATGTGCAGGCCAAGGTGAAGGCGGCCATCGAGAACATGACAGGCCTGAACTGCACTGACGTGAACATCCGCATCGCCGGAGTGAAGGTCAGGGTGTGACGCGGGCTTCGGGGGGTGACAAATGGGAAGACATGAACAAAGGGAGCAGGTTTTCCGGCTTTTGTTCCAGGCGGAGTTCCATCCGGCCCAGGACATGCCCAGGCAGATGAGGCTGTTCGTGGAGGACAACGAGGAGATCGGATCCCAGAAGGATGCCGATTATATAGAGAAGCGCTGTCAGACTGTCTTTCGGGAGCTTCCCGGGATAGACAGGCTGATCGACGAAAATACCGTGGGATGGAATACCAGGCGGATGGGCAAGGTGGAGCTGGCTGTGCTGCGCCTGGCGGTGTACGAGCTGCGCTTTGACGACGACATTCCCGCGGGAGTGGCGATAGATGAGGCGGTGGGGCTGGCGAAGCTGTACGGGCAGGAGAACGCCGGCGGTTTCGTGAACGCCATCCTGGCCAAGATCGTGAAGCTTCCGCGGACGGAAAGCGCTCGCGAATTGTTGAAATCAGGTGATTGAGATCCGGAATGTTTATACTGTAGGACAATTGAACTCTTATATCAAAAATATGTTCACGCAGGACTATCTGCTGCAGAGGCTCTATGTGAAGGGCGAGGTGAGCAACTGCAAGTACCATTCCTCGGGACATATCTATTTTACGTTGAAGGATTCCAGGGGGACCATAAGCTGCGTGATGTTCGCGGGCAGCCGTGCGGGCCTCTCTTTTCGTATGTCCGAAGGCCAGCAGGTGATTGTGGGCGGCGCGGTGGACGTGTACGAGCGGGACGGGAAGTACCAGCTCTACGCGAAGGAAATCCGGCTGGACGGAAGCGGCCAGCTCTACGAGAGGTTCGAACGGCTGAAACAGGAGCTGGAGGAATCCGGCATGTTCGCCCCGGAGTACAAGCAGCCCATCCCCAGGTTCATACAGACCCTGGGCGTGGTCACAGCGGACACGGGAGCGGCCGTCCGGGACATCATCCAGATAGCGGGCAGGAGGAATCCTTACGTGCAGATCATCCTCTATCCGGCCATCGTCCAGGGGGAGGCGGCGGTGCCCAGCATCGTCCGGGGCATCCGGGCGTTGGAGGCCCTTGGGGTGGACGTGATGATCGTGGGCAGGGGCGGCGGCTCCATCGAGGATTTGTGGGCTTTCAACGAGAGGGAGGTGGCTCAGGCGGTGTTCGACTGCTCCGTACCGGTCATCTCCGCGGTGGGACATGAGACGGATACCACGATCGTGGATTTCGTGGCAGACTTGCGGGCGCCCACGCCATCGGCGGCAGCGGAGCTGGCGGTGACGGATATCCGGGAAATCATGAGCGGGATACTGAATTACAGGGACGCGCTGCTGCGCCTGATGCAGAGGAAGCTCCAGGACGGCCGGGGACAGGCCAGGCAGTTGGAGCTGAAACTGAAGCTGAAGAGCCCCGGGAGCCAGATCCGGGAGAGGAAGATGGCCGCGCTGTCGGCGGAGGAGAGGCTGCAGGAAAGGATGAACAGGCTCCTGGAGCGCCGCCGCCACGAGCTGGAAATCTACATCGAGCGGATGAAGGGGCTGTCCCCTCTGGAGAAGCTGGGCAGCGGCTATTCCTATGTGGAGGACAGCGCGGGGCACAATATCCGCTCCGTAAGGCAGGTGCGGGAAGGGCAGGACATCACCATCCGGGTGAAGGACGGGCGGATCGGGGCCAGGGTGGTCAGGATTGGGCCCGCGGAGGACGGAAGGGGAAAGCTATGCTGAGGAGAATCGACAAGGGGCTGACTCCTGTCATTGTTTTTGGAGCGTTTGGCTAATCGTGAATATGGTGGAGGATTGTCTGGGGCATCGAATGTATCCTACACTGGAGGCGGCGCAATTCTGGTACCAGAGAGGCTTTGCTGGGGGGCGGGATAGCTCTGGGGATTCTGGAGGCGGTGATAGGGGTGAAATGTATCATCAGGAAGCGGCTAAGGCAATCGGACGAGGAGAGAGTGGAAAATGGCTGAAGAGACGAGAAAGCTTAGCCTGGAGGAGAATTTCGCCAGGCTGGAGGAACTGATCGGGGAGCTGGAGCGGGACGACATCCCGCTGGAGGAGGCCTTCACGGCCTACAGCGCGGGCATGGCGGTCCTGAAGCAGTGCAACGACCAGATAGATAAGGTGGAGAAGCAGGTGCTCAAGCTTACGGAAGAGGGAGAACTGGAGGAATTCGGAAATGGACGCATCAGCATTTGAGGAGAGGCTGCGGGAGGAGACCGCATATGCGGAGCGGGTGCTGCGGGAGCATCTGCCTAAGGAGGAAGGGCTGCAGGGGAAAATCATAGAGGCCATGAACTACAGTCTGCTGGCCGGGGGAAAGCGCCTGCGCCCGATTCTCATGCGGGAGACCTATCGGATGTGCGGCGGGGAAGACGGCGGCGCAATCGAACATTTCATGGCTGCCATCGAGATGATTCATACCTATTCCCTGGTGCACGACGATCTGCCCGCCATGGACAATGACCGCTACCGCAGGGGAAGGGAGACCACCTGGTATGTGTACGGGGAGACCATGGGCATCCTGGCCGGGGACGGTCTGCTGAACTATGCCTTTGAGACGGCGATCCGGGCGCTTGGGGAGCCCGGGCCGGGGAGCAGCGCCTCTGAGGGCGAAAGGCTTGCGCGGCTGGAGCGGGCCTCTGCCGCGTTTTCCGTTTTGGCGCGCAAGGCAGGGATTCATGGCATGATTGGCGGGCAGGTGGTGGATGTCATGGCCGAGAAGAGCTTCGTCATGGCCGAGAAGAAATTCGGCCAGGCTGAGAAGGGCCTGGACGGGCACGGGAGAGATTCGGCCATGGCCGCACAGGGCTCAGAGGATTCCACGGAGTCCGTTGCGGAGGATGCCGGGACCAGGCTCATGTTCATCCATGCCCACAAGACCGCGGCCCTGATACAGGCGGCCATGATGACAGGCGCGATTCTGGCGGGAGCCGGAGAAGACCGGGTGGCCGTCATCGAAAAATGCGCTTACAACATAGGCATCGCCTTCCAGATACAGGACGACATCCTGGACGTGATCGGCGACAGCGGGGAGCTGGGCAAGTCCACTGGCAGCGACGCCCAGAACGGGAAAACCACCTATGTGACATGGAAGGGCCTGGAGCAGGCAAAGGCTGACGCAGAAGCATTGTCCAGAGAGGCTGTGGCTATACTGGACGGTTTCGAGGGGGAGCATGAGTTCCTGAAGCAGTTGATACTGAACTTGATAGACAGAAGAAAATAGGAGCGATAAACGGGCGCAGCGTTCTTCCATGGATAGCTTTTATGGATAGCTTTTGAGGAAGGCTGCCGGGAAAGGCAAGGGATGGCGATGTTGCTGGAGACCATTGGACAGGCGAACGATATCAAGAAGATAAGGAAAGAGGACTTGGGAAGTCTGGCACAGGAGATCCGGGATTTCCTGATACGGACGATCAGCGTCACGGGAGGGCATCTGGGGGCGAACCTGGGGGCCGTGGAGCTGACCATGGCCCTGCACCTGGCCCTGAATCTCCCGAAGGACAAAATCATCTGGGACGTGGGGCATCAGTCCTACACCCACAAGATCCTCACCGGCCGGAAGGGCAGGTTCGAGACCCTGCGCCAGTTCCATGGCCTCAGCGGCTTCCCCAAGCGCAAGGAAAGCGAATGCGACGTCTTCGACACAGGCCACAGCTCCACCTCCCTGTCCGCGGGGCTGGGACTGGTGAAGGCCCGGGAGATTACAGGCGGCAGCGAGACGATCGTATCGGTAATCGGGGACGGGTCGTTGACCGGGGGCATGGCCTACGAGGCCCTGAACAACGCCGCCAAGCTGGAGACGAACTTCATCATCATCCTGAACGACAACAACATGTCCATCTCCGAGAACGTGGGGGGCATGTCCAAATATCTCAACAGCATCCGCACGGCCTCCGGCTATCTGGACCTGAAAAAGGGAATCTACAATGCCCTCCAGGGCACCAAGCGGGGGGACAGCACCATCAGCCGCATCCGCAGGGCAAAGAGCAGCTTCAAGCAATTGGTGATACCCGGCATGATGTTCGAGGACATGGGCATCACCTACCTGGGGCCTGTGGACGGGCACGACATCCCGGCCCTGGTGGCCACCATCCAGGCCGCCAAGCGGGTGGAGGGTCCGGTGATGATCCACGCGCTGACGGAGAAAGGCAGGGGATACCGGCCCGCGGAGCGCCATCCCGCCAGGTTCCACGGCACGGAGCCCTTCGACATCGAGACAGGCATCCCCTCCCACCCCAGGACAGTGGCCAATTATACGGACATCTTCTCCACGGTGATGTGCAAGCTGGGCCAGAGGGACGACAGGATTGTAGCCATCACCGCCGCCATGCCGGACGGCACCGGGCTGAAACGGTTCCACAACATGTATCCGGACCGCTTCTTTGACGTAGGCATAGCGGAGCAGCACGCGGTGACCTTCGCGGCAGGACTGGCGGTGGGGGGCATGAAGCCCATCGTGGCCGTGTATTCCTCCTTCCTGCAGCGGGCCTACGACCAGATTCTGCACGATGTGTGCCTGCAGAACCTCCCTGTGGTCTTCGCCATCGACAGGGCGGGACTGGTGGGCAGCGACGGGGAGACCCATCAGGGGGTATTCGACCTTACATATCTCTCCGGCATCCCGAACATGCATATCTGCGCCCCCAAGAATAAGTGGGAGCTGTCGGACATGCTGAAGTTCGCGGTGTCTCTGGGAGCGCCCGTGGCGGTGCGCTATCCCAGGGGGACGGCCTACGCGGGGCTGAAGGAGCACCGGGAGCCCGTAAGCCTGGGCAGGGCAGAGTGGATCTACAGGGAGCGGGAGATCGCCCTGTTCGCGCTGGGCAGCATGGTGAAGACCGCCGAGGACGTGCGGGAGCGGCTGAAGGCGGCGGGCCATGAGGTGAGCCTGGTCAACGCCAGGTTCGTGAAGCCCATCGACGAGGAGGCCGTGGCCGAAGCCTGCGGGAGCCATAATCTGATTGTCACCATGGAGGAGAACGTGGCCTGCGGCGGCTACGGGGAGAAGGTGTTGGCTTATATGAACGAAAAGGGCCTGGGCAGCCGCTTCCTGGGCATAGCGGTTCCCGATGTCTTCGTGGAACACGGCAATGTGGAGCTGCTGAAGCAGGAAATCGGCATGGACGCGGAGGGCATCGTGACCAGGATTCTGGAGAGAATCGGCGAGGCGTAGGAAGACGGATGAAAGAACGTTTGGATGTCATATTGGTAAAACAGGGCCACGCGCCCTCCAGAGAAAAGGCCAGGGCCATCATCATGTCCGGCAATGTCTATGTGAACGGACAGAAGGAGGATAAGGCCGGGACATTTTTCGATGAGGCGAAAATCGCGCTGGAGGTGCGGGAGAGCGCCCTGCGCTATGTGAGCCGGGGCGGCCTGAAGCTGGAGAAGGCCGTGGAGACATGGGGGCTTTCCCTGGCGGATAAGGTGTGCATGGACATCGGGGCCTCCACCGGGGGCTTTACGGACTGCATGCTGCAGAGGGGAGCGTCCAAGGTCTATGCCGTGGACGTGGGGCACGGGCAGCTTGCCTGGAAGCTCCGGGGCGACGAAAGGGTGGTCTGCATGGAGCAGACGAACTTCCGGTACGTTGTGCCGGAGGACATTGGGGAGCCGCTGGACTTTGCCAGCGTGGACGTGTCCTTCATCTCCCTGACGAAGATATTGATTCCCGCCCGGAACCTGCTGAAGCGCGGCGGGGAGATGGTCTGCCTGATCAAGCCCCAGTTCGAGGCGGGCAGGGAGAAGGTGGGCAAGAAGGGCGTGGTCAGGGAGCCGGAGATTCACGGGGAGGTCATCCGGAAAATCGTCGACTACGCGGACGTAGTCGGATTTGGCCCGCTGCATTTGGATTACTCCCCGGTGAGAGGGCCGGAGGGGAACATCGAGTATCTGCTGCACCTGAAAAAAGAGGGGGAGCCGTCTGCCGAACTGAGGGGCCTGTCCGAGCGGGACGCCGAGGAGCGGCTGCGGGAGGCTGCGGAGGGCGGCGGGGGGCTGTCCCGGCAGCCTGGCTGGGACAGCCTGATCGGGGAGACGGTGGCGGCTTCCCATGCACAGCTATGAAGGAGCCGGAGAGCCATGAAGCATTTTCTGATCTATACCAATCGACAGAAGGACAGGGAATTGGCCACCACAAAGCGGATCTGCGACTTCCTGCGGCTGAAGGGGAAGCGCGTCACCGTCATGGCCCAGGGAATTTGCGGGTCGGGTGAGGATTCCCGCCAGGCCCCTTGGCGGCGGGCAGAGGGCGGCGCTGTGTGGCCGTATCAGGATCCGGGGCGGGATGGAGATGCAGAGCGAAGTCGGCAGCGGCCGGAGCCGGGCAGCTCCCTGGAGGTTCCCGCGGACGCGGATTGCATGATTGTGCTGGGCGGGGACGGCACGGTGCTGCAGGCGGCCAGGCTGACGAAGATGCTGCGGGTTCCCATCATTGGCGTGAACCTGGGTACGCTGGGCTATATGACAGAGGTGGAGGTGCCGAACCTGGAGGAGTCGCTGGAACGGCTGATCGCCGGGGACTATGTGCAGGAGAGCCGCATGATGCTGGGCGGCAGGGCCACATTCGCGGACGGGCGGAGGGAAGAGGGCTGGGCGCTGAACGATATCGTGATATCCAGAAGCGGCCCCCTGCAGATCATCAAGTTCAATATATACGTCAATGGCCAGTTCCTGAACGATTACAGCGCGGACGGCGTGATCGTCACCACGCCCACCGGCTCCACGGGCTACAATCTGTCCGCGGGAGGGCCTCTGGTGGAGCCCGGCGCCAGATTGATCGTGCTGACGCCCATTTGTCCCCACTCCCTGAACCAGAGGAGCATCGTCCTTTCCCCGGAGGATGTGATAGAAATCCAGATACCGGCCCGGGGGGAGAGCGGGAACCAGAATGTGGAGGCAAGCTTTGACGGCAACCATGTCATACCGCTGGGGACGGGAGACAGGCTGCGGATCGTAAGGTCGGAGGAGACCACGGAATTCTTGAAGCTGGGTCAGGGCAGCTTTCTGGACGTGCTCCACAGAAAGATGAAAGAATAGCGTGTAAAGAACTTATGCGTTACGCACAGAAGAATGCCCAAAGTGGGGCATTCTCCGGACTTGCGGCAGATTAAGGGACCAGGAGCCTGACAGAGGGGGAAGGGACATGAAGGAGAACAGGCAGGACAAGATGCTGGAGATCATTCGCAACTACGATGTGGGAACCCAGGAGGAGCTGGCCGGGAGGCTGCGGGAGGCGGGCTTTTCCGTGACCCAGGCCACGGTCTCCAGGGACATCCGGGAGCTGAAGCTGTCCAAGGTGCCCACAGCGGAGGGAGGGCAGAAATATGTGGCGCTGGAGCAGGAGGAGGGAGGCCGGGGAGACCGGTTCATCCGTGTCCTGCAGGATGCCTTTTCTTCCATGGCCACCGCCCAGAACCTGCTGGTGGTCAGGACGGTGTCCGGCATGGCCATGGCGGCGGCCACCGCCATGGACGCCCTGCAGTTTCCCGAGGTGGTGGGCTGCATCGCCGGGGACGACACCATCTTCGTGGCCACCCATACAGTAGAGGAAGCACAGGCGCTGATGGAAAAAATCAGATCCATCACAGCGTAACGGCCGGACTTTTGCTCCCATGGGGGCGGTGGGGAGAGTCCGCCGGCTTACAGGCAGATGTGCCGGAGAGGGTGAATCTGGCGGGGCCGGATGCCCCGGCTTGGGAAGGGCCGGGGCGTGCGGCGGGCCAAAAGCCTGAAAGGAGAAAGAAGATGCTGACTAGCTTGCATGTGAAGAACCTGGCATTGATGGAAGAGACGGAGGTGGAGTTCGGCGAGGGCCTGAACATTCTCACCGGAGAGACCGGCGCGGGGAAATCCCTGCTGATCGGGAGCGTGAACCTGGCCCTTGGGGGGAAGTTCGAGCGGGAGATGCTGCGCAAGGGGGCGGAGAGCGCCCTTGTGGAGCTGGTCTTCACCGGAAATGAGCGCGTCCGCGGGAAGCTGGAGGAGCTGGAGCTGGAGCAATCGGAAGACGGGACCGTAGCCATCAGCCGCAAGATCAGCGTGGGGAAGAATGTGTACCGCATCAACGGCGAGACCGTCACCGCGAAGCAGGTGAAGGAGCTGGCGGAGCTTTTGATAGACATCCATGGCCAGCATGAGCACCAGTCCCTGCTGCACAAAAAGAAGCACATGGAGATTCTGGACGCCTACTGCGGCGGGAAGCTTGCGAAGGAGGCGGAGGCGGTGGCTGTGGCCTACAGGGAGTGCCGGGAGCTGGAGCGCTCCCTGGAGGAAGAGGCCATGGACGAGGAAGCCAAGGCCAGGGAACAGGCGCTGGCCCGGTTCGAGCTCCAGGAGATCGAGCAGGCCCATCTGGTGCCCGGCGAGGACGAGGAGCTGGAGCAGCGCTACCGCATCATGGTGAACGGCAAGAGGATAACCGAAAATCTGTCAGAAAGCTATCAGTATACCGGCAGCGACTTCGAGGGAGGAGCGGGAGGCGCCCTGAGCCGCGCCCTGCGCGCCCTGCGCAACGTGTCGGGGCTGGACGGCCGCCTGGGAGAGCTGGAGGGGGAGCTGGCGGAGATCGACAATCTGCTGGCGGACTACAACCGGGACCTGGCCCAGTACATGGAGGACTGCGAGTTCGACGACGAGGAGTATGCCGCCGTGGAGGAGCGGCTGAACCTCCTGAACCGCCTGAAGGAAAAATACGGGAAGACCCTGGAGGCAGTGATCGCCTACGGGGAGGGGCGGCAGAAGCTCCTGGACAAGCTGGAGGACTACGACGCCTATATCGAAGGGCTGAACCGGCGCCTGGCCGCGGCCAGGGCAAACCTGGAGGAGAGCTGCGGCAGGCTTTCCAAGATCCGCAGGAAGCATGCCGCCGTGCTGACGAAGCAGTTGAAGGAGGCCCTGGTGAACCTGAACTTCGCCACGGTGGAATTCGAGATCGCCATAGACCGGGCCAAGACCGTCACCGCAAAGGGCTACGACGATGTGGAGTTCCTGATTTCCACCAATCCCGGCGAGGGCGTGAGGGCCTTGAGCCAGGTGGCCAGCGGCGGCGAGCTGTCCCGCATCATGCTGGCCATCAAGACCGTGCTGGCCGGCAGGGACGACATCGACACCCTGATCTTCGATGAAATCGATACGGGCATCAGCGGCAGGACGGCCTGGCGGGTGTCCGAGCAGCTCGACACTGTGGCCCATGCCCACCAGGTGCTGTGCATCACCCATCTGCCCCAGATAGCCGCCATGGCGGACAGGCATTTCGTCATTGAGAAAAGCAGCACCCAGGACAATACCATCACCGACATCCGCCTGCTGGAAGAGGAGGAGAGCCTGGGAGAGCTGGCAAGGCTATTGGGCAGCGATACATTGACCCCGGCCGCCCTGTCCAACGCCAAAGACATGCGCCTGCAGGCTGCCGCCCACAAATCCCATTCAAAATAATTTGCCGGACAAAAATTCCAGAAGCTGCTGGAATGAAACCGGAAAAAATCTCACATACTATACACGAAAAAAGACTCTCAGAGGGTCTTTTTTTGTACGGACAGGCAATCGGAGGTCTGCTGACGGCGCGGCATGCGGCCAGCAGGGCGAGTGGTGGAGAGGGGCATCCCACCGCTCGATCGGGAGGAAATCGATTCGGAGGAGTATGTGGATATGGGATGGAAGGACAAGGGGAACATACAGGATATAGAGGACATCAGGAAAAGGGCCGCCAGGTGCGGAAGAAGGGAGAGCGGACAGGACGAGGCCGTCAAAAGGCAGGCGGGGGAGGACATGGTGATCCTGCTCCAGAATTGGAAGCAGCGGCTTCGGCGCTACCGAATCTACAGATTCTTCCTGGGCCTGTCGCTGGCCGCGAGCTGTACGGCGCTGGCGGCCATGCTGTATTACCAGATCGACAGCAGCATCCCCTCTGTGATCAACGTGCGGGCCGGTGAAGCGGAATCCCTCCATCTGGGCATCCCGGCCAGGGGAGAGATCGTCAGCGTAAGCGACCAGGGGGTCAGCAATATCCCCCAGGGGGCAGTGGACATAGATTTGAGCAAGACCTTCACTCTGAAGACGGCGCTGGAGTCGGGCTACCGGATGCAGGTGAAGCTCTTCGGCTTCATCACGCTGAAGAATGTGGACATCCAGGTCATCGAGGACCAGGAGCTGATTCCCGTGGGCGCACCCATCGGCATCTATGTGAAGACGGACGGCGTCCTCGTAGTGGGCACGGGGGAATTCCAGGGGCCGGACGGCGTCAGCTATTCCCCGGGGAAATACATCCTGAAATCCGGCGATTATGTCCGGAAGGTGAACGGCCAGGCAGTGACGGAAAAGGATGATTTCATCCAGCGCATGAAGGACAGCGGCGGCCAGCCCGTGGTATTGACCATAGAGCGGGAGGGCGAGCTCATGGACGTGGAGATCACGCCCCAGCGGGATGCCACGGGCGACTACAAGATTGGAGTCTGGGTCCGGGACAACGCCCAGGGCGTGGGCACCATGACCTACATCGACGGCCAGGGCAACTTCGGAGCCCTGGGCCACGGCATCACGGACGTGGACACCAGCACCCTGATGCACATGGAGGGCGGCAGCCTCTACCAGACGGACATCGTGGACATCCACAAGGGCTCTTCCGGGAATCCCGGGGAGATGACGGGCATGATCATCTATTCCGATGACCGCATCCTGGGGGAGATCACGGACAACAGCAACCGGGGAATCTTCGGGGTCTGCAACGCCAGGGCCCTGGAGATGGGGTTCAGGGAGCCCCTGCCCATCGGCCTGAAGCAGGAGATCGAGACCGGAATGGCCCAGATCCTCTGCACCGCGGACGGCATGACCAGATACTATGACGTGGAGATAACGGCGGTGCATTTAGACCGCGACAATGTGAACCGGGGGATAGAGCTCACGGTGACGGATCCGGACCTCCTGGCGCTGACGGGGGGAATCGTGCAGGGCATGAGCGGCAGCCCCATCATCCAGAACGGGAAGTTCATCGGGGCAGTGACCCACGTGCTGGTGCAGGATTCCAGGAAGGGGTATGGGATTTTTATTGAGAATATGTTGGAGCATTGAGGCTGGGCAGCACAGCATAAAAAGAAAAACGACTCCGCGGCAGGCTTGCCTGCCGGAGGAGGCTGTCTCATAGTTGCATGCCCAGCAAGCATCCAGATGACAGTGTATGACGACCATAGCCCATATCTACGCCAGCAACCAGTCAATCAGATACAGCGACTTGATCCCATCATAGGAACTGATATAATTCCTGTCCATGGACAACACGATTTTCTCATAATTGTCCGGTATCATGCGCAGGGACTTAAGCTCCCGCTCCCGGGTCTCCGGCGGCAGCATGCTTTCCGTCACCTGGATATACAGCCTGTCGCTTGGCTTCTCTGCCACAAAGTCGATTTCGGCATCCCCCGCCTTTCCGATGTATACGCGATAGTCACGGCGGATGAGCTCCAGGAACACGATGTTTTCCAGGATGTGTCCCCGGTCCCCATCGCGATAGCCCAGGAGCATATTGCGGAAACCCATATCGATGATGTAGTTCTTCCCCAGGGTTTTCAGCAACTGCCTACCCTTCACGTCATATCTTCCCACAGAGTAGAAGATAAATGCGCTGCGCAGCATGGAGATATATTTATCTACCGTTTTCCCTGCCACATTCCTGCCTTTTCCGGCATGGATATCGCCTTCACTGGACAGGACATTGCCGATGCTGTTGGGAGAGGTGATGCTGCCGATATTGGAGCAGAGGAACAGTATGATCTTCTGGAGCATACCCTGATCGGCCTGGCTGTTCCGCTGGAGAATGTCGCGCAATACCACCGTGGAGTAGATGCCTTCCAGCGCCTGATTGCTTCTTGCTTCGTTGAACTGGTATTCCCTGAGAATCGGCATGCCGCCGAACTGCAGGTATCGCTGGAACTTTTCCTCTGCCGTGACAGAAGGGGCGAAGTCGTAGAAGGTCAGGAACTCCTTAAACGACAACGGCAGCATACGGATTTCCACATATCTTCCGGAAAGCAGGGTGGAAAATTCCGTGGAAAGCAGATATGCGTTGGAGCCGGTGATATAGATATCCACATCAAAGTCGAGACGGAAGGACTCGATGGCCTTTTCCCAATGCGCCACGGCCTGTAGTTCATCGAATATCAGATAGGTCTTGCCGCTCCTGGGGATGCGCTCGCTGACATAGTCGTAGAAGGCGAGGTAGTCGGAAAGATTCCGATAACGCAGCGATTCCAGGTTCATGTGGATGATGTTGGCGTCGGCTGTGCCGCTGTCTGACAGGTATCGATGGAACAGGTCCAACAGGGAGGACTTTCCGCATCTGCGAATGCCTGTGACGATTTTGACCAGGTCCACATCCCTGTTTTGGATGAGCTGATTTAGATACTCGGGGCGATTGATAAGTTCAGTCATGATGCACCTCCTGATTTCCATATCTCTATTATACCCATGAATCCGAAAAAAGCAAATAGTTTCAGACTTGCAAGTCGGAAACTTTATAAAATATCATAATATCAGATATATAAGTCTGAAACTTCTGATACATATCATATTTCCGAACCATACATTAAAAACTCATCATTCAGTTTGTGCGGATACCCTCCGAAGTATGCAGATAATTCATCGGCTGCATTTCTGTTTTGCCTAAATCGGAAAAGCCGCCTGGGAGGATATATGCTATCATGATATCACCGGAGCGAAATGCCCCTTCTGATGGAACGGACAGACAGGATCCTTCCGGCGCAGGCCCTGGGGAACAGGGAATGAGACTGGTAAATTCCGACAAAATGGCGAAGAAGAAATTGTAAAAAATGAACAAAATTATATATTAGTGAAAAATATTTTCTAAATATACTTGAATCCCCCCTCCAATTGTTTATAATGAACGTACATGCTTGTACAGATTTACCCGTTCAAATAGTGGGGTCCGGCAGACAGCCGGCCCCGGGAGAGGAGATTCCATGCAGAAGCAGACAGAAAAGCAGAAAGAAAAGCGGACCGGAAAAGGGCGCAAACCCGGAAGCACCCGGGCGGCCGATGGCACAGCCTATTCCATCGGCGACAACTACAGATACGCCTTCCGCTGCCTGAGAGAGAAGGAAGGGCCGGGGGCCTTTGCCGTCTGCGCAGGCACCACGGCGCTGGGGATCCTGCTGCCCTTCCTGGAGTCCGCCATGGCGGCGGCAGTGGCGGCATGTCTCATCAGCGGGCGGGAGGCGGGAAGCATCCTGCTGCTGGTGGGGGGATACGTGGTCCTGCTCCAGGCAGTGCGTTTCCTGTACAACCATCTGCGGGAGACCCAGGGGAAGCTGCTGACCACATTCCGGATCGGCATGTGGATCGAATTCTACCGGAAATGCGTGGAGGTGGACGGGAGCTACATAGAGAGCGCCCAGGGACAGAGGAAGATGGCACAGGCCAGGGAGAACCTGTTCTCCGGGGAGGGCTCAGGAATCGAAATCTATGTGCAACTGTTCTGGACCGTGATTTCCAATGGGCTGGGGCTGATCGTCTACGGGGTCATCGTGGGCAGGGCCAGCCTGCTTCTGCTGCTCCTTCTGCTGGGGCAGGTCCTGCTCATGGAAGCCTGGGAGAAGCCCCTGCGGGAGAAGACCTATGCCAGGATAAAGGAGAATGCCAGGAACCGGCAGGCCTTCTTCTACCTGCGCAGAGAGTCCATCGCCATCGAGAGCGGGAAGGACATACGCCTGTACCGGATGGACAAATGGCTCCTGCGGGCCTTCCATGAGGTGGTGGACAGGATCGTATCTCTGGAGTACAGGACGGCGCTGGGCCCTCTGACGGGAGGGATCCTGGAGGGCATCTGCAGGCTCGTGGTGAACGGGATCGTCTATGGGTATCTGATCTGGCAGATGGTCCAGGGAAGCGTCACCCTTCCTGCATTCCTGCTGTACATAGGTATCGTGTCGGGGTTCGGCGTATGGATGAGAGGGCTGTTCCAGGCTCTGCAGCAGATCGTCCAGACCAAGGGGCATATGGACAGATACCGGGAATTCATGGACCTGGGCACAGGGGAGGAAGACGGGGAGGAAAAGGTGAAGAACCCGGGGACGCCCCACGAAATCCGGCTGGAGGACGTGTGCTTCCGGTATGAGGGAGGAGAGAAGGACACCATACACAATCTGAACCTGACCATCCCCGCCGGGGAGCGGCTGGCTCTGGTTGGGCTCAACGGGGCCGGGAAGACCACCCTGACCAAGCTCCTCTGCGGCCTCTACCGCCCCACCTCCGGGAAGATATACCTGGACGGACAGGATATGGCGCAGATGCCCCGGGAGGAGATCTTCCGTGAATACGCGGTTGTCTTCCAGGATGTGTTCTCCTTCTCCTTCCCCCTGGCGGAAAATGTGTCCTGCGTCAGGGAGGGGCTGGAGGATGTGAAACGGCTGGAGGAGAGCCTGGAAAAGGCAGGTCTGGCCGAGAGGGTCAGGGAGCTTCCCAAGGGAAGGCACACTGTCATGAACAAAGACCTGGATCCGGAAGGCGTGACCCTCTCCGGCGGCCAGATGCAGAAGATGATGCTGGCCCGGGCGCTGTACAAGGACTCCCCCATCGTCATCCTGGACGAGCCCACGGCGGCTCTGGACCCTATCGCGGAGAGCAGGATGTATGAGAGCTACGATGAGATGATAAGCGGCAAGACAGGCATATTCATCTCCCACAGGCTCAGCTCCACACGGTTCTGCGACAGGATCCTGTACCTGGAGGGCGGATGCGTGGCGGAGGAGGGAAGCCATGAGGAGCTGATGGAAAAGGGAGGGGCCTACGCGGAGCTGTTCAACCTCCAGGCCCAGTATTATCAGAAGGAAGAAATGCATTCCGGGGAGAAGGAGGAAGAGGCCCATGCATGAAGTGATAGCGACCCACAGAGTGGGGTTCCGGCTGCTGAAGAAGATACATGAAACGGACCACAAGATCATTCCGGTATACCTGCTGCAGATCGTCTTCCAGCTGGCCCAGACCTATATCAGCCTCTTTCTGACCGCAGGGCTGGTGGACGCGCTGCGCCTGGGGGAATTCAGACAGGCGGTGGTTCTGACGGCAGCGCTGCTGGGGGCGAACCTGGTGGGAACCGTGCTGGTGAGCCTGACAGAGGCGGCGATCCGGGGGCTGCGCAACGTGGCGGGCCTGGCCATCTTCGTCTGGCTGCGGGAGAAGACCTTCTCCATGGACTACGAGACCATGGAGAACCCGGAGGTGGCGGAGAAAATCGCCTTCTCCGAGAAGACCTCGGATGCCTACGGCAGCCTGGGGATGGTGCTGGCCCTGTACAGGGACATCTTCCAGGCAGTCTTGAGCGTGATCCTGTCCACCTCCATGGTAATCTGGCTGTGCCTGACAAGGCCGGTCGGATCCGGGACTTTCCTGGAGAGGCTGGCGGGGCCCCTTCCCTCTCTGCTGCTGTTCGGCTGCGCCCTGGCGGGGATGGCCTTCTTCTCCGGGAAAGTGTTCGTGAAGTTCTCCGAAAAGCAGAAGGCATACTTTGAGGCCAATACGGGGATGGAGATGAGGGAGGACTATCTGCTGAACAAGGTGTTCCTCAATGAGAAGGCGGGGAAGGTCATCCGGCTCTATGGCATGCAGGACATGCTCATGGGGAACGCGGAGGCGGAGGTGAAGAAGAGCAAGGCCTACTGGGGCGGCATGTTCGATGTGATGCGCCGCACCATCCAGGCCAACAACGGCCTGAACAGCCTGTTCACCATAGGCTCCTATCTGCTGGTGACCGTAAAGGTGGTGACAAAGGCGATCACGGTGGGTGCCTTCACCCAGTATGTGGGCGCGCTGAACCAGTTCGGCAATGCCTGCTTCATCATCATCAACTGTCAGGTGAGGCTGCGGAATGTCTGCACCTACATGGAGAAGTTCCTGGCGTTCCTGGACATGGAGGGCAGCCATGTGAAGGGAACCCGGGCCCTGGAGGAGAGGAAGGACGGGGCATACGAGCTGGTATTCGAGGACGTGAGCTTCCGGTATCCCGGCAGCAGGGACTATGTGCTGAAGCATATCGACTGCAGGCTGAACATCAGGGGGAGGATGGCCCTGGTGGGGCCCAACGGGGCAGGGAAGACCACCTTCATCAAGCTCCTGTGCCGGCTCTATGAGCCCACGGAGGGGCGCATCACCCTGAACGGCGTGGACATCCGGGAGTATGACGAGGAGGCCTACAGGGCCCTGTTCAGTGTGGTGTTCCAGGACTTCAAGCTTCTGGCGTTCTCGGTATGGGAGAACATCACGGCCGGATTCGAACGGGATGACGATAAGATATGGAAGGCCCTGGAGCAGGCGGACGCGGCGGACATCGTAAAGCGCATGCCGAAGCAGCTGGACACTTACCTCTATAAGTACCTGGAAGATGGGGTGGAGATCAGCGGCGGGGAAGCCCAGAAGATTGCTCTGGCCAGGGCGCTCTACAAAGACGCGCCCGTAGTCATACTGGACGAGCCTACGGCGGCCCTGGACCCGGTGGCGGAGGCGGAAGTCTACTCCCGCTTCCAGGAGATGGTGGAAGGCAAGACTGGGATCTATATCTCCCACAGGATGAGCAGCTGCCAGTTCTGCGATGAGATCCTGGTATTCCACGAGGGGGAGATCATAGAGCGGGGCAGCCATGAAAAGCTCCATGCCCTGGGCGGGAAATACACGGAACTGTGGGACGCCCAGGCCAGGTATTACGCCTGATATCATCAGACCCTCTGTGCAGGCTGCCATGAAGCCGGGAACCGCACAGAGGGTCATTTCATGACGCTTTTTCATAAATTTTCCCGGAACTCTTGACTTTGCGGGAGATATTTGGTAAAGTAAACCCATCCGCAGAAAATGTGGGTGTCAGAAAATCATAGTTTCTAAGGTTCTGAGCAGTATTATTTGTCTGGTATGTCGAAAGTGTCCCGGATTGAGAGGAAATAGGCGAGAGGCGGCGTATATCCGTATGATTTGGCATGGAAAGGGAAGGATGGGCATGTTATCCGCGCATGGCCCTGTGCATAAAAAATCGGGGAGGAAGCCTCCCCGATATAGACAGATATCTCTCTGAGCCATCACTTGCGCAGGGCCGCCCGCTTGCGCAGGGTGGGATCCAAGATTTTCTTGCGGATCCGCAGGGTGTGCGGCGTGACCTCCAGAAGCTCGTCGGTGTCGATGAAGTCCAGGCACTGCTCCATAGAGAGGATCCTGGGCGGCACCAGGCGCAGGGCCTCATCGGAGCCGGAGGCCCGGGTGTTGGTGAGCTGCTTCTTCTTGCAGACGTTCACCTCGATGTCCTCGCTCCTGCCGGTCTGGCCTACCACCATGCCGGCGTAGACCTTCTGGCCGGGGCCGATGAACAGGGTGCCCCGCTCCTGGGCGTTGAACAGGCCGTAGGTGATGGATTCCCCCGCCTCGAAGGCAATCAGGGAGCCCTGCTTCCTGTACTGGATGTCCCCCTTGTAGGGCGCGTAGCCGTCGAAGACCGTGTTCAGGATGCCGTTGCCCTTGGTGTCCGTCAGGAACTCCCCCCGGTAGCCGATCAGGCCCCTGGCGGGGATGGAGAACTCCAGCCTGGTGTAGGTGCCGCCGGAGATGCTGCCCATGTTCCGCAGCTCCCCTTTGCGCTGGCCCAGCTTCTCGATGACCGCCCCGGAGAACTCGTTGGGCACGTCGATATAGGCCAGCTCCATGGGTTCCGTGCGCTTGCCGTTCTCGTCCGTATGGTAGAGGACCTCCGCCTTGCTGACGGCGAACTCATAGCCCTCCCTGCGCATGTTCTCGATCAGGACGGACAGATGCAGTTCGCCCCGGCCGGATACCTTGAAGCACTCGGTGGTGTCCGTCTCCTCCAC
>OFFE01000805.1_pt1 | contig 25046 bp, 22 predicted proteins | sample 1521371 | NCBI WGS metagenome assembly OFFE01 (sample SAMEA3504131, study PRJEB24116) | mouse gut metagenome | biome: mouse gut; feature: mouse-associated habitat; material: faeces | place: Denmark | collected 2011 | reverse complement strand
CCTGGAGGACCTCTACGCCGCCGAGAATGCCGCCATGGGCGAGACAATCGAGCGCTTCGGCCCGGCCTTTGTGGATGCCGCCGCCTTCTTTTTCGCCCGCTTCCAGGCGGCCATCGACGCCAGTCTGTCGGAAAAACCGGAGAAAGAGGATACCGAGCCTGTATGAGAATCCAACTGTCTGAGCATTTCACCTATTCCAAGCTCCTGCGCTTTACCTTCCCGTCCATTGTTATGATGATCTTTACCTCCATCTACAGCGTGGTGGACGGCCTGTTCGTGTCCAACTTCGTGGGCAAGACCCCCTTTGCGGCGGTCAACCTCATTATGCCCTTTGTCATGGTCTTTGGCGCCATCGGCTTTATGATCGGCTCCGGCGGCAGTGGCTTGGTCTCCAAAACCTTAGGGGAGGGAAACACCAAGCGGGCCAACGAGCTGTTTTCCATGCTCGTTTACCTGTCCATCCTCCTGAGTGTCGTGCTGTCTGTCATGGCCATCGTACTGATGGAGCCTATCGCTATCCTGCTGGGGGCGGAGGGGGAAATGCTGGAGTACTGCGTGCTGTACGCCCGCATTATTCTGGCGGCCAACCCGTTTTTTATTCTGCAAAACGTATTTCAGAGCTTTTTCATCGCGGCGGAAAAGCCGAAGCTGGGCCTTTATTTCACCGTTGGGGCCGGACTGACCAACGCGGCGCTGGACGCGCTGCTGGTGGGCGTCCTCCGCTGGGGCATCGCCGGCGCGGCTATCGCCACAGTCTTCAGCCAGGCGGTAGGCGGGCTGCTCCCCATTCTCTATTTCCTCCGGCCGAACAACAGCCTGCTGCGCCTGGTCCGCCCCCATTTTGACGGCAAGACGCTGTGGCAGACCTGCACCAACGGCTCCTCGGAGCTGATGAGCAGCATTTCCGGCTCCGTCGTGTCCATGCTGTACAACTTCCAGCTGATCCGCCTGGCGGGAGAGGACGGCGTGGCGGCCTACGGGGCCATCATGTACGTCAGCTTCATTTTCGCCGCCATTTTTATCGGCTACGCCATCGGAAGCGCGCCGGTCATCAGCTTTCACTACGGCGCGGAGCACAAGGGCGAGCTGAGGAGCCTGCTGCGCAAGAGCACGGTTCTCAACGGGCTGGCTGGGGCGGCCATGGCGGCGCTGGCAATCGCGGTATCCGCGCCACTGTCGAAAATCTTTGTGGGCTATGACCAGGAGCTCTGCGCGCTGACCGTGCGGGGCTTCCGGCTGTACGCAATCTCCTATCTTCTGTGCGGATTCAACATTTTCGGCTCGTCCTTCTTTACCGCCCTGGGGAACGGCCTGGTGTCGGCGCTGATCTCTTTCCTGCGGACGCTGGTGTTCCAGGTGGCGGCAGTGCTGATATTTCCCCTGATATGGGGGCTGGACGGCATTTGGTTCTCCATCGTGGCGGCGGAGCTGGTGGCGGCCCTGGTGACGGTGGCGTTCCTGGCCGGGAAGCGGAAGAAATACCATTATTGACGGGGCGGCATCGGCGGCAGGGGTTTCGCGCAGCGTCAGGGGATTCCTGCGCCGACGGCGGAAAAGGCCAGATCCCTCCACGGAGGTCAGTCCGGCCAGTCCTGTATCAGCCCGGCGGTTTCGTCAAGGTCGATCTGGAGCTCGCCGCCATAAAGGGCGAGCCCGGCTGTGCCTGTCAGGGGATAGATGCAGGGCAGATAGTCCCGGGTAAAATCGTATGTGAGCAGCAGCCGTTTCCCGGGGTCGATGATCCAGTATTCTTTGACGCCGGCATCGCTGTATTTCTGCAGCTTCTTGATGCAGTCCTTTCTCCGCGTGGAAAATGAAGAAGAGCATTCATGGGAGAGGATTTCCAGGATGAAGTCCGGCGCGCCCATGATGCCCCAGCGCTTGATTTTATCTCTGTCGCACAGGATGATCAGGTCGGGCTGCACCATGGTCTTGTCGTCGCAGTCCAGGCGGACGTCTATGGGGGAAATCAGGGGGATGCATTCGCCGCCTTTTTTCCGAAAATAAGTTTCCATCTGTGAAAATATTCTGCCCGCAAGCCTCTGGTGTACAAAGCCGGGGGCTTCCATGACATAGATTACGCCGTCAATCAACTCTATCCGTTCCTCCTCCGGCCAGGCATAGTAATCCTCGATGGTATATTCGCCCTGGCGCTTCTCCGGCCTCGCCTCATACGCGATGGCATTCTCCTGTACGCCGGGCCGGGATTCCCGGCAGCCATAGCCGCAGCGGGCCGCCGGGGCGTGCCCTTCCTCTGACGGCCGGTTTCCGTTCTCTCCCTGCGCTGTTTCGCCCATTGCCGTCGCCGGGACAGGGTTTTCCTGCGCCGAACATTTCTTCTCTTCCTTCATCCTCATGTCCTCCTTTCGATGGCTATATACTCTCGGAATCTCCAGGCCGCATATCATGCGGCTTTCCGAAGCTCCTCTGAGCCGATTCCCCCGCTTTTCCAGGCGTTGTCCGATTCCCATGCCGGATTCCGGCTCCAAAGATTCCGAGAGTCTATGGCTTTGATTTGCGTCAGGCAGTCCTGGCGGATTCCAGGAATGCCGCAAAAATCTTCCGGCTCCCCTGGTTTACCTGGTAGGAGAATTCCGGGTGCCACTGGACGCCCCAGACGAAGCGCTTCTCCGGCATATAAATGGCTTCAATCAGCCCGTCCGGCGCAGCGGCCATGGCGCGGAAAGGAGCGGCCAGCTCCCGGATGGCCTGATGGTGGCAGCTGTTCACGGCCAGCTCCTCGGATTCCAGCAGCCGGGCCAGGGGGGATTCCGCCTCCAGGCGCACCATATGGGCACAGCCGTCATAGGGAGGCTGCATGCGGTGGTCTACCTCCGAGGGACACTCTGCGGGGATATCCTGATACAGCGTCCCGCCGTACACCGCGTTCATCAGCTGGTGCCCGCGGCATATCCCCAGCACCGCTTTGTCCCGCTGCACCGCGCCTTTCAGCACATAGGCATCCATGTCGTCCCGGAGAGGCAGCGTGAGGCCGCAGCGGGCGGAGGGTTCCTGGCTGTAGAGCCGGGGCGAAATGTCGTGGCCGCCGGTGAGGACGAAGCCGTCGCATTCCTCCAGAAAGAAGTCCAGCTGCGTCCGGTCGGCATTCAGCGGGGGCATGAGAGGGATTGCTCCCTGCTCCTCCAGGGCTTTCATGTAGCCGGGCAGCATCCAGTAGCTGTCCTTTTTCTCGTCATACAGCGGCATCAGCGCTATGATGGGTCTTCCTTTATACATTGGGTGGCCTCCTTTGATAATTTTTGATAGATAATTGATAAAAATTTTGCTGTTTATCTTGATTTCAGGATGAAAAATGGGTATAATGTACTTATCAGGACAGCCGGAAGGTGAGTGCGAGTCACCCGTCCCGGCGAATAACTATATTAGACTGAAAGAAAAAGTCGTCCGGTCATTGCGAGTGAGCAGGACGGCTATTTCTTATGCGTCAGACTCAGAATTGCCACAATCAGCAGCGCCACAGTCAAAATCACCATGAATTCCTCGTATGTACTCATAATAATCACCGCCTTCCGTTAGGTCTCGGATTGGGTGAGAGCACGTCCCCCAGCTCCCCTGGTAAGCATATTATGTTTTCATGGTGCAAGTTAGCCATTGATTTTATCTGATAAATCGTGTATAATATGCTTATCAAGGGAGCCGATACGATAGCTGACACCTATCCGTTTCCGGCGAAAATAGTGGTAAAAATAGCACCCTTACTTTGCAGGAGCGGGGGTGCTATTTTTTATGGTTGACATATTCCAAAATGGCGACAATAAGAATTGCAAAAGTAAGCAGCACCATGAACTCTTCATATGTACTCATCCTTCCGTTCAAGGCTCGGAAACGGAGGTATTCACACCCTATCGGCTCCCCTGGTAAGCATATTATGTTTTCGTGGTGCATGGTAGTGACATCGCAGAAATGTTAAAGCGTGCCCTATATCATGTATATTATATCACTATGTATCTAATAAGAAAACAAAAATTTATTCAATATCGTATTCACATCTTGGTTAACGATAGATAATGTTAATAACCGATATAGTAAAAATGTATTGACATATATTAACGATTGTGCTATGATACAGTCACAAACAATACATGTATCCATTTGGACAATCGAAAAGAGAGGAGACCAAAGTATGTTCATTGAAGAACGGCATCAGGCGATTCTGGCCTGGCTGAGGGAAAAGGGCAGCATCACCACCGGGGACATCCAGGAACAGTACGGGGTCAGCTACGAGTCAGCAAAAAGAGACCTACGGATACTGGAGGAGAAAGGGCTGCTGAAAAGGACCCACGGCGGGGCGCTGCCCCTGCACCAGGTGGCTCTGGGCAGGCCTGCCAAAAAGACAATCAAAGATATGGACACCGTCAAGGACAATTACCTGCTGATCGCCCTCAGGGCAGTGTCCATGATACAAGACAACGACGTCGTCTTCCTGACGTCCGCTACCGTCTGTTACCTGATGGCGCAGAATCTTCCGGACGGCATCCGGATCCGAGTGGTGACCAATTCCATCGTCATTGCGGAGGAGCTGCGGACTAGGGACAACATCTCGGTGATCCTGCTGGGCGGCGAGATGGACGACAAGGGAAATTGCTACGATGCCATAGCAATCGAGACCATAAAGCGTCTGCGCTTTGACAAATGTTTCATCACATCCGCCTTTATCTCGGCGCAGTTCGGCCTGTCGATCCAGAAGACCGCCGCCATCAGCTTCTTCAACGCGGTCATGGACAGCGCCAGACAGACTATAGGCCTGTTCCCCAGGGAAAAGATAGGATTCGACTCCATCGTCTCGATCTGCCCCGCGGACAGGCTGGACGTCATGATCACCGACTGGGACGCGTCCGAGGACGATTTGAAGCTCTTCGATGAAAAAGGCATAGAGATTGTCATAGTGGAAAAAGAGGAGGGCATCCGGTAGAATCGCGATCACCCCAGCCGGAAGCCGATGCCGTACACGGTCCGGATATATTCCCGGGAGGCATCGGCTTCCCTGATCTTCCTGCGCAGATTGCTCACATGGACGTTCACGGTATTGTTCTCGCCGTAATAGCCGCCTTCCCACACCAGCTCGTAAAGGCTTTCCCGGGAATAGACCTTTCCCGGGGACTGCAGGAACAGATGCAGGAGCTGATATTCATGGGCGGTCAGGGACAGCTCCCGGTCATTTACCAGCACCCTGCGGGAGTCCGGATAGAGCTTTATATTGCCGTAAGTCAGCGCATCCGGCTGCTGCCCGGAAAGGCTGCCGGCGCTGCCCGCCCGCCGGAGGGCGGCCTGGATTCGGGCGATGACCTCTTCGGGCTCAAAGGGCTTGGTGATATAATCGTCCGCCCCGCTTTTTAACAGGGCCACCTTGTCGCCCAGGGCGCTCTTTGCGGAGAGGATCAGGACGGGGAAGCTATAGCGCCTCTCCTCCCGGAGCTTACGAAGCAGCTCTTCCCCGGACAGGCCGGGCAGCATGAGGTCTAAGAGAAGCAGGTCCGGCTCCTCTCGCTCGATAAGGGACAGGGCCTCCGTCCCGGAAAATGCCTGGAGGGCCTGATAGCCCTGGGCTTCCAGTATCCTGGACAGCAGGCGGCTGATGTCCGTATCGTCCTCCGCAATCAGGATTTTGTGCTGCATCTGTGTGTCTCCTTTCTTCCGGTACGCCCCGGTATAACGAAACAGGGGCACCTATCCCTGTGCCCCTGCGGATCCTCGTCAGGTAAAAAGCTGCTCCTCCTGGCGGATCATCATGATGATGCTGGCTTCATAGGCGTTGAGGGCCGCTTCCGCCTGCCGTTCCTCGCTCCATTCTTTGACTTCCCGGGTCTGTATCCGCCTCTGTTCCTTCTTCTGCTCTTTGATTTCCTGGGCCATCCGCTTCTGGTCAATCCATTTCCTGGTCAGGCGGTCGTGCTCCAGCCAGTTCTTCAGAATCTGGTTCTTCAGCAGCTTATCCTGGAGCCTCTTGGCCTCCGCCCGCTTCTTCAGATATTCCTTTAAAAGCTTTTTCCGGCGGGCCCTCTTTGCGGCCTCTGCCGCCATGCGCCTGCGTTCCGCGGCCCTCCTGGCGCGGGAGTCGTCCTGCATGCCGAAGGCATAACCGTAGCACTTCTCCCAGGTATCGTCTATGTGGATGAACACGAATCTCGGCGCATGGCCGTATGTGTTGGCCGCCTTGTTCCTGGCCAGATAGTCCAGGACCTGCTGCTCGTAGAGAGGGTCTGTCTGCATCCGCCTGTAAGCGGCATCGGTGATGTCGATGAGCCAGTCCACCCGCCTCTGGGAGGGGTGGGTGTAAAGCTTCCTTATTTTATCGCGGATGTACAGCTTGTATTCTGTCAGGGACATGTCTTTCGGGGAAAGGGTGTATTTCTCCAGCATGGCATCGGAGAAGCTGCTGTCCGCCTTTTCCCTGCCGTTGACAGCGGTGCTCTGTGTGCCGCTCAATCCGGCTGCGGCAGCGTAACCTGTCTCAATCATATTTGCCATGGCCATTCTCCTTTCCTGTCATATCTTGCCGGCGGCTCCCGGCCGGAAGAATGTAGGTGTTTTCGAGCTTAGTGATTTCCTTTACATTTATATCGGAGAACATGGGGATATATCTTAAGCGCCATGGCATGAAATGTGCCGCATGGGGCATTAACCGCTCCGGTGCCGACTGCCAGTCATCTCTTCGGATGCTTTTCAGCGGATGAAATGCGTCCAGAGGTGCTCTTCCTTTTCAGGCAGGCCGTAAGCCTCTTTCCCCAGGGCTATGCTCTTCATCAGGAAAGTCATATTTTTTGCCAGGGTGCGCATGGTCTGCAGGCCCTCTGCGTCCTGTGCCGCCTCCCCCGGCCCTCTGCCGTGGACGCTGTTCCAGTACTGGCTGGAGGCCACGGGCATGCCGCTGATGGTGAAGAATTTGTTCAGCTCGTCGAAGGTGGCGGACAGCCCGCCTCTCCTGGCAGCCACCACGCTGGCCCCTACCTTCATGGTCTTGTCAAAGGAGGTACTGTAGAAGAGCCTGGTCAGGAAGGCCACCAGAGTGGCGTTTGCGGAAGCGTAGTACACAGGGCTTCCGATTACAAGTCCGTCGCATTCCTGGAATTTGGGGGCCGCTTCGTTTACCATGTCGTTGAAGACACATTTCCCCAGCTCCGCGCATCTGCCGCAGGCGATACAGCCCCGGATGTCCTTGTTCCCGATTTGGATAGTTTCGGTCTCGATGCCCTCTGCTGCGAAGGTCTTCTCCATCTCCTGCAGGGCGATGGAAGTGTTGCCCTTTGGACGGGGGCTTCCGTTGATTAGTAAGACTTTCATGATGATACCTCCTGGATTTGGGTTTATTTTTTTGATAGAGACTTCTGAAATCAGGCATTCTTTCTTAATTCTACACTTTATACGATATATTATCAATACCTCGGATCGCTGCTTTGCAAAATTGATTTCCGTGTGCCCGCCATCGCCATACACATGTAAACCGTTATCATCATATCCTATGTATGACAGGAAATCAGGAGAACCATACTATGGCGATTGGATATTTGACCATACAGGCGCGGACTGCCCATGAAGCCCTGCCTCTGGAGGGCGTACAGGTCAGGGTGCTGGACGATGAGGGCAACAGCCTGTACCAGCTTCGCACGGACGAAAGCGGGGAGACCGGGACTGTGCCTCTGGAGACATTGGATAAGAGCTTTTCCCAGAACCAGTATTATTCCGGGTTGCCATATGCAAGCTACAATGTGCTGGCGCAGAAGGCGGGCTTCGACACGATCTATGTATCCAACATACCCGTTTATGACCGGGAGACGGCTGTGCTGCCCCTTGCCATGGTGCCAATGCAGGAGCGGCAGAGGCGTCCCGGGGAGACGAAGATTTTCGTAGGAAAGCCTGCCGTGGCCATGCAGGAGGCGCGGGGCCAGGTGGGGCGGGCCGACACGGAGGACGGAAGTGGCGCGGCAGAGGGCAGCAGGCCGATGGAAGCCGGAAGAGAAACGGCTGGCACCGGACGGGCAGATGCCGGGAGAGCGCCGGGTGCCGGCGGAACGATGGAAGAGGGCAGACCGACGGACGGCAGCCTGCAACCGGAGGCGATGCCGCGCCTGACGGGCACGGGGGGATTTGCGGACGGGAATCCGATGGGAACCCGGAGAAATCAGGGCGGAGCAGGCCGGGCGGACGGCGGAACTGTCGGTTCGACGGACAGAATTCTGCGGCAAGTTGTCATCCCCAACCCCATTACGGTGCATCTGGGGCCTCCCGGCGCGAATGCCTCCAATGTACAGGTGTCCTTCCCGGATTACGTGAAGAACGTGGCCAGCAGCGAAATCTATCCCACCTGGCCGGAGGCCTCGCTGACCGCCAACGTTCATGCCATTGTCACGTTTGCCCTGAATCGTATCTACACGGAGTGGTACAGGTCGAAAGGATACAATTTCGATATCACGAACAGCACGGCCTATGACCAGTATTTCGTGTACGGGCGGCCCATTTATGAGTCCGTCAGCAGGATCGTGGACAGAGTCTTCAATGAATACGTCCGCAGGCAGGGCCAGAACGTGCCCTATTTCACCTCCTTCTGCAACGGCACCACCGTCACCTGTAAAGGCATGTCCCAGTGGGGCACCGTGACTTTGGCCAACCAGGGGTATACGCCGCTGCAGATTCTTCGCTCCTATTATCCGAAGGACATCGAGCTGGCCAGCACGGACATCATCACCGGCAGCCTGACCTCCTATCCGGGGACGCCCCTGCGGGTGGGGAGCACAGGGCTGGACGTGCAGACCATCCAGACCTACCTGAACAGAATCCGCAGGAATTACCCCGCCATCCCGGCAATCACGGATCCGGCGGGCACCTTCGGGGAGAGTACCAGGGCCGCCGTAACGAAATTCCAGAGCGTTTTCGGGCTGTCACCGGACGGAATCGTGGGGAAGTCCACCTGGTTCAAGATATCCAGCCTCTACAGCGCGGTGGCCAGACTGGCGGAGCTGGACAGCGAAGGGATTTCCTTAGGGCTGGGCACGGTTCCGCCGAATGTAATCCTGCGCCAGGGCTCCGGAGGGCAGGATGTGGTGACCCTGCAGTATCTGCTGAACGTGGTATCGGAATATTACGCCAGCGTCCCGGCCCCGGCCCAGGACGGAATCTTCGGCAGCGGCACCAGGGAGTCCGTCATTGCGTTCCAGCGGGCCATGAACCTGGCGGCGGACGGCATCGTGGGGCAGAGCACCTGGCGCAAGCTCTATGACGTATACCTGGGCATCGGTGAGAACGTGCCGTCCCCGGGTCCCTCTCCCTCGCCCGGGCCATCCCCCTCCCCTGGCCCGTCGTACACGGAATACACGGTGCGGCCCGGGGACAGCCTGTGGCAGATAGCCCGTAGATACGGAACCACGGTGGAGGCGATCAAGAGCCTGAACGGGCTGACCAGCGACCTGCTGAGCATCGGCCAGGTGCTGCGGATTCCGGCCAGGTAGTTTCCGGGCTTATACAGTGTGTCCTGGGGGCGCTGCGGCTGGCGGCTCAGAGATGGGGCATGGAGAAATATTTTCCGGAAATACAAAAGCAAAAACAAAAGCAAAAGGCCGGGGACAGGCAATCTGCCTGTTCCCGGCCTCTTCTTTACCATAATGATTACAAGTCATAGTACATATTGAACTCCGCCGGATGGGGAATCTGCTCCATCTGCCGCAGCTCCGCCCGTTTCCTGGCCACCCAGATATCGATCAGCCTCTGGGGGAACACGCCGCCCTTTGTGAGGTATTCGTGGTCGGCCTCCAGGGCGTCCAGGGCCTCGTCCAGGGATTTGGGCAGCCCCTTGATCTTCTTCTGCTCCTCCGGTGAGAGGGTATAGAGATTGAAGTCGTAAGGCCCCCAGCCGTTTGCCGCCGGGTCGATTTTGTTCTCGATGCCGTCCAGACCGGCCATGAGGATCGCAGCGTAGGCGTAATAGGGGTTGGCCGTGGCATCCGGATTGCGCAGCTCGAAGCGCTTGGTCTCCGGGGACTTGGCGTAGGCCGGGATCCGGATCACCGCGCTGCGGTTGGAGGTGGCATAGCCCACGGTCACCGGGGCCTCGAAGCCGGGCACCAGGCGCTTGAAGGAATTGGTGGAGGGATTGGTAAAGGCGCACAGGGAGGCGATGTGCTTCAGCAGTCCGCCCATGAAATAATGGGCCGTCCTGCTCAGCCCCGAATACCCCTCCTCGTCATAGAACAGGGGCAGCCCGTTCTTGAACAGCAGCATATGTACGTGCATGCCGCTGCCCGCCTCCTGGTAGATAGGCTTGGGGAGGAAGGTGGCGGTCTTGCCCTCCTGGGCCGCCAGGTTCTTGATGATGTATTTGACGATCATGGTGTTGTCCGCCATTGCGGGCATGTCGTCCAGCTCCACCTCGATCTCCATCTGGCCCGGGCCGCCCACCTCGTGGTGGTGGTATTTCACCCGGACGCCCCAGTCCTCCATCATCATGCACATGTGGCTGCGCAGGTCGTAGCCCACGTCCTGGGGAGCCGAGATGTGGTAGCCGCCCTTGTGGGACACCTCATAGCCATTGTTACCAGCGGTGTCCAGGCTGTGGTTCCAGTCCGCCTGCCTGGTGTCGATGCGGTAGCCGCACTGTCTGGGAGTCACCTCAAAACGGGCGCTGTCGAAGAGATAGAACTCGAACTCGGGTCCGATCACCATGCGGTCGGCGATGCCGCTTTCCTTCATGTATTCCACAGCGCGGAGGCTGACGTTCTTTGGGTACTGGTCGAAGGGCCTGTTCCCGTCCTGGCCGATGGTGCATACATTGCCGCACATGGTCAGGGTGGGCACCGAGGCGAAGGGATCCACGTAGGCGGTGGAAGGATCCGGCAGAAACACCATGTCGCTCTTCTCGATGGGCGCATAGCCGTAGTTGGAGCCGTCGAAGCCGATGCCGTAGGTGAAGGTGTCCTCCCCGAACCGCTCCACCGGGATAGTGATGTGCCGCCAGCGGCCGTCGATGTCCGTCATCTTGAAATCGATCATGCGGATCTGCTTTTCCTGGCAAAGGTTCCTGATTTCCGTGATTTTAGCCGTGTTCTTATCCATGCTGCTAACTCCTTTTCGTCATGTCATATACTTTATTCCCGCGAGCAATGAGCCAAGCGGCCGTGCTTGCAGCGGGGTATTTGATTCAGGCTGTTTTCAGACAGATTGGGTCAGTTTCCCCGGAACCTGCCGGGAGCCCGGGAAGCGCCGCACATATCAGGCACATATCCGGCAGACTGCTGCGGGAAGGCGGGGCATTTCAGGATACTTCTATGGTATAGGAGGCGTTCCAGACTTCCCCGGGAGCGATCCGGTTGCCCCATTTGCGCTCCTCCAGGGTCCCTGTGAAGTCCTCACTGTCGCATCTGCCGTGCCAGGGCTCGATGCACACGAAGGGGGCAGGGGGACTGCCTGCGGGGGACCATACGCCGAACAGGGGGGCGTCCATGGTGACCTTTATATAGCTGCTCTTGTCCGGCCTGCAGAGGGAGACGGTGGCCGTCTGATTGTCCTCGATGACCAGCGCGTCGTGGTCGAAGAGGCAGTCCGTGAGGGCCAGCCTGCCCCCGTCCAGGGGATAGGTATCGCTCTCGTTTAAGGCCAGCCCGTTTTCGCTGATTCTGGTGCTGTTCACCTGGGCTATGTCGCCGAAGTCCAGGAAATAGTCGTGGCGCGCCTCTCCCTCCCGGATGGGGCAGTTGAAGGCGGGATGTCCGCCGATGGAGAAGGGAAGGGGTTCTGCGCCCGGATTCTCTACCTGCCACAGGACGGCGACTTTGTTCCCCTCCAGGCGATAGCCCAGCTTCAGGAAGAAGGCGTAGGGGTATTTCTCCAGGGTCTCCTCGTTGGAGCCCAGGCCGAACCAGAGTTCAGTCTCCGTCCGGGAGAGCAGCTCGAATTCCATGTCCCTTGCGAAGCCGTGCTGGGTCATGGAGTAGGTCTGCCCCTTGGTGCGGTATTTCTTGTCTTTGGCGCTTCCCACGAAGGGAAACAGGATGGGTGAGGTGCGGTTCCAGTACCTGGCGTCCGCGCACCACATGTATTCCGTGCCGGTATCCAGCTTCTTCAGGGATTTCAGCTCCGCGCCAAGGCTTTCCACCGCGATGGAAATTTCTTGGTTTTTCAATTCGTAAAGTGACATAGCGTCCTCCTTCTGCGATTTTCTGTTACCAATATCATAAGACATGGGGCCGCGGGCTGTCAAGGACTTAGGGCCATATCGGAAGGTATGCATCGGAAGGCCGTATTGGAAGGTCGGCGGCTTCCCGTGGGCTTGACAAAGCGTGGTGGTCTGCTAGAATCTATACTGACCACCGTTGGTGGGGCCAGGTCACCAGACTCGCGAGGGGAAAGCATCTTGGATTGGCGGCAGATCGCCGTGGTCTGGCGGCACATTTTACCGCTCGTGAATACAAGGAAGCTATGCGGTACAATCAGGGGTGTTCTGTTATGTGGGGAGGGAAAACTATGGCTGCCTGGAAAAGAATATGGAGATGGAGGACGGATGCCATGAGGAGGATTATAATCTGCGGCCTTGTGCTGCTGATAGGGATATGCTGTGCAACGGGCTGCGGAGGGGCAGGTGCGGGGACAGAAAAGGCTCTGCCCCCGCAGGCTGGCCGGGAGGAGGCCGGAGGGGCAGGCACAGAAGCGGGAGGAGCAGGTACGGAGGCCGGAGAGGCGGGAAGTGTAGGCACAGAAGCGGGAAGCGGAGGCGCGGAGAGCGGAGGGGCAGGCACAGAAGCGGGAAGCGCAGGAGGCACAGATACGAAGGCCGGAGCAGCAGAATTCACAGGCACGGAAGCCGGAGCGCCGTACAGGGAGACAAATCCTGGAAAAGAGGGAACAGCAGCATCGGGCACCCCTTCGAATCCCGGCGCAGGGAAGCCCGTCGCCCTGTCCGTGGCGGGGACGCAACTGGTGGACGAGGAGGGCAATCCGGTCCAGCTAAGGGGAATCAGCACCCATGGCCTGGCCTGGTACCCGCAGTACGTCAGCGAAGCGTGCTTCCGCCAGATTAAGGAGGAGTGGGGGATGGACGTGGTCCGCCTGGCCATGTACACTGCGGAGAGCGGCGGATACTGCACGGACGGGAATCAGGATGCTTTGAAGGCATTGGTGCGGGAGGGCGTGGAATATGCCACGGACTGCGGGCTCTATGTCATCATCGACTGGCACATCCTGTCGAATGGGAATCCCAATGCCCACCTGGAGGAGGCGAAAGCGTTCTTCCGGGAGATGTCGGCGGAATATGCGGATTACGACAATGTAATCTATGAAATCTGCAACGAGCCAAACGGCGGAGTCTCCTGGGCAGAGATAAAATCCTATGCGGAACAGGTCATAGCCGCCATCCGGGAGAAGGACGAGGACGGCATCATCCTGGTGGGCACGCCTAACTGGTCACAGCAAGTGGATCAGGCGGCGGCAGACCCCATCACGGGATATGGCAATATCATGTACACCCTGCACTTCTATGCCGCCACCCATAAGGATTCCCTCCGGGGTGCCATGGTGCAGGCGGTAGCCGATGGCCTGCCTGTCTTTGTTTCGGAATACGGCATCTGCGATGCCAGCGGCAATGGCGGAATCGACGCGGCACAGGCGGCGGAATGGGTGCGGGTCATGGACGACTGCGGCATCAGCTATGTAGCCTGGAACCTGTCGGACAAGGCGGAGACCTCCGCGATTCTGAGAAACGGCTGCGGCAAGGACAGCGGCTTCGCATGGGAGGACTTAAGCGACTCCGGCAGATGGCTGCTGGATATGCTGGGAAGCGAAGGGAATGCAGGAAAGCAGGACAACGGTGCAGGCGCAGGAGGGATGCAGGACGGTGGCATCGATGCCGACAGCATGGGAAATGAAAGCGCACTGCCTTCCCGGGCGGAGACGACAGGAACTGTGCCGGGGGAAGAAAGCCAGACATCGGACAACCTGACAGTGGAGAGCAAGGTGGTAAATTCCTGGGAGCAGAACAACGAAACCTATTATCAGTATGAAGTAACGATTACGAACTCTGCGGACGCAGCCCGGGAGGGCTGGAAAATCACCCTGACATTTGAAGGCGATATCACGCTGCAGGACAGCTGGAACGGAAACTGCCAGGCAGAGGGAAACACCCTTTTCATCACGAACATGGACTATAATAGCAAGCTGGATGCGGGATGCAGCGTGGGAGGCATCGGATTCATTCTGAAGATCGTCCCCTGAGTCTATAGATACACTTCCGTCCCCTGTGGACATTTTGCCGCGCACATAGAATGACAGGTGAGCCGCCGGATTGATGAGGACTGCATACTGCACAGATTTTCTGCCGTGCCCTGTGGCATAGCACGGCAGAAAGAATGTGCATACAATCCGGTCCGGATGGTCAGGGCTGGTATCGGAAATGCCTGGCCGCTTCCGGAAAATCGGGATTCCCTTTTGTCTTGAGTGCCAACTTCTGTACTACGAAATTATAGTCATCCCAGGAGCCGGAGGAGACCATGTAGACGATGCACCCGTCCGCTGTCATCCATTTGGTGGGGAAATTGGGCTGATAATCGCCATAGGTGCCCCAGTTGTCGTTTCGATAGAATAACCGCCAGGGCCCCCAGGGCTGAGGGGCTTCAAATAAGGTGAGCTGACTGAGATGGGATTCCGGATAGCGCATCTGGTGTACGGGGCGCGGGCGCAGGTCTTCATCCACGAAACCATAGTTTCCCATCAGGTATCTGCCGATGCCGGGATTATATGCTACGTGGTTGGCGCCGGTCATTTTATAATAAGAAAATACAGGAGCGGCCTTTTCACCGTCATGGCTCCAGGCAGGATGGAAGGGATCCGCGCCGCAATAGAATTCCCAGGCTTCGCGATGGGTCAGCCTGTCGGCGGGGACCCGCCCCAAAAGCAGAGCGTCATTGTTCTCCCAATAGCTGCAGCCATCCTCCAGGTCGCAGGGGAAATAGGCATATACGAAGTTGTCCCGCGCACCGGAATATCCCTTTCCGAACTGCAGAAAGTGGCAGGAGGACAGCCTGCCTTCGAAAAAGTGGCAGGGCGTGGTGTCCGGGTCGAAGGTCCTGCCTCCGTCCATGGATTTTACGATCCAGCCATTCAGGTTCTGCTGCCTGCAGAAAAGAGGATTATTTCCATAATTCTGCGCCTCTATGCTGAGATATAATACGCCTTTGATATCCAGAAGGCCAGAGGGCTTTACATAGGGTGCCTTTGGATTTTGGCAGTATTTTGACAAAGGTATCGGCTGAGGATTGATCATATCCATGCTCCATTGGCCGGTGTTGGTCAGGGCGGAGGGAGAAAAGCGCAGTGTCTGGATGCGCCACAGATTCATGGGGCATCCCTTGTTGTCTCCGGCACCCGCATAGATGATATCGTCCTCCGCCCAGGTCAGTGGCCACATGTCCCCTTCTCCGCTGTGGTAGCGGAATCGGTCAAAGAGCACATCTACGATATAGTCTGATTTTTCATGGGGCGGAATCGCTGCCGGATAGAGAAGGTAATCTTTCTTTGCCCCATCCATCCCGATTGCTTGCTTGATATTCATTCGGTCAATTTGTGATGGAGCTGCCGTATCCGTTCGATTCTGCGGCAGCCCCATGGCTCCCTCCTTCTTGGCTTATTTTGGGAATTCAGAATTTTTTGTCCAACAGATCTTGATACCACTGCAGCCAGGTGCTGTACTGCAGCGCTTCCAGCTGTTCCAGATGGGCATCCCAGGCAGCGTCGTCAAAGCCCTCCAATATGCTTGTGGCCGTGAAATTTTTGATGTATGAGAACAGCTCGGTTTCGATGAAAGTCCTTTCCGCGGTCTTCTCCGGGTCAACGAAGCGCGTGGGAATCTGATTCTCTACAGGGATGCAGTAATCATGCACCACATCTACGCTTTGGATCCGGTACCAGGATGTCCAGGCGACATCCTCCAGCACATTTGCGTTTTCGCTTTTCAGGATGAGGGGGCCGTAATCGGCCATTGCATAGGTATACTTGTAATCTTCGATGGTGAAATCATCCGTCAGGCCATCGGGAATCTTCTCATAGATCTCCCCATTGTCATCGATATCCCACGCACCGCCCTGAACGCCGAAGCGGGAGATGTATTTCAGCTCCGTGGTGCTGGACATATAGTCCCACCATTCCAGAAGCCGGGGGATGTCCGCGCATTGGCTGGTAATCGCAAAACCGGTAAGGTTTGCCGCCAGCTGATCCTGCGCCCCCGTTTTCACGTATCCGGGTCCATCGGGTGCCTGGATAGGGCCCACCGGCACATAGTCCGCCGCCGCATCATCGCTCATGTCGCTGTTTGGAGTCCAGGAATAGTAACAGCCTACCAGGCCGCCTTTCAGCTTTGCGTAGTACTGCTCCGAGGTCTGAGAGAAGGATTCCATATCCAGGAGCCCCTCTTCGATCATCTGGTGGGAGAATTCCAGAAAGCTCCGGAATTCAGGCGTGTTTATCGTACCGACGACCTTGCCGTCCCGTACCATTTTGTAAGCGGAGGCATCGGATGCTTCCGTGCCTGCAATGCCCCAGGGATTGGCGGCATTCATGATCTGGGAGCACCAGTCGCTCTGGGAGGGCTCGAAAGGGATCTCATCCGCAGCGTCCCCGTTGCCGTTCATGTCTCCGTCGCGGAAGGCCCTGAGGACATCCAGGAATTCCTCCGTCGTGGTGGGGATGGATTTTCCGGCTTTGTCCAGCCAGGCCTTGTTCATGTACATGATTCCCATGGCATCATTTTCGTAACTGGTCTGTCGCCCGGTCATCAGGGAGCGGATGGAGCCGTCCGGCCAGGTCAGGGAGTCCAGCCCGCCATGGATCGTCTCGTAATCGGCATACACATGGGGGGCATAGGTTTTCAGCAGATCTCCTTCCGCGAGGTTGGCGAAGGAATCCATGTTGTTGGCAATCTGAGTCTCTCCGACCAGCCCCAGGAAGGCATCGGGCAGGTCGGAGGCCAGCATGATGTTCACCTTGTCTCCGGCATCCGCGGATGAAATCGGAATCCATTCAATATGGACGCCAGTGGCTTCTTCCGCCAGCCTGTAGATTTCTTTGTTGTTGATGTCCTCGTCCTTGTTCAGGGGATGGAGGATCACGGCCACCTTGAAGGTGGTCTTTTCCGGGGACGCCTCCTGACCGGAATCCGGCTGAGACATGTCCTGGGATGCGGGCGCGTCATCGGACGATGCCTGGGGCGACGGATTCGATTGATTGCTGCAGCCGCTTGCTGTAAGCAGCGCCGCCGCCAAAAGCAGTGAAAGCATTTTCTTTTTCATATTCCTTCTACCTCCTTAATCTGTTCTGTAGTTACTGTTTTTTGATATATACCAGCCTTTTGTGGCAAAGGTATCAGCCTTTGATGGAACCGATCATGACACCCTTCATGAAATATTTCTGTAGGAAGGGATAGACACAGACGATAGGCAGTGTGGAGACCACGATGACCCCGTATTTTATCACTTGTACCATGGTCTGGAGCCTTTGGGCGGACTCGGCATCGGAAGCCACGGAATTGGCGGCTCCGGTTCCGGCTGTCAGCAGGATCTCCCGCAGATAGACAGCCAGGGGATACTTGGATCTGTCCGTCAGGAAAATCATGGGATTGAAGTAGGAATCCCAGTAGGCTACAGCGATATAAAGAACCAGCACAGCAATGATCGCCCTGGAAAGGGGAAGCACGATTTTGGCGAAAAACCGTACATTCCCGCATCCGTCCACCCTGGCGGCATCCCGCAGCTCCTCCGGGAGATTGCTTTCCAGAAAAGAGCGGGTGATGATGATGTTATAGACGGCCACCGTGCTGATGATGACCATCAGCGTCCGGGTGTTGGTCAGCGACAGCTTCTTGATGACCATATAGAAAGGAATCAGCCCGCCGCTGAAATACATGGTGAATACGAAGTACCCCATGAGGAGGTTTCGGAAAGGGAGCTCCTTTCTTGACAGGGCATAGCCCGCCATCATCGTGATCAATGTGCCCAGCGCGGTCCCGCCCAGGGTATAGAGCAGCGTATTGCCATATCCAATCCATATCCGGGAATCCTCAAATACCTTCCGATACCCCAGAAGGGTAAAGCCCTTGGGCCAAAACAGCATATTTCCGCTGTTTACATAGGCGGGATCCGAAAAAGAGGCCACCAGCACAAACCAGATCGGGTATGCGCAGGCGCAGATAATAAATGCCAGAAGCAGTGACACAATCAGGTCGAACAGGGTATCCTGTGTGAAGCGCCGTCGTTTTTTCGCGGCTGGGGAGATATTTGTGCGTTTATATGTCTTCATGATCATACCTCGCGCCCGCTCCATGGGGCTTTCGTCCAAAAGTGCTTCCAGACTCTCCTACCAAAGGCTGGAGCCGGATATCTTTTTGCAAATCTTATTTACGATGATCAACAGAATGAAGTTGATTCCATTGTTGAACAGGCCGATGGCGGCAGAGTAGCTGTACTGCTGCTGCCCCAGGCCGATTTTGTATACATAAGTGGAGATGACCTCGGCGGCGGTGACGTTCAGGTCGTTCTGCATCAGGTAGACTTTTTCGTAGCCGATGCTCATGATGCTTCCGGCGTTCATGATGAGAAGGATGACCATCGTGGGAAGGATGGCAGGCAGGTCGATGTGCAGGATCCTTTTCAGTTTACCGGCACCGTCTACCATGGCGGCTTCGTGGAGCTCCTGATCCACTGCTGACAGAGCGGCAAGATATATGATGGAGTTCCATCCCATGTTCTGCCAGATGCCGGACCACACATAGAGATGGGGGAATGCTTTCGCGCTGCCCATGTAATAGAGGCTCTCCGGCCCGCCCAGCGCGGCGAAGAGCTGATTCAGAAAGCCGGATCTGGGAGACAGGAAGGAGGACAGCATGCCCACCAATACCACTGTGGATATGAAGTGCGGCATATAGGTGACGGTTTGGGTCAGTTTCTTGAATTTGGTATTTTTTACACTATTTACCATCAATGCCAGCAGGATGGGGACAGGGAATCCCGCCACCAGGGAATAGAGGCTTACGGTAAGGGTGTTCTTTACAATCTGCCAGAAGCGGGGCATCTCGAAAAAGGTGCGGAACCATTTCAGTCCGACCCAGGCGCTGCCCAGGATACCCTTTGCCGGGGAGTAGTTCTGAAAGGCCATCAATATGCCATACATGGGCGCATAGCAGAAAATGCCGATGAGAGCCGCTGCAGGCAGCAGAAAAAAATACAGGCTGTAATTCCTTTTCAGCTGTCTGCGAAGTTCCTTTCGCCGCTGCGTTCCTATAGTTGCTCTGGACTTTGACACGCTTCCACCTCCTAAGTGCCTGGACGTTCCCTGGTTGCTTTGGTAGTACTTATTCTAATATAGGATGCGCTGGCATTCTTGTAATATTTTCGTATTTTATGGTAATAAATTCACTTATATGGTAAAATGCAGTCATATTCCTGGCAGGACAGCCAGATGGTCATTTTGGAAAAGGAGCGGAAAGCATGAAATTTTTGGATTATCCGGCGCAGCAGAAGCACAAGGATCAGGATTTCCCCTATTTTTATTATCATGTGACCTATATGCATCCCCGATATGTCATGCCATACCATTGGCATCCGCTCTATGAAATCGTCCATGTGGTCTCCGGGCATTTTCATCTGCAGCTGGAGGAACACGAGCTGACGCTTTCTCCCGGGGACAGCGCCTTCATCTCAGCCAGCGTCACCCATGGAGGGGCGCCGCTGGAGGAAAAGAGCTGCTGCTACGAATGCCTGCTGATGGACCTGGACACGATTTTCCAGACGGACTCCCCCACCAAGATTTATGAGCATCAGATTTCCGATTTGCTGAATCAGAAGATTTTTGTCCGGGACTATTTTCCGGAGAGCTGCACATCCATCAATTCGTCCATATGCAGCATGCTGGAGCTGCTGCGGCACAGGCCGGAGGGGTATACGCTGCTGCTTCAGGGATATACCTTTCTCCTGTTCGGCCAGATAATCCAAAAGCGGATTTATACGAGTGCATCCGATTCAAAGCATGTCAAAAAACCGGTACAACTGAAGAAGGTGCTGTCTTATATTGACGAGCATTATAGTGAGGATATCAAGCTGTCTGATCTGGCACAGTGCGCGAACATGAACGAGAATTACTTTTGCCGGTATTTTCGGGAACTGACCCATCGGACGCCTATGGATTATCTGAACTATTACCGGATTGAGGTAGCCTGTGAGCAGCTTTCCTATACGCAGAAGACGGTTACGGAAATCGCATATGACTGTGGATTTCATGACGCAAGTTATTTTGTGAAGGTGTTCAAACGCTATCGGCGCAGAACGCCCTCACAGTATATGAAGGGAGAGTTCTAAAAAATCTTGAAAACCCATTGACACACAACTGATTATGGTGTATATATAACATATAAACAGCAGAGAGGACGATGCCGATTTGAAACTATTGCAGAATTCAGGAGTCCCCATATACCAGCAGATTGCGGAGCAGCTAAAGGCGGATATCCTGTCGGGCAAGCTGAGGGAAGGGGAATATCTCCCGTCCATCCGGGGCCTGGCGAAGGACCTGCGGATCAGCGTCATCACCACCATGAAGGCCTATGAACAGTTGGCGGAGGAGGGGCTTGTGACAGCGGTCCAGGGCAAGGGCTTCTATGTGAACGCCCAGAACAGCGAGATGCTGAAGGAACAGCATCTGCGCAGAGTGGAGGAGGCCCTGATGGAGGCGGTGAGCGCCGCCAGGATAGCCGGGATGACAGGCCAGGAGCTGCAGGAAATCCTGCGGACGCTGCTGGACATGGGGGACGAAGGGGAAGATTAGGAGATTCGTCAGGAAGAAAGGAAGAGGGATATGGTCAGAATAGACGAAAAAACGAATATTATAAAACATGAAAATGAAGTTTTCCAGACCGCGCTGCAGGGGAGGGGCCTGCGGAAAAAATACAGGGGCTTCGAGCTCTCGGTTCCCCGGCTTTCGCTGCCGAAGGGCTTCGCCACAGCCCTGATCGGAGAGAACGGCGCGGGAAAGACCACGCTGCTGAACATCCTCGCCGGCATACGGCTGGACTTCGCGGGGGAGGTCACCTACTTCGACAGGCAGCAGCCGGGAATCTGCGGCGATGTCCAGGAGCAGATCGGCTACACGGGCCCGGGCTGCTACTTCCTGCCCCAGTGGACGACCCGGCAGGTGGAGGAGATCAGCGGGCTCCTGTTCACTGGTTTCCATAAGGAGAGATACCGGGCAATCTGCGGAGAGCTGGGAATCGGCGGCAGCGATGGGGGGAAGCAGGTGCGCAGCCTCTCCGACGGCAACAGGATGAAGCTGATGCTGGCGGCGGTCCTGGCCAGGGACACAAAGCTGCTGATTTTGGACGAGCCGGCCTCACCGCTGGATCCCCTGATGCGGGACAGGCTCTGCGACATGATACGGGAGTACCTGGAGCAGGGAGGCGGGGAGAAGTCGGTGTTCTTCTCCACCCATAATATCGCGGACATGGAGAACGTGACGGATTACGCCGTCATCCTGGAGCATGGCAACATCGTGGAGGAGGGCTTTGTGGAGGATCTGAAGGAGAAATATGTCTGTGTGAAGGGGGAGGCGGCGGACGGGGAGAGGGCCGGAGAGATCCTCTTTTCCATGAACCGCAGCGCCTACGGGTTTGAGGGGATCTGCCTTGCGGAGAATGTGGAGAGGCTGGCCGGGATGGACGTGAGCCTGGAGACGCCCAGCCTGTCCCAGATCAGCGTGGCGGTGATGAAGGCCAATACAAGCCTTGGAAAGCGCGGAAAGGGATGGTCTGTGGAATGAGGGATCGGATGAAAAGCTATCTGGTATTTGCCGGCGCGCGGTATCGGCTTGCGGTGTACCTGCTGATGCCGGCCGTCCTGTTGGGGATCGGTCTGTGGGTGGAGGGAAAGCTGGGGAGCGGCAATGGGGGCGTGGAGGCGATTGTGGTGACGGTGCTCCTGCCCATGGCGGAAATCAGCTCTGACAACTGGCTGTTCGGCGGGATCCAGGCGAAGGATTCCATGGGGCTGGAGTACCTGAAGGCCTCCGGGCGGGGGATGGGGATTTTGAAAAATGCGCTTTGGATGGACCTGGCGCGGAAGTTCCTGTCTGCCCTGGGCATTATCGCGCTGCACCGGTTGGCAGCGGCTCTGGCCTGGGGATGGGAGGCGGGAGGCGCCCCCGGTTCCCGGCCCGGCATTGCCCACAGTTGGCCCGGCAATGCCGGAAGCGCCGTGGGAGTCCTGCTGTATTTCGTGCTGGTCGCTTACATTGTCTCGGCCCTTGGCACATTCCTGTCCAGGTTCGGCGGCATTTTCTGGATGAACCTGCTGATCAGCTACGGGGCCGTGTTCCTGGCGGCATTTGCCCTGATGCTGCTGAAACTGGCAGAACATATATTTGTTATCGATATCATGTGCATGGCGCTTGGAGTCGCGGTGAGCGTTCTGACCGTGCAGGTCGCCATGAAGAGGGCGGAAAGGAGCTATTATGATAAATGACTGGAAACTGGGGATGAGGATGCTGCGCTATGCCCATGGCATAAAGATGAACTGCATCGCGGCAGGCCTGGTGATGCTGCTGGAGATTCCGGCCGTAATTTTGGGGAGGATGAACGGAAACGGCTTCCCCGCATTCTACATGCTCCTGGTGGCGGGGATGCTGCCTACGCAGGCGCTCTTCTCCCTGAGCGTTGCGGGCATGGCACAGGCCTCCCCCCTGAAAAAGAAGCTGCAGACAAAGATTCCGGCGCTGATGAATTTCAGCATAATGGCCGCCATTTACCTGACAGGAGGGCTGTTCTGCGGCATCATGGTCTGGGGAAAGGCGGAAAACAGAGAATTTATATATGAAAATATGATAATCCTGGCGATTGCGATAGCCGCGATTATGGTCTATATGGGCGTGGCCTATAAACACTTCATAGCGGCTTCCGCAGGGCTGCTTCCCGTTCTGTGCTTTATGATGTCGAAGGGACTGTCAGGGAAAGGGCTGCCGAACGTCCTGTCAGGCAGGGGAACCCCGTTCTGGCAGGTGCTGCTGGGAGGCTTTGCGATTCTGGCCGCGGGCGCGATGGCGGAGTATCTGCTCTCCCTCCTGGTCTACAGGGCCCCTATGGACAAGATGGCGCAGTCGGCGCCTCTGCGGAAGGAGATATGAGCTATTCCGCAGGGTGCGCTGCCCCTGTATCATTCTTTCCAGTAAAGGGCCGTCTTCTCCAGGGCTTCCTCCTGGCCCAGGTGCATCTTCTCCATGAGCTTTTCTGCGGCGGCAGCCTTTGGCGCGCCAAGCTCCTGACAGAGCTCAACTATTGACCTTATGCTGTTTTTTTCTGTGAGCTCTGACAGGAGCTGCGCTTCCTCGAGATGCTTCTGTGCTTCCGCCGCCCGCTTCTCGGCCTGGTCAGCGCGCTTTTCCGCATTGGCGGTATTCCGCCGCTCCGCCTGTATGTCCATCTTCTCCATATCCGCAAACAGTTCGCCCATCTTCTTTTCCCTCACCTTATCAGTCAATTTCTCTGTCTCTGGCACAGGTACGTTCATCTTTAGCAGGAAAGCCTGCAGCACTTTTGCAATGATGTCCACCAGATGCTCCGGGGTATTCTGCAGGATGGCCTCAATCTCCCTGCCCGGGAGCCTTCGGAAGTTTTCGATGTCCTCGGTGGTCTGCAGCTTATTGATCAACATGACCAATGAGATTTCATCCCGCTTCTCCATCAGCGCCTCATTGCTGTAACCCTGCAGCGGTACCAGATAATACTCGAAATCCGGAATATATTTCCCGAACGTATTCCCCTCCCGGACGCGGCTCCTGAAATTCAGCGGCACGTACCATTCGGCGGCGCCCTCATAATAGACTATGGGCAGAATGGGCGGATACAGAAAATCCTTCCGCTTCGACATGCCCTGCCGGATGCCCTCCGCCTCCCTCTCATAGGCGTTCCAGATATAGACCATGTAGCGGAACAACTGCATACATACGTTGTAATCCGGCGCAGTCTTATGCTCTATCAGGGACACCAGAAAGAAAGGAGGGCTCCCGCCGCCGATATGCACACGCTTCACCCTGTCGGAATTCCGTTCCTCCGCGAACAGTGTGACATACTGTTCCGACACATCCTCGATATCCTCCGGCCGCACATCCTTCAGATAAGGCAGGTTCACATAATCCCGCAGGAACTGGGAGCACAGGATATGGTTGTCAAAGATGATCTTGCTGCTGCTGTCCCTGACCTGGGAATTCAGCACCATTTGCTTTGGCGATGCCGCCTTATGCAGCCCCTGCGTCGGCGCGGCCGCTTTTTTCTTTTGTCTCTGCTTTCTCGTCTGCTTCATACGATACCTCCCGGGATTCTGGCAGGCAGACAGGAGACAGACGGTTCGGCTCTTGCTGCGTCTGCCTGCTCTTTTCAATGATTGACGGATACTTTCAGGCAAAACGCCCTGACCAAAGGCCCCTTTCGGAAGCCGATGCAGAATTTCTGAAATGTTTGACATCAGAATTATCTGTAGCTATGGTAACATATCCGCACAGTCTTTGCAACTGTTTCTGAAAAGAGGAGGCCATATTTTCCGCAAGGGCCTTCCGGATCAACCAGGCGGAAATCCTGACGCGTACGGCTTCAGCCCTCAGCCCAGGGCCACGTCCAGGGCCAGCATCACCGTGAACCCCGCCGCGAAGGCCAGTGTCCCCAGATTGGAATGCTCCCCTTCCGAGGCCTCGGGAATCAGCTCCTCCACCACCACGTAGATCATGGCCCCTGCCGCGAAGCTCAGCAGATAGGGCAGGGCCGGAAGGATGAGCCCTGCGGCCAGGATGGTCAGCAGGGCGGCCAGGGGCTCCACCACGCCGGAGAGGACGCCGTAGAGAAAGGCCCGCTTCTTCCCTGCGCCCTCCGCCCGCAGAGGCATGGAGATGATCGCCCCTTCGGGAAAGTTCTGGAGGGCGATGCCGATGGATAGGGCCAGGGCCCCGGTCAGGGAGATCGTCTCGTCCCCGGCCATCCAGCCCGCCAGCACCACGCCCACCGCCATGCCCTCGGGGATATTGTGGAG
>OFFE01000804.1_pt1 | contig 25052 bp, 22 predicted proteins | sample 1521371 | NCBI WGS metagenome assembly OFFE01 (sample SAMEA3504131, study PRJEB24116) | mouse gut metagenome | biome: mouse gut; feature: mouse-associated habitat; material: faeces | place: Denmark | collected 2011 | reverse complement strand
CTCTTCGGCGGGTGCGGGCAGGTGCTCATCTCCGGCGGCGCGGACATCGGCAGCGCCAAGCCCTGGACCAAGACCGGCATCTCCCTGGAGATGGGGGCCGACACGGCCACCCTGCCCCAGTTCCGCCTGTCCGCCAAGTCCCTCCGGCTGGACGGCCTCTCCGTGTCCACTCGGGAGCAGGCCCGGGCCGCCCGGCGGACCGTGGAGCTGGACCGGCGGTGGGTGTCCCGGATTCAGGACGCCTACGGCGCGCTCTACGGCCAGCTGGAGCAGAGCTTCAGCGGCCTCTACGGCGGCCAGCCGGAGGGCCCGGTGCGGGACAGCGCCTCCGCCGGCGCGCTGGTGACAGATATGCGCCAGTCCATCCTCCAGGAGTCCGCCCATGTCATCCGCACCCACAGCCGGCGGACCAAGGAGTGTGTGTGGCAATTGCTGTGGTGACTGAAAAACGCCCCCAAGGGGGCGCGGCCGCTTTTGATCCATGGAATTAAGACATAGAAAACCGGGGCGCCCAGGCGTCCCGGTTTTCTATCGTTTGGAGGATCAGATGAAAAAGAAGTCTTGTCACTTGCAAGACCTACTATACCCTGGAGTTGTTACGAAATCCAGCACAGTTTGTTACAAAAGTATAAAATCTTATTTTCCTCCGCTAATCCTCCGCAAAGGGGTCTCCCAGGTCCCGGATGGGGACCGGATCCTCCGGAGGGACCTCCTCCGCCGCTGCGGCAGGCGGTTCCGGCGGCGGGGGGAGCTCCGGCTCCGCCTGGTGCTCCTCTGGGGGTTCCTCCGCCGGGACGGCGGGCGGAAACTCCAGGTTGATCCCCGTCTCCCTGTCGAACACGTGGACCGCGCTGCCCCGGAAGGTGAAGCCCACCGCCGTGCCGGCGGCCAGGGTGTCCTCCCCTCGCTCCGCGGCCTCCTCGCTGACGGGCACCACGATCACCGCTTCCCGGCCGCAGGTGCGCACGTGGATGTGGACCGCGCTGCCCATCATCTCTGACACGTCCACCTCCGCCGGCACGGAGCCCGGCCCGCCGGACAGGGTGATGTGCTCCGGCCGTATGCCCAGCACCACCTCCTGGCTCTCCGCGCCGGCCGCCGCCAGACGGCGGCACTTCTCCGGCGAGAGGTCCACAGCCGTACCCCCCAGTTCCACGCTGTATCGGTCCCCCGTCCGGGTGAGGCGGGCGTCAAAGGTGTTCATCTGGGGCGAGCCGATGAAGCCCGCCACAAAGAGGTTGGCCGGGTGGTGGAACACCTCCTGGGGCGTCCCCACCTGCTGGACAAAGCCCTCCTTCATGATGACGATCCGGTCCCCCAGGGTCATGGCCTCGGTCTGATCGTGGGTGACGTAGATGAAGGTGGTGTTCACCTTCTGCCGCAGCTTGAGGATCTCCGAGCGCATCTGGTTGCGCAGCTTGGCGTCCAGGTTGCTCAGAGGCTCGTCCATGAGAAACACCTGGGGCTCCCGGACAATGGCCCGGCCGATGGCCACCCGCTGGCGCTGGCCGCCGGAGAGGGCCTTGGGCTTGCGCTTGAGGAGTTCCGTGATGTCCAGAATCTCCGCCGCCTCCCGGACCTTCTGGTCAATGACCCGCTTGGGGAACTTCCGCAGCTTCAGGCCGTAGGCGATGTTGTCGTAGACCGTCATGTGGGGGTAGAGGGCGTAGTTCTGGAAGACCATGGCAATGTCCCGGTCCTTGGGGGGCACGTTGTTCACCTTCCGGCCGCCGATGTGGATCTCGCCGTCCGTGATGTCCTCCAGTCCCGCCACCATCCGCAGGGTGGTGGACTTGCCGCAGCCCGAGGGGCCCACCAGCACGATGAACTCCTTGTCCGCAATCTCCAGATCAAAGGCCTGCACCGCCACCACAGTGTTGTCGTATACCTTTTTTACCTTTCGTAAGCTCAGCTCCGCCATGGTCATTCCCCTCCGGATGTTTTCTCGTATTGGCGCTCCAGCCGCTCCTCCCGGCGCTTCTCCACTGCCGCCTCCACCTTCTCCGGCACCTTGGCCTTCACAAAGCGGTAGGTGCGGCGGATCTGCCGGATGCCCAGCGCCAGAACCGTCACCGCCGGGCACACGGCGAACACCATGGACAGCACCGCCAGCAGGGCGGCGTAGTCCTCTGTCAGGCGCACAGCGTTCTCCCAGTAGGGGTAGATCACCCCGTTCAGGCGCATGGACCGCTCAGCGAAATTCTTCGCCACCTCCAGCAGGTGGGAGAAGTCGTACCGGCTGGAGTTCTCCACCAGATCGCCGCCGTCGGCGGGGAAGTCCTCCAGAATGCCCTTGGCGAAATTCCGGATAGGATTGGGCATGACGATCTCGTAGCAGGTGATGGAGGCGGTCTCCACCAGCCGGCTGAGGGCGGAGTAGGACATGTACACGCCCCCGTCCCCGGTGTAGGCCTTTTGGGTGGCAAAGTCCGTCTCCCGGGCCACCACCCCGGCCACCACGAAGGGCTCGTCGTTGATGTACATGGTCAGACCAGCCAGATCCGTGCCGCCGAAGAGCCGCCAGGCGGTCTCCTCGTCCAGCACCACCAGATCGTCCATCAGGTCATCGGAGCGGATGTAGGACCCGCCCAGGAGGGTGAGAGGGTGGAAGTAAAAGAAGTCCCCTCCCACGCCGGTGGCCTTCACGCTGGAGCCGGTGGTGTTCTCAGAGCTGACGGTGACGCTGGCAAAGCCGCAGTAGGCGTCGATGGTGAGGCTGCCGTTCTCCGGGGCCTCCAGGGACTGCTCAACCAGCGTCCCGTCCAGACTCTGGCGGAACCTCTGGATGTCCTCCTCCGACTTGCCCTTCCCCTCCGGCATAAAGACGGCCAGCTGGGCGAAGCGGGTCTCCCCCTCCCCCTGGAACCGCTGGGCGGCGGACAGGGTGGACGGGGTGCTCCGCATTTTTTCCAGGCCCGCCAGGGAGGCACCCATGGCCGCCAGCAGCAGCAGGTTCACCCCCAGCAGGACCCAACGCCGCCAGCCCAGCCTCTTGAGGACGGACAGAATCCGCCCCAGACGGTTATCCTTCATCATGGATTCTCCACCATCCGCACCTGGGTGCCCGGGGCCAGGGGCTTGCTGGATGTGGTAATCACGTAGTCATTCTCCGCGATGCCCGTTACGGCGGCGTTGGTGTCGTCCTCGGCCAGCACCTGCACGTCCACACGGGTGGCGGTATAGCGGTTGCCCAGGGGGGTGTTCCGGCTGGTAATCACCAGCACAAAGCTGCCGTTGGTGTCCTGGCGCAGGGCGCTCTTGGGCACAATGGTGTTGAAGGTGGAGCTGCGCTGGCCGATGGAGAGGCTGATGTTGGTCCCCGCGTCAATCTCGCCGGTGAGGCGGAATACCAGCAGCTTGTTCTGGCCCGGGTTAGCCGGGTCAGGGGTGATCTGCTCCAGGGTGGCAGTGATGTCGCTGCCCCAGTAAAAGTTGGTCACCTCCGCCGTGTCCCCCACCTTCACCTGCTTGGCCTGCTCGGCGGTGACGGAGATCTTGATGGTGTAGCCCCGGTCTATCACATCAATGACCGCCATGGCCTCGCCGGGCTTGTTCTCCTTGCCGGCGGTGACGTTCACCGCGCTGATAATGCCGGAGACCTTGGCGGGGATCTCCGTGTCCACCGCGTCCTTCTGGTACTTGTCCACCAGGGCCTGCAGCCGGGAGATCTCCAGGCGCATGGCCTCCAGATTCAGGTTGTTGAGCTGCTTGTCAATGTCCTTGCCGCTGAGGGCCTCCTCCAGGGCGCGCTCCTTGGCGGCAATCTCCGTAAGGGCGGCCTCGTAGTCCTTCTGCTTGGCCTGGAGCTCCTCCAGCTTGGTCTTCAGCTCCTCCACGGCGGCGGTCTGCTCCCGCTGCCCGGCCTCGTAGAGCCGCAGCTGCTCCTTCACCTGGCTGTTGGCCCCGGACAGGGCATCCAGCCGCTGCCTGGCGTCCCGCAGCTGCTGCTGCACCCCGGCCAGCTCGGACTGGGCTGAGTCGATCTCCCGCTGGATGGCCTGCCGCTTCTCCGCCACGGTCCCGGCGGAGGCGTCCTTGTCTTGGACCGCCCGCTGGTAGGCCTGCTGCTTGTCGGCTACGTCCTTCTGGTCCGCCAGGAGGGTGTTGTAGGCGGCGAGGCACTGGGAATATGTATATGTTCCGGACTGCGTGGCGGGAGCGCCGCTCTCGCCGCCTTCTGTGCTGGGCGGCGTGTTCCACTCCTCCCGCTGCATTTCGCCCAGCCTGCCCTCGATCTGGACCTGCTCCATACTGGTCAGGGCGCGGGGCGTAGCGGGCAGACTCACACCACTGTTCATGCTGTGGAGCACCGCAACATTGGCCGCCCAGTCGCCGCTCCAGTTGGTCTGGGCCTCCTCCAGGGCACGGCGGGCGTCCTCGATCTTCCGGTCTGCGCTGAGGGCGTCGTCGGCCGTCACGTCGTTGAGCTCCTTGCGCTTGGTCTCAATGGTGGTGTTCAGGGTCTCCACCTTGGTCTCCAGCTCCTTCACCTTGGTCTGGGCCTCGGTGTACTCCTCGCTCTCCGCCTGGATGGCCTTGAGCTCCTCGATCATCCGATTCAGCTGGCTCAGCTGGGTCTGGGCGGCGGCCAGATCCCCCTTGGCGTAGGAGATGTCCGTCTCTGTGACCAGATTGGCGTCCCGGGCAGCCAGGGCCTTTTGCAGGTCCTCCCGCAGGTTCTTCACGCTCAGATCCTCCGTGGCGTAGTCCTTGGAGTAGCTGAGGATCTGCTTCTGGTACTCGATCTGCTGCTTGCTCAGGGACTCCTGGGCCTCCTTGAGTTCCTGGCTCTCCACATCCCCCAGCACGAACAGCAGATCCCCCTGCTCCACCTTGTCTCCCACCTTCACGCATACGCTCCGGATCTCCCGGGTCTGGTCCAGGGTCACCTCGTAGCTCTCATTGGCGGACACCGTGCCGCTGCCGCGGATCTTGGCGTTGATGGTGCCGGATGTGACCAGCTGCGTGGCCACCTCGGGCAGGGAGCGGTTCATGATCGTCTGTGAAAAGAAGGTCAGCACCAGCAGCACCGCCAGAAAGATGATGGCGATGGTCTTGATGAGCTCTCTTTTCTTGGACTTTTCTTTTACTTCCATCGGTTTTTATCCTTTCAACAGGGTTTCGGGCGCGGAAATTGATTTCACCGCAGCAGCCTGCAATTTGCGGGATCTGTGCGGGGGCGGGCGCCCCTTCTTTTGAAAAAGGAACGCTTCGCCTAGCCCTTCACGGAGCCCTGGTGGGCAATGCCCTCCACCAGATAGTCCTCCCCGTGGAGGAACAGCAGCAGCGAGGGCACCATATAGATGGTGGCGATGGCAAAGGCCAGGCCCACCTCGCTGGAATTGATGGTGGAGAGGTACACGCTCAAGGGCTGCTTCTCCGCGTCCGGCAGCAGGATGATGGGCTGCTCCACCATGTTCCAGTAGTCGATGAACACCAGAATGGCGATGGAGTACAGGGCGCTGCGGCACTGGGGCAGGCAGATGTCCTTGAACACCTGCCACTCGCTGGACCCGTCCAGCTTGGCCGCCTCAATGAGGGATGCGGGGATGCGGCGCATGGACTTGGTCAGCAGGAACACGGAGAAGGGGGCAAAGGCCCCGGGGAAGATGATGGACCACCGGGTATTGAGAAGGTTCAGCCAGTCGCTGACCAGATAGTTGGGCACCAGCGTCACCTGCACCGGCATGAGCATCAATATCACATAGAAGAAAAAGAGGAACGAGCGCACCTTCCCCCGCCAGCGGGTGAAGCCGTAGGCGGTGATGGAGGCCACCCCCAGCTGGAGCAGCACAATGGGCACCACCAGGATCACGGAGTTCCAGAATTTCAGCAGATAGTCCGGGCTCTTGATGAGCACGGTGATGTACTGGCTGAGGCTGACCTTGTCGGGGATGAACTTCAGGTTCACGGTCTCGGAGATATAGGTCTTGCCCTCGCTGCCGGAGACGTTGGAGAACACCTTGCCGTAGTTGGCGCTGATCTCCGACTGGGTCATAAAGGAGTTGGTGATGGTCAGCACCGTGGGCATCAAAAACGCCAGGGCAAACCCCGCCGCCAGCACGGTCAGGGCAAGGCGCCCCAAGTAGCGGTTCTTTTTCATGTTTTGTCATTCTCCAGTTTTTCTCTTCTTTTCTTTTTTGAAAAAAGAAAAGAAGCAAAAGAAAAAACTTTAGATGTGCTTGTACGGACTGCCGGCGCATACCGCAGCAGCGAAAAAAGCGCGATAGAGCCGCTGAGGGCTCTTTAATACCTGTCTGTTTTTTCGGGAAAAACCGATGGGCGCTACCCCTCCACGTCCTTGCCGAAGATGTCCTCCGCCTTGAACAGCAGCGCGATCAGCGCCACCATCACCAGCGCCATCAGCACCGCCGCCGAGGCCATCTTCTGGTAGTCGAAATTCTCAAAGGTGTTGTTCATGAAGTGCTGCATCATGTACAGCCCGTCAAAGGGGTACTTGCCCACCAGCAGGTAGATCTCCCGGAACACCTTAAAGGAATTGATGATGGAGAGAATCGCCACGAACAGCACTGTGGGGGACAGGTAGCGCAGCTTGATGTTGAAAAACTTGTGGGCCGCGCTGGCCCCCTCCACGTCCGCCACCTCCAGCAGCTCCTTGGGGATGTTGTTCAGGGCCGCCATAAACAGGATCATGTTGTATCCCAGGTTCTTCCACAGAAACAGCACCACAATCACCAGCAGGCAGTACTTCGAGTTGAGCCAGTCGATGGGCTCCACATGGAAGTTGGCCAGGATGACGTTCAGCGTGCCCCGGTAGTGGAACACCACCTGCCAAATGAGCACCACCGACGCCACCGGCACCATCATGGGGCTTAAAAAGAAGGTGCGGAACAGACTCTTGCAGGGGATGCGGCACTCCAGCAGCAGCGCCAGTCCCAGGCTCAGCACCACCGCCAGGGGCACCGCTATGGCGGAAAACATGGCGGTGTTGCTGGCCGCTGTGCGGAAGGAGGAGTTCCCCAGCACGGCCTTGAAGTTGTCCAGAAACACAAACTCCGGGTTCAGGGGACTGCGGATGATGGAGTAGTACACCACCACCAGGAAGGGGACGATAAAAAATACCGCCACCCCCGTCACACTGGGTCCCAGGAAGGCGGCGGAGTGCATCACGTCCCGGATGTGCTCGTTGCTCCGGTCCCAGGTCCGCTTCACCTTCCCCTGTCCGGCGGCCAGGGGCTTTTTCCCCCGGCCGCCGAATTTGATCTCAGCGGTTTTCATTGACATAGAGCTTCACCCGGCTCTGGATCTGGGTGACCGTGTCGTCCAGGCTCCGGTCCCCGGCGAAGTAGGAGCCCGCACCGTCGGAGACAATGCTGAAAATCTCCTGGTCATAGCTGTACACGCTGTCTACCGCGTTGTACAGGTCCATGATCTGATCGTACTCCTCCTGGCTGGTGGAGTAGATATCCACCATGAAGCCGCCCCCCCAGCCCACGGAGGAGTAGGACTCCTCGATGGGGTTGCCGTTCTCGTCCAGGACCTGCTCACCGTTCTCGTCCAGCTTGTAGACGTCCGGGGTCATGGCGTCCTCCCGGACCAGATCAAAGTCCGCCTTGTTGGTGGGGAAGCCCCAGAAGCCGCCCCGCTGCAAGCTCTCCACATCCTCGAACTTGGGCAGCAGCAGTTGGCGCAGGAAGCTCCAGGCGCCCTCCTTGTCCTTGCAGGTGGAGGACATGGCCAGACCGCTGCTGATCGCAAAGGCGCTGCCCACGCCGCCGTCCTCCTGGGGGAAGCCCACGTAGCTCACCGAGCCGCCGAAGAGGGCCTTGTCCGTCTGGATGCTCCCAAAGTCGGACAGGTATGTGCTGTTGAGCATCTGCCGGCCCTCGGAGATGCGCTTGTAGTCGTTGTCCTGGTCGTCCACAGCGGCGGCATGGTCGTACTCCGCCGGGAACTGGTTGCAGAACTCCAGCATGGCCTTGAAGGCATCGCTCTCAAAGCTGCACTCCCCGGTCTCCCAGTTGACAAACTGCTCCAGATTCTGCATCATAACGGTGCTGAGAATGCTGTCCTTGGTGTCGTAGTAGCTGAAGACGGAGCAGCCCTCGGGCATCCTGGCCAGGGCCTCCTGGAGGTCCGCCACGGTCCAGCTGTACCGGTCCCCCACCACGTCTGTGGCCCCGGCCACCGTCGAGATGCTGAAGGTGTCGAACACCTGATAGAGCTTGCCGTCCCGCTCGGCGGCCAGGAAGGGCCGCTCCATGAGGCTGTCCCTGCCGATGTCCGGGTCGCCGTCGATGTAGGGCCACAGATCCTCCAGCACCCCCTTGGCCGCGTACTGGGCAAGGGAGATCGTGCCGGCGTCCAGGATATCGGGCACCTTGCCGGCCACAATCTCCGTGTTCAGCCGGGTGAGGCCGGCGAAATAGTCCTCGTCGGTGCTGTACTTGGAGTAGTCCGTCACCTCAATGCGGTGGGTGGCGCTGGACTTGTTGAAGTCGATGACAGCGTTGCGCTGATCGTAGCCCATGCCCAGGGCCGCGTAGGTGAGGGTGGTCTTCTCCGGCAGGGAGGCGCGGTCTGTGGCTGTGAGCACCGCCAGCTCCGTGCTGCTGCCGCTGCCGGAGTAGCTGCGCCAGTCCTCGGTCATCACCGCCACCCGGCCGTCCTCCAGAAAGGAGAAGAACTGAACCGTGTTCACGTTGATGTCGGCGTCCAGCCAGTTGAGCAGCTCCACGCCGGTCTCGTCGGCCTCTCTGTAGCCGCAGAGGATGTCCCCCTGCTGGTAGTAGAAGAGATAGTCTCCGCCGCCGGAGTAGACCTGGTAGGCGCTGCTGGGCAGGGCGTACTCCTTGCCCCAGCCCTTGGCCTCCTTGTCGATGACCCGGACCTTGTAGCCGCTGGTGTTGGTGGTCAGGTCGCTGAAGTGCATGCGTATGGCCGCCCGGCCGTCGCTGAGGAGGATGAGATCATCCCCCCACAGCTGGTCGTCCTCAATGGTGAACTTGATGTTCTTGGACCCGTCCAGCACGGCCAGCTTGCCCTGGCCGCTGATGTAGCAGTCCCCGTCCTTGTCAAAGGTAACGCCCTGGATGTAGTCCATCTCCAGCTTCTCCGTCAGGTCCGTGGCGTCCAGATGGGTGATCTCGTTGCCCGTGGAGTCCAGCTGGCGGAACATCTGGATGTCCTCGGAGTCGGTCATGTAGCTGTACTTGTCGTCCTTCTCCGGGTCAAAGCCCTCGGGCAGCTCAAAGCGCTGGATGTACATGCTCTCCCGCACCCACAGCGTCCCCTCCAGGCCGGCGGAGATGTCGTTGATGTAGCTGTCGCCCTCGCTGCCCTCGGGGGGCTCCATGGGCGCGTAGTTCTCCAGCTCCACAGCCTCCCCGCCCTCCAGGGGCATCCGGTAGATGGCGTAGTGTCCGTTGTAGTTCTCCTGGCTGTCCGGCTCGTCCCGGACGTAGCCCATGAGGTAGAGGTTCTTCCCGTCGGAGCAGCCCCCCTGGATGCGCTCCATGCCCACGTCCACGTCAATAAACTCCGGCACGTAGACCGTGCCGCTGAGGGGGGACGCGTCCTCCTCATCGCCGCCGGTTCCGCAGGCCGCCGTCCCCAGGACCAGCACCAATGCCAGCAGCAGAGCTGTCAGCTTCTTTCCGCGTATGTACACAATCAATCAACCTTTCTTCTCTTGGGATAGCTCCATTATACGGATGGATGCATCATTTTTGCATCGAACAGGGCGGTGATTTCTTAAATATCCCTTAAGAACCTGTTCAGAATCCCCCAGCTCACTTGTTTTCGTTGACATAGAGCTTCACCCGGCTCTGGATCTGGCTGGCGGTCTCCTCCAGGCTCTTGTCCCCGGAGAAGTAGGCCCCGCACTGCTCGTTGACGATGTTGTAGACGTTCTCGTCGTAGCGGTACATCCGGTCAATGGCGTTGTAGAGCTCCATGAACTGGTCGTAGTCCGCCTGGGTGGGCTTGTCCATCTCGATGGTCTGGTCGCCGGTGATCCATATGGTGTCCTTGTACACCAGGGGATCCCCGTTCTCGTCCAAAAGGATGTTCCCGTTCTCGTCGTACTCGTAGTTGGGCTCCATGGACTTCTCGACGGCCTTCTCAAAGTCGGCCTTGTTGACATAGAACTGGCTGTAGAACTGGTCCTCGGCTACGGGCAGGAGGCACTGGCGCATGAAGGACCACGCCCCCTCCTTGTCCTTGCAGGCCGTGGACATGGCAATGCCCCGGGACCCGCTGGCAAAGCAGCTGCCCACGCTGCCGTCCTCCGTGGGATAGCCCACAAACGTCACATCCCCCTGAAACACGGCCTTGAGCCGGGGCAGGCTCCAGCCCAGGCTGGAGATGTATCCCTGGGAGAGCATCTGCTTGCCGTTCATGATCCGGGAGTCCTCATCCTCCCACTCCCCCGGTTCCATCTCGTTCCGGTTGAACTCTGCGGGGAAGCTGTTGCAGAAGGCCAGCAGGGACTTGAAGCTGTCGCTGTCAAAGTGGCACTCCCCCTTGTCCCAGTCCACGAAGGCGTCCGCGTTGACGCTCATGATGGTGCGCAGCATCTCGGATTTGGTGTCGTACTGGCCGAAGATGGAGCAGCCCTCGGGCATCCTGGTCAGGGCCTCCTGGAGGTCCGCCAGGGTCCAGCTCATGCTGTCGCCCACAATGCGGGAGGAGCCAACCACGGTGTTGATGTAGAAGCTGTTGAAGATTTCGTAGAGCTTGCCGTCCATCTCGTTGGCCTGGAGCACCCGCTCCATCAACGCCTCCCGGCCCAGGTCCGGATCATTTTCAATGAAGGGCCACAGGTCCTCCAGAACGCCCTTGGCCCCATACTGGGCCAGGGGGAGGGAGGTGGTGTCCAGCATATCGGGCGCCTTGCCGGCCACGATCTCCGTGTTGAGCTTGCTCAGGCCGGCGGAGGCGTCGTCCTCGGTGTTGAACTCGGAGTAGTCCCGGACCGCGATGCGGTGGGTGCCGCTCTTCTTGTTGAAATCAATGATGAGCTGGCGGGTGTCGTAGCCCAGGTACATGGTGGCGTAGGTGAGGGTGGTCTTCTCCGGCAGGGAGGCGCGGTCCGTGGGCGTCATGACGGCCAGCTCGATCTTCAGGCTGCCGGGCCCGTTCTCCTGGCGCACCCAGGACCGGGTGACCACCACCACCCGGCCGTCGGGGGTGAAATCGAAGAAGCTGACGTCGTTGCGATTGATGTCGGAGTCGATCCAGGAGAAGAGCTTCTCCCCATCCTGGGATCCGGCCTTGCAGCCGTAGATGGAGTCGTTGTTCTGGTAGTAGAAGAGGTAGTCCCCGCCGCCGGTAAAGGCGCTGTAGGCGTTGGAGGGCATCACGTACTCCGGACCCCAGGCCTTGCCGGCCAGATCGATGGTCTTCATGATGTTGCGGGAGGTCTCCTTCTCCTCGTCATAGTAGTTGTGGAGCAGGGCCATGGAGCCGTCCCCCAGCAGGACCAGCTCGCCGTAGAGCTGCTCCCCGTCCAGGGAGAAGAGGAGGTTCTGGTCCTTGTCCAGGACAAAGAGCTTGTTCTCCGTGGTCACGTAGATGTTGCCCTCCCGGTCATAGTTCCTGCTGCCGGCGTACTCCACCTCCAGCTTCTCGTTCAGGGCGGAGGCGTCCAGCTCCGTGCGGGTGATCTCGTTGCCCGCGGCGTCCAGCTGGCGGCGGAGCAAGGTGCTCTGCTCCACCTGGTAGTTCCATCGGTTGTCCGCAGTCTCGTCGAAGTCCTCGGGCAGGTCAAAGGTGTAGGCGCTGACCGCCTCCGTCACCCAGATGGTGTTGTCCTCGCCGGCCGTCACCTTCTCGACGTACACGCCCCCCTCGGCCCCCTCGGGCAGCGCCGTCATCTCGTAGTTCTCCAGCTTTTCCGCCTCGCCGCCGGCCAGGGGCAGGCGGTAGAGGTAGGTTTTGTAGACATAGCTGGGGTAGGTCTCGCCGGTGACGGCATCCGTCTCCGTGGTCTCCTCCCCCTTGTTGGCGATGAGGTAGACCCAATCCCCCCCTACACAGCCGCCGGCGATGTCGTCCAGCCCCTCCAGGTTCATCTCCAGGAACTGGGGCACGTAAACCATGCTGCTGAGCAGCTGGTCCTCCCCGCCTTGCTTGCCGTCCTTCCCGCAGGCCGCAAGGCCCAGGAGCAGGATCAGCGCAAGTCCCAGGGCCGCAGCCCGTCTCTTCGTGATCTTTTTCATCGTCCATTCCTCCTTATATCCATGATTTGGCCATGGAATTTCTCCTCTGCTACTATAGACGCAGAACCAGGGCAAAAAGTTTCCCACTGTCACATTTCATTTTACAGGCGCTTGCATCATCTTTGCATCTTTTTGGCAACACCTGTGTTTCATTTTCCAAAAAGAGGGGGGGAGTATCAGATTTTGCGGTCAAGAAACGCCCTGAAAGCGTCTGCTTTCAGGGCGTCTTCGCCTGTTCAGGCGGAGCGCTGTCAGCGCTCGAGATCTCCCTCTTGCACGGTCAGGACCGTGATCTCCGTCTCCGGCGCACTGACGTAGATCTCCTCGCACCGGCGCTGCACCGCAATGCGTATGTTGATTGCCTTCTCAGTCTCTCGCATCATCTCAAGATACATCTTTTTATAACCTGGCACGTTATCACCTCGCTTGTGTATTATTTTGCCCGCTATAGTTAATATATTAGGCATGGTCAATAGCTTAAATATGATATGGTTACCGTGGTGATAAAAAATGATTAGTTATCAGCCGTTTTACCAGACTTTGGTGAAGCGGGGCATAACCGAATACCACTTGATTTATAAGGAAGGCATCTCCGCCAACACCCTGCACCGAATGAAGCACGGCAAAAATATCACGCTGAAGACACTGGACACGCTGTGCTTTATCCTGGATTGTGAGGTGTCCGATATTATCCGGTATGTGCAGGAGGAGTGAGACCTCCTGCCGCCGGTATTCCGAAATGGATAAGGGATGATTGGATGCGGGAGCAGTTTCGAGAAAAATATCGTCAGTTGAGACTGAAAATAGCCTTTCTGGGGATTAGGCGCTGTATTCACGGATTTCCAACCGGGCGAAATTTTTTCGTGCATTTTTCAAAAAAAGGGTGTATCATAGCCTTGGACGATTTTTCCCACCAAGGAGGACGCTTTTATGAACAACTGCTATATTCCCCAGGGCTACCGCACCCCCCTCTACGGCTACGACATGCAGCGGGCCATTGAATTTGTCAAGAGCAGCTTTCAGGAGAACCTGAAGTTCGCCCTGAACCTGCGCCGGGTGTCCGCGCCTCTGTTTGTGGACCGCCACTCCGGCCTCAACGACAACCTCAACGGCGTGGAGCGGCCTGTGGGCTTTGACATCCCCGCCGTGCCCGCCGCCACCGGCGAGGTGGTCCACTCCCTGGCCAAGTGGAAGCGTCTGGCCCTCAAGCGCTACGGCTTCTACCCCGGCAACGGCCTGTACACGGACATGAACGCCATCCGCCGGGACGAGGACCTGGATAACATCCACTCCGTCTACGTGGACCAGTGGGACTGGGAGAAGGTCATCACCCCGGAGGACCGGAACGAGGACTACCTCAAGTACACGGTCCGCTCCATTGTGGGCGCGGTGTGCGACACCTGCGACGCCCTCCGCCGGGCCTTCCCCCAGCTGAACGTGAAGCTGAAGCGGGAGGTGTCCTTCATCACCACCCAGGAGCTGGAGGACCTGTACCCCGCCCTCACCCCCCAGGAGCGGGAGACGGCCTTCCTCCGGGAGCACAAGACCGTCTTTCTCATGCAGATCGGCAAGACCCTGAAGAGCGGGTCCCGCCACGACGGCCGGGCCCCGGACTACGACGACTGGGAGCTCAACGGAGATATCCTCATGTGGAACGACGTGCTGGACCGGGCCTTTGAGATCAGCTCCATGGGCATCCGGGTCAACGAGGAGAGCCTGGCCCGGCAGCTGGAGCTGGCGGGGTGCCAGGACCGGCGGGAGCTGCCCTTCCACCGGATGCTCCTGGACGGCCAGCTGCCCCTGACCATGGGCGGCGGCATCGGCCAGAGCCGGCTGTGCATGCTGATGATCGGCTGCTGCCACATCGGCGAGGTCCAGGTGAGCCTGTGGGACCAGGAGACCCTGGACGCCTGCGCCAGGGCCGGCGTCCACCTGCTGTAAATGAATAGCAAACGCCCGGACCTCCCACTGGGAGGTCCGGGCTCTTTATGGCGCTCAGCGGTCCATGAGAATCAGATTCTGGATGTTGTTGTGGTTGGGCCCGCTCTGGAGGAGGTACACGGTGTAGTTCACGCCGCTGACCACGTCCAGATACAGGGACCCGAAGGTCTCGTGGGGCGGGTAGACCCCCAGCCAGGCGGAGTCCATGGTCTCGATGTCCAGGCCTGCGGGCATGGCCATCAGGTTCGTGTCCGCGTAGAAGAACTGGTACACGCCGGGCCGGATACGCTTGAAGGCCCCCACCTCCTTAAAGCGCAGATCGCTGTAGACCACCCGGCCGTCGCTCATCAGCACGTCCATGGGCCCGCTGTTGTAGGCCAGATTGCCGATGCGCAGGTTGGCGAAGCCGCCGGTGGGCCTGGAGGTGTTGTCGGTGATTTGCAGCAGGTCCAGGCCGCCGGCGGTGTTGATAATGGCGATGGTGCTGGCCCCGCCGGCCTGGAGGAGCATGGACTTTTGGATGTAGATGTATCCGTCCAGGCCGGAGACGGTGACCGTGTGGTAGCCCGGGCGGAATCTGCCGTAGCTGGAGACGGAGGCGTAGTTGAGGGGGCTGACGAAGCGGCCGCTGCCCACGTGGACCCGGAAGGCGGCGTAGCCGTAGGCCGCGTTGAGGAACCGCACCGAGGCGCCTCTGCGCCAGGGGGTGACGGTGGTGCAGTTGGTGCACCCCCAGCTCCCGCCCATGTTGCCGGGGTAGACAGGTCCGCCCTCGCCGGGGTTGGGCAGGGGGATCACCGCCTCACCGCCGCCCATGTCGCCGGGATAGACGGGCCCGCCCTCGCCGGGGTTGGGCAGGGGAATGACCGCCTCGCCGCCGCCCATGTCGCCGGGGTAGACAGGCCCGCCCTCCCCAGGATTGGGCAGGGGGATCACGGCCTCCCTGCCCTCCGCCGCGCGGGGGGAGACGGCTCCCGCCGTGGTGGCCGCACACTGGGTGTGGCAGGCAAAGGGAGTAAAGTTGTTCTTCTCCATATAACAGTAAACCGGAACAGATGGCTCCGGCACCCTCCTTTCAGATGATGCTGAGCCATTCTATGCAGAAGGGTCCGCAGCCGTGCGGCCGCGGACCCTCTCATCCGTATACCATTCTATTCCCCGCCCTTGCGGCTGCGCACCAGCAGCATCATGGGCCGGCGGAGCTCGTCCGCCATCCCCGGCGCATCCAGCAGCTCCGCCGGGGGCTGGGCCTCCTCCACCGCCTCCAGGCAAAATCCTGTTCGGAGCAGGCCCATGAGGATCTGGGTCAGGGTGTGGTGCTGCTTCACCACGCTGTGGCCCAGAAAGTCTGTCACCCGCTCCCCGGGGTCAAAATAGCGGTCCACGGGCCAGTGGAGGATCCTGCCCTCCGAGTCCGTCACCCAGGTCTGGTTCACCCCGGCGGTAAACACCGGGTGCTCAATGTTGAAGAGGAACACGCCCCCCGGCTTCAGGGTGCGGTACACCCGCCGGTAGATCCCCTCCAGGTCCTCTATATAGTGGAGCACCAGGTTGGACACCACCAGATCAAAGGTATCCGGGGGATAGCCGTAGTCCTCCAGCCCCAGGACCTCGTACCGGACCCGGGGGTGGGCGCACCGCCGCCGCGCCTCCTGGATCATCCTCCCGCTGGCGTCGATGCCCAGCGCCTCCGCCGCGCCGTGGTCCGCCGCGTACTGACAGTGCCAGCCGTAGCCGCACCCCAGATCCAGCACAGACGCCCCCGGAGGTCCGGAAACAGCGTCTTCAGCTGCCGCCACTCCCCGGCCCCGGCCAGACCCTGCCGGCTCCGGGACATCTGGGCGTAGTCCTGAAAAAAGCGCTCGTTGTCGTAAATATTTCCCATCATATTCTCCTTAGATCAGCCACCGGCTCACCACCGGGACCCGCCGCAGGCCCAGGTAGGTCAGCAGGCTCAGCCCCAGCAGCAGTGCCGCCTGGAGGGGTACGGACCAGTACACCGGCAGGGCCAGGAAGCGGTCCGGTACAGCCAGGTACTGGAAAAAGGGGTGGACCAGATAGACGCAGAAGGAGGCGGCGGAGAGAAATCCCACCGCCTTGGGCAGCCGGGTCCAGCGGCTGGCCGCCCACTGGCACAGCCGGAACACCCCAGCCGCCATCACCAGCACGAACAGGCCAAAGCCGTCCAGATAGAACTGGTCCAGGGCCCCGGCCTCCACGCTGCGCCCCCAGGTGCCCAGAAACGTGACCGCGAAGCCCCCTGCAAACAGCCCCAGCCCCTCCGCCCAGCTCCTGGGGGGATGGCAGCGCATGTACCAGCCCAAAAGGCCCAGCCCCGGGCAGATGGCCGCCGCAGGGAGGACGAAGTACAGCAGGGAGGACTGCATCTGGCTGATGGGCCAGAAGTGCTTGAAGAACCGTAGGAGCCCGCCGGCCAGAAACCAGACCGCCAGGATATAGCGCTGCTCCCCGTCGGAGGCGAACCGGGCCGCCAGCCGGGTCAGGGGCAGGGTGAGGTAGAGGGCGAAGACGAAATAGAAGTAGTAGAGGTGGTAGTAGGTGTTCCCGTAGAACAGGTTCTCCGCCGCGCCTCTCAGGAGCGTCCCCAGGGGGGCGGAGCCCCGGAGGGTGAACATGCGGAACAGCTCATAGAATACGCCCCACGCCGCCAGGGCCGCCAGCAGCCGCAGCAGGTACCGGGAGAACAGCCGCCGGACGGACACGTCCCGGCCGGGATCATTCATCAGCGCGCCGCTGCACAGCAGGAAGGCCGGCACCGCCCAGCGGCTGCCGTAGAAGGCGGCGGCCAGCCAGCGGTTGGACCCCACGCCGTAGTTGGCAAAGTGGCTGGCGCTGCAATGGATGAGGAGCACCGCGCAGATGGCCAGACACTTGACCAGATCCACCGCGCCGTCCCGCCGGGGGGCAGCTTTTCTGTCCATGAAAATACCTCCGTTATTCTTTGGGCCTCTTTTTCCTCTTGAGAAACAGCAGCAGGTCCTCCTGGCGCAGACATGCCAGCGCCAGCGCGTACACCGCCATGGCCGCCGCGCCCAGGCCCACGCACTTCACCACCAGCAGCGCCTTACTCTCCAGCCCCGTGAGGACCAGGCCGGTGACAGCGTACAGGGCCCCGCCGGTCAGCAGGGCGGCAATCGCGCTCTTCACCAGAGGATCCAGCCGCAGGCCCTTCACCCGCCCCAGCAGCAGGCAGGCCATCACCGCGCCCCCCAGGGTGATGGAGACCGCCGTGGCGGCGGCCAGACCCGCCCCGCCCCAGCGGGGCCCCAGCAGCCGGTTGAGGACCCAGTTGCACCCCAGGATGCCGGCGTTCACCAGCAGGGGCTCCAGGGTCCGCTCCATGGTGTAGTAGGCCTTGCTGAGAAGATCCAGGGCGCAGAAGCCCGCCATGGACAGGGCGTAAATGGTGAAAATGGCCCCGGTGGCGGCGGTGGAGTCCGCGCCGAAGTTGCCCCCCTGGAAGAGGACCTGGACAATGGGCGTGCCAAAGGCGGCCAGCAGGGCGGAAACAGGCAGCACCAACACTAAGGTGGTGCGCAGCACGTTCCAGATATAGCCCAGGTAGGCCTCCTTGCCCCCGCTGGCGTACTGGTGGCTGAACTTGGGGAAGAGCACCGTGCTGATGGAGTAGATCAGCGTGGTGGTCAGGGGGGTGAAGAGCTTATCTGCGTAGTAGAAGGCGCTCACCGGGCTGCCCTCCAGGGAGGCGGTCATGGCAGAGTCCTGGAGGTAGCAGAAGAGGAAGATGGACGTGGTCAGCACCGTCACCAGGGCGGTCTTCAGAAAGGAGCCCACGTAGTCCGCCCGGAGGTTCAGCGTCGGCCGGTAGCGGTAGCGCTCCCTGTGGGCGTAGGGGAAGGTCATGGCCAGCTGCAAGAGCCAGGCCAGGGCCACCGCCGCCACGTATCCCCCCACCCCCAGCCGCCCGGCGAAGAGGGCCAGGAAAGCGATCAGGGCCAGGTTGTAGGGGATGGACATGCTGCCCTGGAGGATGAAGTGCTCCAGGGACTGGAACAGGGCCACCAGCAGGTAGGTCAGCAGGATCACCGGCAGGGTCAGAGCCATGATGCGCATGTACCCCGCCAGCTGGGCCGTCTCCTGGGCCGTGCCGTCCCACATGGTGTCCATCCAGGGGGTGAAGGTGGCAGCGATCCACACCCCGCTCACCAGGGCCCCCAGCAGCACGGTAACGGAGATCAGGTTGCTGGCCGCAGCGAAGCCCTCCTGCCGGTCCCGGCGGAGCCGGGGGGTGAGGATGGGCACGGCGGCCACGCACAGGGCGTAGGCCACGGTGGTGAAGAGGTAGATGGTGGCGTTGTTGGCGGTGGTGTACAGATCCGCCGCCGCCTGGGTGCCGAAGGCCCGGGCCTGGAGGGACTCCCGGACGATCCCCAGCAGCTTGGCGAACAGGGTCACCAGGGTGACGGTGCCGATGAGATTGACTGTTTGGTTCTTTTTCACTTCGCTCGCTCCATAATCTCTCGAATCAGGTCCTCATTCTTATCCAGTTTGGAGACCAGCTCCTCCACGGCCCGGGCCGTCTCAGCGCAGATCTGCTCCCGGCTCTCCAGGGTCTCCCGGAAAGCGGCCTGGAATTTCTCCAGGGTGAAGTCCCGCACCGTAAAGGGGGTGGGCCGCTGGATGGAGGACAGGAAGGAGTCCACCTTGGGATCGTAGCTGATACCGATCATGGGCACCCCCATGACCGCGGCGTAGATGAGGGCGTGGAGGCGGACCCCCACCAGCACGTCCATGCACCCGATGATGGACAGGGTCTGCTCGGAGAGGTATTTTTGCCGCAGGCACCCCGCCTGCCCGTCCAGACCCTGGGCCACGGCGTCGCAGACCTTCCAGTCCTCGTCGTGGAAGAAGGGGATGAGCACCGAGTCCGCGCCGTACTCCTCCCGGAGCCAGCGGATGCACCGCTCCACCTCCTGGAGAAAGGCCCTGTCCGGGCCCCGGGACTTCACCGCCCAGCCCACCGTCAGCCGGCCCGGCCGGCGGGGGCAGCCCTCCTGGGCCAGGATCTCCAGGCCCAGGGCCGGGTCCGCCTTCTTCACCCGGATCACCGGGTCCGCGGTGACGTGGACCAGCTCCCCCGGCACCCCCAGGCCCAGCAGCAGATCCCGGCTCTTGGCGTCCCGGACCACGATGCCGTCGGCCCGCCGGAGGACCCGGGCGGCCAGCCGCCGGTTCCGGGGGGTGGAGATGGGGCCGATGCCCTGGCTGTAGATGAAGGTCTGGCGGCCCAGCAGCTGGGCCAGCCGGAGGATGAACAGATAGTAGAGGATGCTGCGGCCCGAGGTGGCGTCCTGGAGGAGGCTGCCGCCGCCGGAGAGGAGCAGGTCACAGCGCCAGACGCAGCGGAAGATGGCCCACAGGCTCATCCGGGCCGCCGCCTTGACGCCGTATTTCTCCGCCGTCTGGGCCGGGGCGTGGGAGAGGACGGTGATGTCCACGTCCGGCACCTTCTCCCGCAGGTTGTCGATGACCGTGCGCAGGATGGACTCGTCGCCGATGTTGTTGAAGCCGTAGTAGCCCGATATCAGTATGTTATACATTCTCTCTCTGTTCCGTCTCTCCATATTTTTGCCGGACTCTCCGGCAGAGCCGGCAGGCAAGCTCGAAGCAGCAAACGTAGATCACCCCCAGGACCATGCCCAGAACCAGGGAATAGCCGGTGCGGGCAAAGCCCAGGTACAGGGGGGTGCGGATGTGCATGAAGGTGTTGCACACGCTGGTCAGGCCGATGGCGCTCACCAGCCCGAAGAGGCCCGTCCAGAAGGGGAGCCGGCGCACGGCGCAGTATGCCGCCAGCATGGCGCAGGGGAAGGCGGCCAGAAACTCCTTGGTCCGGGGCCGGGCCAGCAGGTTGTTCTCCAGGGTGTTGCGCAGGATGATCTCCAGGCTGGAGATCGTCACATCCGTCTCGTGGCCCGTGCGGGCCAGGTAGTAGTAGCCCACTGCGCCCACCGCGGCCAGCAGCGCCAGGGTCCACACGGGGATGGTCCAGCGCAGGGCCCCGGCCACGTCCCGGATTTGCAGGGTGTTGGACTGCCGGTCCTTCTCAAAGAGGCCGTAGTAGGCCAGAAACAGCACGCAGAAGAAGGCCAGCGGGGCCAGCTGGGCCGCCTTGACCCCCCGGAAGATGCCCAGCTCCAGCATGAAGTCCGTGGACGACAGGGGCGCGGCGGTCATTATGGCCCCGCACAGGGCGATGAACACCGCCCCCGCCAGCAGGAGGGCCGCCCGGGGCAGAATGCGCAGAAGGCCCGCGTCCTGGGGCAGGCTCCGGCCCATCCCCTTGGCCGCGCTGAGGAAGAAGGCCGCAGCCAGACAGGCGAAGACCACCGCGCTGGCGAAGCTGGCCAGCAGACGGAAGGAGTTGGGCGCGGCGTACCACGCGCCGGCCACGCACACGCAGGCGGCCCCGGCCAGCAGCAGGGTCCACCGCCTCTTTATGGGCAGGCAGGTGGCGGGCAGCAGCGCCCCGCCGATCCCCGCCCCCAGGCCCAGGGCAAGCATGGCCAGAGGGGGCACCTGGACATTCTCCAGCACCGAGGCCCGGCCCCGGGCGATGCCGTGGCCGGCCAGCCGCTGATCCAGGCTCTCGAACATGTCCCGGTAGATCTGGGGATCCGTGACGTAGGCGAAGCGGTTGTCCTGCTGCTTGATGGGCTTGAAGTAGACAATGCGGATGTTCCGCTCCACAATGGCCCGGTAGAGGGTGTTCTCGATCTCCTCCGCCCCCTGGTAGCCGTAGTAGCCGTAGCGGAACTGGATATAGTCCCACACGGAGAAGACCCGGACCATATTGTAGTCCGTGGCCCTGGCGATGTCCTCCACGCCGGACTGCATGATGTTCTCCCGCTGGACGTTGGTCTCGATGAGGCCCACGGTGATATTGTTGCTCTGGATATAGTCCAGGGCAAAGGCGTCCTCCCGGTCGTCGTAGCCCACCACGGCCTCGCCGCCGGCGATGATATAGTCCGGGGTGATGCCGTACTTCTCATAGCCCTCCAGCACCGCCTGGGCGTAGCGTGCGTCGTTGCGGCCGTTGTAGCAGAGGGTGCGGGGCACGATGGACATGCCCAGGCTCTGGATGGTCTCCACCTTCTCGGGCATCAGGCCCAGGGAGATGTACATGAGCTTGGAGGCCTGGATCTCCCGGCGCTCCACGAAGCCCTTGTTCATGGTGGTGTAGTAGCTGGCGGCGGCGCTGTAGAGGGTGTCGTTCACCGTGCCGTTGAGGAGAATATAGGCCTCCTCCCCCTGGTCCAGGAGCACTACGTCCCGGCTGTGGAAGCGGCGCTCCACCGCGTCCACCACGAACCCGGCCGCCTCCCGGCCGGAGACCTGGACCAGCACGTCAAAGCGGTCATAGCCGTAGCGCTGGATGTCCTGGACAAAGGCGGCGGGGTAGCTCTCCGCCCAGTCGGAGTCCTGGATCACCTCGTCCATCATGGTGGCGGTGACCGCCAGGGGGGAGTTCTCCATCAGGGTGATGAGGCTCTCCTCTGTCAGGCCCACCTGGGTGACGCCCATGTCCCGGAACTGGGCCAGCCACCAGGACACGTCGTGGTCGCTCTGCTCGGCCAGCAGCTCCAGCTCGTTGTAGTCCAGGACAATGTCGTAGGTCTTATTGTTGGCCTCCGCCCGCCAGCGCACGGCGATAACCGCCGCGCTGACCGCCACGGTCAGGGCCAGCAGGATGAGGAGGATTCGGTTTGTCTTGATGTATTGCTTCATGGGGGCTCCTTTCGTATATGCTGTTCAGTGGGTTCCCTTTGGGCGGTTTTTCTTGTATGGATGAAGAAAAACCGCCCAAAAAACAGGTTCTAGGCCTGGCTTCTCCGGAAGGTGAGATACCCCTCCAGGATCAGCGCTGCGGCCACGCCGTCCACGGTCTTCTTCCGCTTTTTGGCGTTCTGTCCGGCAAAGGCCAGAATCTGGTGGGCGTCGATGGTGGTGCGCCGCTCGTCCCAGAGGCGGACCGGCAGGCCGAAGGCCTCCTCCAGATCCCTGGCAAAGGCCTCCGCCTTCTCCGCCCGGGGCCCCAGGGTGCCGTCCATGTTCTTGGGGTACCCCAGCACCAGCTCCGTGACGCCGTACTCCTGGATGATCCTGCCCAGACCGGCGAGGATCTCCTCCCGCCGCCGGCTGTGGATGACCTGGGTGTATCCCGCCAGCAGGCCTGTGAGATCGGAGACCGCCGCGCCGGTGTGGGCGTCCCCGTAGTCAATCGCCATGATGCGCATGGCAGTCCTCCTTATTTAATGTGTGCTTTTTCGCGGTTTCTATCGCGTTACCCTCCATTATACAATATCTGTAAAGGAAAAAAAAGTGGATTATTTGAAAAATTTATGTTGACCTGGGGCCTGTAAGGTGATATAGTAGACAATACCTGTGGAAATGGGTTTCTTTTTGTGCGCTTTTCGCTTCCGCGCAGCAGGCGGCCCAGATCTCCAACAGGGAGGCAATCGGTACAGGCCTCAGAGCCTGCATACATGAATAAGGAGGTGCCGTTAGGAATGCGCGTGAAAATTACACTCAGATGCAACGAGTGCAAGCAGAGGAACTACAACACGGTCAAGAACAAGAAGAACGACCCTGACCGTCTGGAGATGAAGAAGTACTGCCCGTTCTGCCGGAAGCATACTGTTCACTCTGAGACGAAGTAAGGAAAGGAACATCCAACATGGCTGAAGAAAAGAACGTCAAGAAGGACCGGGGCCGCTGGTTCCGCGAGATGAGAAGCGAGCTGAAAAAGGTGGTGTGGCCCACCCCGGAAAAAGTCGCCAAGAATACGGGCACTGTCATTCTCTACAGCTTGGTGTTCGGCGCCTGCATCTGGGTCTTTGACGGCGTGGCCGCCCTGTTTATCAAGACCCTCCTGTCCGTCTTCTCGGCGTAAGAGGGTCCGGTATGTCCGATAACGCGAAGTGGTACGTGGTCCACACCTACTCCGGCTACGAGAACGCCGTCAAGACCACCATTGAGAAGTTCGTCACCAACCGCCACCTGGAGGAGATGATCGTGGACATCCAGATCCCTCTGGAGACTGTCACGGAGATCAACGAGTCCGGCGTTGCCAAGCAGGTAGAGCGGAAGGTGTTCCCCGGGTACGTGCTCATCAAAATGATTATGACCGACGACACCTGGCATCTGGTGCGCAACGTCCGGGGCGTCACCGGCTTTGTGGGCGAGGCCAGCAACAAGCCCATCCCCCTCAGCGACGACGAGGTCATCGAGTGGGGCATGGAGAAGCACGAGATCGTGGTCAACTACCGGGAGGGGGATCAGGTCCGCATCAACGACGGGCCCCTGGAGTCCTTCACCGGCATTGTGGAGGAGATCGACGCGGAGAAGAACAAGGTCACCGTGGTGGTGTCCATGTTCGGCCGCGAGACCCCCGTGGAGATGGAGCTGGACCAGGTGGAAGTCGTGTCCTGATTGTTTCTTTTGATGCTTTTCTTTGCGTGATAAAAGAAAAGCATAGCTGTGGGAGGGGGAACCCCAGGCGGACCCCGCCACCACCACATTATACAAGGAGGTGCCTGACATGGCACAGAAAGTCGTAGGCTACGTTAAGCTGCAGATTCCCGCGGGCAAGGCGACGCCCGCTCCCCCCGTTGGTCCCGCCCTGGGCCAGCACGGCGTCAACATCGCCGCTTTTACCAAGGAGTTCAACGAGCGCACGAAGAACGACATGGGTATGATTATCCCTGTCATCATCACCGTCTACTCCGACCGCTCCTTTACCTTCATCACCAAGACTCCCCCTGCGGCCGTCCTCATCAAGAAGGCCTGCAACATCGAGTCCGGCTCCGGCGTGCCCAACAAGACCAAGGTGGCCACCATCAGCAAGGCCGACGTGCAGAAGATCGCCGAGACCAAGATGCCCGACCTGAACGCCGCCAGCCTGGAATCCGCCATGAGCATGATTGCCGGAACGGCCCGCAGCATGGGCGTCGTCGTGGGTGAATAAAGGAGGGCTTGAGAGATGTTTAGAGGTAAGAAATATCAGAACAGCGCCAAGCAGATCGACCGAGCCACTCTGTACGAGGCCAAGGACGCTTTTGAGCTCATCTGCAAGACCGCTTCCGCCAAGTTTGACGAGACCGTGGAACTCCACGTGAAGCTGGGCGTTGACTCCCGTCATGCCGACCAGCAGGTCCGCGGCGCGGTGGTTCTGCCCCACGGTACGGGCCGTACGGTCCGCGTACTGGTGTTCGCCAAGGGCGACAAGGCTGACGCCGCCCGGGAAGCCGGCGCCGACTACGTGGGCGAGATGGACATGGTGGAGAAGATCCAGAAGGAAAACTGGTTTGATTTCGACGTGGTCGTGGCCAGCCCCGACATGATGGGCGTAGTGGGCCGTCTGGGTAAGCTGCTGGGCCCCAAGGGTTTGATGCCCTCTCCCAAGGCCGGTACCGTTACTCCCGACGTGGCCAAGGCAGTACAGGAGGTCAAGGCCGGTAAGATTGAGTACCGCTTGGACAAGACCAACATCATCCACTGCCCCATCGGCAAGGTGTCCTTCGGTCCTGAGAAGCTCAACGACAACTTCAACACCCTCATGGGCGCCATTATCAAGGCCAAGCCTGCCGCTGCCAAGGGTCAGTATGTGAGAAGCTGCGTTACCGCTTCTACTATGGGCCCCGGTGTCAAGGTCAGTACAGCCCGTTTGGTATAATTCTGTAAAATCTTATAAAAAGAACTCCAGACCACAGTGAACCGCCCCGTATTGTGCGGACAGCACAAAAAGGCCCCTGGTAGGAAATAATTAGAATTATGCGGAGAGACGTTGCGCAAGCGGCGTCTCTCCCGTTTTCAACTGGATACGCTCGTGATTATAGAAATAAATAAAATCGTCAATCAGTTCTTTGGCTTGCTGAAAAGTCCTGA
>OFFE01000801.1_pt1 | contig 25077 bp, 21 predicted proteins | sample 1521371 | NCBI WGS metagenome assembly OFFE01 (sample SAMEA3504131, study PRJEB24116) | mouse gut metagenome | biome: mouse gut; feature: mouse-associated habitat; material: faeces | place: Denmark | collected 2011 | reverse complement strand
TTGAGGAGGCGCGGGGCACCGGCATTTTGTACAAAAGCAATCGAAGAGAACAATGAGATTTATACTGTTTGCGGAAACATAACTGGTAAACTTCCGATTTAAGCTAAAAAAGAGAAGAAATAATTGTGAAAAAACCCTCTTGTTTTCCTGGGAGAAGCGGCTATAATAGTGCGAAAGCTGGGGCTTGATGGGCTCCAGGGAGGCAATACACTGTGAACCCGCCTTTGGAAGGAGGCAATCATTATGACCAAAGACCTTACCTCGGGCAGCCCCATGCGGCTGATCCTGGGCTTTACCGTGCCCACCCTGCTGGGGCTGCTGTTCCAGCAGCTCTATAACATGGTGGACGCCATGATTGTGGGGAAGCTGCTGGGCTCCCAGGCCCTGGGGGCTGTGGGATCCACCGGCTCCATCAACTTTTTCGTCATAGGCTTCTGCCTGGGGGTGTGCTCCGGCTTCGCCATCCCCGTGGCCCAGCGGATGGGCGCCAAGGACTACCCCCAGATGCGCCGGTACGTGGCCAACGCCGCCTACCTGTCCGCTGTCATCGCCTTTGTGCTCACCGTGGCCACCGGCATTCTCTGCCGGGATATCCTCACCGCCATGGACACGCCCGCCGACCTCTTTGCCGACGCCAACGCCTATATCTTTATTATCTTCATGGGCATACCGGTGGTGTTCCTGTATAACCTGCTGGCCTCCATCATCCGCGCCCTGGGGGACAGCCGGACCCCGGTGTACTTTCTGGCCCTGTCCGCAGGGCTGAACATCGTGCTGGATCTGGCGTGCATCCTGCTGCTGGATTGGGGCGTGGCTGGGGCGGCCATCGCCACGGTGGTGTCCCAGGCGGTGTCCGGCGTGGCGTGCCTTGTGTATATGGTGAAGCGCTTCCCCATCCTCCGGATTACCCGGGAGGAGGGGCGGCCTGACGCCGACGCCTGCAAGGCGCTTTGCGCCATGGGGCTGCCCATGGGCCTGCAATACTCCATCACCGCCATCGGCTCCATCGTGATGCAGACCGCCGTAAACGGCCTGGGCAGCGTCTACGTGTCCGCCGTGGCCACCGCCGGTAAGGTGTACCAGCTGCTGGCATGCCCCTTTGACGCCATGGGGGCCGCCATGGCCACCTATTGCGGCCAGAATGTGGGCGCGGGGCAGCTGGACCGCCTGCCCCAGGGGGTGCGGGCCTGCTCTGTGCTGGGCGCGGGCTACTCGGCCATCGCCCTGGTGGGCATGCTCCTCTTCGCGCCCCAGAGCGCTATGCTGTTTCTCAGCTCGTCCGATCCCCAGCTGGGGCTGCTGCTGGGCCTGACCTGCCAGTATATCATTGTCCAGACCGCGTTCTTCTTCCCCCTGGCCCTGGTGAATATCCTCCGCTTTTCCATCCAGGGCATGGGCTTCAGCGTCCTCGCCATTCTGGCGGGGGTGCTGGAGATGATCGCCCGCACTGTGGTGGGCTGGTTCTTCGTGCCCGGTATGGGTTATAACGCCGCCTGCTTTGCCTCCCCGGCGGCGTGGATCTGCGCGGACCTGTTCCTCATCCCCGCCTGTTTGGGCTGCATCGCCCGGCTGCGGCGGAGCAATCCTACGGCCTCCCTGGAAACTATCTCCCGGCGGGTGCTGAAAAAGGCCGCCAGGGCATAAGAGCCTGTTTAACATTTCTCAAAACGCCATTTGGCGGGTCTTTTCCCGCCATGCCTCGTTGTGATTTCTTGAAATAAACATAATTATTTTTGCGAAATCCCGCTTTGCCTTGCGGGAAAATCCCCCGCCAACTGGCATTTTTCGAGATATTAAACAGGCTCTAAGAAAAGAGCTTCGGGAATTTCCCGAAGCTCTTTTTTTCTGCTTACGCTACGGCGGAGAAGGGGACGCGGGGGTCCTGACGCTGGGGTTGCTGTTCCGCCTGCTGGTTGTTGTCGGCCTTGGTGACGGTGCGGGTGGTGCCGCCGGAGACATAGGCCTTGCCGCACTCCGGGCAGATGGCGGTGTGGTAAGTGACCGACTGGCTGACCACCTTCCGATCGTCCTGACGGGCTTTGGCCTGCTCCCGGACCACGTGCTCGTTTTCGTGGCCCCGCACGGCGGAGGCTACCTGCTCGGGGGCGATGTTGGTAGGCGCCTTGAAGGACACGCCGGGGTCGTCGGAGCCGTCCTGGTACTTGCGCTCCTTGCAGGTCTGGCACTCGCCCTCTTCCATGACCTCCTGGGCGCTCTTGGCCTCCTTGACGGGGTCCGCACCCTGGGCGCCCGCCTTTTTCAGCCCGGCCAGCTCGGGGGCCTGGGCCTTGTCCGCGCCCGCCGCCTGGGCGGCGCCCTGCCGGGCAGGGTCGTCACCCATATATTTGATGCGCATGCGCACCGCCATTTCCACCGGGTCGGCCCCCTCCCGGATGTTCAGGGAGAACTGGCCGGGCTTCCTCTCGTCGCCGTTCACCGCCTTGACAGGGGTGACGGGCTGGACGGGGGCGCCGGGCTGGGCGGCCCTGCGGGCCGTCCACACTGCGGAAGGACGCTGGACGGACTGGGCCCTGTCCGGGCCCTGGGTCTGGGCGGCGCGGCTGGCGTAGGACGCGCCGTAGACACCGTAGGAGGACCAGGGGCTCATGGCGGAAATACCGTTTAGCATAAGATCACCTCATGGTATGGGAATGGGCAAACAAACCCTGATACCATTATAGCAGACGGGCGGGAAATTGCAAGCTATTTCCGGCGGGATCTGGGGTAGGGATCGCGTTCATCTGTCAGGCCCACGATATAGTCCACGCTGGTTTTGTAGAATTGGGCCAGCGTGACAGCCTCCTCCAGAGAAAGGGCCTTTACGCCACGCTCAGTTTTTGAATAATTGGACTGGTTGGTGCTCAAAAGCTCCGCAATCTGCTTCTGCGTTAAGTCGGCATCTTCCCGTAAATTACGAATTCTCAGGTACATATTCATCACCAATACCATGATACCCTAGGTTGAATTTACCTATTGACAAAAAGGTAAAATTTAACTATAATAGGATAAGGTGATGCGTATGACAGACTATAAACAGCTATATTTAAAGCTATTCAGCGCTTCAGAGGACGCAATCGAACGGCTAGCTGCGGTTCAGCGGGAGTGTGAGGAAATGATTATTTCTGACAATGATATTCCGCCGGAGAGAAAAATCACTGTACTGACCCGTGAAGATAAGGTATAAAAAATCCCCTCCAATATCCGGAGGGGATTTTTGTGCGGTTACAGCAGATTCGCCCGCTCCAGCCGCCGGCGGACGGGGACGGCCACCGCCAGCGCCGCAGCCATCTTGGCCAGGTCGAAGGGGATGAAGGGAATCACGCAGGCGGCCAGCGCCCTTTGCAGGTCCACCCCCGCCTGGACGCAGTACCATGCGGTGCCGAAGGCATACAGCACGGCGGTAGCCAGCACCATCCCCAGGAATTGGAGGGCCAGGGCGATGGCCGCGCCTCTGCGTCCCCCGTCCCGGAAACGGGCCAGGGTCAGGGTGACCACGGTGCCCGCGATGAACACCATGGGCAGATAGCCCACCAGATAGCCCCCCGTGGGCCCGGCCAGCCGCTCCGCGCCCCCCATGTAGTTGCTGAATACCGGCAGGCCCACAAAGCCCAGCAGCAGGTACACCAGGGTGGCCGCCGCCCCCCAGCCCCCGCCCAGCAGGTAGGCCGTCAGGTAGATGGCCAGCGTGCCGCCGGTGAGGGAGATGGGGCCGATGGGGACGGAGATGGGGGCCAGCACGCACATTACCGCCGCCATCACCGCGCACAGCGCCAGCTGCCGGGGGCGTGCCAAGGGTTTTGCAGTCATAAAAACTCCTCCTATTGTAAACTAAAATACGATAGTAAGTATACAATAAAAGGCGGCCGCTTGTCAAGACCTAGTGGGGCTGGTAAATCTGCTGGCCGCCGCTGATGGCCTGCTCCAGGTAGGTGTCGATCCAGCGGGAGGCCCCCTGGGCGTCCCGGGCGCGGAGGAGGGCGTACAGGGTCTGGGTGTTGCGCACCAGGGCGGGGATGCCGTACAGGTTGCAGAAGCGAACCCAAAGGGCGATTACCGGCGGCTTAAAGGAGTAGTAAATCAGCGGCACGATGCTGTTCCCCCCTACCAGGGCCAGCTCGTGCTGAAAGGCGAAGGCGGCCTCCGCCGCTTCCCCGGGGGAGGGGGCGGCTGCCATCCGCTCCAGGTGTCCCCCCAGCAAATCCATCGCCTGTTCGGAGGCATACAGGATGGCGCGCTCCGCCGCCAGGTGCTCCAGCGCCCGGCGCACCTCCAGAATGGAGCGGATCTCGTCCTTGCCCAGCACGCCGCCTTTGTACTGCATGATGGCGATAAGGGTGCTCAGATTCCCCCGGCGGCGGTAGTCGGCCACGCAGGTGCCCTGCCGGGGGCGGACCTCCAGAAACCCCTGCTCGGACAGCTCGGCAAGGCCGCTGTTCACCACCGTGCGGCTCACCTGCATCTGCTCGGCCAGCACCCGCTCCGGGGGCAGCTGGGTGCCCACTGGCAGGGCGCCGGACAAAATCATCCCCTGGAGCTGCTGGACAAACAGGTCCTTCAGGCTTGGGGCGGACAGCTTGGCGAATTCCATGTCGAAACCTCCCTTGGCTCTGGCCATACCACATATCACAGGGGAAGTTTATCATACAAGATTGACAAAAGCAAGGGGGGAAAACTGTGGATAAGGCTGAAAATCGGGAAAGGTTTTCGGAAAGTTGACGCATTAGAGAGAAAATGGTAAAATTATGGTGCAATCTGGTTTGACCAGAGAGAGGAGAGTGCGCCTATGGATCACGTTCGGATTATTGAGGTGAAGCAGAGCGTTTTTGCGGACAATGACAAGCGGGCGGCCCAGCTGCGGCAGGAGTTGAAGGGACAGGGCGTTTTCCTGCTCAACCTGATGAGCTCCCCCGGCTCGGGCAAGACCACCACCCTGCGGCGGACGGCGGAGCTGTTGAAGAATGAGCTGAAAATCGGCGTGATGGAGGCGGACATCGACTCGGACGTGGACGCCAGGGCCATGGCGGAGGCGGGGGTGAAATCCATCCAGCTCCACACCGGCGGCATGTGCCACCTGGACGCCGATATGACCCGCCAGGGGCTGGACGAGCTGCTGGCGGAGGGCGGCGTGGAGCTGGCCATCCTGGAGAATGTGGGCAATCTGGTGTGCCCCGCGGAGTTCGACACGGGGGCGGTGAAGAACGCCGCCATCCTGTCGGTGCCGGAGGGGGACGACAAGCCGCTGAAATACCCCCTGATGTTCCAGGTGTGCGACGTGGTGCTCATCAACAAAATGGACGTGGCCCCCTACTTCGACTTCGACCTGGAAAAGTGCAGGGAGTATATCAGGATGCGCAATCCCAACGCCAAGGTCATCCCCATCTGCGCCAAGACCGGCGAGGGGGTGGAGGAATGGGCCGGCTGGCTGCGGGAACAGGTCCGGGCCTGGAAAGGCTGAGCCCCTTGATTAAGAGAGAGGAGAGACGATATGAGCGAGACCAAATTCCCCCTGGATGAGAGCAAGCTGTCTTTTGACATACCCAAGACGGACCGGCCCCGGGAGAAAATCGTCAAGCTGGGCAAGATGATTACCGACCGGGTGCCGGCCAAGCTCCACGGCGTCACCGGGGAGGACCCGGAGTACTGGGGGCTGGCGGGGCTTGTCACCGACGAGATGGCCGACGTGGCCATGAAGATGAAGGTGCGCAAGCCCAAGACCTTCCAGCAGATTCAGAAGCTCACCGGCATGGAGCCGGACAGGCTGCAAAAGGTGCTGGACGAGATGAGCCTCATCGGCCTCATCGAGTACCACTGGGAGAACCTGGACGGCAAGAACCCCAACCATGAGAAGCGGTATGTGCTGCCCATGTTCGTCCCCGGCAGCGCGGAGTTCTTCAACATGCGCCGCGCCCAGATCGACGAGCACCCCGAGGTGGCCGCCTTCTTCGAGCGCATGACCTTCCTGCCCTTGGAGAAAATTACCCCCATGGTGCCCCCCGGCGGGGCGGGCATCGGGATGCACGTCATCCCGGTGGAGCAGGCCATCGGCATGGAGAGCCAGTCCATCTCCATCGAGCATATCTCCCACTGGCTGGACAAGTACGAGGGCAAGTACGCCGCCTCCCCCTGCTCCTGCCGGATGAGCCGGGCCAAGCTGGGCGAGGGCTGCGGCGACGACGCCGACGACTGGTGCATTGCCGTGGGCGACATGGCGGACTACGTGGTGGAGACGGACAAAGGGGGCCGCTACATCACCAAGGAGGAGGCCCTGGAGATTTTCCGCAAGGCGGAGGCCAACGGCTACGTCCACCAGATCACCAACATTGACGGGGAGCAGAAGATTTTCGCCATCTGCAACTGCAATGTGAACGTGTGCAACGCCCTGCGCACCTCCCAGCTGTTCAACACCCCCAACATGAGCCGGTCGGCCTATGTGGCCAAGGTGGAGCAGGACAAATGCGTGGCCTGCGGCGGCTGTGTGGAGGTATGCCCCGCCGGGGCGGCCAAGCTGGGCCAGAAGCTGTGCGCCAAGGACGGCGCGCCCATGCAATATCCCCGCCAGGAGCTGCCCGACGAGGTGAAGTGGGGCCCGGAGAAGTGGTCGGTGGACTACCGGGACAAGAACCGCGTCAACACCCACGAGACGGGCACCGCCCCCTGCAAGACCGCCTGCCCCGCCCACATCGCCGTCCAGGGCTATCTGAAGCTGGCGGCCCAGGGCAAATACACCGAGGCCCTGGAGCTCATCAAAAAAGAGAATCCCTTCCCCGCCGTGTGCGGCCGGGTTTGCAACCGCCGGTGCGAGGACGCCTGTACCCGTGGGACCATCGACCAGGCCGTGGCCATCGACGAGGTAAAGAAGTTTATCGCCCAGCAGGATCTGAAGGCGGAGCGCCGCTTTGTGCCCGAAAAGGTTATTCCCAAGGTGGAGGGGACCTTCTCCCAGAAGATCGCCATCATCGGCGGCGGCCCGGCGGGGCTGTCCTGCGCCTTCTATCTGGCCCTCAAGGGCTATGAGCCCACCGTATTCGAAAAAAATAAGGAGCTGGGCGGCATGCTCCGCTACGGCATCCCCTCCTTCAAGCTGGAAAAGGACGTGCTGGACGCGGAAATCGACATCATTCGCGCCCTGGGCGTGGACTTCCGCTGCGGGGTTGAGGTGGGCCGGGATCTGACGCTGGACGACCTGCGCTCACAGGGATATGAGGCGTTCTACATCGCCATCGGCTGCCAGCGGGGCCGTCTGCCCGGCATCCCCGGCGAAACCGCTCAAGGCGTGTTCTCCGCCGTGGAGTTTTTGCGCACCGCCCTGGCGGATGAGGATATGGAGGTTTCCGGCAAAACGGTGGTGGTGGGCGGCGGCAATGTGGCCATCGACGCCGCCCGGACCGCCCGCCGCTGCGGGGCGCAGTCCGTCCATATGTTCTGTCTGGAGCCCCGGGACAAGATGCCCGCCTCCCTGGAGGAGATCGCCGAGGCGGAGGACGAGGATGTGACCATCCAGTGCGGCTGGGGTCCAAAGGAGATTCTCACCGAAAACGGCAGGGTGTCCGGCGTGGTGTTCATGCGCTGCACCAGCGTATGGGACAGCCAGGGCCGCTTCGCTCCCCAGTATGACGAGCAGGATACAATTACCGTTCCCTGCGGCCACGTGGTTCTCTCCATCGGCCAGAGCGTGGAGTGGGGCGGACTGCTGGAGGGCAGCAAGGTAGAGCTTGCCCGGGGCGGCTGGGCCAAGGCGGACGCCAAAACCTATCAGACCGCCCAGCCAGACGTGTTCGTGGGCGGCGATGTGTACACCGGGCCCAAATTTGCCATCGACGCCATCGCCGCGGGCAAGGAGGCGGCGGTGTCCCTCCACCGCTTTGTCCAGCCGGACACCAGTATGACCATCGGCCGGGACCCCCGGTACTTCGTGGAGCTGGATAAGGACAACATCAAGGTGGAACAGTACGACACCGCCTCCCGGCAGATCCCCGGTATGGACGACAGCTTCGACTGGAAGAAGTCGTTCCGGGACGCCAAGCGCACCTTTACCGAGGAGCAGGTGAAAGCCGAGACCGCCCGCTGCCTGGGCTGCGGCGCGTCCATTGTGGACCCCAATAAGTGCATCGGCTGCGGTCTGTGCACCACCCGGTGCGGGTTCGACGCCATCCACCTCCACCGGGAACGGCCCGAGTGCTCTACCATGATTAAGAGCGAGGACAAGATGAAGGCCATCCTGCCCAACATGGTCAAGCGGGAGATCAAGATCAAGCGGGCCGCCCGCAAGGCAAAAAAGTAAGCCATGCACGAGCTGGGCATTGTGTTCCACATCATCCGCAGTGTGGAAAAGGTGGCGGTAGAAAACGGCCTGGAAAAGGTGTCCGCCGTGGTGCTGGAGCTGGGGGAGGTGTCCGGCGTGGTGCCGGACTACCTCGCCGACTGCTGGCGGTGGGCGGCGGCTAAATCGGAGCTGGCCAGCGGGTCGGAGCTGAGAATTGAGACGCTGCCCGCCGTCACCCGCTGCGGTGGCTGCGGCGCGGACTACCCCACCGTGGCCCATGGCCGCACCTGCCCCCGCTGCGGGAGCGGGGACACCTGGCTTTTGACGGGAAACGAGGTGAACATCAAGGAGATCGAGGCATACTGACCGGTACAAACCGAAAAAGAGAGAGAAAATGGGGGGAACCCCACAAGAGGAGGAAAAAACAATGCTGTTTCAAATCTATGGTGATGGCGCGGGCTGGCAGCTGCTGGGCTGGCTGCTGGTATTCACGGGGCTTGTGCTGGCCAACGAGTTCGCCCGGCGCAGCAAGCTGGGCGGCGTCATCTGCTTTTTGGGCATCCCGGCGGCGCTCACCGTCTACTTTATCGCCATCTATGTCTGTGCCGGCATGGGTATGGACTGGGCGCTGAACAACCAGACCTACACCCACATGAACAGCTGGTTCCACTACGCCAAGCTGTACGCCGCCACTGCGGGCTGCATCGGCTTCATGATGCTCAAGTACAAGTGGAGCATCGGCAAGACGGAATGGTTCAAGGTGTTCCCCTTTGTCATCGTGGCCATCAATATCCTCATCGCAGTGGTCAGCGACTTTGAGTCCGGCATCAAGGGCTTCGCGGCCCTCCAGGCGTATGGCGACCGCTGGTGGCTGTCCAGCGAGAACGTGTGGCTGTACGGCGGCTGGTGGAACTGGGTCAACGGCATCGCGGGTATCGTCAACATCCTGTGCATGACCGGCTGGTGGGGGATATACGCCTCCAAGGACAAGCGGGACATGCTCTGGCCGGACATGACCTTCGTGTATATCCTGGCCTACGACCTGTGGAACTTCGAGTACACCTACAACAACCTGCCCACCCACACCTGGTACTGCGGCCTGGCCCTGCTGCTGGCGCCCACCTTTGCCAACGCGCTGTGGAACAAGGGCGGCTGGATCCAGAACAGGGCCAACACCCTGGCCCTGTGGTGCATGTTTGCCCAGGTGTTCCCCCTGTTCCAGGACGAGGGCCGGTTCGCTGTCCTGCCTGTGCTGTACTCCGACAGTGTGATGAATCCGGCGGTGCGGCCCACCTCCGCCGACCCCACCATGCAGGGTGTGGTGGCGGTTATCGCCCTGGCGGTGAATGTGGTGGCGCTGGGCTTTATCATCAAGCGATCCATTGAACAGAAGAAGAATCCTTACAAGAACGAGATCTTCACCGACCAGAAGGACTTCCAGCTTGCGATGGCGCGGGCCGAGGGGAAATAACGCCGCTGGCCTGGAAGAAAATTTGGGCAAGGAAAGCCCCCTGCGGGACGAACCGCAGGGGGCTTGCTGCGTTCTGGTTCAGGGATGGAACAGCCGGGCGGCCTGTTCCATACGCCGGGCGATTTCCACCCCGAAGGGGCAGCGGCCCTCACAGGCTTTGCAGCCGATGCACTCGTCCGCATGGTGCTCCAAAGCCAGATAATGGGCGGCCACCGCGGCGGGCACGTCCGGCTGCATGGACGCCAGGTCGTAATACTTGTTGACCATGGCAATGTCGATATTTACAGGACAGGGCTTGCAGTGGCCGCAGTAAGTACACTCCCCCTGCCCGAAGGTATGGCGGGGGGCGCGGGCCAGTACGCCGGCATAGTCCCGCTCATCGTCAGTGGCGGTCTCATAGGCCACGGCCTGTTCCACGTGCCCGGGGGTGTCGTACCCCGCCAGAACCGAGGCCACCCCGGGCCGGGTGAGGCAGTAGTGGAGGCACTGCACCGGAGTGAGGGCTACGCCGAAGGGGGAGCGCTCCGCGTCGAGCAGCCGCCCGCCGGCATAGGGCTTCATCACCGTGATGCCCACGTCGTGCTGCTCGCACAGCTTGTACAGCTGGGCGCGCTGGGGGTCGATGCCGCCCAGGTGCTCCTGATAGGTTTCCCAGTCAAAATAAGCGTCCAGGTCGTCGGTGGCGGGGTGCATGTCAAAGGCGGGGTTGACGCTGAACAAAATCATCTCCACCAGGCCGCACTCCACCGCCTTTTTGGCCATGGCCGGGTTGTGGGTGCTCATGCCGATATGGCGGATGGTTCCCTGTGCCTTGAGCTGTTTTACATAGTCCAGGAAAGGACCGCCCATAGCCCCGTCCCAGTCGGCCTGGGTGTCCACAAAGTGGATCATGCCCAGATCTATATAATCGGTTTGAAGCCGCGCCAGCAGATCCTCAAAGGCGGCCCGGCACAGGTCCACGTCCCGGGTGCGGACATACTGCCCGTCCTGCCAGGTGGAGCCTATGTGGCCCTGGATGTGCCAGCGCTCCCGCCGCCCGGTCAGGGCCAGGCCCAGGCTGGTGCGCACCTCGGGGTTGGACATCCAGCAGTCCAGGATGTTGATGCCCAGCTCCTCCGCCCGCTCCAGCACAGCCCGGCACTCGCCGGTGGTGTGGCGCTCCATCCACTCCGCGCCGAAGCCGATTTCGCTGACCATCAGGCCGGTTTTGCCCAACCTGCGGTAATTCATTGTCCTCATCCTTTCTTTATGCGGGACGGCCGCGCCGTGAGGCCGCCTCATGCCAGCTGTTTTTGCAAAAGCTCCATCAGCTTGGGGACGTCGATGGGCTTTGCGATGTGCCCGTTCATGCCCGCCTCCAGCGCCGTCCGCCGGTCTTCGTCAAAGGCGTTGGCGGTCATGGCGATAATGGGGATGTCGGTCACGCCGGGACGGTCCATGGCCCGGATGCGGCGGGCGGCCTCGTAGCCGTCCATGATGGGCATTTGGATGTCCATGAGGATCAGGTCATATTGGCCCGGCTGGGCGGAACCCATCCGCTCCACGGCGGCCTGGCCGTCGTCCACCACGTCTACCACAAAGCCGGAGCTTTGGAGGATCTCGATGGCGATCTCCTGGTTGAGTTCGTTGTCCTCCGCCAGGAGGATCTTTTTGCCCTGGAAGGAGACGACGGGGCCGGGCAGGGCCTCCTCCTGGCCCCGGGGGACGAAGGGGGTTTCCAGCAGTTCCCGCAGCTCGGACAGGAAGATGGGCTTGGAGCAGAAAGCGGTGACCCCGGCCTCCCTGGCCTCCTCCTCAATGTCCGACCAGTCGTAGGCGGTGAGGATGATGATAGGCTTTTCCTCGCCGATGATGGTGCGGATGCGGCGCACCACCTCCACGCCGTTCATGTCGGGCATGAGCCAGTCGATGATAAAGACGGAATATTCGTCCCCCTGGTCCCAGGCCAGCCGGGTGCGCAGCACCGCCTCCTTGCCGGAGGTGGTCCAGTCCGAGCGCATACCGATGGTGGACAGCATTTTGGTGACACTGGAGCAGGTGTTGAAGTCGTCGTCCGCCACCAGCGCCCGCAGCCCCTTGAGCTGGGGGATCTCCTCCTGGCGCACCGGGCCGGAGCAGGTTTGGAAGTGGAGGGACACGGTAAAGGTGGAGCCCTTGCCCTCCTCGCTGGCCACGGAGATGGCGCCGCCCATCATGTCCACGATATTTTTGGTGATTGCCATGCCCAGCCCGGTGCCCTGGATGCCGCTGACGGTACTGGTCCGCTCCCGCTCGAAGGGGTCAAAGACGTGGGCAAGGAAGTCCGGGCTCATGCCGATGCCGGTGTCCTTCACCTGGAATTCATAGGCGGCCCAGCCCTCCGCCGCGCCCGGCTTCTGGATTACCCGGACGCTGACGATGCCGCCGGGCATGGTGAACTTCATGGCGTTGCTCAGCAGGTTGAGCAGCACCTGGTTGAGCCGCAGTTTATCGCAAAGCACATTCTCGTTTACCACATCTGCGGTGTCGATGTAGAACTCCAGCTGCTTGGAGGCGATGTCCGACTGGACGATGGTTTTCAGGTCGTGCATCACCTCGGGCAGGGAGGTCTCCTTCTCCTCGATTTTTACCTTGCCGCTCTCAATGCGGCTCATATCCAGCACGTCGTTGATGAGGCTGAGCAGGTGGTTGCTGGAGGTGGTGATTTTAGCCAGGTAGTCCTGTACCTGCTCGGTGTTGTCGATGTGGGCGGCGGCCAGGGAGGTGAAGCCGATGATGGCGTTCATGGGGGTGCGGATATCATGGGACATGTTGTTCAGGAAGGTGGTCTTGGCCCGGTTGGCGTGCTGCGCGGCGGCCAGGGCGTCCTGGAGGTCCAGCCGCTGCTGCTCCAGCTGGATGGCCATGGTCTTGGCGTCGTCCACATCCAGGAACAAGCCCACAAAGGTGATGGGGGAGCCGTCCTCCCGCCGGGACAGCCGCCCGGCGGAATGGAACCACCGCCAGCCGGCGTGCTTGGTGAACAGGCGGTACTCAATGTCATAAGCGGTGCCGCCGGTGTAATCCTTTACCGCAGCCCAGTAGGCCCGCAGCACCCGCTCCCGGTCCTCGTCGTGGAGCAGCTCAGACCAAGATTCCAGCAGGTTGGGGAAGTCCTCCTCGCTCTCGTAGCCCAGCATGTTGCGGAACACGTCGGACCAGGTGCACGAGACCATTTTGGCCTCCTCGTCAAAGTCCATGCTCCACTGGCCGGAACCCATGGCGGCGTGGATCATCTCCATGGCGGTCTGCTGGCGCTCAACCTGGGCGTAAGCTGTGCGGATGCGGTCCCCGTCCGCCTTTTCCCGGGCCACCAGAACCTGGGCGTTGCGGCGGTACTGGGCAATGAGGGCGATGGATACGCCCAGCATGGCCACCACGGTGATGGCGATCTGGATGACGCTGCGGCGCATCATGCCGGAGCTGATGAAGCTGATCTGGTCGTTGATGACGTTGTCGCGGATCAGGATGGTGAGCATCCAGCTGGTGCCCTCCACCGGGACATAGCACAGATCCTCGTGAACCCCCCGGTATTGGAAGGAGAGCTGCCCCGGGCGGCCGGCGTTAAAATCGTCCTCCAGCTGCTGGCAGCTGGAGCCGGAGTCCATCTCCGATTCCTTCAGGGCGGCAAACAGGTTGTGGCCGGAGGTCAGGTAGCCGAAGTTGTTGTCGGTCAGGCTCTCGCCGCTGCGGTGGTAGAGGTTGCAGTAGGTTTCGTTGCCGCCCGTCTGGAGGGTGAGGGAGCTGAGCATTTCGCTGATGTTGAGCTGGATAAAGCACACCTCGATCCGGGCGCCCTGAAAGGAGACCCCCTCCACCGGGATGGCAAGAATCACCTGCTTTTTGGCCCCATAGAGGCTGGACATGGTGATAACCGGCTCCGCCACCCCCTGGGCCAGGAAGGGATACCGGCTCAGGCCGGAGGTGGTGCTGTGCTGGGTGTAGACGATGCCGTTTTCATCTACCAGGGCGAATTTGTTCACCCCGTACAGCTGCTTGACCTTGCCCAGATACCGCCGGAGGGCATCCTGGGACTCCAGGTCGGAGCTCTCCAGCAGTGTGAGGGCGTTTTGCATGTAGGTGAAGTGGTTTTTCAGCTCTTCCGACACCACCTGGGCCCTGCGCCCGGCCAATTCCTCCAAATAGAACTCGCTCACCCGGGCCACCGCCTGGCTGGTGCCGGTCCGGGCGGCAGTGGACACCCAAACAGTGGTAATCAGCAGAATGGCGGCGATGATGACGCCGCCGCATATGGCGGCGGCCACAGTCTGCCGTTTCTGCGTTTCATTGATGTTCTGCTGTGATTGCTCCATGTTTCGATACCCGCCATTCTCAGTCTATCTCACCGTACAGGATGCGCAGCATGGCCGCCGCGCCGTCCTGATAGATGATGGTTGTGATTTCCTCCGTCTTTTCCGGGTAGGACTCCCCCGGCAGCAGCCCATCCGCGATTTTCACCGCCACCTGGATGGTGTCAAAGCCGATGGAATAGCAGTCCTGCACCCCCAGGGCATAGATGACGCCATCCCGAAGGTAACCCAGCGCTTCCTGGTCATGGTCCATGCCCACGATGGCCACCTGGCCCTGGAGTCCGGCCTCCACCACCGCCCGGGCCGCGCCCACGGGATTGCTCATGTTGCAGCAGATGATGCCGGCCAGGTCGGGATGGCGCGCCAAGAACTCTTTGGTGTACTCATAAGCCAGCTCCACCGTATCCCTGTCATACTCGGTCTCCACAATTTCCATGTCCGGGTATTGCCCGATGACGCGCCGGGCGCCCAGGGCCCGGTCCTCATGGCAGGGCGCGCCGGGGGTGCCTACCAGAAGGGCCACCTTACCCGTGCCCCCCAGCTTCTCGCACAGCGCCCGGGTCAGGTCGGCCCCGTCCTCGTAGTTGTGGGTGTTGCCCACGTAGGCGATGCGCCGGCAGCCGTTTTCCTTGGAGGAGTCGGAGCTGGAAAAGGTCATCACCTTGTGTCCCTCGTCCAGCAGGGCGTTGATGGCAGGGGTCACCGTGCCCACGTCCGCCACGTCTACGCCGATTACGTCGAACCCCCGCCCAGCGGCCTCCCTGAGCCGCCGGAGCTGGTCCTGGGCGGAGACAGAGACGGGGGCCAGGTACTCGTAGTTGACGGACACGCCCATCTCCTCGTACTGGCGGGCGGCGTCCTCCATGCCCAGGGCCACCGCGTCCCACCAGGGATGGACCATCTTATAAGTAAAGTAAAAGTCGTACTCGGTCTTGCGGGGGCCGTAGCCGTCCAGGCTCCGGTCAAAACGGACCGCGCCTTCCGGGCCGTCCGGCCCGGACTGGACCGCCGGGGAATCAGATGGGCCGGACAGGCCGGCCTCGCATCCGCCCAGCCCCAGGGAGCATGCGCACAGCGCCGCCAGGGCAAGGGCGCGAAGGTTCCGTTTGGCGTTCTTCAGCATGGCTAAGCCTCTCCTCTCTCAGCCGGACTCACTAAAGAATAGCTTACCATACAAGGTGCCGGAAAACAAGTGCCAGTTGCGTTTGTGTGGGGATGAAAGGGCAAAAAACGCCCTCCGGCCCATGGGGGCCGGAGGGGCGCTGGGGCAGCGAGGCGGGGGTCAATCCTTGGCCAGGGTAAACTGGTCCACCAGCTGCTTCAGGCCGGCGGCCTCGGCGGACAGCTCCTGGCTGGCGGCGGCGCTCTCCTGGGCGGTGGCGGAGTTGGTCTGCACCACGCTGGAGATCTGGTCGATGCCTTCGGTGACCTGATTGATGGCGTCGGTCTGGCTGTCCACCGCCTTGACCACGATGTCCACCTGGGTGGTGACGCTGCCGGCGATGGTGCTGGTGCGCTCCAGGGACTGGGTGACCCGGTCCACTGCCTGGCTGCCCTCGGTGACGGCGGCGATGGAGCCGCCGATGAGCTCCTTGGTGGCCTTGGCGGCCTCGTCGGACTTCTGGGCCAGGTTGCGCACCTCGTCGGCCACCACGGCGAAGCCCTTGCCCGCGCTGCCCGCCCGGGCGGCCTCCACGGCGGCGTTCAGGGCCAGGATGTTGGTCTGGAAGGCGATGTTCTCAATGGCGGCGATAATCTTGGAAATCTCCTCGGAGGAGCTGGAGATCTTCTCCATGGCTGCGTTCAGATCCTTCACATAGTCTACGCTGATCCCCAGCTGGGCCCCCGCCTGGCCCACGGCCTGGCCCGCCTGTTCGGCTGCTGCTGCGGTCCTTTTGGCGCTGGCCGAGATATCGTTGATGGTGGCGGCAAGCTCCTCCACCGCGCTGGCCTGCTCCATAGAGCCCTGGCTCAGGGTCTGGGCGCCGGTGGATACGTGGCCGCTGGCGGAGGATACCTGGGCGGCGGCGGCGTCGATGCGCCGCATGGTGCCGCTCAGCTCCACCTTCAGGTTGCGCATGGACAGCAGGATGTTCTGGAATTCGCCCACATAGGCGTCCCGGTGGGAGGACTGGATGTCGAAGTTCTTGTTGGCCATTTCGGTGAGCAGGTAGCTGATGTCATTGATGATGGTGTTCAGCCCCGAAACCATATCCGCCGTGGCCTGGGTGAGCTGGGCCGTTTCATCCCGGCTGGCGGTCTGGGGGACGGGGGATTTCAAATCGCCCTCCACCAGCAGCTTCATCCGCTGGCACACCGCCCGCATGGGTTTGCTGATGCTGGTGGACAGCCTCAGGGCCACCGCGATGGAGGCCAGGGCGGAGGCCGCGCTCACCAGGATGTTGATGAGGATGCCCACATATGTATCGGTGAGGTAGTCCTTTTTCATAGCGGTGACGGCCACGCTCCAGCCGTCGGTGCCGCCAACAGGGGCGTAGGCCGCGTACCGGGGTCCGTCGGCGTCGTTAAAGCTGCCGAAGCCGTTTTTCCCCTGGCGCATCTCGGCGTGGATGGCGGCCAGCTCCTTCAGGGAGCGGTCATCCTGGGCGTCCCGCTCCACGTTCTGGGTGGTGATGGTCTCCAGGGTGACGTCGGCAATGGTGTCGCCGTTTTTGTTAATCATGTAAGCGCGGCTGTTTTTGCTCACCTTGATGGAGGACACAATGTCGTTTAGAAAGGTCTCCGGCGGCACAAAGTAGACCACGCCCACAATGCCGTCCCCCCGGCTCCCGTTGGCGTAGAGGGGGGCGGCCACCATGATGGACAGCTCGCCGGTAATTTTGCTGACGAGGGGCTCGGACACATAGACAGTGCCCTTCATGGCCTGCTGGACATACTCCCGGTCGGAGTAGTCCTTGCCGTCGAAAATGCTCAGGCCGTCGGCGCCGATGATATTGCCCCGCTGGAAGCCGTGCATGGAGGCCCGCTCGTCAATGATGGCCCGCTTGGTTTCCACAGGGGTCTCCGGGTCGGACAGCTGGGCGATGCAGCCGGTGTCCATGGCCACGTTTTTGTAGGCGGTGAGCTCCTGCTCGATCCGCTCCGCCGCCAGCACGGCGGTTTCGCTCATCATCTGGTCCACTGTGGCGATGGTGCTGCGGTAGTTGAGGGAGATGCTGGTGGCGCCCACCAGTACCAGCGCGGTTAAGACTGTCGCCATCAGGCATACCGTGATTTTTTTGCGGATACTGTTCATCTCTGTGCACCTCGTAAATCATGATGTGGTGTCTGGACCGCGCCCGTAAAAGCGGCCACTGCTATTATATGAGCAGTGGAGCCCGGTTGTCAATGGGTTAACGAATTTTGCCGGACTGGGGCGAAAAATGACCTGGGGTGCGGGCGGCGGCGAACCCCGCGCATACGGCGGGAATGGTTACATTGCATTGATAAGTCGGGCCTGCTGGGGTAGGATAAACGATATGAAATTGACGGTACGGTTATGACCGGCGGGAGGATGTTTTATCCCGCCGCCACGGATGGGGCGCGGACCGGACCGGATTGCCAGGGAGGCCGCCATGAAACCAATTGCCGACGCCATCACCGCCGCCTACAACCTGCTGTGGGGCGACCTCTTTATAATCCCCTTGCCGGGGGGCGGGGCGCTGGGGGTATCGCTACTGGTTGCACTGCTCATCCCCACGGGCATCTTTTTTACCGTCCGCACCCGGGTGCTGCCCATCCGGCTGTTCCCGGAGATGCTTCGGGCGGCGGCGGAAAAGCGGACCGACCGGGAGGGAAGCGCCATCTCCGGCGTCCAGGCCCTCATCGTTTCCACCGCCACCCGGGTGGGCATGGGCAACCTGATCGGGGTGGTGGCAGCCATTTCCGCCGGGGGGGCGGGGGCGGTGTTCTGGATGTGGGTTACGGCGCTGATCGGCTCGTCCACCGCTTTCATTGAGGCCACCCTGGCCCAGCTCCACAAGGAACGCGACCCGCTGTACGGCGGCTGGCGGGGAGGGCCGGCCTATTATATCCACAGCTTTATCAAGGAGAGGCGGGGCGGGAAACTGGGGCGGTACTCTGTTCTGGCGGTGCTGTTTGCCGTCTCCGGCCTGATCTGCTGGTGCGGCATCAGTCAGGTCATCTCCAACTCCGTGTCCTCCGCCTTCCAGAACGCCTTTCACATCGAGCCCGTTTACACCACTGTTGTGCTGGTAGCCCTGTCCGCCGCCATCGTACTGCGGAAGAACGCCACCGTGCGGGTGCTGGACGTGCTGGTGCCCATCATGGCGGCCTGCTACTTTGTCATCACCCTCATCCTCATCGGTATGAATATCACCGTCCTGCCCGATGTGTTCCGCCGCATTTTCCAGGAGGCGTTCGGCATCCGCCAGGCGGCGGCGGGGGGCTTTGGCGCCGTTATTATGAACGGGGTGAAGCGGGGGCTGTTCTCCAACGAGGCCGGGTCCGGCTCCGCCCCCTGCGCCGCCGCGGCGGGGGATACCTCCCATCCCGCCAAGACCGGCCTTTTGCAGGCCCTGGGAGTATTCATCGACACCATCGTGATCTGCTCCTGCACCGCCTTCATTATCCTGGTGACCCCAGAGGGGAAAATTGCCGGGCTGGGGGGCATGGACCTGCTCCAGGCCTCCATGCAGCACCACCTGGGTCGGTTCGGGGTGGTGTTCATCGCCCTGATCCTGTGGCTGTTCAGCTTCTCCACCTTTGTGGGCATCCTGTTCTACGCCCGGTCCAACGTGGCCTACCTGTTCGGCGACAATTGGCTGTCCCAGACTCTCTACAAAGTGCTGGCCCTGGCCATGCTGTTCGTGGGCGGGCTGGCGGCGTATACCTTTGTGTGGGACCTGGGGGACGTGGGGGTGGGGCTGATGACGGTGTTCAATATTATCGTCATCGTACCCATGTCGGGGCAGGCGCTTCGCGCCCTCCGGGACTACGAGGGGAAGATGCGGGAGCGCGGAAAGAAGTAAAAAAGCCCCGGTTTCTTCTGAAACCGGGGCTTTCCGTTACCTCATTAAGCCTTGGATCAAAATCACCAGGATGAGTACGGGGAGTACAAACTGGAAATAGGGCTTCAGCGCCCGGGGCATTTTTACGCCCCTGCCTGCGTTGGCCTCGGCCAGGTACTTGTCGAAGCCCCAGCCCCATTTGGTGACGCAGAACAGCAGGTAGGCCAGCGACCCCAGGGGGAGCAGCAGGTTGGACACCAGGAAGTCCTCAATGTCCAGCACCTGGCCCACCGCGCCGTTGGGCAAAACAGCCTCGAAATACCACAGGTTATAGCCCAGCACGCAGGGCATGGAGGCCAGCAGGAGGAACACGCCGTTGAACAGCGCCGCCTTTTTCCGGCTCCAGCCAAAGTTGTCGATGCACCCGGCCAGCAGGTTCTCGAACACGGCGATGACAGTGGAGAAGCTGGCGAAGGTCATGAACAGGAAGAACAGCCCCCCCACAGCCGTCCCCCGGCCATATTGGCAAACACCTTGGGCAGGGTGATGAAGATGAGGGACGGCCCCGCGTCCGGCTGCACCCCAAAGGAAAAACAGGCGGGGAAGATGATGAGGCCGCTCATAATGGCCACGAAGGTGTCAAGGCCGCAAATGCGGGCCGCCTCCCCGGCCAGGGTGTTGTCCCGGCTCATGTAGCTGCCGAAGATCTCCATGGCGGCGATACCCAGGCTGAGGGTGAAGAACGCCTGGTTCATGGCGGCCGTGACCACCTTGCCCAGCCCCTGCTCCACGGCCCGGCCGAAGTCGGGCAGGAGGTAGAATCGGACGCCCTCCCCCGCGCCGGGGAGGGTGAGGCTGTGCACCGCCAGCACCACGATGAGGCCCAGCAGGCCCAGCATCATCCACTTGGTCACCCGCTCCAGGCCGCCCTGGAGGCCCAGGGAGCACACCAGGAAGCCCGCTGCCACCATCACCGCCATCCAGACGGTCATCTCCATGGGGTCGGCCCGCATGGCGGAGAACACCCCGTCCACCGCCTCCAGGGCTATTCCCTCGAAAGCGCCCCCGGCGAATTTGAAGAAGTAGCCCAGCATCCAGCCAGACACGGTGGTGTAGTACATCATCAGCAGATAGCAGCCAATCAGGCAGAACCAGCCGTGGACGTGCCACTTGGACCCCGTGGGTTCCAGGGTCCGGTAGCCCAGCACGGCGCTTTTGCGGCTGGCCCGGCCCACCGCCAGCTCCATGGTGAGCACAGGCACCCCCATAATCACCAGAAACAGCAGGTAGAACAGCACGAACACGCCGCCGCCGTATTCCCCGGTGACATAGGGGAATTTCCACACGTTGCCAATGCCGATGGCGCATCCGGCGCTCACCAGCAGGAAACCCAGCCGGGAGCGGAAGCTTTCTCGTTTCATTTGCCCTCTCCTCTTTGCAAATTTCCGCCATTATATCGGAGAACCGGGCAAATGTCAAATTTCACTGTATGTCTGCTGAAACAGCCCGCCTGCGTGGCAAGCGCAGGCGGGCTGTCTGATGGGGCAAGGTCACTTTCCCGGCTGCCCCAGCTGCTCCCGCGCCCAGGCGGCGTACCAGGTTTTGCCGCCCTCGTCCCGCAGGCGGGCCAGCAGGGGGGCTGCCTGCTCCGGCCCCAGGCAGCGCAGGGCGTCCTGGGCCAGGATCTGCTGTATGTCCAGACGGCGCAGCCGGAAGGGGGCCTGCCAAAGCTGCTGCTCCAGCCAGGCCCGGTCCACCGCCCGGCCCCGCAGGCAGGTGAGCCGGGCGCGCAGCAGCGCGGCGGTGCCCGAGAGGTTCTGGGCCAGCCTGGCCTGCTTTTCCCCGCACCCGGCGGCCAGCCCCTCCAGCTCCTCCAATGCCTGGGCGGCCCCCGCCCGGTCCCCCTTACCCAAACGATAGGCACACAGGTCCTGGAGGTAGAGCCCCCGCAGGGCGGCGTCCCCCGCCAGCCCGGCCTGTTCCAGCGGGGACAGGGCGGCAAGGGCCGCGTCAAAGTCCCCCTTGGCGGCATAGCCGTCGGCCAGGTAGGCGCAGGCCACCAGCTGCTCCCGGCTGTCCGGCCTCAGCCGCCCGGGGATTTCGGCGTACTGCCGGAGGAAAGCGTCCGGGTCCAGCTCCACGTGGAGCAGGCCCAGCAACTTGGTGTTGCAGCTGTCCGCCACCAGCCTGGCCGCCAGGAGGCCCGCAAAAACCCCCAGCAGGAGCAGGAGCACCGAGGCGATAAGCGGGATATGGACAGGCAGCCCCCTGTCCCGAATCCAGACCAGTATGGTCAACACCGCCGCCGCCGCGAACACGCCCGCCGCGGTCAGCCTGCTCTGCCGGAACGCCCGAACCATAGCGCCGCACCCCGTTTCACAATTAAGAAGTGCTTTGATTATAGCCGCCCGGCGCCTGTTTCCGCAAGTGGAGAGAAGGGAAAAAGCCTTTTTTCATCCGCCAGCACAAAAGCACTTGTGAAAAAAATCCTCACTTTGTGACGAATACCAAAAGTTTTCTGTTCCATTTTTCGACACTTTAGGTTATAATAGCTGTATCATCAGAAAAAATATCAGCAGAATATATCTATATTGTACAAAGCATAGACTGGGTATCGGGAATGGGGGCGGTTGAAAATGGTACGTGTCACAGCATTGATGGATAACGACGCGTCGGAAAACAAGGCGCTGGTCAATGAGCACGGCTTGTCCTATCTCTTGGAGGGACCGGATTTCCGCATCCTTTTCGACTGCGGTTCCGGCCCCCATCCGTGGGTCAACGCCCACAGGCTGGGGCTGGATGTGGAAAAGCTGGACGCGGTGGTGCTCAGCCACAGCCACTATGACCACGCCGCCGGCTTCCGCGACCTGCTGGAGCAGGGGATGGGCGGCGGAACCCTCTACACCGGGCCCCATTTTTTTGAAGCGAAGTTTGCCTGCGACGGCCTGCGCTACACCGACCTGTCCGCCGGCTTTGGGCCGGAGTTTCTGGAGCGGCACGGCGTGGAGCGCCGGGTGGTGGACGGCCTGGCCCAGCCTTTCCCCGGCCTGTGGCTGGTGGGCGGCTTTCCCAGGCGGCACAGCTTTGAGTCCATCCCGGATCGCTTTGTGCGCCTGACGGCGCAGGGCTTTGTGCCCGACGACTTCTGCGACGAGATCTGCATGGCTGTGGGCACCCCCCAGGGCCTGGCCATTTTCGTGGGCTGCTCCCACCCCGGCATCCTGAACATGGTGGAGCACGTGTGCGCTGTGCTGGACCGCCCCGTGATGGGGGTGTTCGGCGGCACCCATCTGATGGAGGCGGACGGGGAGAGGATTGAGGCCACCATCGACGCGTTCCAGGCCAGGGGCCTGCAGGTGCTGGGGCTGAGCCATTGCTCCGGGCGGGAGGCCGAGCGCTGCGCCGGCCGCCGGGAGGGGCTGCGGCACTGCCACCTGTCGGTGGGGGACAGCATTTTCCTGGAGGCGGGCTGTTGATGCTGCTCCAGCCGCTTGCCAGGGAGATGGTGGAGGCGGTCTCCGGCCTGGTGGAGGGCCGTACCATCAACCTGATGGACACCAAGGGGATTATCGTGGCCTCCAGCGACCCTGCCCGGGTGGGTTCTTTCCACCAGGGGGCCATGGAGGCGGTGCGCACCGGGAAAATGGTGAACATCACCAAGGAGCAGGTGCCGGACTACTCCGGGGCCAGGGAGGGGTGCAATATGCCCCTCCGGGTTAACGGGGCTATTATCGGCGTGGTGGGCATCCGGGGGGATCCCCCGGAGATCCAGGCCCTGGCCCACCTGCTGGAGGTCTACGCGGCCAAATATTTTCAGCTGGAGGCCATGGCAAGTCCCCGCCTGGCGGAGGGCGAGCTGCGGGGACGGGTGCTCCGGGCGCTGCTGGCCCCCACGGACCGGGCGATGGCGGACGCCAAGCTGCTGATGGACAGCCTGGGGCTGCGCCTGGGCTTTCCGCTGCTGGTGATGGTCTTTTCCGACCGGGCCGGGGCGGCCCAGTCGGACCGGCAGGAGCAGCTGCTCAATTTCCTGTCGGCCCAGGGCTGGCTGAGGCCGGAGCGGGAGCTGTGGGGGACGGTGGACGACCGGCTGGTGCTGCTGTGCGCGTGTGCGGACCACTCCGCCGCCGCGCTGTATCACAAGGATGCGGGCCAGGCCAACATACTGGCCGATTACCGGCTGTGCATCGGGGATATATGCCGCACCGAATGGGATATTGCGGCGGCTTACCAGCAGGCCGCCGCCCTGGAATCCATCTCCTCCCGGGCGTTGAGCGACCTGCGCGACCCGGCCACCCGCTGCGACTACCTGCTCTACAGCGCGGCCATTCAGGACGCGGATTTCCTGGAGCGGCTGTACGCCGGACTGCGGGACGCCTTCCGGGAGGGCGAGCTGCCCCTTCTGCTCCAGACGGCGGAGTGCTACTACCGCCACGGGCGCAGCGTCACCCAGGCGGCGTCCGAGCTGTTTATCCATAAGAACACCCTGCAATACCGGGTGCGCCGGCTGCTGGAGATTCTGGAGCTGGGGCGGTGCGGGCCCTTTCAGGAGGAATTTCTGGTACGGCTCCTGCTGGAGCACCACAAGCGTAAACAAAGCCGTCAGGCTTTGGAATAAAAAAGGAGGAAAGAGAGTATGCAAACGTTCGTCATGTTCCTGCTCATCATCGCGTCAGTGGTCCTCATGGTCTTTGCCATCTCCAAGCTGAAGATGCACCCATTCATCGTCATGCTGGTGATCGCCATGCTGCTGGGCCTGTGCTGGGGGCTCTACCAGCCCGGCACCGCCGGTCTTGAGACCCCTGCCGACATGGTGACCACCATCAAGAACGGCTTTGGCGGCATCATGACCAGCATCGGCATCGTCATCCTGTGCGGCACCATCATCGGCACCATCCTGGAGAAGACCGGCGCCGCGCTGACCATGGCCAACACCATCCTGAAGCTGGTGGGTAAGAAGAACAGCGTGGTGGCCATGGGCGCCATGGGCTACGTCACCGGCATCCCCGTGTTCTGTGATTCCGGTTTCGTGGTCCTCTCCCCCATCAGCCGCGCTCTGGCCCAGCAGTCCAACATCTCCCTGGCGGTGATGGGCACCGCCCTGTCCGGCGGCCTGTACGCCACCCACTGTCTGGTGCCCCCCACCCCCGGCCCCATCGCCATGGCCGGCACCCTGGAGGCGGATCTGGGCCTGACCATCCTGGTGGGCCTGTGCATCTCCATCCCCGCCGTCATCGTGGCCATCCTCTACGCCAAGTTCGTGGCCAGCAAGATCGACATCCCCGCCAACTCCGAGTTCACCTATGAGGAGCTGCAGAGCAAGTACGGCAAGCTGCCCGGCGCGGTGCAGAGCTTCGCCCCCATCATTCTGCCCATCATCCTCATCGCCCTGGCCTCTGTGGCCTCCTTCCCCGGCAGCCCCTTCGGCACCGGCGTCTTCTTCAAGTTCATCGCCTTCATCGGTAAGCCCGAGGTGGCGCTGCTGCTGGGCGTGTTCCTGTCCATCAGCCTGATCCCCGCGTCCGAGAAAGAGAACACCCTGAAGTGGGTGACCCAGGGCGTCACCGATTCCGCGGGCATCCTGGCCATCACCTGCGCCGGAGGCTCCTTCGGCGCCATCCTGAAGTGCCTGCCCATCGCCGACTCCGTGGGCAGCCTGACCAGCACCGGCATCGGCGTGCTCATCCCCTTCATCATTGCCGCCATCCTGAAGATCGCCATGGGCGCCTCCACCGTCGCGATGATTACCACCGCCGGCATGATGGCCCCCCTCATGGCCACCATGGGCTTCACCTCGCCCCTGGCCAAGGTGCTGGTGGTCATGGCCATCGGCGCGGGCTCCATGTTCGTCTCCCACGCCAACGACTCTTACTTCTGGGTGGTGTCCCAGTTCTCCGACATGAAGACCAACGAGGCCTACAAGTGCCAGACCGGCATGACCGGCGTGATGGGCCTGACGGTTATCATCCTCGTCTTCATCCTCTCCCTGTTCGTGTAATCAGGAAAACCATCAGGGCCGCCGCCGGGATTTCAGGCCCGGCGGCG
>OFFE01000787.1_pt1 | contig 25267 bp, 25 predicted proteins | sample 1521371 | NCBI WGS metagenome assembly OFFE01 (sample SAMEA3504131, study PRJEB24116) | mouse gut metagenome | biome: mouse gut; feature: mouse-associated habitat; material: faeces | place: Denmark | collected 2011 | reverse complement strand
TGCCAAAAAAGAAACCCCGGACGCCTGATGAGCGTCCGGGGACGGGAGAGCAGGGGCATATTCCATTTTGAGCAGGGAGGCCGTGCCGGGCCTCTCTGCCTTTTTCTGTCCATGTACAGCCCCCGCGCCCATCCAGGCCCGCCAAGCCCGATGGACAGTGAAATCCTAATCAAGCCGCTCTCCTTATGGCCGGAGTATAGCACGGGCGGCCCGCCGATTCTGCCGGAAAATGGCTGTCGAAATGAACCTCAAAATGAACCTCAAAATGAACCTCAAAACTCGGCATTAAGGGGATTGAACCTCAAATGAACCTCAATTTTTGCGGTTCAGTCCGGTCACAATCCCACAGAATCCATTAAACGAAAAAACCCCGGAACCGTTGCGGCTCCGGGGTTTTCTGGCATTTTGCAGGGCTTTTAACGCTTGCTGAACTGGGGCGCGCGGCGGGCGGCCTTGAGGCCGTACTTCTTGCGCTCCTTCATACGCGGATCGCGAGTCAGAAGACCGGCCTTCTTCAGGATAGGACGGTTGTCATCGCTAGCCAGCAACAAGGCGCGGGAAATGCCGTGGCGCAGGGCACCGGCCTGGCCGCTGACACCGCCTCCCTTGACGGTGGCAACGATATCCACCTTACCTTCGTTGGCGGTAGCCACCAGGGGCTGACGGACGATCATCTTCAAGGTGTCGAGGCCGAAATACTCCTCAATGTCCCGGCCGTTGATGGTAATAGCGCCAGTGCCGCCGGGATAAACCTGGACGCGGGCCACGGAGGACTTCCGACGGCCAGTGCCGTACAGATAAGGCTTTTTAGACTGATACATGTTCCTCTACCTCCCTTATTCCGCGTAGAGCTCGGGCTTCTGGGCCTGCTGCTCATGAGTGTCGCCAGCATAGATGTGCAGGCGCTTGAGGGAATCCTTTGTAACTACGTTGCGGGGCATCATGCCACGGACAGCAACCCGCATGGCCAGCTCGGGCTTCTTCTCCATCATATCCTTGTACTTGGTCTCCTTCAGGCCGCCCACCCAGCCGGAGTGGGTGCGGTACATCTTCTGCTCCAGCTTCTTGCCGGAGAGAGTGGCCTTGGAGGCGTTGATGACGATGACGTTGTCGCCGCAGTCGGCGTGAGGGGTGTAGGTGGGCTTGCGCTTGCCGCGGAGCAGGTCGGCAACGACGACGGCGGTGTGACCCAGGGGCTTGCCGGCGGCGTCAACAACGTACCACTTGCGGACGATATTGCCCTTGTTTGCCATAAAAGTGGACATGGCTGTTTTCTCCTTCTTGATTCTTCCTTCGATTACGAAAGAACAGGAGGGAGACTCCTGCCGTCTCGTTATCGAAGGAAGTCTTGTATTTTTGCTCGAAATCAGGTACAATGGCCAGTAACGAGCAGATATATTTATAGCACACCCCCATGTCCTTGTCAATACCGTTTTTATTTATCAAACAGAATCCTCTTGATATCAATGTTTTTCTCTTGTTTTCTTTCGATATCTCTTCTTCAATTTTAAATTTTGCAGGAAGGAGTTTCCCATGCAGCACATATTGTCCCTGGTCCGCCGGTGCGTGGAGGACTACAACATGATCGAGGAGGGCGACACCGTGGCGGTCGGGGTCAGCGGAGGAAAGGACTCTGTGCTGACCCTGGCCGCCCTGGCGAAGCTTCGGGATTTCTACCCCAAGCGTTTCGAGGTGACGGCACTGACCATCGACAGCGGTGCACCGGGGATGGATTTTACCCCCGTTGCCCGCTTGTGCGAGACGCTGCGGGTGCCTTACCGCCTGATCCCGGTTCCCATCTATGAAATCGTTTTTATCCACCGGCGGGAGAAAAACCCCTGCTCCCTGTGCGCCAAGCTTCGCCGGGGGGCCCTGAGTACGGAAATGAACCGTCTGGGGCTGACTAAGATTGCCCTGGGACATCACTGGGACGACGCAGTGGAAACGATGATCATGTCTCTGTTTCTGGAGGGCAGAATCAGCTGTTTTCAGCCTGTCACATATCTGGACAGGAGCCGCGTGACCCAGATCCGTCCGCTGCTGTATGTTCCGGAGCGGGATGTGAAGGGCGCGGTACGGCGGCTGGAACTGCCGGTGGTGGAAAACCCCTGCCCCGCCAACGGTTCCACCAGGCGTGAAGAGACAAAGGAACTGCTCCTCGAGTTGGAAAAGCGGTTTCCGCAGCTCAAAAAGAAAATTTTCGGAGCCATACAGCGCTATCCGCTGTATGGCTGGAGCCTGGAAGAGGAGCAACGATGAGGAAGTCCCCCAGGAGCAGTGCTCCGGGGGACAGCAGCGTCAGATGCAGGTGATTTTTGTTTTTTCCTCCAGAATGGCAATCCACTTTTTCCGGCTCATGATGGAAAATCTCTTCTTGACCGGCTTCCCGCCGGGTGTGGGCTCATAAGTAATCTTGATACCCATGGGCATCAGCATAATCAGGCATTTATCCAGCTCGCGGATCTGATTGTATGGAATGACAATATCATCGCCAGCTCCGGTCCAGATGAATTTCTCTTCTGTAAAACACGCAAATCCGGGCAGCGCCTTCTGCATGAACACACCGCCTACGCCAAACGTGATCTGGTTAGCGTAAGCCGCGTCAATAAACGTGTCCTCCTGGGCCATCGCACCCGATTTCTTGAGGTTCGCCTTCAAGCTTTCCTTCTTTTTTTCACTCAGCGCCATGCGTCTCTTCCTTTCCTGACTTCAATTTTTCAATGGAGCGGCCCGCGAAGCGGGAAACCTCGCCGCAGCACCCATTTCCTCCCCCTTGCCGACGGCAGGGAAAGCAGTTATAATGGGCATAGCGCAGCATGCCGTGTGGAAGGCCCCATTTCCCACATGGGCGCGCGAGGGGATCTGAGTTCCTCCACGCCCTGTCTGTCGCCGTCTCTGCTTTTATTTTACTACATACCGGATGGGATTGCAAGAAAATTTCTTCCTCGTTCGCCATCCGCAGATCATTCCGCAAAAGAACCGTCAGGCGGCTCCGGGCCGCAGAAAGGAACAGTTATGTTTACCGGCTACAGCGATAAAACCATGGAATTCATGTGGGGCATCCGCCTCAACAACAACCGGGACTGGTTCACCGCTCACAAGGAGGAGTATCTATCCCACCTCTATCAGCCCACCATGGAACTGGGCAGGGATGTTTATGAAAAATTCATGGAAAAATTTCCAAAATCAGGGCTGCATCTTCATGTCTGCCGGATTTACCGGGATGCCCGCCGTCTCCACGGCCAGGGCCCCTACAAAGACCACCTCTGGCTCACCATTCGGCCGGAAAACGACATCTGGAGCCATCAGCCAGTTTTCTGGTTTGAAATCACCCCAGAGGAGTGGAGCTTTGGCGTAGGTTTCCGGAACGCAGATGCCCAGACCATGGCCGCCATGCGCCGGGACATGGACCAGGACCCCAAGCGGCTGGAAAAGCTGGTCAGACGGATGAAGAAGGATGGCCGCTTCTCCGTTCAGGGTAAGGATTACGCCCGGAAGAAAGGAGAAACCACTCCGCTGCTGGCGGAGTGGTACAACAAAAAGGATATTTCCGTAGGCCGGTACTGTCCCATTGACGAAACTCTGTATTCCCCCGCACTGGCAGACATTCTGGTGGACGGCTATTGCTTTCTGGAGCCATACTATCAATATTTCAAATCCTTCTGCAAGGCCGGGCTGGAGGATCTGAAATAAGCGTCAGGGAATGTGGAAAAACCGCTTCCCGTTTTCCATCGTGATCCGGGCACACTCCTCAAAGGAAATCCCCTTGAGCTCCGCCAGCTTCTCGCAAACACAGCGCACATAGCCCGAATCGTTCCGCCGGCCCCGGAAGGGAACCGGGGCCATGTAGGGACTGTCCGTCTCAATCATGATCTGCTCCAGCGGAACAGCCTGCGCGGCCTCCACTGCTTTCCGGGCGTTCTTATAGGTCAGCACTCCGGTAAAGGAGATCATCCACCCCAACCGGACAAGCTCCATGGCCATCTCGGCGCTGCCGGAGAAGCAGTGAAACACGCCCCGGACCTGTGGAAATTCCTTCACGATGGACAAACTGTCCCCGTGGGCCTCCCGGTCGTGAACGATCACCGGCAGTTCCAGCTCCCGGGCCAGCGCCAGCTGATCCCGGAAAACCCGCCGCTGGTGCTCCCTGGGCGGATTTTCCTCCCAGTAGTAGTCCAGGCCGATTTCGCCGATGGCGACCACCTTGGGCCCCTTCGCCAGCTCACAGATCACATCCAGATCCGCCGGGGTATAGGGGGCGCAGTTTTCCGGATGGTATCCTACGGCGGCGTACAGAAAAGGGTACTGCTCTGCCAGCGCTGCCGCCTTCCGGGAAGAGGGGATGTCGCACCCCGGATTGACCACCAGGGACACATCCCGGGACGGCAGGGCGGACAGAAGCGCTTCCCTGTCCTGGTCAAACTCCTCCGCATCATAATGGGCGTGAGTGTCAGCCAGCATAGCTCAGCACCAGCCACAAAACCACCCCTGCCGCAGCAAGCCCCAGAATAATCCAGAGCGCGGCGCCAGAGGATTTTTTCTTCTTCGCCAGCTTCGGGGGCGCGTAATCGTCGTCATAGAACGGACGGGGTGAGCGGTCCGGCTCCCTTCTGGGTGGAGGCGTCTTGTATGTGGGCTTCTTGGGACCAGAGGTCTGGTCGGTCAGATCCTTGAGCAGCCGGAGCTCAGCGTCCAGAAGCTCGCCGCAGGAGCTGCAATAGATGCGGGAATCTTCGTTGACGAAGCCGCAGTCGGGACAGCGTTTTGACATAATGGTTCTCCTTTTCCACCACAAACGCAGAGTAACTGATACATGTAGGATATTATAGCAGAAGAATTTCCACTGTGCAAGCCGCTTTTACGCAATATTTTGCGGACTGGAGCTCCTAAGCGCCCATTTTAACCCTCAAAATGGGCCTGCTCACCCGTTTGCCACCGTAAACAGAGAGTAAAAATACGCCTTCCGGTCCATCAGCTCATCAAATTTTCCCGACTCGCAGACGCCGCCGTTCCTTAGGACGAAAATCCTGTCATACTGCTCCAGCAGCGCCGCCTCCAGCCGGTGTGTGACCACCACCCGGGTCAGGCCGTCCAGGTGCAGAATCGCGTCCGTCACCGCGAACGCCGTCTGATTGTCCAGCGCCGCCGTGGCCTCGTCCAGCAGCAGAACCGGCGTTTCCCGCAGCAGGCACCGGGCAATGGACACCCGCTGCCGCTCCCCGCCGGACAGGCCGTTTCCGTTTTCTCCGCAGCGGTAGCTCTCTCCCTTCTCGGAGACGAGCCCGTCCAGCCCTGAGCGCTGAACCGCCAGCTCCAGCTTGTCCTCCGGGAAATCCCGGAACATGGTGATGTTCTGATAGAGGGTATCGTCAAACAGGAATACGTTCTGACCGATGAGGCTTATCACGTCATAGAGGCTTCCGGCATCTACCTCCCGCAGCTCCCGGCCGTCGATGGCGATGGAGCCGGTATAGCCGTCGCAGGCCCCCATGAGCAGATTGAGCAGGGTGCTCTTCCCTGATCCGGAGCCGCCTACCAGGGCGTATTTCTTCCCGGCCTCCAGCGTCAGAGAGACGTTTTGCAGCACCGGCTTCTCCGGCTCGTAGCCGAAGGTGACGTTTTCCAAGGTGATGGCACGCTCCAGCTTCGCGGGGATGGGGTCCCCCTCCCGGTCCGCGTTTTCCTCCGTCACTTCCGCCAGCTTCTCCACCAGGCCTGCCGCCGCCTTCCGCGCGGCCCAGGCCTGGGGTACGATGTTGATCGCATTCAGCATATAACCGGAGAGGTTGATAAAGATAATGACCGTACCGGCGGTGATATCCCCCCGGATGGCGAGATACGCGCCCAGGAAAAAAATGCCCATCTGCATCACCAGCCCGCAGATGCCGGATGCCTCCCCAATGAGGGCCTCGCACCAGCGGCGGCGGTACTTGACGTTCTCCAGCTTCTGGTTGGAGGCGTTGAAGCGTTTTTGCGTCTCCTCCTCCGCCTTGAAGCTCTTGATAATAGAAAAGCCGCTGAGCAGGTCCTTGATCTGTGCCATGAAGCTCTCGTTCTGGTCGCTGACGGCCTTCTCCCGCTTTGCCAAAGCGCCGCCTGTCACCGCCACTGCCACTATGGGCAGCAGCCCCAGCAGAATGTCCGCTGCCGCCAGCAGCGGGCTGTACCAGATCATCATCGCCAGCGCCCCCGCTCCCGTCAGGGCGTAGGCCGCCATCTCAAAGGGCTTTTCCAGATAGTTGGCTTCAATGGTGGTCACATCGTTGGTCAGAGTGGATAAGTACCGCCCGGTGTTCTCCTGGGAGAAGGCGCTGATGCTCTTCTCCGACAGCCGCCGGAAGGCCAGGGCCTTGTATTGCACCAGTGCCCGGCGGACAAAGCCTAATTTTGCCCAGTATTTGGCGGTGTCCGCCGCCACCGTGAAGACGGCCATCCCAATCCATACCCACAGCATTCCCGGCAGCCGTTCCGCCTCCCCGGCGGCAATGATATCGATCATCTCTCCCAGCAGCCAGGTGACGAAGAGATTCACTCCGATGCTCAGGATGCTTAGGACCATGGCCGCTCCGTAGCGGATACGGTTTTTCTCATAAAAAGCCCGGAAATATGCCCGCGCCGCAGGTGTTCTTTTATTTCTTTTCATCTTTTTTCTCCTTCCATTCGCTGCCCTCCAGCAGCGGAGCCGCATCGCCATCTCCAACGATAACCAAATTTTGCCCGTACTGCATCATACACCGGGCCATATAAAGGAACGGCACCAGAGTCGTGCCCTGGAACAGGGTATAGGCGGTGGTCAGTCCGTCCGTCAGCTGCAGTTCCTTCTTGTGCATCACATGCAGCGCCAGCAGCTCTTGCAAGATCGTTTCTACCTCCTGCAGCGGCATCCGCAGAGCCGCCGCGAGGGCCTCCGGCACATACAAACGGCTGGTCTGGCTGTTCAGGTACTCCAACAGCTCCAGGCACCCGGGCCGGGACAAGACGGCAAACAGCGTCCGGTATTGGTCCATGGAAGCGAAGTAGGCTTCATATCCCTTCTCCGGCCTGGGCCAGATGGAGGAAAAGGACATATTCTCAGCATGAACATCCAGCATGAACCCGCCCTCCAACCACACCTGAGCGGTTGCCAAATCGGCGCGGTCGGGTTCCTCATTTCTCATCTCACAGTTTTCCAGATAGCTGATCTCCGGGAATTTTCCCTTCCCTGCAATCATGTTCTTCAGCGCCGTCCAGTTCAGACGGCACAGCTGGTCGAACCGCTCCTTTATAGGCACCCCCGCCAGCCACTGGGCCACCGTCTCATGGATGTCCAAACGCTGGCCGCCTTCCCGTCCAAAGAGTGCGTCGATGGTCACACCCAGCTTATCCGCGATGGCAGGCAACAGGGCCACATCCGGCGTGCCGCCGTTCTCCCACCGGCTTACCGCCTGGGTGGACACCCCCACCGCCTTCCCCAGCTCCTCCTGGGTCATATTCAATGCCTTTCTATACCGGGTAATCTGCTCTCCGATCATATGGTTCTCCATAGAGCTTCCTCCTGTTCAACGGACGCTTAAATTATACATCAACTTATACTTGAATACAAGGCAGGCAGTTTTTAGAAAAATCAAGTATTCATTGATTCTTTCCATAAAAAGAGAGCAGCCCCGTTTGAACGGAGCCGCCCTTTTACAGCAGCGTCCTCTCATAGATGCAGCTGTCAAACTCGATATCCATGTGGTACTTCCGGAAGGATGCCTCCCGTTTCAAGGTGAACCCGCACTTCTCCAGCAGGGCGCAGGAACCCCGGTTCTCCCGGGCGGCCTCCGCCGTGACGGCGGTCCCGTCCTGGTCCCGGACCCAGTCCAGCAGCAGCTCCACAATCTCCCTGCCGAACCCCTGCCGCCAGCAGCTCTTGTGGACGCAGTAGCCGATGTCGTACACCTTCCCCGCCTCGTCCGGGAAAGCGCAGCAGGTGCCGATTCGCTCCCTGCCGCCCTTCCGCTCCACAACGAGATAGTACCCGTCCCCGCTGTCCTGGAGGCCGTCCAGGGCCCGCTGGAACACCTCGTCCACATACTCCCGGGCGGGGTCGCTGAGATACCGTCCGTTCTCCGGGTCAAACCACATGCCGGTGCAAAAATCCAGATCCTCCGGGGCATAGCTCCGGATCACGATCCGCTCCCCCTCAAGAGGCCGGTCCAGCTTCATGCCTCCACCTCCAGCATCCCCCGAAGCAGGGCGATGAGTTGTTCCTTCCCATCCCCCCGCTGAGCAGAGAACGGAACCAACCCATCCCCCTCCCGAAGCGCCAGGGTTTCCCGAATTCGCTGCAAATTCGGCGCAATCTCCGACTTTTTCAGTTTATCCACTTTATTGGCCACTACTGTCACCGGGCACCGGGCGTCAAAGAACCAGTTGGCCATAGTCACATCGTCCTCGGTGGGCTTGTGCCGCGCGTCCACAATCATGACCCCCAGGGTGATGAGCCCGGAGGCGAAGTATCTCTCCATCAGTCTCCCCCACCGGTTCCGCTCCGCCTTGGACACCTTGGCATAGCCATACCCGGGGAGATCTACCAGATAAGCTGTTTCATCCAGCCGGAAGTAATTGATCTGGCTGGTCTTCCCCGGCGAAGCCCCCACCCGGGCAAAATTCTTCCGGTTCACCAGCCGGTTGATCACAGAGCTCTTGCCCACGTTGGAGCGCCCGGCAAAAGCAAGCTGAGACAGACCGTCCCGTAGAAAGTCCTCCGGCTTCACTGCGGAGCGGATAAATTCGACTTTGTTGAAATTCAGCGGCACAGCGCTCCTCCCTTTTCTTCCGCCCCGGCTACTGCCGGAGCGGCGCTTCCTTCTCCATGGGGACAAAGGCAGTAATGATGGGTTCCTGGGGGGCGGCGGGCCGCTCTTCAGCAGCCCCGGCAGGACACAGGGCCTCCTCCAGAACTGTGTCCACCGTCTCCGCCGGCACAAACCGCAGCGCCTCCCGGACCACCGGATCGATTTCCGCCAGATCTCTCAGGTTATCCTTGGGAATCAGAACCGTCCGGATGCCATTTCTCTTGGCGGCCATGGTCTTTTCCTTCAGTCCGCCGATGGCCAATACCCGGCCCCGCAAAGTCACTTCTCCCGTCATGGCCACGTCGGAGCGGACCTGCCGTCCCGTCAGAGCCGACACCACGGCCGTGGTGATGGCCACGCCGGCGGAGGGACCGTCCTTGGGCACCGCGCCCTCAGGGAAATGGATGTGGATATCCCGGTTTTTGTAGAACTCCGGGTCAATACCCAGCTGACGGACCCGGCTGCGGATGCAGCTGACGGCGGCATGGGCAGACTCCTTCATCACATCCCCCAGGTTGCCGGTAAGCTCCAGCTTGCCGGTGCCCTCCATCACGTTGACTTCCACCTCCAGCAGCTCGCCGCCTGACTCCGTCCAGGCCAGCCCGTTGACCACGCCCACAGGATCCTTATCCAGTACCGGCGGCTGGTAACGTCGGACTCCCAGATAATCCTCCAAATTTTCCGGCGTAACCACGCAGCGCTTCGCCTCCCCGGACACCAGGCGCATGGCCGTCTTCCGGCACAGCTTGCCCATCTGCCGCTCCAGAGAGCGGACTCCGGACTCCCGGGTGTAGCCGGTGATAATGGCCCGGATGGTCTCGTCGTCAGCCCGGAGGGCAGTTTTCTTCAACCCGTGTTCCTTCATCTGCTTGGGCAGCAGGTAGCGCCGGGCAATTTCCAACTTCTCCTCGTCGGTGTAGCTGGTCAGCTCAATAACCTCCATCCGGTCCAGCAGGGGCCGGGGTATGGTGGAGGTGGTGTTGGCGGTGGTGATGAACAATACCCGGCTCAAATCCAGAGGAATCTCCAGGAAGTGATCCCGGAACGCATAATTCTGCTCGCTGTCCAGCACCTCCAGAAGGGCCGCCGAGGGATCTCCCCGGTAGTCGCTTCCCATCTTATCGATTTCATCCAGCAGCAGCAGGGGATTCATGCTGCCGCTCTGACTGATGGCATTGACAATTCGCCCCGGCATGGCCCCTATGTAGGTCTTCCGGTGGCCGCGGACATCCGCCTCATCCCGCACGCCGCCCAGACTCAGTCTCGCCAGCTTCCGGTTGAGCGCCTGAGCCACGGAGATGGCCACGGAGGTCTTCCCCACTCCCGGAGGGCCCACCAGGCAGATGATCTGCCCTTTGGCCTGCGGATTAATCTGCCTCACGGCAATGAATTCCAGGATGCGCTCCTTCACCTTCTCCAGACCAAAGTGGTCCCGGTCCAGAATCTTCCGGGCGGCAGCTACGCTGGCTCGCTCTCTGGTTTCCTGTCCCCAGGGCATCTCCAGACACACGTCCAGATAATTGCGGATCACCGAAGCCTCCGCGCTGGAATAGGGCTGCTTGGCCAACCGGTCCACTTCCTTGAGCATCTTTTCCCGGACCTCATCCGACAGCTTCAGCCCCGCGATTTTTACCCGGTATTCGGTCAGCTCGCTGTCCTCGTCCTCTCCCAGCTCCTGCTGAAGCAGGCGAATCTGCTCCCGGATGATGTGGTCCCGCTGGACCTCTCCCATCTCCCGGCGGATCTGCCCCTCCAGCTCGTGCTCAAAGGAGAGGACTTCCGCCTCCCGAGCCAGCAGCTCGTTGACCTTCCGCAGCCGCTGTACGGGCCGCATCTCCTCCAGCACTGCCTGTTTGTCCTGGTGCCGGAGCATGATGTTTTGGGCGATAAAGTCCGCTAGGTGGCCGGGATCCCGGTCGTCCATGACGGCCGCAGACATCTCCTCCCCCAGACGGGGCGCCAGGGCGGCATATTCCCCAAAATTCGTGCAGGTCTGCCGGAGCAGGGCCTCCAGCTGAAACTCGGAAATTCTGGCGCGGCTCTCCTTCAAGGGCTCCACATTGCCCTGAAGATAGGGCTCCGTCTGCCACAGCCGCCGCAGCCTCGCCCGCCCTTTTCCCTCCATGATGACCCGGACGGCGGCATCGCCGATCCGGAGAATCTGCCGGATGACCGACATGGTACCCACGGCGTAAAGATCCTTTTCTGCCGGCTGGTCGGTTCCGGTTTCCCTCTGGGCCACCAGGAAAATATACTGATCCCGCTCCATAGCCTTTTCCAGGGCCCGGATGGAGATCTCCCTCTCCACATCAAAGCTGAGCACGCAGCCCGGAAAAATTGCCAGTCCCCTCAGCGCCAGCACCGGCATATTCATTGTTTCGTTCATTTGCTCTCCTTTCCCCGGCAAACGCCGGGCAGAGAAAAGGGGCGGTCCCCCGCCCCTCTTTATCAGCCAGCCTGCCTCTCCGTGTCAGGACGCCGGATTGGCCACGCTCTCCCCATCGCCCTTGTGAACCAGAGTGGGACCGCACTCTCCTCTGGCGCAGGCGGGAGTAATCACCACCCGCTCCACCGACGGATCGGAGGGGATGTCATACATGATCTCCGTCAGAATGCCCTCCATGACCGCTCTGAGTCCTCTGGCGCCGATATTGCGCTCAATAGACTTGTCCGCCACAGCCTCCAGGGCCCCCTCGGCAAAGGTCAGCTCTACACCGTCATAACTGAACAGCTTCTCGTACTGCTTCACCAGCGCGTTCTTCGGCTCGGTGAGAATCCGCACCAGATCCTCCCGATGAAGGGAATCCAGCGGCGCGATGATGGGCAGACGGCCCACCAGCTCCGGAATAATGCCGAACTTCAGCAGATCGTGGGGCTGGACCTCTTTGAGAATTGCCCCCACGTCCCGATCCTTTTTGCTCTGAATTGGTGCGTCAAAACCCAGCCCCCGCTTGTCAGTACGCCGCTCGATGATTTTATCCAACCCGTCGAAAGCGCCGCCGCAGATGAACAGAATGTTCCTGGTGTCAATCTGAATGAACTCCTGATGGGGATGTTTGCGGCCTCCCTGGGGCGGGACGTTGGCCACTGTGCCCTCCAGAATCTTCAGCAGGGCCTGCTGCACGCCCTCGCCGGACACGTCCCGGGTGATAGAGGTGTTCTCGCTTTTCCGGGCAATTTTGTCGATCTCATCCACATAGATGATGCCATGCTCTGCCAGCTCCACGTCGTAGTCCGCCGCCTGCAGCAGGCGCAGCAGGATATTCTCCACATCGTCGCCCACATAGCCCGCTTCCGTCAGGGTTGTGGCGTCGGCAATGGCAAAAGGCACCTGCAAAATCCGGGCCAGCGTCTGCGCAATATGAGTTTTGCCGCTGCCGGTAGGGCCGATCATCAGGATGTTGCTCTTTTGCAGCTCCACATCCCCATCTCTGTCCCCAGCGTCGCTCAGGCTGTCAAACTGGATACGCTTGTAGTGGTTGTACACCGCCACGGAGAGGGCTACCTTGGCGCTGTCCTGACCGATCACGTACTGATCCATGATCTCCCGGACCTCCCGCGGTGTGGGCAGCTGCTCCGGCAGCTCCACCGGCGGCGTGCCGCTCTGGCTTCCCAGCTCGTCCTCCAGCAGGCTCATGCACAGCTGAACACACTGGTCGCAGATCCGCGCACCCGGTCCTTGCAGCATCCGCCGCACCTCGGACTCTCGCTTCCCGCAGAAGGAGCAGCGCAGAGACTTTTTGGGCTCGTCACTCATGGAAAAATTCCCTTCTCATGTTCCAAAAATTTATCTGGCATAAATGACCTTGTCGATCAGGCCGTACTCCTTGGCCTCCTCGGCGGTCATGAAGTTGTCCCGCTCGCAGTCGGCAGTGACTGTCTCCAGGCTCTGTCCGGTATTTTCCGCCATAATGCTGTTCAGCCGCTTCTTGATAATCTCCAGCCTTCTCAGATGAATGGCCATATCCGTGACCTGTCCTTTGGTACCGGCGGAAGGCTGGTGGATCATGATTTCCGCGTTGGGCAGCGCCAGACGCTTGCCCTTGGTCCCAGAGGAGAGCAGGAACGCGCCCATGCTGGCAGCCATGCCCACGCAGATGGTGGACACGTCGCACTTGATATACTGCATGGTGTCGTAGATGGCCATTCCGTCGGTAACGGAACCGCCGGGACTGTTAATATACAGCTGGATCTCCTTATCGGGGTCCTGGGCCTCCAGATACAACAGCTGGGCCACCACCAGACTGGCAGTAGTCGCGTTCACTTCTTCCCCCAGGAAGATGATCCGGTCGTTGAGCAGGCGGGAGAAAATGTCATAGGACCGCTCCCCCCGGTTGGTCTGCTCTACTACATAAGGAACTAAACTCATTCACACTTACCTCCTGAAAGATTGCTGGGCCCTCCCGGCACGCACACTATGATACCCAGATCAGGCAGAAATTAGTACAGCTTACTCGGCATCCCCGGCGGGAGCCTCTTCCGCCTTAGGTTCAGCCTTCTTTTTCCGGGTCCGCTTAGGCTTCTCCGGCTTGGGCTCTTCCGCTTTGGGCTCCTCTCCGGCAGGCTCGGCCTTGACCTCCTCCGGCTTAACGGCCACAGCGGAGGACGTCACCAGCTCCACCGCCTTGTTGCGGCACACCTGCTCCTTGATGACAGCGGCGTCCAGATACTTCTTTACGCTCTCCACGTCCATGCCGTACTGCTCCGCCATCTTGGCGTACTCCGCTTCCACGTCCTCGTCGCCGGCCTCCAGGCCCTCGGCCTTAATGATGGCGCCCACGGCCAGGTCCACCTTCACCTGATTGAGGGCGGGGCCTCTGGCGTCAGCCAGCAGCTGCTCCTCGCTCATGTTGGTCATCTTCATGTACTGCTCGTAGGGGATGCCCTGGGACTGGATCTGCATCTTAAAGTTTTCCATGAACCGGCGAGCCTGCTCATCAATCATGGCATCGGGGATCTCCGCCTGGATGCCCTCCGCCGCCTTGGTGACGGCGGCGTTCTCAAAGGCCCGGTTCACAGACTCCTCCCGGTCCTTTCTCAGCTTCTCCGCCACATCCTTCTTCAGCTCCTCCAGGGTGTCGAACTCGGACACATCCTTGGCGAACTCGTCGTCCAGAGCGGGCACCTCCTTGACCTTGATGGAGTTGACCTTCACATGGAAGACCACAGCCTTCCCTGCCAGATCCGCATGATAGTCCTCGGGGAAGGTGATGTCGATATCCTTCTCCTCGCCTGTGCTCATACCGGCCACCTGATCCTCAAAGCCGGGAACAAAACTGCCCGAACCGATCTCCAGATCAAAGTTGTCACTCTTACCGCCGTCGAAGGGCACGCCGTTCAGGAAGCCCTCAAAATCAATATTGGTCACATCGCCCTGCTGGACGGGACGGTCCTCTACGCTTACCATACGGCTGTTGCGGTCGGCCATTTCCTTCAGCCGGTTCTCCACGTCCTCGCCGGTGACGTTCACCTCAGCCCTGGGAACCTCCAGACCCTTGTACTGACCCAGCGTTACCTCAGGGTACACGGCCACAGTGGCCTTGAAGGTGAATCCCTCCTTGCCCACGCTGAGCAGCTCTACCTCGGGATAACCCACCGCCTGGAGCTCCTGCTCCTTGACGGCGTCAGAATAGGCGTCGGGCATGGCAATGTTCACCGCCTCTTCATAGAAGACGGCGGCGCCATACATGTTTTCAATCATTTTGCGGGGCGCTTTGCCGGGGCGGAAGCCGGGCATGCGGATGCTCCCGCGCTGCTTTCTGTAAGCCTTCTCAACGGCAGCCTCAAAATCGGCGGCACTCACCTCCACGGTCAGCGCGACCGTGCTTTTTTCCAGTTTTTCACAGCTTTTTACACTCATTTTAACTTTCCTCCGTTTACTGTGGCCGTATACAGTCAGCCAAGTGTGTATTGTAGCATATCGGGATGAATATTTCCAGTGTTTTTTTCCCTAATCCAAGATTTTTTTCGGAATAAATTCCAGATAATCCGCCGACACCAAGCTATAGGCCACGTTTCCCACCCTTCCCTCGATGGCCCTTTTGTGGGTGGGGCCGTGGAGATGCCCGTAAAAGCACCGCTTCACCCCGTATTCCTCCAGCTTTCGGAGGATCTCGGGGCAGCGGTAGCCGGTATAGAGAGGCGGGTAGTGGAGGAAGGCCAGAACCGGCTTTCCTCCTGCGGCCTTCAGAGACGCCTCCAGCCTCCCCACCTCCCGGTTCAAGATTTTTTCGTTATGACCGGACTGTTCTTCCTCATAGAACCAGCCCCTTGTGCCGCACAGCGCGTATTCCCCATAGAAATAGCAGTTATTGTGCAGAATGTCAAGGGAGGTAAGGCGGTTTTCCGCAAAAAATTTTTTCATCTTGGCCGCAGTAGCCCACCAGTAATCGTGATTTCCCTTGAGAAGGATCTTCCGGCCCGGCAGGCGGTCAATGAACCGGAAGTCCTCCAGACTCTCCTCAAAGCTGATCCCCCAGGAGATGTCCCCGCAGAGAATGGTCACATCTTCCTCCCCCAGGCGGGAAAAAGCGGACTCCAGACGGGCGGTGTGGTCCGCCCACCCGGGACCGAAAACGTCCATCGGTTTATTCACTTTTAACGAGAGATGGAGGTCGCCGATGGCATAGAGACTCATAGCTGATCCCTTTTTCTTCTTCTCTTTTCCGCATGGTTTTAGCAGTATTCAATCGATCTGCCGCATGTTCGCCGCGCGGCAAACGCAACCGGTTCAAGAAACAATTCCCCCTCGCCGCCGAAGGCGGCGAAGACACCTATTGCAGGAACTGAAGAACCTTCTCCTCCATCAGCTCCTTTTCTGTCACATCATGGAACCGGGCTTCCTTCCCCTTGAGTCCGGCCAGCCGCGCCGGGGCGGCCACCCCGGTAATCTCGGCCATCTGGGCAATCCGGTCTACACTGTTTTCGACGGGGACCTGTCCAATAGAAGTCAGCACACTGTCGCAGAATTTATAAGGACTGGCGGTGGAAACAAAAATGGCAGGCGTTTTATCGCCGGTCTCGTGCCGGTAATCGGTGAGCACCTTGGCCGCCACGGCGGTGTGGGGATCAATCAGATACCCGTACCGGTAGAGCATAGCAATGGAGGAGGCCGTCTCCTCTTCCCCGCAGAAGCCGCCGTAAAAAATCTCCTGCATCCGCTTTTTCATGCCCGGCGTGATCTCATACCGTCCGGTTTCCGCCAGCTGGCCCATGTAGTCCCGTACCAGCTCGTCTTTTCCGCCGCTCATGTCAAACAGCAGCCGCTCCAGGTTGCTGGAAATCAGGATATCCATAGAGGGGCTCATGGTGGTGTGGAAAGGCCGGTTGCGGTCGTATACCCCGGTGCGGATGAAATCCGTCAGCACATCGTTGCAGTTGGAGGCGCAGATCAGCTTCCGCACCGGCAGCCCCATCCGCTTGGCGTAGTAGCAGGCCAGAATATTGCCGAAATTCCCCGTGGGCACGCAGAAATTCACTGGCTCGCCCAGCTTGATCTCATGGGCTTCCAGCAAGTCGCAGTAGGCGGAAATATAGTAAACCACCTGCGGAAGGATGCGCCCCCAATTGATGGAGTTGGCGGAGGAAAGGAAATATCCCCGTCCGGTCAGCTCTTCCCGCATGGCCTCGTCAGAGAAAATCCGCTTCACACCGTTCTGCGCGTCGTCAAAGTTACCCTTGACGGCGCATACACCCACGTTTTCTCCCTCCTGAGTCGCCATTTGCAGCTTTTGAATTTCGCTGACCCCGTTTTCCGGATAGAATACCAGAATCTTTGTCTGGTCCACGCCCGTGAACCCCTCCATGGCGGCCTTGCCCGTATCGCCGGAGGTTGCCACCAAAATGCAGGCTGTCTTTTTCTCCCGGGTCATGCCCAGGCTAGCGGACAGCAGCTGGGGCAGCATTTGCAGGGCCATGTCCTTGAAAGCGCTGGTAGGTCCATGCCAAAGCTCCAGGCACCATGTCCGGCCGTCCACCTTTCTCAGCGGAGCTACGGCGGGATGGTCAAATTTGTCCGGACCATAGGCGTTCTCCGCGAACTGCTCCAAGTCCTCTGGGCGGAAGTCCTCCAGGAATTTTCCCATGATGTATGCCGCCCGGCGCTGATAGGACATGCCCCGCAGCGTTTCCACCTCCAGGGCGCTGATGCTGGGAAAGCTGACGGGAGTGAACAGTCCCCTGTCCCGGCTCAGACCCATGGTAATGGCCTGGGCTGCATTTTTACGAAGGGTCTTGTCTCGGGTGCTTAAATATTCCATAATAGCTTATCCTCCGAAAGCGCATCCGGTCAGAACGCGCTTGTGATATACTTGATCTGCTGCCGGCCTCCGCCGTCCGCAGGGTACACCTCCGCCACGTCGAACCGGCAGGGGCAGTCCAGTCCTGTCTGGGCCAGATAGCAGAGGGCCGCGTTGCGCAGCTTCCTCTGCTTGGCGGCGGTAACGGCCTCCCGGGGAGACGCGATGGCCTGGGAGGAACGGGTCTTGACCTCCACGAAGCACAGTGTTCCCTCCGCCGACCGGGCGATCAGGTCGATCTCTCCCCACCGGCAGCGATACTGCCTTTCCAGAATGGCGCAGCCCCGTTTCTCCAGAGCCGCGGCCACGGCCTCCTCGCCACGGTCGCCCAGAGCTTTCCGGCTATTCATGGCGGGACGCCTCCCACTTTTTCAGAAAGGTCAGCCGGTGGATGGGACTGGGTCCATACTGGTCCAGCATCTGATAGTGAAGTCTGGTACCGTATCCCTTGTGCTGCTCAAAGCAGTATTGGGGGTATTTTTCCGCCATCTCCTCCATGTACCGGTCCCGGCTGACCTTTGCCAGGATGGAAGCGGCGGCAATGGAGAAGCTGCGCCCGTCGCCCTTGAGCACAGTCTCATGGGGAGTCGTGATGGCGAAGTGTTTCCCCTTGTCTCGGTTGCCGTCGATGAGGGCATAGTCCGGGGCAGGAGAAAGGGCATCCATGGCCAGCTGCATGGCTTTCATCCGGGCGCTAAGGATGTCCGTGGCATCGATCTCCTCCGGGGAGACAGAGGCCACCGCCCAGGCGGCAGCCGACGCCCTGATCTGGTCGAAGAGCAGATCCCGCCGCTTGGGCGTCACCTGCTTGGAGTCGTTGAGCCAGGGAAGCTCCAAATCGCTGGGCAGGATTACCGCCCCGGCATATACCGGCCCCGCCAGAGGACCGGCCCCCGCCTCGTCACAGCCGCAGACAAGGGCAAAGCCCCACTCAAAGGCGGCCTCTTCCAGCTCCCATGAGGGGAGCGTTTTTTTATCCATTTTGTATGTCACCTATAAAAATTGTATTCGTAAACTGGAATTTATCTATTTTCTATAATCAATTCTTTGACCTTCCATTCTTCACCAAGAATACAATATTTTTTTGCCGCATCAAGAACTGTATCGCTAAAACCGACTGCTTTATAACAATAATAAGCTGGAAGATTATTCTCAAAAACACCCAATGATGCTTTTTTCGCCCCACATATTCCAAATGCAAATTTTAGACCGAGTTGGAGCATCGCTTTTCCATGGCCCTTTCCTCTCTTGCGAGGATTTACGATAACAAATCCAAAACGTAATTCATCCCATGATTCATTAAGGTTCCTTAGTGTAAAAAAGCCAACAATTCCTGTGTCATCAAATGCAGTAAACGGCATTTGAGATTCAACAAAGCAAAATTCTTTTTGTGTTATAGGGTAATTACCAAATTTACCTGCTGTCCATTGATAAAATGCTTTTTCATCTTGACACCACGATAATATCGTATCTACATCCGAAGCTTTATATGGTCTTATTCTAATCATATATTTTCCCTCGCAAATTTGAATTATAGCAATCGGCTAACCAAATTAAATGCTGTGACTGCATAAACAAAAATTGCTACTCCGCCAAAAATAGCAGCATCTGTTTTCGATTTTTTATCATAGCATTCTTTCGCATTTAATGACATAACTAATCCCATAAACACAAACATAATAGGTAACGTTATATCATAAGGCAGTAATTTCATCAATCCAATAGAACCAAAAACAACTGTCAGAACCGAAAATACTATTTTCCAAATACGCATATATATTTCTCCTTATATTCTGATTTGCTATAGTTTAGCACATTTATAGAACATCTACAAGATTCCGTGTATGAAAAAGCAAAAGGAATGAATTCTTCACTTGACAATGTGTCAAAGAGCTGCCATTGTCGGATGAATGGGATTTCTCGCTGCTCCCCTGCCTGGACAACCGCTTCGGCGATTACAGCCTTCCCGCCTCGGATGAGATGGTGGGGCCGCAGGTACGCGCGATGCGCTGGATTCGTTCTGATTGCAGGGAGCCGGGAGGCTTTCTGGACGGGGGCGCCATGTGCCGATGCGGCTTCGGCCCGTATTATCTGAAAAAAGGACCCTTCGCCGACAGGAAGGGATATCTGGATGCCGTGGCGAAGGCTGCCGGAGGCGACAGGGAGGGCTTCCTTCCGTATGAGGTCTCCATGCGGTTCGGAAAATGGGACGACCCGGGGGTACAAGGATATCATGGCCTGAAGGGAAGCGTCAGCGATGCGTTCCTGGTAATGGGGGAAAAGAAGGAAACCATGACAGGTACCGAGTACGTCCGGGAAGAGGATGGGACGGGATACATTTTCGCTACGACTGTGCGCTGCGGCGGGGACTGTGAAGCCGATATCCTGTACGGTGATATGGAGCCGGAATTTCTGTTCGTGGATGGCGTGCAGGTGATGGATCTGAAGGAAAAGCTCCGCCTTTCCCGGGGAGACCATCAGGTGGTCGCCGCCTATCGTGGTGTTGGCCGTACCTATCTCCTGTTTGCGGAAGGGGAGATTGGGGAGCAGGAATATCCCCTGAGCATGAGGTGGTACGCGCAGAAGAATCTGCTTCCCATGGACGGGCTGATTCAGGGGGCGGATGGGGCATATGACTGGTTCAGTTTCGAAGCGCCCCCCGCTCTTGAACGGATGGAGATGCTTGTCAACGGCGAGGCAAAAGTGTGGATCGACGGAAGCCCGGCCAGGCAGGAGGAGAAGGGGGAAGCCGCGGGACCCGGATTGCAAAGCCGTCTGGCGGTCTATCCCACCGCTTTCACCAAAAGGATGTCCACGGTGACAATCAGGGTGAAGAGCTGGGGAATATGCAGTGGGGGAGCGTGCTTTGAGGAGCCGATTCGCCTATATTGCGGAGAGGGCAGGCTGAAATACGGAGACTGGGGTGAAATCGACGGGTTGGCATTTTACTCCGGAAAGGCGGTATATGGCCAGACAGTGGAGATAGGGGAGGAGGAAATCGGCCGGAGAATGGTCCTGGAGATAGATGATATCTCAGCCTCCGCCAGAGTATCCGTGAACGGGCATGAGGCTGGGGTCAGAGTGTCCGCGCCATGGCGCTTTGACCTGACCCCGCTTTTGGAAAAAGGGAGGAATGAGCTGCGGGTCTGCGTCAGCAATACCCTTACGAATCACTACAGGAGCATTCCGACCCGCTACCGTGGAGATGCCCCAAGCGGCATCCTGGGGAAAGCGCGGATCTTGATCTGTCCCCCATGTACTGTACGGCAATCCTGTCCTCAGGGCGCACATCCGTCAGATACAGCACTGCCAGGAAAAACCACTCCAGAGGCTTCATGAGATAATAGATCAGGTCTGCCACATAGGGGGAACGGATGCACCTTGCCACCGGGAAGCCGTATTTATCATAAAAATTCCGCAGGGCTCTGTGGAAGCGGGGCGTCCTTTCCTCCAGAACCTGCTCGAAGGCATTGGCCACGCAGAGCTGCCTGTTCACGATGACCTCATGCCCGTGCCGTATCCCCAGGCGCAGGGGCTTCACGACCTTCCGGTGCCCTCCGGCGGCCACCGTGCACAGATAGTGCTCGTCGTAGTATACGTTCTGGGGCGCAACCCGCCTGGAAAGGTTCCAGCCGCTGGTCTCAGTCCAGGCTCGGATGACGGAATCCGGCGCCTGGCCGAAGAGGACGAGGATGGCTATGAGGATGCCCAGCAGCGGCCACATCAGGAGGAACGCTGCCAGAGGCCAGACCTTTGCGTTGTCCAGGATACGGCTGCAGCTTTGGAGGAAGGGGATTCTATGGATTTTGTGCATCTCATGGGGGATGTGCTCCCATTCCCGGATTTTGGTCAGGATCGTCCTGGCGGTGATGAGGATGCAGTTCAGTGGCAGCAGCAGGAGCGGCAGGCTGGTGAACGGATTTTGATAGATTTGGACGCCCCAGACGATGCTCTCTATGGTGCCCAGGTACATGGCGGACATGCCCAGCACCAGCAGGAGGGGCGGGGTCTTCTTTATGGGGAGGAAGCTCACTGTCAGATATCCCGCGAAGCCTGCCAGGGCGATGACCCAGACGGTCAATGTGCTCTGGGTGTAGATCGGCGTATGCTGCTGGGAATTGGCCAGCTGCTCGGTCCAGTTGCTTGCGAACTTCACATCCATCAGGCCCAGATAGAGGTGGCTGTACATGAGGCCTAAGGGCACCGTGACGATGTCGAATATCCTGTGCCGAGCATGCTCCTTCCCGGGGTTCATGGCCAGGGCAAACAGCAGGTAGAGCTCGGCTCCCGTCAGGACAAGGGGATACAGGACGAACGCGGCCAGCATGAACCCTATGAAAAGGATGGAGATCGGCAGGGCAAGGAGCTTTTCCGCGGCAGGGTCGCCGGATCTGAGGAAGGTGGGCATGCAGGCCAGGAAAGCGCCCGCCAGGCCCAGGGGAAGCGTGACGATGACTGAGGACAGAAGGGGCTTTTTCTTTATTGTCTCTTTCAGCTTTGATTTCTTGTTTTTGTCTGACATAGTTTTATCCTTTCTGAATCTGTTGATTCTGTATTTTCCTGATATTGGATATTTGCATTTTATAATATTACAGAAGGGTATGAATGTCAATAAAAATTTATTGATATTCGATAATTTCAGAAATGGCTGCAGGGATGTTTTTGGAAAATAGATTGAACAAATATGGGAGTTCCGTTATTATGTTGACATGGAAGGATGATTGTCGCTTGTAATCATATGGCGGGACAGTGGGATTTTTAGGATGCCGAATAGGGAGATTGCAGGGACATTCATGGAAAAATAGATTGAACAAATGGGGGATATCCGCTACAATGTTGATATAGAAGGATGATTTTTACTTGTGATTTTATGATGGGACAGTGGAATTTTGAGGATACCGATTATGGAACGGATAAGGAGGTGCAGAATGGCCAGGACGGTTGCTATTGGCTGTCAGGATTTTCAGACGATTCGGGAAAACGGATACTTTTATATCGATAAGACCTCGTTCCTTTCCCAGTGGTGGGAGAGCGGGGACAGCGTGACGCTGATAACAAGGCCGAGACGCTTCGGAAAGACGTTGAACATGAGCATGACAGAGCTGTTCTTTTCCATAAAGCATGCGGGAAAGGGAGAGCTGTTCCAGGGGCTTTCGGTGTGGGAAAGGGAAGAATTCAGGGCGCTGCAGGGTACCTATCCCGTAATCAGCCTTTCCTTTGCCAATGTGAAGGAGAATGCCTATGAAAAGGTTCGTTACAGGATCTGTCAGATATTGAGGGATCTGTATATGCAGAACCGTTTCCTTTTGGAGGGGGATTTGCTGGCGCAAAATGAAAAGGAATACTTCGAACGGGTATCAGAGAACATGAACGAGGAGGATGCCACCATGGCCCTCCATTATCTGGCGTTGTTTTTGTATCGGTATTACGGAAAAAAGGTGATTATCCTGCTGGACGAATATGACACCCCCATGCAGGAGGCATATGTGAACGGCTACTGGGACAGACTTGTCTCCTTTACCAGGAGCCTGTTCAACTCTACTTTTAAGACAAATCCCTATCTGGAGAGGGCTGTGATGACCGGAATCACCCGTGTCAGCATAGCTTCTTGCGAAGCATTGGAATCTATTTTTTCCGACCTGAATAATCTTGAAGTTGTGACAACCACTTCTGAGAAGTATGCTGACAGCTTTGGGTTTACGGAGGAAGAGGTCTTTGCGGCGCTGGATGAGTTCGGGCTGTCTGGCCGGAAACAGGAAGTAAAAAGCTGGTATGATGGCTTTGTCTTTGGGAATCGGTCAGATATTTATAACCCATGGTCTATCTTGAATTTTCTGGATAAAAAAAAAGTCACGACCTACTGGGCCAATTCCAGCTCCAACAGCCTGGTGGGAAAGCTGATTCGGGAGGGGAGCAGGGAAATCAAGCAAAAGCTTGAGGGGCTGATGCAGGGAGAGACGCTGCGGGTGGAGATAGATGAGCAGATTGTTTATGGAGAGCTATACACCAAGAGAAATTCTGTCTGGAGCCTCCTTCTTGCAAGCGGCTATCTGAAAGTCCTTGGGATGGAATTTGCGGATGCGGAAGACTGCTGGTATTATGAACTGACCCTGACGAACCGGGAAGTGCGGCTGATGTTCACGAACATGATCCGGGGCTGGTTCTCGGAGCAGGATGAGAGTTATAACGATTTCATCAAGGCGCTGCTGGCTGATGACCTGAAAGCTATGAACTATTACATGAACAAGGTGGCGTTGGCTACATTCAGCAGCTTTCGCGTAAGCAACGAGCCAAGGTCAAGCTTGTTTGACCTTGGCGACTGCCCGCGACCCAGCAGCTATGCTGTTGGGCTTGACTCAGGCAACAAGCCCTCTGAGGCCGCGGAGCCGGAACGGTTCTATCATGGATTCGTCTTAGGGCTGTTGGTAGACCTGAACAACCGTTATGCCATCACCTCTAACCGGGAAAGTGGCTTCGGCCGCTATGATGTGGTGCTGGAGCCGAAGCTGAGAGACGGCGGCGCTGCAAATGGCTGCCAGTTGGAGGGGATAACAAATAATTGCAATAGGGATGCGATAACAAATAATCGCAATAATGATGCGATTATTATCGAATTCAAGGTACAGGACGCGGAGGATGAAAAAGAACTTTCCGACACGGTAGAAGCAGCACTGCGGCAGATAGAGGAGAAGAACTACGCGGCAGCCCTTGTGGAGAAGGGGATTCCCGAAGGGAGCATACGCAAGTACGGCTTCGCCTTCCGCGGAAAGAAAGTATTGATCGGAGGCGGCAGGTAGAGCCCGGAGGCTCAGTACGGGAAAAGACGGATTGTGGGAAGGAGCCTGCGGTTTTTCCACAGATATGGGCGGAGACGGAATAACTGGAGGAGGGGATAGAATGTTCAGGGAAATCAACGGAATAGTGGACAAAGATATTTCATGCGCCATACACAGGCTTCCCCCTTTTTATTTCCAGGGAGGATGGGCAGATGGAATCCGGATGGAACTTTTCAGGCTGCCGGCCGGGGAAGGGGCGGCGCTGCGGATTGCCGTGGAGGGCGGCAGGTGCCGGATCGGCTTTCGGGAGAGGATCCATCTGTTCCGGGCTCTGGGGATACTGCGGGAGAATGCGGGAAGGGCGCAGTTCCGGCATGAAGAGGAAATGTACATCCCCCGGATCGGCGTCATGATCGATGCCTCCCGGAACAGCGTGCCGGATCCCGGATTTCTCAGAGCCCTTCTGGATCGCATGGCGCTGATGGGGATGAACTGCCTGATCCTGTACATGGAGGATGTGTATGAGCTGGAGGGGGAGCCGCGCTTCGGCTATATGCGGGGAGGCTATACCCGGGAACAGCTGCGGCAGCTGGACGATTATGCGCATCTGTACGGCATCAGCATAGTGGCTTCCATACAGGTCTTGGGACATATGGAAAAGGTGCTCCGGTTTCCCGAATACGCTTCTGTGCAGGACAGCCCCTCCTGCCTTCTGGTGGGAGAAGAGAAGACCTATGAGCTGATCGGGAAGATGCTGGGAACAATAGGCCAGTGCCTGAGGAGCCGGATGGTCATCGTAGGCATGGACGAGACCCACGGACTGGGGGAAGGGCGGTACAGGCAGAGGAACGGAGCCCGTAAGCCCCTGGATATTTTCCTGGAGCATCTCCGGCGGGTGCATGCCCTGGCTCGGGAGAGGGGGCTGGAGATTGCCCTTTACAGCGACATGCTGTTTTCATACAGTTCCCCCAGGCATGTCTATCTGGATCCCGGGGAGGAGCCGGATCCGGGGATATGCGCCCGGGTGCCCGGGGATGCGGGGCTAATCTACTGGGATTATTATTCCCGGGATCCCGATTTGCTGGACGGAATGATGAAGAGGCACCGGGATATGGGAAATGCCATTTATGCGGGGCCGCTGCTTTCGGTCTCTTCCTTTTGCGTGAATTACCCGTTCACGTTCCGGACTGCGGAGCCGGCCCTTGAGGCGGTTAAAAAATATCAAGTGCCCATGGCCTACGGCTGCCTGTGGCATGACGACGGTGGGGAGTGCTGCGACTGGCTGGGGCTTCTGGGAATGCAGTATTACGCGGAGAGTGCCTATCGCCAGGGGCCGGTGGGCCGTGAGGTTCTGGACGCCCGCTTTGCCGCATGT
>OFFE01000786.1_pt1 | contig 25326 bp, 19 predicted proteins | sample 1521371 | NCBI WGS metagenome assembly OFFE01 (sample SAMEA3504131, study PRJEB24116) | mouse gut metagenome | biome: mouse gut; feature: mouse-associated habitat; material: faeces | place: Denmark | collected 2011 | reverse complement strand
CGTCTGGGCGTCCGTCCGGTCCAGCCCCCGGATCACGCGCGAAGCCTCATATCCGCTCATAACGGGCATCATCAGGTCCATAAGCACGCAGTCAAACTCCCCCGGGCTGGAGGCGGCAAAGGCGTCCACGGCGGCCTTTCCGTCGTTGGCGGTGACCACCTTCGCGCCGGCGTCGGTGAGCAGGTACTCAACGATCTCGCAGTTGATCTCATTGTCCTCCACCAGAAGCACGCGCATCCCGGCGACATTTCCAGCCGCTCTCCGCTCCCGTTCCACAACGGGGGCGCTCTGAACCTGATCGACCTGAATGGGCAGGGTAATCTGAAACACGCTGCCCTTGCCCAGCTGACTGTCCACCTGAATGGACCCCTTCATCTGGTCCACCAGCTTCTTGACGATGGACATGCCGAGCCCGGCGCCGTTGTAGTAGGTTCTGGCATCCTGATGCTCCTGGGTAAATGGCTCAAAGATGTGATTTTTAAAGTCCTCTCCGATGCCGATTCCGGTGTCCTCAATGACAAACCGGTAGATGGCGGCGCCGCCCTGCCGGCCGGTCTCCGCCACACGGACAAACACGGAGCCGTGGGGCCGGTTATACTTGAGGGCGTTGTCGATGACATTCATGAGGATCTGCTTGAGATACCGGGGATTGCCGATCAGCCTGGTGTGCCGCAGGTCCTCCTTTTCCAGCACCAGCTGAATCCCGGCCTGCTCCGCCTGGGCGGAGAGGATCATAAGGCAGCTTTCCAGGATATCATGGAGGTCGAAGGGCTCCTCCACCGCCGCCGGTCTTCCGCTGTCCAGCTTGCTGACGTGGAGGACGTCGTTGACCAGGGACAGCAGGTGCTCCGCCGACACGCGGATTTTTCTCCGGCAGTCGCTCTGCCGCTGGGGATCATCCTGACTTTTTTCCTGGATGGCCAGCATCCCCAGGATTCCGTTGATGGGGGTGCGGAGGTCGTGGGACATGTGGGAGAGGAAGTCGCTCTTGACGGAGTTTGCCCACCGGACCTTCTCCAGCAGCTCCATAATGGCCTGCTCCTGCTTTCGTCTGGTCACCATGGTCTCTGTGATGTCCTGGTGGTATCCGTTCAGGCTGACGCCGGGCTTTTTAAAGGTTTTGTCCGGCACGCCGCCGCAGCGGACATAGATCTTGCCCAGCTGGGGGTGATTCCAGGGGTAGACCACCTCGGAGCGGCCGTTTTCCAGAATCTCCCGCACAGCCTCCTGGACCATCACCACATAGTCGGGCTCGATGTGTTCAAACCAGTGCCGGTAACACGCCTCGGGCTCGACCTCGCCGGGCAGGCCCAGAAGGAGCCGCATGGTCCGGTCGGTATACATTCTGGGCGGGCAGCCCTCCTCCAGCTCGATGGTCCAGATTCCGGTCCTGGCCCCCTCCAGGATATCCTCCAGGCTTTGTCTGGCCTCCAGCTTATACTTTTCCTCCTGCTCCACCACGGCGTTCACATCCCGCAGGGCAAAAATGGCGCAGTTGGTGTCCTTTGTCTTCTCCGTGGCGGAGAAATGAATCTCCAGATGCTTCAGCCCGAAGGCGCTGCCCTTCACCTGGTAGCGGACATAAAACTTTTTCTGTGTCCTGAGCTGGGAGAGCACATAGTCCTTTTTGGTCATAGCGCGGAGCCGGCCCTGGTCCCGAGGGACCACATATTGAGAAATATACCGCTCCATGGCGGTCTGATAGCCCTCCCCAAAGCTGGCGACCCAGTCCATGCTTGTCCGGTCGTTGTCCCGGTATACCTCGCATTCGCCTGTGTCGAAGTTCACCTGATAGATGCCCAGGTAGTCCACGCTGAGGGCATGGAGGACGTTGTAGCTCCGTTTTTGAAGCTCGCGGAACAGGTTGCGCCGTTTCAGGGAGGATACGATAAAGTACGCCGCGGTCTGGAGGGTGTTGGAGGCGTATTCCAGCAGCTTCATGGGGGGATTGTCCACGCCGTAGAAGCCGATAATCTGTTCGCCGTCGTAGAGGGGGACCACCACAAGGGAGTGGATGCTCTGCCGCTTCAGGTTCTCATACTGCAGCGGGTCGGTCTCCCGGATGTCCTCCAGGTGCTTGATAACGATGTGCCTGCCGATCCGGAAATTCCGGTACCAGCTGGCGCACACCTCGGGAGGGACGTTTTGAAGGCTCTCCTTTTCCGGCTCCACCCCGTCGGCCGTCCACTCATAGGTGTTATCGTCGCCGCCGGACTCATTCTGCTCGAATATGTAGGTTCGATCCCCGTTCAGCGCCTTTCCCAGGTGCTCCAGCAGCACATCCAGGGACTGGTCGGGGGTCTCCTCCAGCAGGGCGGCGCGCAGGCCCTCGTTAATCACAGCCTCCAGATTCTGAGCGTTTTGCATACCGTCCGCGGCGGCTGAAGCGCCCTCTCTGGCCCGTTCAAACAGTTCCCCTGAGTAATTCATACGCCTGTCCTCCACATCGACCGCTTTCCGTCTGTGCCCACAGCTTCCGGCACGGAGAGGCGGAAAGCCCTGCGGCTCCGTTTTGCTCCCACACGGTCCCGATTGCCGCCGCGAAAGCGGCGTTGTCTGTGTCATAATACCATGCGTTTTCCATCACGTCAATATGGAGATTGGGCGAAAATTTGACCAGGAAGAGCGAAAAAATATTATCCCCCGGCCGCCGGCGGAGAAGCCGGTATTTCAGCGGGTCTGGGACTGGGCCGGACACTGCCGTCCGGTGTGGTCGATGGTGTACTCCCCCGTGAGGATAATCTGGGAGATGGGGACAAAGGTGTAGCCCTCCTGAAGGAGTGTCTGAATGATATCGGGCAGGGCCTCTGGGGTGTGGAGGGCGGCGTTGTGGAACAGGACGATGGAGCCCGGCTGGACCTTGGAGGTGACGCGCCGGGTAATCTCGCCGGCGGAGAGGTCCTTCCAGTCCAGGCTGTCATCGAGCGTAACGACAGAAAGTTCCTGCCTGACAAGTGTACTTTTCTTATGCCCATTTGATGCTGTGTTTAGCCGTTTCGAGTGTAGAAGGTTGTGCGGCCTGTGCCGTGGCGCGTCAGTTCTCCGGCATCTACCAGCTTTTTCAAAGAATTTTCAACAGATGCCCTGCTGATAGCGGGACACAGCTCCATCATCTCGCTCTTTGTAAACTTGCCCACTTTTTTCTGTGCGGCTCTGCGTACCTGCTCTAAGGCCGGCAGTTTTTCATCGACCAGCGTCACTCTGTCTTCAAAATCCCTATAAGCCGCTAATACAGTGCCCAAAATATACTTGACAAATGGCATAGGATCGTTGCCGCCCTCATGCCAGCCCTGTGAAGCGGCCAGAAGAACATCATAGTAAACTTCTTTAGTGCGCTCAATTTTGGACTCCAAACTCACATATCTGCCAACAGCATAGCCGCTTCGATAGAGCAGAAGCGTAGTAAGCAGGCGGCTCATGCGGCCATTGCCGTCGTTGAAAGGGTGAATACACAAAAAATCATTGATGAAAATGGGAATCAGGAGAAGTGGGTCGACCCGGTCATCGTCGACAGCCTTTTGATATGTGGTACAAAGCCGTTCCATTGCATCGGGTGCCTCGAAGGGTTCCAGAGGAGTGAACCGGGTGAAAGATGAACCGTCCGCTCTTGTTTCGCTGATATAATTCTGCGCATTCTTGAAACGACCGCCTATGCTGCGTCCGGAGTAGCGGTAAAGTATCTGATGCAGTTGAAGAATATAGTTGACCGTAAGAGGAATATACTCATAGTTCTCGTGAATGGTTGAAAGCACATCGCGATAGCCCGTTATCTCTTCCTCGTCACGGTTACGAGGTGCCGTCTTTTCCTCACACAGCTGCTTGACGCGAGCTGATGTGGTTATAATGCCTTCGATTTTGTTGGAAGCCTCCGTACTCTGGATTTTGGCTATCTCCACCAGTTTGTCCAGTGCAGCGGGCTTCTGCGAGAGAAACATCTCCTGCCTGCCTTTGCATTCGTGAATTTTAGCTACCAAGGACAGTATCTCGGCATCCCATCTCAACGTACTGAGCTTGGAATAATCGAACTCTCTCATTCTCCCACCCTCCTTTTATTAACCCTAATCGTACCATTGAATTAGGGGAAAGTCAACCGAATAGGTGATCTTTCTCCTATTATGTCCTTGCTTTAGGTGAAATATTCGTATCTTATGAGGTAACCTCCGCCAGTTCGCCGGAGGCGGGCAGATTGCAGTACAGGACACGGTGGTTTTCTCTTACGACAACCTGGTCTCCGACTCTCATGTGGACCCGCTGCCCTACTGCCTGGGGGCGCAGAAGCTCTTTGAGTTCTATCAGAATTGTGTCGGGCGGCGGCAGATCGAGACCCTGCTGGAAAACTATGTGGATTCCATGCAGGCTGTTAAAATTGCCCGGGGACACATCTACTTGGACCGGCTGGTCCTGCGTATCCAGGGACTGGAGCAGAAGCGCAGTTGGGGCTGAGAATACGAAAATATAGTGGGCTTTAGAAAAAGTTGTATTTTTAGCGGCTAATTTTATATAGAGCGCCAAAAGAGTGTGTACTTTTGCAAAATTAGGTGTATAATAAAGGTTATTGTACAATACGATCAGAAGATGACGAAGATGCCGCATACTCGGGGAAATGGTGATTATTATGAAAAAGCGAAAAAAGTATATAAAAGAGACAATTTCCCTTGTTTGGCCGTATATTTTAATCACTATAATAATGCTTGTACTCTTTGCCTACGGCATTTTCTCTTACCACCGGGTGATTGCCAGAGAGGCGGCTCAGACAGCATCTGATCGGGTGAATACTCTCTCTGACGAAGTATATACCCGTGTCACCGCTTATCGAAAAGCCTGTGACGTATTGGCAGTCAGCAGTGCGGTGCTGGCCCTGCCCCAGACATATGGGAGTGATGCGAACACGGTTCAGGTGGCTATCAACACCTTGAAGCAAGAGCTGTCAAATGTTGTCAGTATAGCCAGTTTTCCATACAGCGATGTGGCGGTATACTATCCCAAAGAAGAACTGATTGTCTCCATAAAAGGGGTCTATCAGGGCCGGGCCAAAAATATTGAGCGTCTGGAAGCGCAGTCCAAGGGGGAAGTACTGCGGAAAGCGCTGCTCGAAATGAGTCCGGATAACGGGTGGAAGATATGCTACAACGATGGGAAGGCGTGGCTGATCCGCCAGCTGGCAGACCGCGGCAGCACCGCCTATATCATTATGGAATTTGAGTTGAGTCAGCTGGTCCCCATTGCCGAAAAAGAGGGACTGGTCATCATCGGGGATAGTGACACCCCCTTGTATGCCAGCGATCAGTCCATAGAAGAAACCGCCGTCCGTTCAATCAGAGAGCAGGTGCGGAATTTCCATCGGTTCGGATATAAAGGGGAAGAACACATTGCCTATCGCTGTATCTTCTCAATTTTGCAGACAGAGATTATGATTGCGGTTTCGATTGATGAAATCATCGCCAGTACCTCCTCCTTCGTAAAGCTTCCGCTTTTGTTGGGGGCCATCTGCGCCGTGTGCCTGGCTATCATTTACAGAATGATGTATGAGCGGGTCATCCTGCCATACCGCTATTTGGCGGAGATGACGTGGGTGGATTCTGATACAGATACCTCCCAGGATGTATTCACCTTGGCGCGTTCCAATCTGCTGTCCCTAAAGAGTCAGAAAGAGGCGGCGGAGGAAGAGAAGAAGCTCTTGGTCCACCTGGGGGTGGGAGACCTTCTCCAGCAGGTGCGCACCATCCCGGAAGATCCCGGCTTGCGTACGGCCAATCGGTGCCTGTCTCTGGCAGGTATTCTTCCGGGACAGCGGTACATGGTGTTTGCGGCTTTTCACATGGACCCTCAAGGTCAGGCCCTTGAGGAAACACAGGATGTCCGGGCGGAAATAACATCTCTGTCTGCTCTGGAGGAGGTTTTACAGGAGCTGCTGTTCGTTGGCCGCGTGGGGGTCGTTTCCACCTTGGAGCGATATTATGTAGTTGTTGCAACCTGCCAGGAGAGTGACACAGAAGAGAAACTGAACGGAATAACAAACCGGCTCCTTGATTTCTATTCCGAACACTACAGGACGACAATGGCAGCGACTAAGCCTCTTATAGGGGATGGGCCCGAGAATTTGCGCAAACTGATACGGAAAACCATGAATGATGTGAACTATCTGTATTTTTGGCAGAAAAACCGTATTGAAAATGAACCGGCGGAAGAGGCGGAGGGGCTCATTTCCTTCTTTAAGGCAATGCGCAACCTGGTAAACCGGCTGGACAATCAGGACTATCCGGGCGCAAAGGCCATGTTCGGCCAAATTATGGAGGATAATCTCCCCCGCACCACACAGGGGTTTCAGATTACCAAATATCGAATCTATGGCATGATTGAGATGCTGGTTGCTGCAATCTCTGAGCGGACCTCTCTGGGGGAGGATACCCTCAAAAAGCTGGACTATGAAAAGCGGCTCTATGAAACGGATACCCTTCTGTCCTTCCGCCGTACCACAGAGCAAATTTTTATGGAACTGATCGACATTCGGCAGCAGTGTGATTCAGGCGAAGGCATACAGAAAAAAATTGAGAACATCAAGGCATATATTGACAGCCACTTTACGGAAAACGGACTTACCGCCACATCGGTCGCGGAATATTTTAATCTCAGCAGCTCTTATGTATCCCGGGAATTCAAGCGAATTGTGGGATGCAACATGCTGGAGTATATTCAGCGGCTGCGGGTCGAGCAGGTAAAAAAGCTTTTGGCCGATTACTCGGTAAAGGACGCCGCGCAAAAGGCCGGTTTTTGGGATTCCCAGGGTCTGGTCCGGGTATTTAAGAAGTACGAAGGGATCACACCGGGAGAATATAAAAAGATGCTGCAATAGGCTTGTCCGTATGGAAAATAGAACAAATCCATATCGTTGCCGCTGCAATGGGCTGGTTCATTCAGATGAGCCAGCCCGTTTGACTTATTGCACAAAAACAGTGCAAGGAAAATGGTCAATATAAACATAATCACGTAAAATCATATTCACTTTTTGCTCTATTATAATTTTTTGACTATTTGAAAAATACGCAAAAAATGAATATGGACCCCCATTCTCAAGGCTTGTCTTCCCCATATGGGCATGATATGGTTGACCCAGAAGGCTGGCCGGCGGTCCCGAAGAAAATGGTTTACATCCAGTGTGCCGGCCAGCAAAACAATATAAGAATATAAGGAGGATTTTATATCATGAGGAAAAGATCTCGCTTCTTCGCATTGACTTTGGCGGCTGCCATGTCCATCTCCCTGCTCTCGGGCTGCGGCGGTTCCCCGAAAAACAATTCCGGTTCAGCCAGCGGTTCACAGGGAGACAAGTCCGCGCTCCAGTCTGTGGCAGGCAAAATCGAGGGCGAAGCCGCAACCGGCATGGTGGACAAGATCGTGGTGCAGTCCGGCGCCAGCAGCGAAGACCCCAGCCCCTTTGCTCCCTCTGTGGGCGGCATGGCCAAGAGCCTGCTGTATGCAAAACTGATTGCCCGGAACAACTACGGCGCCCTTCTGGACGACTGTACTATGTGGCTGGCCAAAAGCGTCACTAAGGTCGACGAAGCCACCTATGATATTGAGCTGTATGACTATATCAAAGACAGCAAGGGCAACAAGATCGACGCTGACGACATTATTTTCAGCTATCAGATGAGCTACGAGAAGGGCAAATTTCTGCGGATCGGGTCCTCAATGGAGTCGCTGGACAAGACCGGGGACTACACCCTGCGGATGAAGCTGAAGAGCACCTCTCCCGGCACGCTGGAGGACCTGCTGTCCAATCCCCAGCTGGACATTGTGGACAAGGAGTGGTACGAAAACGCCTCTGACGAGGAGCGCCGCAAGGATCCCGCCACCACCGGCCCCTACCGCATCGTCAGCGAGGTCACCGGCTCCTCCTTCGTGTTTGAGGCGGTGGAGGACTATTGGCAGAAGGATACCAGCCTGCTCCCGAAAAACGGCCTTCAGAACGTTAAGACCATTGAGTTCAAAGTGATTACGGAGCCCGCTATGAGCGTGATCGCCCTGGAAAACCACGAGATTGATTTTGCCAGATTTAACGACAGCACCAGCCTGAACAACTTCTTTGTAAACGGTGCCCCTGTGGAGGGCTACAATGTGGACCTGAGCGACGGTGTGTTCACCATGGATATGTTCCTGAATATGTCTGAGCACTCTGTTTTGTCCAAGAGCTCGGACCTGCGCAAGGCAGTTCTGTACGCCCTGAACTCCGAGGACATCATGTATGCCCAGGGGAATGACGAGAACACCTCCTTTGCCCTGACAACGCTGGGGACTCCCGCAATGGCCGGCGCCCAGCCCCAGTGGGAAAATGAGGACTACTACGACTATGACCCCGAGAAGGCCGCCGAGTATCTGAAGGCCGCCGGCTATGCCCCCGGCGAAATTACCCTGACCTTCATGTCCGGCACCACGCTGAACAACGACAGCGTACGCGCCGTTGTTGTGAACAATCTGGAGGAGGCCGGCTTCAAGGTCGAGCTGCTCACCGTTGACGGCGCACTGTTCAATGTCTACCAGAGCGACCCCACCCAGTGGGATATGGCAATTCAGTTCAAGAGCGCGGGCACCGGCCATATCACCGGCTGCTGGGATATCTGCTTCAACCCCAACAGCTTTACCGACGGCACCTCCGTCTGCTTCAACCGGGATGAAAAGCTGGTCGAACTGCTGCTGGCCGCAGAAAAGGACCCCACTCCCGAGAATTTGAACGCCTTCCACTACTACCTGAAGGATCAGGCCTACTGCAAGGGCCTCTACAGTACCCGCAGCGCAAGTGTCTCCACCAACAAGATTCTTGAGATCGCTACAGATGCCCTGTCTAATCCGCTGTCGAACGCGATGGTCTTCGCCGCGGATTATGAGTCCGGCAAGTAATTAAGAAACCTATAACAGCAGGGGATATGGCAACGATTGGAAACACCTGCTTCTATCCCCTGCTGTTATCATGAAAGCTAATTTAAGAAGGTGAGAGAGAACTATGCTGCGGTATATTGGAAAGCGGCTGCTTCAAATGATCCCTATTTTGATGGTTGTGGCCATATTGATCTTCACTCTGATGTATTTTGTACCGGGCGACCCCGTTAAAATCATCCTGGGCAATGACGCGACCGACGTGCAGATTGCCCAGGTCCGCGAGGAGCTGGGTCTGAACGATCCCTTTATTGTCCAGCTGACAAATTATCTGAAGGACCTCATCCGGCTGGATTTTGGAAAATCCTACTTTTCCGGCCTGCCCGTCCGGGATGAGCTGGCCAACCGGTTCCCGAACACGTTAATGCTGACCTTCTTCTGCGTGTCTTTCTCTGTGGTTGTCGGCATACCCATTGGGATTCGCTGTGCGCTAAAGGCCGATCAGCTGACCGACCGCGTCTGGCTGTTCATTACGCTGCTGTGCAACTCTATGCCCGGCTTCTGGCTGGCGCTGATGCTGGTCCTGCTGTTTTCCAGGCAGCTTGGGCTGCTCCCCTCCAGCGGAATCAGGGGCCCGGAGTATTTTATCCTCCCGGTGCTGGCCAACTCCCTGGGCTCCCTGGCGGGCATCGCCCGGCAGACGCGGGCCAGTATGCTGGAGGTCATCCGGGCCGACTTTGTCTCCACCGCGAAATCCAAGGGCATCAGCCAGCGGGATGTTATCTGGAAGCACGCGCTGCCAAACGCGCTGATCCCGATCATCACCGTCATCGGAGGCAGTTTCGGTATGATGCTCGGCGGCGCCACAATCACCGAGTCGATTTTTTCCATCCCCGGCATCGGGCTGTACATGATGAGCGGCATCAACAACCGCGACTACCCTGTGGTGCGGGGCTGCATCATCTACATCGCTTTTATGTTTGCCGTTATGATGTTGCTTACCGACCTGATCTATGCCTTTGTTGACCCGCGCATCAAAGCGCAGTACGTCCGGGCAAAGAAACAGCCGGAAAAAACGGCGGATACGGAAAGAGAGTGAGGGTGAATGTTGAAAAAGAAAGATAAAGCAGCGGAGCTGTCGCGATCCGAGGTGCCCGGTTCGCTTCCCTATGTTTGGAAGAAAATCCGGACCAGGCGCCTGGCCATGGCGGGATTGATCTTTGTGGCGGTTTTGCTGGTTCTGTCCTTTATTTCCCCCTTAATTTGTCCCTACAGCTATAAGGCGATCTCCATGAAGGAAAAATTCGCCCTTCCCTCCTGGGAGCACCCCTTTGGCTGCGATGAGCTGGGCCGGGACATCCTCTCCCGGGTCCTCTACGGGGCGAAGTTTACCATGAGTGTCGGCGTGTTTTCCACGGGCTTCTCCTGTATCTTCGGCATTGTGCTCGGCTCTGTCGCCGGATATTTCGGCGGCAAGGTAGACGGGTTCATCATGCGCTGCCTGGACGTCTTCCAGTCCTTCCCCGGGATTCTGCTGGCAATTACCCTGTCCACCGTGCTGGGGCCCGGCTTTGAAAAGGTCATCATCGCAATGGGTATCGCCTACATGCCCTCCTACGCCAGAATGATGCGCGCCAATATCCTCACCATCCGCAACTCAGAGTATATCGAAGCGGCAACGGCAATGAACTGCTCCACCCTTCAGATCGTCATCCGGCACATCATTCCCAACGCGATCTCCCCCCTGATTGTACAGATCGCCATGGGAATCGCCGGGGCCGGCCTCTCCGCCTCCTCCCTGAGCTTCCTGGGCTTCGGCGTGAAGGCCACAACGCCCGAGTGGGGCGCCATGCTGTCCTCTGCCCGCGGGTTTATCCAGGACTACCCCCATCTGTGCATCTTCCCGGGCATATTCATCATGGCGACGGTTCTGAGCTTTAACCTGGTAGGCGACGCAATCAGAGACGCGCTGGATCCCAAGCTGAAAGACTGACGGAGGTGGACAGAGATGAAAGACGAGACCAAAAACAGCGATATTCTTCTGTCCGTTCAGAACCTGCAGGTTGATTATTCCTCAAACGGACAGACAGTCAGGGCGGTAAACGGAGTATCCTTCGACTTGAACAACGGCCAGTCCCTGGGGCTTGTCGGCGAGACCGGCGCCGGAAAGACGACTATTGCAAAGGCTATTATGCAGATTCTTCCGGACCATGCCACCAAACGGGCGGAGGGGACGATTACATTCAAAGGGCAGAATCTTATGGAGCTTCGGGAGCATGAGCTCCAGAATATCCGGGGCAGCCAGATCTCTATGGTGTTCCAGGACCCCATGACCGCGCTGAACCCGGTCATGACGGTGGGGGAACAGATCGCCGAGGGCATCCGGCACCACCAGGGGCTGGATAAGGCCCACGCCAAGCAAGAGGCCATCAAGATGCTGGAGACGGTGGGCATCTCCAGAGACCGCATCGACGAGTACCCCCACCAGTTTTCCGGCGGCATGAAACAGCGGGTGGTGATTGCCATCGCCCTGGCCTGCAATCCGGAGCTGCTCATCGCCGACGAGCCCACGACGGCGCTGGATGTGACCATCCAGGCCCAGGTCCTTGACCTGATTAAGGACCTGCGGGAGAAGAAAGGCACATCCCTCATCCTGATTACCCACGACCTGGGCGTTGTGGCAGACACCTGCGACAAGGTCGCGGTGGTATACGCCGGCGAAATTGTGGAGATCGGGGCTTTGGAAGAGGTATTCGACCATCCCACCCATCCGTATACCAGGGGGCTTTTTGGCGCCATACCGGATATGTATAAGGATGTCGCGCGGCTGTCCCCCATCGAGGGGCTTCCCCCCAACCCTACAGACCTGCCCGAGGGCTGCTATTTCGCGGCAAGGTGCCCCCATGCCACCGATGAATGCCGCGCGAAGCACTGCCAGTTGGAGCATATGTCAGGCACGCACTTTGTCCGCTGCCTGAAGAAAGAACAGGAGGGGTAACCGTGGCACTGCTTGAAGTAGAGCACCTGAAAAAATATTTTCCCAGCCCCCGCGGTGTTGTTCACGCTGTGGACGACGTGACCTTTTCCATTGAAAAGGGTAAGACCCTGGGCCTGGTGGGAGAATCCGGCTGCGGCAAGTCCACCCTGGGCCGGACCATCATCCACCTGCTGGAGAGCACAGACGGCGTGATCCGCTTTGAGGGGGAGGACGTTACCCACCCCAGCAAGCAGCGGATGCGCAAGCTGCGGGAGGATATGCAGATCATCTTCCAGGACCCCTATTCCTCCCTGAATCCCCGCCTGACCATCCAGGACACCATCATGGAGCCGCTGAAGCTCTCTGGCCGCTTCAAGGCCGACGCTCTCGCCAAAGAGGCGGACCGTCTGATGGACCTGGCTGGGATTGAGAAGCGGTTCCGGATGTCTTACCCCCATGAGCTGGACGGCGGCCGCCGCCAGCGCGTGGGTATCGCCCGCGCCCTGGCGCTGATGCCTAAGTTTATCGTGTGCGACGAGCCGGTCTCCGCACTGGACGTGTCCATCCAAGCTCAGATTTTGAATCTGCTGATGGACCTGCAGGAGGAATATAGCCTTACATACATCTTTGTCACCCACGATCTGTCCGTTGTCCGGCACATCTCCACCGATATCTGCGTGATGTATCTGGGGCAGATGGTGGAGACCTGCCCCACCAAGGAGCTGTTCGACCACCCCTTCCATCCCTACACCAAGGCGCTGCTCTCCGCCATCCTCACGGTGGATATCCATAAGAAAAACGAGCGGATTCTGCTCAAGGGCGAGATCAATTCCCCCATCAACCCCAAGCCGGGCTGCCGGTTCGCCCAGAGATGTCCCTACGCGACGGAGGAGTGCCATCAGCCTGTCCCGCTTCAGGAGATACGGCCCGGCCACTTTGTGGCGTGCTGCCACGCAAAGGAGATCAACCAGCTGGACTGATCAACAACTGGCTTTGGAGGAATTTTATGGCAAAGTTTATCTGTAATTTTATTTCATATTCCCTGCGGCGCACGGTGGATATCACGGTGATCGTACCCACGCCGACCATTCCTGAGATATCCAGAGCGGCGCAGGCCGGAGCGCCCTGCGCCCATACGCCCAGGGCGCCCTATCCGGTGCTGTATCTGCTCCACGGCATGGGCAACAACCATGCGACCTGGAATGGGTACAGCAATATCGAGCTGTATGCCGAGGAGCGGCAGATCGCGGTTGTCTGCCCCTCCGGAGAGAACAAGGGGTACATCCCCAACGGCCCGGACGATTTCTTTCAGTTTATCGCGGAGGAGCTGCCGGATTTTGTCTGCGGCATGTTTCCCATCTCACGAAGGCCGGAGGACACATTTTTGGCCGGTCTGTCCATGGGCGGATACGGCGCTCTGGTCCACGGGCTCAGCCACCCGGAGCGGTTCGCGGCGGTGGGGGTGTTTTCCGCCGCCGCCGCCATCCCTCCGTCCCAGATGCGGGACGACCCGGAGGGGCTGCGCAGGGCAGTGGAAGACGGCAGCGCGCTCTCTCAGGTCCCCGGCATCCCCCCGAAGTACGACGCCTTCGCTCTGACGGTCGTGGCGGAGCGTCTGGCCTCCGCCGAGAAAAGGTTTCCCCAGTTCTATATGGCCTGCGGCGACATGGACTCGTCCTATGAAAGAGCCCAGGATTATCGGGATTTCTTGCGTTCGATGGGTGTGGATGTGACCTGGGACGGGCTGCCCGGCTACGGCCATGAGTGGCGGTTCTGGGACATCGAGGTGGAAAAATTCCTGGATTGGATTCCTCGGAGCGACCTTTACAGCAGAGAGGGCAAAAGACGGGTGTAACGCACATCGTCAGGAGGAAGAGAAATATGGCAAGGTTTACGTGCAATTTCATATCCTACACGCTCAGGCGGGCGGTAGATATCACCGTCATCATCCCCACCCCCTCCATTCCCGAGTCCACCCGCCGTGCCGGGGCTGAATCCCCCTGCTTTCATACGCCAAAAACCCCTTACCCGGTGCTGTACCTGTTCCATGGCATGGGAAACAACCATGCCACTTGGGCGGGCTATGCCAACGTGGAGCTGTTTGCAGAGGAGCGGAGGATCGCGGTGGTAACCTTTTCCGCCGAAAACAAGGGATATATCCCGAGAGGACAGGACGACTATTTTACGTTCATGGCGGAAGAGCTGCCGGATTTTATCTGCGGACTGTTTCCGGTTTCCAAACGGCCGGAGGACACCTATCTGGCCGGCCTGTCCATGGGCGGGTACGGAACACTGATCTACGGGCTGAATGATCCGGAGCGCTTTGCCGCAATCGGCACCTTTTCTAGCGCTATTATCCTTCCCCCCGAGCGGCTGGCGGGGGACCCGGAGAAGGCGAAGCAGGCCGGCGAAGCCTCCGATGGGGATCCCCGATTTGACCCCTATGCTCTGGCGGACAAACTGCTTGCGGAGGGCAGGAAGCTGCCTAAGCTGTATATGGCCTGCGGAGACGGGGATTTTCTGTATCAGAGTAATCTGAAATTCCGCGATTACCTGCGCTCTGTGGGCGCGGACCTGACGTGGGATGAGCTGCCTGGCTATGGCCACGAGTGGCGGTTCTGGAACATTGAAATCGAGCGCTTTCTGGACTGGATTCCCCGTACCGACCCCTACAGCGTGAAAGAAAAGCGGAGCGTTTAAAACAGGTGCGGAGGGCTGGTGAGTTCTCCGCAAAAAGGAGCAGAGGCAATGAAGAATCTTCGGGAGAGGTTTGAGGACTGCTATACCGCGGTTCCCAATGGCAGCGGGTTCAAAATGAAATACATCTACTATGCGCCGTGGTATGTGTGGGATATGCCCGAGAAATCGCTGCGGCGCCAGAAATGCGCAATGCTGCTGTGCAGCATCGCGGGACTCTGCATCAGTCTGCTCTCCGCCGTACAGAGGTCTGCGCTGAACACGGCCCCCGTCGCGTTTTTACTCTTTGCGCTGGCTCTGTGCTGTCATGTGATGGAGTTCCGGGGCCTGTTCCAGTTCCTGGGGGCCAGATACCGGACGACAAAAATGACCTATGAGGACGTGAACCGTCTGCTGCTCACCGCGCCGATTCTTCGGGCGGCATTCAGCGGCGCCCTGGCGGTTATGGGCATCAGCGCCGCGGTAACCGGCGGTATGATCTCGTTTGCCGCGGGGCTGGGCTATGGGCTGTCAGCCGCCTCAGCGGTCTGGGTATACCGCCTATACAGCCGGATTCCGGTAACCATAGAGGAAAACGACAGCCTGGAGCGCTATGAAAGCGAGTTCACATAGCGAAGAAGCCACGGCAAAATGAGGTGATTTTATGAAGCTGAGAACCCAGGACCATACCGGTTCTCTTACAAACGAGGTCAGCCCGCGGGAAAGGGAACACCGGCGCCTGGCAAGGATTGCGGCGGCGGAGGGCATGGTGCTGCTGAAAAACAGCGGAAACATCCTCCCCATCCCCAGGGGCAGCAAAATCGCGCTGTACGGCGCCGGCGCGGAGATCACGGTCAAGGGCGGAACGGGCTCCGGCGACGTCAATGCCCGGGATACCGTATCCGTCCGGCAGGGCCTGGAGCAGGCGGGGTACCAGTTGACCAGCTCTGCCTGGCTGGATGATTTTTTGGAGATATACCGCCGGGAGCGGCTTCTTTGGCGGGAAAAAATCCTGGAAGCCTGGAAGGACCCAAAATATAACGGCAATTTCTTCTATGCCTATTCCGACCATCCCTTCCGCATTCCCTGCGGCAGTCCCCTGAACCTGGAGGCGGCGGCCGGGGACGGCGCGGATACAGCCATCTTCGTTTTGAGCCGCAATGCCGGCGAGGCGGCGGACCGGAGGGAGGAGCCGGGGGACTACTATCTGACGGAGGAGGAGGACGCGCTGCTGCGCCAGGTTTCACAGGCCTACCGGGACGTGGTACTGGTGCTGAACACCGGCGGGCTGGTGGACCTGGAGTTTTCCGAGACGATCCCCAATCTTTCGGCCATCCTCTACATGGTGCAGGGCGGCCAGGAGGGGGGGCGTGCGCTGGCGGACCTGATCTGCGGCGACGCGGTCCCCTCCGGAAAGCTGACCGACAGCTGGGCGTTCCGGTATGCGGACTACCCCAGCGCGGCGTATTTTGGAAGTCGCTTTCAGGACGCCTGGAGGGCGGAGTACCGGGAGGACATTTATGTGGGCTACCGGTATTTTGACACATTCCAGGTTCCGGTGCGCTACGGGTTTGGATTCGGCCTGTCCTATACGCAATTTTCCCTGGAGGCCGGAGAAATCCGCCAAACCTCCGGCGTGATCTTTGTGGACGTGGCGGTGAAAAACATCGGGGCGCGTTATGCGGGCAAGGAGGTCGTTCAGCTGTATGTCTCCTGTCCCCAGGACGAGCTGCCCAAGGAATTTCGCCGGCTGTGCTGTTTTGGAAAAACCGATGTCTTAAAGCCGGGGGAAACCCAGCGGATGACGCTGTCTTTCCAGGCGGAGGCCATGGCCTCTTATGACGAGACGAGGGCGGCCTGGATTTTAACAGCGGGCGTCTATGGAATCTGGGCAGGCGGCAGCCTGGAAAGCGCGGCCCTGGTTGGTACGGTATCTGTGGATCAGATGATCGCCCTCAGGCAGTGCGGCCATATCTGCCCGCAGAGAGAGACAATCCCGCTGCTGCGACCCGACCAGGAGCGGCTGATGGCCCGGCAAAGGGCCTGGCAGGACCGAGGAGGTGGCCTGCCCAGCTGCCAGATTCAAGGGGCCGATTTTGTCACGGAGGTGGTGGACTATACTCAGTCCGCCGTCGACCCGGAGGATACTTCCTGGAAGATTGTCTCCGAGCTGAGGCAGGAGCAGCTGCTGGCCATGTCAACCGGCCGTATCAGGGACAAAACAGGGGAGCTGGGCAGTGCCAGCTGGACGGTCCCGGGGGCCGCCGCCGAGACGGAGAATATTCTGGCCCGGTCTCCCTGGAATGTGCCCAGCATCGTGCTGGCGGACGGCCCGGCGGGCCTGCGGCTGAAAAATCACTACCGGGTGGTCGATGGCAGCATCGACGTGGGCACGGTACAGGATTCCCTGGAAAACGGTTTTTTTTCGGTGGGTACGAAAACGGAGGGGGTCTCCTACTACCAGTACTGTACCGCTATCCCCGTGGGTACGCTGCTGGCCCAGAGCTGGAACCTTCCGCTGGTCCAGCAGCTCGGCGAGATGATCGGTAGAGAGATGCTGGAGTTTGAGGTGTCTCTGTGGCTGGCCCCGGGGATGAATATCCACCGAAATCCCCTGTGCGGCAGAAATTTTGAGTATTACTCCGAGGACCCCCTGGTGTCAGGGGTAGTTGCGGCGGCCATGACCCGCGGCGTACAGGCGGTTTCCGGCTGCGGTACGACCATCAAGCACCTCGCCTGCAACAACCAGGAGGACAAGCGGAAGGGCTCGGACAGCGTCCTCAGCGAACGCGCCCTGCGGGAAATCTATCTGAAGGGCTTTGAAATCGCGGTAAAAACCGCCCAGCCCATGGCCATTATGACCTCTTACAATATGATAAATGGGGTCCACGCCGCCAACAGCTATGATCTATGCACCAGGGCCGCCCGGAACGAATGGGGCTTTGGCGGGCTGATTATGACCGATTGGACCACGACGACCACCTCCCTGGCGGGGGAATGTACCGCGGCGGGGTGCCTGATCGCGGGCAACGATCTGGTGATGCCCGGCGCGCCCCAGGATTATGAGAGTATCCGTCAGGCCCTGGAGGACGGAACGCTCAGCCAGGAGCAGTTCCTGCGCTGTGTGCGAAATACCGTCAGGATCAGCCTGCTTTCCAATCAGCTGGAGGACTCCCGGAGCTACAGCCAATGTTACCCCGACCTTCCGCTCTATATGAACTGCGAATGGGAGAAATAACCTTAGAAACGCTCCATATCTGCTGCGAATTGCAGCAACCAATTTAAGGCCGAAAGGAAGATGATTATGCCTTCATACAGTATGAACCATATTATTCACTCCGATGAGACGGAAGTGCCGGGGATGAAGATTCTATATGCCGACAAATCCGAGCCGGGATGTGTGACCTACATCAATGATGTGGTTTATGATGTCCGCAGCGGGGTCCCCCTGCATCTGCAGATGCTCTATCCGGATGTCCCGGCCGCCCTGATGGAAAAGCGGGAGGCAGAGCAGCAGGCAGAGCAGGTTGCCGCTCAGACGGACACGAAGCAGGACAATGAGTCCAAATTCGGAGGGTCAAATCCCTATCAGCCGACGCTCCGTATGCCCTGCGTGGTATTTGTGCAGGGGTCCGCCTGGGGAAAGCAGGATTGCTATAAGACCCTGCCGTTGCTGGTAGATGTTGCCCGGCAGGGCTTCGTGGTGGCGTCTGTCGAGTATCGGCCCGCCTACGTGGAGCACTTTCCGGGCTTTGTCTCCGATGTCAAGGCTGCGATCCGCTTCTTAAAGGCCAATTCCGCTTTATACGGCATCGACCCCACTCGGATCGCCGTATGGGGCCACTCCTCCGGCGGGCACACCGCGCTTATGGTGGGGGCCACCGGATGGACAAAAGAGTTTGATGACGGGATATATCCGGAACAGGACTCTAGTGTGTGCGCCTGTGTGGCCTATTACGGTGTGTCTGAGTTCAGCCCCTTTTTGGAGGGCGCGAAGTACGCGCGGCCAATTCTGTTCGATACGCTCCTGGGAAAAGAGGGGGCCAAAAATCCGGACAATGTGGCCAGGCTGAGCCCTGTCACCTACATCTGCGAAGAACTGGATTACCCGCCGTTCCTGTTGATGCATGGCGATGTGGACGCGATTGTGCCCTTTGAGCAGAGCGTGTTTATGTACAACAAGCTGCGGGAGTGCGGGAAGAGAGTGGACTTCTACAAGGTGCGCGGCGCGAACCACGGCCAGTTTTTCTGGACCCCGGAGGTTTTGGAAATTACGGCCAGGTTCCTGAAGGCATATGTTTAACTTCCATTTCTTTGTGATTCCGGCCCCGCAGGGGACTGGAATCACAAGGATAGTTTCCGCTTGGGGAACGGACGGATTGGGACATGATTAAACACTGAACGAGAAAAGCGGAGAGGTAGAGACGTGAGAAAGCAAAAAAATAGTCTGATGTACCTTGTGATTATGGTCTGCGCAAGCGGACTTTATATTGCAGGCGCCGGCCTGGCAAACTGCTTGGGGTTGTTCTACAAATCGTTGGCATCCGCGATTGGCGGCGGAATCGGAGATGTTTCCCTGTGCATCACCATGAGCTCCGTGATTACGGGCTTTGCGGCAAAGCTGATGCCGACTGTATTAAAAAGGTTTCCCTTCAAAGGGATTGTCGCCGCAGGGACGCTGATGCTGGCGGGCGGTATTGTGGCCAGCTCTCATGCGGCGTCTGTTCCGGTGCTAGCCATATGTTTTATTGTAAAAGGGTTGGGCGGGTGCCTGATCGGTATGACGTCCATTAACTTTTTGGTGGACAACTGGTTTTCTAAGGGAAGCGGTACAGTATTAGGCATTGCAATGAGCATGAGCGGAATCGTTGCGGCAATTTTAAGCCCCTGTTTCAGCAGTATCATCGAAAACAGGGGCTGGCAGTTCGCAATCATTATTTTTGCGGTTGTATCCGTCCTCTTTTGCCTTCCCGTGTTTGGGGCCGCGGTGACCCCGGAAAAAAAGTCCATGCAGCCCTATGGCGGCGAGGACAACAAGGGGCCGGCATCCGCCGAAACCCAGGACAGACCAGAAAAGCCGCTGGTAAAAGACTTTACATATTACACAATCATTATGGTCATGTTTTTGATTACAGCGGCGTTCTGTATGGTATCCCACATTGCCACTTATGCGTCCAGCATCGGTCTGGCGCCGACAACAGGCGCGTTGCTGCTGTCCACAATCATGATAAGCAATATGGCGTTTAAACTGGTGATGGGCTTCCTCTGTGACAAGATCGACCCTTTGCGCACCAGCATTATTTCCTTCTCTTTTGTCACACTCGCCTTTTTGCTGTTTATTGCGGGTACAAGAGTATCTTGGCTGAACTTTGCCGCGGCCGTTCTGTTTGGCGCGGTATTCTTCTGCAGCACGCTGGCCGTGGGACAAATTATTAAAATGCTGTATGATAGGGAAATGTTCTCCAGGATATACGCCTCAGCGCTTATGATCTCCAGTATCGCAAGCGCGGTGTTCGGAACGCTGACCGGTTATTCCTATGACTGGTTTGGAACCTATCTGCCGGCATTGTGCGTTTATTTCACCCTGAGTTTTTCTGCAGTGGTTCTGCTGATCACTCTGAACAGGCGTCAAAAGTCAGCTTGAATCTACTTTTGAACTGTATGCGCGGACCGGTGCCGGCCTTGAACTCAAATAATTATAAAAAGGAGGGATCATTGCAATGAAAGTCGCAAAGCTTCGCAATGTGGAAGTGGGCGCGGGGACGCCAAAGGTGATCGTCCCCATCGTGGCCTCCACCCGGGAGGGAATCCTGGAGAAGGCCGTGGAATTCAAGAGCCATGACCTCCACGTGGTGGAGTGGCGTGTGGATTTCTATGAGGACGTATTCGACCAGGCCAAGGTGCTGGAGACCCTGAAGGAGCTGCGCGCCAAGCTGGGAGAAACGCCTATCCTGTTCACCTTCCGCACCAAAAAGGAGGGCGGGGAGAAGGAGATCGACATGGAGACCTACACCGCCCTGAACACGGCGGTGGCCCAGTCCGGGGACGCCGACGCCATCGACGTGGAGATTTTTTCCGGGGACGACGTGGTCCGCCGCTGCGTCCAGGCCATCCACCAGGCGGGAAAGGTAGTCGTGGGCTCCAACCACGACTTCGACAAGACCCCCAGCAAGTCCGACCTGATCTACCGGCTGCGGAAGATGCAGGACCTGGGGGCCGACATCCCCAAGATCGCCGTGATGCCCCAGAGCGCCGCCGACGTGATTACCCTTCTGGACGCCACCCAGGAGATGCACACCAAATACGCCGACCGACCCATCATCACCATGTCCATGTCCAGCGGCGTCATCTCCCGGCTGTGCGGGGAGTACTTCGGCTCCTCCATGACCTTCGGCACCGTGGGCCAGGCCTCCGCCCCCGGTCAGATCCCGGTGGAGCAGCTGAACATCGCCATGGGCATCCTGCATCAGGCCCTGGCGCCCCAGCACTGAGAGGAGGAAGCATTATGAGTCAGCATACAACCGGACACACCGGCCTTCTGTGCCTGCTGGGCAGCCCGGTGGCCCACAGCATCTCCCCCGAGATGCACAACGAAGCTTGCTCTCTGCTGGGCCTGGATTATCAGTACCTGGCCTTCGACGTGACCCCAGACCGGCTGGAGACAGCGGTGAACGGCCTGCGGGAGTTGGGGGTGAAGGGATTCAACATTACCATGCCGGACAAAAATAAGATGGCGGATCTGTGCGACGAGCTCTCGCCCGCCGCCCAGATCTGCGGTGCGGTGAACACGGTGGTCAACGACAACGGCAGGCTGATCGGCCACACCACCGACGGCGTGGGCTACATGATGAGCGCCAAAGACGCCGGCTGTGACCTGACTGGCAAGCGCATGGTCCAGCTGGGGGCCGGGGGAGCGGGCACCGCCATCCTGGTTCAGGCGGCGATGGACGGTCTCGCGGCGATCGACGTATTCAATACAAAGGACCAATTCTGGCCCCGGGTGGAGCAGATCGTGGCCCAGCTGAACGGGAGGACCGACTGCCATGTCACGCTACACGACCTGGCCGACCTGGACGCCCTGCGGGGCTGCCTGGCTCAAGCCGATCTGCTGCTGAATACGACGCCTGTGGGAATGAACCGGATTCCCGGCTGTCTGATTCCGGACCCCACCTACTTCCATCCGGGGCTGGTGGTCTCCGACGTGATCTACGAGCCCCAGGAGACCCAGCTGCTGCGCAAGGCCCGGGAGGCGGGGCTCAAGACCTTCAACGGGATGTATATGCTCCTCTACCAGGGGGCGGCCGCCTTCAAGCTGTGGACCGGCCAGGAGATGCCGGTGGAGCAGATCAAAGCGAAATACTTTTCCAAAGCCTGAACTGATGAAGGAGGAAAATCCATGAGCTATTTCCTGGCCTATCTGACCATCCCCGGCACCGCCCCCGTTGACCAGATCCGCATTGCAAAAGGATGCGGCTATGACTCTGTGAGCCTGCGTACCATTCCCATGCACCTGCCTGGCGAGCCGGAGTTCCTGCTCCACAAGGATGAGGAGCTGTTTCAGGATACTAAGCGGGCATTGGAGGAGTATGATATGTCCCTGATGGATATCGGATTGGCCCTTGTCCGTCCGGGTCTAGACATTTCTGGTATGGTGGCCGCAATCCCAGATGTTCTTTTTCCATTGAGCCACTGAAGCTGAAGCAAATCCAGAAACTTGGCGTTGACAGTCATGTCCGTCGCTGTATCAAAAAAACGCAAAGAGTAGGCTAATGATGTCGGACAATTCCACAACTTGCCCTAACCATCTCCAGCCCCCCTTAATTATGCGGTATAGTTAGTTTTAGTGAACCAAGCAGACACACTATAACTGTTCTGCAAATCTATGTGTCGGGGCGAGTTGCTATGTTTGCAACAAGAGAAGATGTCATTGAATTGTTGAAAACATGTCCAAAATTGCAAAAAGGTCAATGTTTTGGAGCGCAAACGCTCCACCCTTCCAAAGTGTCACAGGATGAGGTCATCAGCGAATTGGCACTTGGCCACCCGCTGACGGGAATCGTGGGAGCTTAAGTTCTTCCTTGCAGCTTCCTCTGCCGAATCAAAATACACGTCTCTACACGGTCTGTCATGATGCCTCTATCCCTCTGGGGATAGTAGTTCAGGACTGGCCCCAGGACTTCCCGAATATCAGATGTTGTCAGCTTTGGCATAACCAGCTGCATTCCGTACAGACTGCGGGCTGTATTCATCTGCCGGGTAAAGGTGGTGTTGAAAGGTCTGGCCTGCAGGGCGGAAATCAAAGCGGGCGGCAGGATGTCCATGGGGGACAGCTGCGTGTTGGACAGAAGTCCTGCGCCATTGTCGAAAATGGGGCAGTAGTCAAATTTCCCATTTTGCTCTATGACAGCGATATTGTTCAGATGGCGGTCATCATTGCAGAACAGGGCATCTACCTCAAAAAGCAGAGTCAGGTATTGGGGGAACAGCTCTAAACCGGTAAGCTCCGCCGTTGCCTCCGCCAGATAGGCGATCCGTTTCTTGTCGCTGGGAAGGCGGACCAGCTTCTCACGAAGCGGTTTCCCCAGATAGCTGGACAGCAGGCGATTGATTGTAATAAGGGCCTGGCCTGGCTGTAAAAAATTCTTGCTGGAGCAGCCTGTACGCTCTCGGCCATGAACCCGCAGGCGCTCCATGTGATAGCGAACAAAGGTAAAGGGGGTGTCGGTTTGGATATTGCTTTGCTCTAAAACCGTGGAGATAACCGTCTCAGCCAGCGCCTCGTATCCGAATTGATCCAGCTTGTACCAGCGGTTGGACACCTGGTCATACCACTTTTCCTGGTTCCCCTTTGAGGATGTCTCCGCAATTTTTTCGTCGGTTACCAATTGGATTGTCATTTCAGCACCTCGATTGTCAGCCACTGCTGATCCTCGGCCATGCGCCCGCCTGTCTTTTCTAGAATGGTCAAGGGATCATACTCATCCAGCCCCAAAGCTTCCAGATACTCCCGCAATCCGGCCCTTTGCCGGGGGATGCAGCGCCCCTCCAGAAAATGCCGGAAATCGTTCCAGTCTGGGAACGGGTTGTTTCCGAATGCGGTTTTAACAGGGGGGACCGCCTGGTTTTCAACAACTACAGCTTGTCCCGTAAAATCGGCATAGATGGTGGAGCAGAGGGTATCGCTGTCGTAAAAATGCAGGACCCGAATCTCATGGCCGAGGGCCTGCTGCTGTTCGGCAAAGTCGGGGCCGCTGGGCCGGCGGGATAGTGTGATGGTTGTTCCGTTAAAGGTCAGTTCCACTTCCCGATGTTTCTCGGTGATTCCCATCTCTTCCAACCATGTGGTGGGTAAGGTGACCTTACAGGTTTTGGAATTTTTAGCGGCGGTCCCTCCGGCGGCGCTAATATTTACTTTTGCATTGCGGTGTTCCATGTTCTCACCTCTTGGATATTATAGTCTATTCGGTACGAATAGTCAAGAACTTAAGGTTTTTTAGTGCTATAATGGACCGGCCCAGAGGAAACGGAGACGGCAACGCCATCTCCGTTCCATATTTTTAAGCTGCTTGACGATTATCTCTCAAGCTTTTCTTTGTGGCCTCCGCGACATCGACAATAATCTGTTTCTCGTGGGGCAAGCAATCTTTCAGAAGCATTTCCATCTCTGGAAGAAAAGCAGCTGCGTCAAGAGATTGTGTTCCGGTGAGCAGATAATCTACCGTTGAGTGCTTGTATATCTTAGCATAGATCTTTTACCGGACAGCTTTCCGATTTTGCCAGCATTGATCTTGGATTGGTCAGGCCACAGACGGCCCAACCATCTATCTTGCAACGCCCCTAACTTATTGAGCTCTGACTCGTTAAAAAAATCGGCATAGCTTTTTGCGGATACGAGTTTAGGAGCCTGGCCCAGCAGAAAACGTAATTCTTCGTTCTCAAATCCGCTTTTACTAAGTTCTCTGGGAGCTGTTTTGGAGAGCAATCTGTGAAGAGACGGATGTTTGCTTTTTGAAACAGTAATTTCCTGGTGTGGGAGTAAATCAAAGCGTTTCTCCAACTCTTTTCGGAGATCCTCTGGTCGCATGCGCCGTTGAACATTGTTCTTGGCTGGTACTAAAGGTAATTCCGAGAGGGGGACACTTTTTGCCTTCCGATTCTTTTTATAGGATTCGAACACTATACAAAAATAAATGGAAAGAGGTAGCTTCCGTATTTTGTAGGAATCTGTATGTGGACAAATACGATAAGAGCTCTGACCATCTGCACGAGTGACTTGGTGCGTAATATTGACAGTCAATCGGTTTGGATAATCTCTTAGATAGCAAAAATCTCCTATATTAAGAGCACAAATTTCCTCCAATGGTAAAGCTAGAGTCAGACGGAGAAGCAGAGCGATATCGGGACCGGAGACAGTTCCCCCCTGAATCGCTTTAGCGATAGGGGTGAGCAAGGCCTGGCACTGCCCGTCAGTCAATGTTGTTGGATCGACATTGGTACGAATCAAGGACTTTGCGTTTTGTTTTGGCCGACTGGCGGCATTTGGGTCGTAGTTGCACCAGGGGATTTCTTCGATAATCCTTTCCTCGGCCTGGTGAAGAAACAGTGAGAGCATGACACGTTTGATGGATATCCGGGCGTGGTCGCTAAGGTTGTGGCCATACATCCATCGACTGCATCTGGAGGGTGTGACCTCTCGCCAGGGCGTTCCCCCTTCATGTTTGAGCAGTAATGTGATTGCTCGTTCATACGTAACCGTTCTTGTCACAGGCGGTATGGGCCTCATAAGCGAAGCACCGCTT
>OFFE01000775.1_pt1 | contig 25483 bp, 25 predicted proteins | sample 1521371 | NCBI WGS metagenome assembly OFFE01 (sample SAMEA3504131, study PRJEB24116) | mouse gut metagenome | biome: mouse gut; feature: mouse-associated habitat; material: faeces | place: Denmark | collected 2011 | reverse complement strand
AATTATTAAATTTCATGTTCACACTTTTTTTGTCTTGACGGCACAGACGATAAAGTGTCCGTAATTTCCAAAGACTGTGCAAGATATGTTTCCCGGTCTTTATAACGTCCCACTTGATAGAGCATCCCCTGAAGCTGTCCCTTGATAATGGTAATGGGCGTTTTTAATTCATGGGAAGCTGCTGCAAAAAATTCTACCCGTTGTTTTTCAAGCTGCCTCTCCCTTTCAATATCAGCCTGCAGCTTTTGGTTCGCTTCCTGCAATTCCGAAAGAGTTGCCTCCAATTTCCGGGAAAGTGTATGCAGGCTGTCAGACAACACGCCTATTTCATCAGTGCGCCCGGCTAAACAGAATCCGCCAAAATCCATCTCTGCCATCTGCCTTGAAAGTCTGCTTACTTTCTTAATGGGAGCAGTCAGATACCATGAATAGAAGAACGCTGAAATGATTGAACCAAATAGTACGACAGTACAGAGCACCGGAAGTGTTCTTCGTATCGCTTCCTCTGTCTGTGTCAGTTTTGCGGTATTCCTTGTCAACAATAAAGTATAAAGCGAATCGCTGTCGGCAAAGGAAACGGCGTAGGCTTTTGTTTTTTCAACATCTTCAAAATCCGTAATCTGCCCGTCCACAAGCCGGTCAACATTATGTAAACTTACTTCCTGTCCGTCAGCTTGAAAAAAGTGCAGCTCAAATTCATTTTCATACTGTTCTTCTATCCAGTCAGAAAAAGCCTCAAGAAATATATAAGCGTATTCCTTTTCGGTTCTCGAAAATTCAGCCGGCAAAAAAACAAGCTCCAAATCGGCATCTTCTATGTCATATTGATAGTTTTTGGGGGCTGCCTGCAGAATGAAGCTATATGTTGTAAAACAGCACGCCGCTGTCAACAACAGGGTCAGCAGAAAAACTTTAACTGATAACCGGCTTTTCATCTTCTTTATCAATTCTATATCCCACCCCTCTTATTGTTTCTATATAGTCGGCAGCGCCAAGTTTTTTCCGCAGGTTCTTTATATGTGTATCAACAATCCGTTCTTCTCCGAAAAACTCATACTTCCAAAGAGTCTGCAACAGATTTTGCCGTGTTAAGATCCTGCCCTTGTGCATCAGCAGTTCCCGCAGTATTTCAAACTCGCGGGGCGTTAAATCAATGCTTTCTTCCTTTGTATAAACCCTGTACCCCTCCAAATCCAGCGTTAAATCCCTGTATCTCATAGTCTGCGGCATATCGTTCTGCTTTGATGAATGGCGCAGCATGGCGGCGATTTTCCGCAGCAGTACGGGCATGGAAAAAGGCTTCGTGATATAATCGTCAGCCTGCAGGTCCAGGCCTTTGATCTGGTTCCCCTCGTCGTCTAATGCTGTAAGCATGATAATGGGCACATCGGATTTTTGCCGGATCACCTCGCAAACGCCAAAACCGTCGATTTTGGGAAGCATAATGTCAAGCAGTACCAGATCAAAGCTCTGTTCGGAATACTTCGCAAGGGCTTCCACACCGTCAGACGCCAGTACAACGCTGTATCCGGCTTCCTGTATAAAGTCATGCAGCAGAGCCTGTATGGATAAATCGTCCTCAACAATTAAGATTTTACTCATAGCGCACCTCCTGACCGTAATTGTAACAGACTAATTTGAATCTATTGTGTAGATTTGAAATTTTTTTGTACCTTTCTTTCCGAAATCCCCTCTTGACTTTCCGCTTTCTTTTCGATATGCTGAATCTGTAATACAAGTATACAGATTTTACCTTAAACATGGCAAAAAGCAAACCTATTTCCAAGGAGGTCCTCATGAAACAGAAAAGTGCAAAGGAACGGCTGTGGTGGGCGCAGTTCAACGCCCTTGAGATGGGCAGCGGCTGGGATGATACCGACATCCATAAGCCCCAGATCATGATCGATGACGTATACGGCGACTCTCACCCGGGCAGTGTCCATCTCCATCAGCTTGCCAGACAGGCCGAGATCGGCATTTTTGAAAAGGGCGGGTTCCCTGCCCACTACCATACCACCGATGTCTGCGACGGCTGCGCGCAGGGACATGACGGCATGAATGTCGTGCTTGCATCCCGTGAGGCCATCGCGGATATGGTCGAGGTACACGCCAGCGCCGTGCCCTGGGACGGCATGATCCTGTCCAGCAGCTGCGACAAATCCATCCCGGCCCATCTGAAAGCGGCGGCCCGCATGAACATTCCCACTGTCTTTATTCCCGGCGGCAGTATGCGCCCCGGTCCCCGGCAGACTACCAGCCTTGTGGCCGGTGACATTTCCCTGCGGCAGAAACGTCAGGATGCCATTTCCGATCAGGAGATCCGCGACTACTATCTGACCGGCTGTCCTTCCGTAGGCGCCTGCACCTTCCTCGGTACAGCCAGCACCATGCAGTGTATGGCGGAGGCGCTCGGCATGGCCCTTCCGGGATCGGCGCTTGTGCCCGCCACCATGACCGACATCCTGCGCTACGCCCGCCAGGCAGGCCGCGTCATCATGGAACTGGTGGAAAAGGATATTAAAGTTTCCGATATCATGACGCCGGCCGCCTTCCGCAATGCACTGATCGTCCACAGCGCCATCGGCGGCAGCACCAACGCCACGCTGCACCTGCCCAGCATCGCCCGGGAGCTGGCCTATGAAATGCCCATCGAACTTTTTGACGAGATCAATCATCAGGTGCCACACCTCGGCAACCTGAACCCCAGCGGAAAGCATCTGACGGAAAGTTTCTGGTTTGCAGGCGGCGTTCCCTATGTGCAGCTGCTTCTGCAGGATATGCTGGATCTGGACGTTATGACCGTGACCGGCAGGACCCTGGGGGAAAATCTGGAAGATCTCCGGCGCGACAATTTCTTCGAACGAGGCCTGGGCTATCTCGCCAATTACCAGCTGACCCGGGATGAGGTCATCTTTCCGGTGGAAAAGGCGACCGAGAAAGGCAGCGTTGCCATCCTCAAAGGGAATATCGCCCCAGAAGGCAGCGTCATAAAATATTCCGCCGTTGCCCTCTCCCAGCGCAGCTTCACAGGGCCCGCCCGCGTATTCAACGAAGAAGAAGACGCTTACCGGGCCGTGGTCGATAAAAAGATTCAGCCAGGAGACGTGATCGTCATCCGCTACGAAGGCCCGCGGGGCTGCGGCATGCCCGAAATGCTCATGACCACCGAGGCCATTGTCTGCGACGAATCCTTGAACGGTCATGTAGCGCTGATTACCGACGGCCGTTTCTCCGGCGCCACCCGCGGAGCCGCCATCGGCCATATCAGCCCGGAAGCCGCTGCCGGCGGCCCCATCGCCTTTATCGAAGAAGGCGACCTCATCCATTATGATATTGAGGCCCGCCGTCTGGATCTGGTGGGCGTAGACGGCAGACAGGTCACACCGGAGGAAGCGGCTGACATTCTCGCCCGGAGAAGCAAAAAGGGCGTCCTCCCCAGACCGGCCAGAAAAGGATTCTACAAACGCTACACGGAACATGCCCTGAGCGCCATGCAGGGAGCCGGCCTCGATTAAGAGACCGCACAATTTTATACCAATACACTCGGGTACATCCGACTAAAACAATGGAGGGAAATTATCATGAATGCAAAATGGATCTGTCCGGCAATCACACCTTTTTGTGAGGACGGCACAATCGACTATGAAAGTGCAGGCCGCTTCTACGACCACCTGATCGCCAATGAGATAGACGGCGTCCTGATCGGCGGCAGCCTGGGAGAATTCTTCGGTCAGACATTAGAGCAGCGGGAGGCGCTGGCGCGGTTCGCCGTCAGGCACATCGCAGGCCGCATGAAGGTGATCATCGGCACTGCCAACATGATCGCGGAGGAGATCGCGCCCCTCTCCAACGCCTGTCTGGATGCGGGAGCAGACGCCGTGATGATCGTACCGCCTTTCTACTTCTCTTTCGGCGATGGGGAAATGTACAGCTTCTACAGCCGTATGGCAGAGGAGATTCACGGACCTGTCTACATCTACAACTTCCCGGACCGGACCGGCTACACCATCAGCCCCTCCGTTGTGCGTCGGCTGGCCGAAGCATATGACAATATCATCGGTATCAAGGATACCATCGCCGGCATGGATCACACGCGGGAACTGATCAAGGCCATTAAACCGATACGGCCTGATTTCGAGATCTATTCCGGCTTCGACGATAACTTTGCCCACAATGTCCTTTCCGGCGGAAACGGTTCCATCTGCGGTATCTCCAACGTGGCACCGAAACTCTGTTCCGACTGGGTGAAAGCCGTCAACGCCGAAGACGTAGCGCAGATCGCGCTGCTGCAGCAGAAGATAAACCGCTGTATGGATATCTACGCCATCGGAGCGCCTTTCGTGCCCTATGTCAAAGAGGCGGTCCGCCAGTGCGGCATCATCGAATGCGCGAAATGTACCTTCCCGATACCGGATCTGGACAGGGGCGAGCAGGAAAAGGTCCATGCTTTTCTTGTCAGAGAGGGCATCCTTCCCGCATAAAAATCACGGGCAGCCAGTATATGAAAAAGCGATAGTACGCTACCACAGGAGGAGCATTGCATCTATGGGATTACATCCGGTAACGCGAAGCAGCATGAGCGATCAGGTGATCGCGCAGATGAAAGAAAATATAGAGAAAGGCATCTGGAAGCCGGAGGAACGTCTGCCGGGAGAATTACAGCTGTGTGAAATATTCGGCACCAGCCGCGTGACCGTGCGCAATGCGCTCCAGAAGCTGGCCGGCGAAGGCCTGATTGAGACGCGCGTCGGCGACGGAAGCTATGTACGCAAATATTCTCTCAGCGACGCCATGTCCCGCATGAACATCCCGGGCAGCCTGACAGAGCAGGAATTCCGCGAACTGCTGGAGTTCCGCTGTGTCATGGAAGGCCCCCTGTGCGAGCTGGCAGTTTCCCGTATGACCGAAGAGGAACTGAACCTGCTGAGCCAGAACTATGACGCCATGGTTCTGGCCTCCCAGGATGAAGCGGCTTTTGCTGCCGCGGATGTGTCTTTTCATACCACCCTGGCTTCCTGCTGCGGCAATCAGACGCTCGAAGCCGCTTACCGGATGATATGCTCGAATCTCTCCCGGGTTATGAAGGACATCGTGCACCAGAGAGGAAAAGCCTCCGGGCTGAAACATCATAGGGCGATCCTTGACGCCGCGAAGGCACATAACGCCAAAGGCGCCCGTGCCGCCATGGAACGGCATATGCGGGAAATGGCTGAGGAATTGCTGCGAACTGCTCCCGATTGATTTTTCGAATTCATGTGCGCGCTCTTTCAGAAAAGCGCCACTCTCTCTTCCGTCTGCATAAAATAGCAGGTCTCCTGCAGCATCCCGGCATTGTAGAGCCTGACTGCGATTTCCTGCATCCGCTGATCCAGCCTGTGATAGCACACCGTCCCGGCCCAGGGAAGCCCGCTTACATACTCCTGCTGGCGTTCGTTCAAAACCGTCAGCATCTTCTCAAATGCTGCCAGATCCCTGCTGCGCAGTTCTCCAAACCGGCAGGAAATATACGCTTCGCCACTGTTTTCTCTGCATTTATCCGCCAGATACACGGCCAGCTTCCTGCCCCGCTCCCCATCCGGCACGTCTGCTTTTCCACTGGTGGACAAAGTTCTCTTCTGCCGGCTGTGCGTTCTGTCGCCTCTGTCTTTTCTTCCGATAAACTGCTGCTTTTGCCCGCTGACAGCGACATTTCCATTGTCCCCGAATCTTCGTTCCTTCCAGCAGATCACATTGTCCTTCTCTCCACCGGCTTTCGTCCCGCCCTCCTTCGACGCCACCAGTCGGAAACTGGTTCTGCCGTATTTGTCACGCTCCATGGCATACTCGGCTTTCCCCCGGTTTAACCTCTGCCCGCTTCCCGGCTCCTCCATAAGCAGAACGCCCGTGTCAAGCAGCCGCTGCCAGACCGTCTTCTGCACCCTGGCAAAGGGCGTGGGAAAAGACAGCTGTCCGCTGATCTGCTTCACCGTATAGCCCAGGTCCGCCAGATGACGAATCGCTCCGCCGCTGGCCGCCTCATAGGTAAAATCAGACAATGCACTTTTAAAATACTCCTGCTCTGCCATTACCGCCGCCACCATCCTTTCCAGAGTGCCTGCCGGCTCCCGACCTGTCGTCAGACAAATCCGGTACTCCTCATGCCCTCCGTCAATATCCCTTGCAGACGTCCACCCACGCTTCATACCCGGAATATTTCTCCAGCTCCGGAATCGAAAGTTCGATCGCGCTGTTGGCGCTGCCGCAGGCCGGATACACCGTCTCGAACCGTTTCAGGGACACATCCAGATACACAGGCACCCCTTCCTTCACCGCAAAAGGACAGACGCCGCCCACGGCATGTCCCGTCATCTGCTCCACTTCCTCGAAAGAAAGCATCTTCGCCTTCGTCCCGAACCGCTCTTTATATTTATGGTTGTCCACCTTCGCATCGCCCGCCGCGCAGATCAGCACAGCTCCCTCGCCCTGCATAAAGGACAGCGTCTTAGCGATCCGCTGCGGTTCACAGCCAAGGGCCGCTGCCGCCAGCTCCACCGTAGCGCTGGACACCTCAAATTCCAATACCCGCTCCTCCATACCAAACTGCTTGAAAAAGGCTTTTACTCTTTCGATCGACATTTTCTGCTCCTCCGTTTATCTGTTTTTGCTTCTTCCTTTTAATGCATATGTTTATTGGCTTAATTCCGATTGTTCCATAAGGAATATGCTTTTGCATTCGAATTGTACCGAATTCGCCTCTCTATCATACCAGAATATGGATGAAATTTGTATCCCTGTTTCGTCACCTTTTCACCCGGCCTTAATCAGCAAAAAGGTGTAACGTCTAAAAGCCACAGCCAAAGACCTTACACCTTTCTTTTTATTATTTCCCAATTACAATCGGGTTGCTACACATTCGCTTCCCGGACCGCTTTCCTCACCCGCAGCACCATGGAAGGAGCCACAGACAGTTCATCCAGACCCATCCGCAGGAATTCTTCCGTCAGCTCCAGATCCGCTCCCAGCTCACCGCAGATGCCGGACCACTTGCCGTACTTATGGGCATTATCCGTCACCAGTTTGATCATCCGCAGCACCGCCGGATGGTGTGGATCATAGAAGTCATCCAGCTTCGCATTCTGCCTGTCAAGCGCCAGTGTATACTGGGTCAGGTCGTTGGTGCCGATGCTGAAAAAGTCCACGATCTGCGCCAGTTCCTCGCTGACCATCACCGCTGCCGGCGTCTCGATCATGATGCCCTGCTCTGGTACCTTGTAGGGAATCTGCGCCTCGTCCAGTTCTGCCTTCACCTCATCCACGATCTCATAGATCCGCTTCACCTCGTCCACGGAAATGATCATCGGATACATAATGGAAAGGTTACCGTAAACCGCCGCACGAAGCAGCGCACGAAGCTGTGTCTTGAAAATATCCGGCTGCTTTAAGCAGATACGGATCGCCCGGTATCCAAGGGCCGGGTTATCTTCTTTACCCAGATTGAAATAGTCAACCTGCTTATCGGCACCGATGTCCAGCGTGCGGATGATGACCTTCTTGCCCGCCATGGTCTGAACCACCTGCCTGTAAGCCTGGAACTGTTCTTCCTCTGTGGGGAAATCGTCACGTCCCAGATACAAGAACTCACTGCGGAAAAGGCCGATGCCGCCCGCATCATTCTCCAGTACATAGCCCACATCGGAAACACTGCCGATATTGGCATAAATATTGATCTTCTGCCCGGAAGGCGTGACATTCTCTTTGCCCTTCAGGGTCTGTAAAAGTTTCAGCTTCTCCTGTTCTTCGCGGATCTTCTCCTCCACCTCAGCACAGATCTCCTCGGAAGGCTCGAAGATCACTTCTCCCTTGAAACCGTCCACCACGGCCTTCATGCCCGTGTGAATCTCCTCCAGATTCATGGGGACGCCGATCAGCGCCGGAATGTTCATCATTCTGGCCAGGATCGCGGTGTGGGAATTGGTAGAACCGTGCACCGTCACAAAAGCAAGGATCTTCGACTTATCCATCTGCACCGTCTCACTGGGACTTAAATCGTCCGCCACGATGATGGAAGGCTCCATGGATGCCAGATCCACATCCTCCTGTCCCATAAGGTTTCTGACAAGACGGTTGGAGATATCTTTCACATCCGCCGCTCTGGCCTTCATGTATTCATCATCCATATTGGCAAACATCTCCGAAAAGTTGTCTCCCGTGACCGCAACCGCATACTCGGCATTGACCATCTCCGTCTGGATCATATTATGGATCGCGTCCAGATAATCGTCATCCTCCAGCATCATCTGGTGCACTTCAAAAATGGCTGCACTGGCTTCGCCCACTTCCTTGACTGCCTTGTCATACAGCTTCTGCAGCTGTTCCTGTGCCTGCGTCCCCGCCTGCTCAAGACGGGCAAGCTCTGCATCCACGTCCGTGATCTTGGTCCGCTTTACCTGTTGGTCATCTTTCTTCAAGACCGCCACCGGACCGATAATAACCCCCTTATAAACCGCTTTTCCGGATAATTTCACCATATCCCCCTGTCTCCTCCATCTTCATCTTTACCTCCATTCCGAAGCGTTTTACGCTGAGGACGCGAGCAGAATTTCAGATTCTGCTCTGCGATCAACAGAATTTGTGACGCTTCGGCACAAATTCTTGGTTGAATAAATTGCTCATCAGAGAATTTATTCAACCTTACCTCCACGCCGAAGCAATTTTTTGCGAAACCTGCGAGCCAAATTTGAAATTTGGCTCTGCGGTCAACAGAATTTGTGACACTTCGCACTCTGAAAATACTTTCACCTTACCTCTTCTTAGAGATTTGCCTCGAAAAATGCCTTGATCCCTTCAAATGCTGTATCCTCATCCGCACCTTCCACGGACACTTCCACATTCTCGCCGCACTTTACGCCAAGTCCCATCAGCGCCATCAGCTTCGTCGCCTCCGCTGACTTGCCGTCCTTTGTAATGGAAACCTTACTCTGGTATTTCTTCGCTTCCTTCACCAGAAGACCCGCCGGTCTTGCGTGGATTCCTACCTCATCTTTGATTACATACTCGAATTTCTTCATGTTGTGCTTCCTCCTTGTTTTGTTATTATTCCGATGATTCTTTTTTCTGTCCTGGAATCTTTCGTCGTTTTGTATAAATATATTACATTATTATAGTATATAACAGGCACATTCACAAGCCCAAATATTTTATTTTGCTACGCTTCCACAATATGATAGCCAAGCTTCATCTCCTTGGAGGCCTGCTGTGTCCCCTTTTCCGCCAGGGCTTCCATCAGCATCTGCACCGCGATCTCCCCGCTCTTTTCGTAGGAATAGTGCAGGGTGATCAGGGACGGAATCGCCACTCTCGCAATCTGCGCATCCCCCTGGCCGCCTATCAGAATCTGTTCCGGAATCCGGATCCCCATTTCCCGCAGACGCCGCACCGCTCCCGCGGCCATCGTATCGGTGGCACAGATCAGGCCGTCCAGATCCCTGCATTTCTCCAGCAGTTCCCCGGCCTTCTCATAACCGGCCTGCAGCGTAAAATCTGCTGTCACGTAGTTTTCCGCCAGCTCCTCATGCCCCATATCGCGCACTACATCACAGAAAGCCCTGTACCGTTCGGCTCCCACCGCCACATCCTGTCTGATGGCGCCGATATAACCCAGTTTCTCTCTGCCCCGCTCGAAGAAAAGCCTGGTAAGATCATAAAACGCATGATAATCGTCATGAAACACACAGTTATACCCCGGCACCTGCTGCCCCACAATCACCACCGGAACGGAAAGATTTTTCAATATTTTCTTATGCTCCGTCTGAAACACGGTGCCTAACAGGATCACACCGTCCACCTGTTTCTCGCTGAACGCATCCAGATACTCCAGCTCCTTCTTCGGGTCATTCTGGGTCACCGCCAGCAGCATTTGATAACCGTTCTCGTTGATCATGGACAGGATACCCTCCACGATCCTGCCAATGGAGGCGGAAGCAATCTTGGGCACGATCACCCCGATCATCTTCGTTCGCTTTGTCCTCAGAGTCTGCGCCTGCACCGACGGACGGTAGCCTGTTTCCTCCACCACCTGCCGGATCGCTTCGCGCTTCTTTTCCGAAATATATCCATTGTTGAAGTAGCGGGAAACGGCCGCTCTGGAAACGCCGGCCATCTCCGCAATACTGCCTATATTCATCCCCCTGCTCCTTTTACACCCGCATTTTCCCTGCCGGTCCAAACCTGACGCCATTCTCTGCCCGCTCTCATCCGGGTCCTGCCGCGGCCTGCGGCTGCACATGAGCGCATCGGCTCATTTTGTCAGGAAATCTTCTTCATATAGAAGAATCCGTAAGCCGGCATCTGCACATCGACAGGCTGTATCTTACTGCCGGTAAGCAGATCCACATATTCACCGTCCGCTTCCTTGATCCAGGCCGTCCTGTCATATTCGCTGAAATTGAACAGACCGATCAGCTTCTCGCCTTCAAAATATCTGCCAATACAGAGAACCGCGTCATCCCATGTCTCGATCGTCCATGTATCCGCCTCCGTCATAAATACCTTCTCACTCCTGCGGATCTGCTCCAGCTGTGCAAGGCCCTGGAACATTTTACCTTCCACCGTGTCGGGATCCTTCCTGTTCTCCGCCAGTTTCCAGTTCATCGCCCCGCGGTGGATATAACGGGAATCCGCCGCTTTGTTGGGATCCTCCTTGTAGGTATAGTCATTGACCTGGCCGATCTCGTCGCCACTGTACAGAACCGGAATACCGGACTGCATGAACATGTAGGCGTGGAGCATCAGATCCATCCTCACCGCCCGCTCCATGGCCGCCTCGTCCTGCTCGAACCCGGCTTTCTCGATCCCGCACATGGAAGCGGTGGTGCCGCAGAATCTGGCGTCACCCGTGACCGGATCCGCATTGTACAGCTCGCCCCGGCTGGTGCTTTCCCCGGCATACCCCTGGAAATAATCGTTCAGATACTGTTTGTGGGAACGCTCCCCGAACCCTTCCGTCTGCAGCGTGCCGTAGTCAAGCCCCCAGCCGATATCATCATGACAGCGCAGATAGTTGAGGAACACATACTCTTTGGGCAGCCCGTTGACAATATCCAGCTGACGCTTTAAGAGCTTTACATTTCTGGTTGCTACCGTATGCCACGTGGTGGCCATCGTGGTTACATTGTAGAGCATATGGCATTCCGGCTTCTCCACCGAACCGAAATAGGGAACCACCTTTTCCGGCTCCATAACCACTTCTCCCAGAAGCAGCACGCTGGGACAGATGATCTCGCCGATGATACGCATCATACGCACGATCGTATGTACCTGCTGCAGATTACGGCAGGGCGTATTCAGCTCTTTCCAGATATAAGGCACCGCGTCGATGCGGATGATATCGATCCCCCTGTTGGCCAGATAGAGGAAGTTATACATCATATCATTAAACACTCTGGGATTCCTGTAATTTAAATCCCACTGATACGGATAAAAAGAAGTCATCACATAATGGCCGATATCCTCAAGCCATGTAAAATTCCCCGGAGCCGTGGTGGGAAAAACCTGCGGCACCGTTTTCTCATACTGGGCCGGTATATCCCAGCTGTCATAGAAAAAGTAACGGCTCATATACTCTCCGTCACCCTGACGGGCCTTCTGCGCCCACTCGTGATCCTCCGACGTGTGGTTCATGACAAAATCCATACAGACATTAATGCCCTTCTTATGGCAGGCTGCCGTCAGGGCGTCAAGATCTTCCATGGATCCCAGTTTCTCCTGCACTTTCCGGAAATCTGCCACTGCGTAGCCGCCGTCGGAGCGTCCCTCCGGTGTATCCAGAAAAGGCATCAGATGAATATAGTTCACATTACACTGCTCGATATAATCAAGCCTGGACTGTACGCCTTTCATATTGCCGGCAAAATTGTCGATATAAAACATCATGCCCAGCATGTCGTTCTTCTTATACCATTCTTTGTCTTTTTCCCTGTTTGTATCCAGCTTTTTCAATTCGTCATTTCTTTCCATATAGAATTGATACATCTGGTCGCACAATTCCGCAAACATGGAATCATTCTCATATAATTCCATATAAAGCCAGCGCAGTTCGTCATGGTGTCTGTGCAGTCTCTCCTCGAAGATTTTCGTCAGACCTTCATCTGCTGTCCTATCTGCCGCTTCTGCCTTCCTGCCTGTTGTCTCTGCCACGGCCGCCTTGTCCGCTGCTGTCCTGCCGCCCTTCTTCTGCGCCGGTTTTCCGGCTTTCCCGGCCTGCGCAGATTTCTGTGCCGCTTCCGTCTGCTCCTTCAATGCCGCTGCCTTCTGATTCATCTTCCCCTTACCCATTGTCTGTAGCATCCTCCATTTTCAGTCAATATGTGCGGTCGCTTTCCGCATGTGAAATCGGTTACACTTTAATCCTTACTTACTATAGCACCCTCTCGAAATATTTGTAAATTGGCAGATTTTCCAAATCAGGGACTGCAATTTTGTCTAAAATGCTGTAATCGATTCCACATCTTTTCAGACCGTTTTATACCTGATTTATGCTCCCGGTGCTTTCATGATCCGTTGAAAATCGAATAACCTCCAAAAAGGTGATTTGCTGCCCGGTTCCGGAGCGTCCTGCCGTCAGGACAATGAACCGGGTTATTATTGGACCGGCCGAAACCTTTTCCTTCTGGCAGCTTGATTGTTGAGCAAACCAGGAAATCCATGAAATTTTCAAAACTCTACTGTTGGTAGGTGTTCATTTTATCCATCCGCTGTATAATAGCAGTGGAAAGCGAGGTTTTTTGAAATATGGATCAAAAGAAAATAGGTAGTTTTATCGCTGCCCGAAGAAAAGACAACAGACTGACTCAAAACCAACTGGCCGAAATGCTGGGAATAACGGACAAGGCAGTGTCAAAATGGGAAACAGGAAAATCAATGCCTGATCCGTCTCTGTTTCGTCCACTGTGTGACCTGCTCCATATAACTTTGAATGAATTGCTCTCAGGTGAATTCATATCCGATGAAAACCTGAAAGAGAAATCTAATCAATTACTGCTTGAAGTCGTCACAAGCTGGCTTGGCAAAGATCAGTGGGAGAATAACACAAATACCTCTGTTCCAACCGTCCTAAAGATAAAAAATATCAGAAAAGTATATGAAACTGAAAATACTGTAACCGAAGCCGTTAAAAATGTCAGCTTTGAAATCACCAAAGGGAGCTTTGTAGGTATCATGGGAGCATCTGGATCAGGAAAAACCACCTTACTGAATATGATTGCGACAATAGATAAAGCCACCAGTGGGCAGATCGAAATTGATGGGTATGACATTGCAGAACTGACTGAAAATGATCTGGCATCATTTCGCCGGGAGCATTTAGGTTTTGTATTTCAGGAATACAATTTATTAGACACCCTGACTGTCTATGAGAATATCGCCCTGGCGCTGACAATTAAGCGGATACCAAAAGAGACCGTAAAACAGACGATTCTTGATTTAGCCGGCAAATTAGGAATATCTGAAATCCTGAATAAGTTTCCCTATGAGATTTCGGGCGGCCAGAGGCAGCGATGTGCCTGTGTAAGAGCAATTGCGGCAAATCCCGGCCTCATTCTTGCCGACGAGCCCACCGGGGCATTGGATAGTCACTCCGCAACACAATTACTGGAAACATTCGTCATGCTCTGCCGCAAATACTCTGCTACCATTTTAATGGTGACACATGACGCCTTATCCGCAAGTTACTGTGATAAATTGTTGTTTATGAGGGATGGCGAAATCAAAGCATCCCTGGAACGGACACAGGAAAATAAACAGGAATTTTTCACTAAAATTTTAGATACTATCACAAAAATAACAGGAGGAGTTCACTATGTATCTTAAATTAGCGCTCCGTAACACAAGGCATTCCATATTTGACTACCTCCTGTATATTTCATCCATGGTCATGCTCACTTCCATTATTTTCCTTTCAAACAGCATCGCGGATTGGGGGGATATGCAGGCGGGCTTTCAGACAATGGCTTTACCCTTACTGATCGTGATGATCATGACGGTGCTGGTAAACTATATCAATCATTTTATCATCAGGCAGCGTGCAAAAGAATTTGCCACTTATATGTTGCTCGGAATGGAAAAAGATAAGCTGTCTTTGGTATTCCTGTGTGAATTATCTGTGATCGGCCTGGCATGCTTTCTTCCGGGCGTGATTTTAGGTACGGGGATTTTTTCTATTTGCTGCCATACACTGCTGCTGGAAACCGGAAGTCACTCCATATTCCGAATTATATTGAAAAGCACGCTGCAAACATTTTTATATTTTTGCAGCGTGGAAATTGTGTCAATATTTCTTACGAAGCGTAACATTTACAGACTGCAAATTGTGCAGCTTATGCAGGAAAAACAACGCAATCAGCCGCTTGACGCAGGTAAAAAGTTTTTATGGGGCTGGATGCTTATGAGCAGTTATTCCGGTTATCTGGCATTGCTGTTTGCTATTTCCTTTATGCCCGACGAGATAATGACTGTTTCCGTCTCCCTTATTTCACTGCCAATGTCAGTATGCGTTTTCTCATTCTACAGATGGCTGTATGCTTTTATCGCTTCCTTACGTCTGTCACAGGCAGATGCTTTATATCGGGGCAATTGGCTATATCAGATTGCTGAAATGACAAGCGGCTCAAAGACCGGCGCAAATATAAATACCATTTTCTGCATCTGCTTTATTTTTTCAGCAGCCGCCTTTGTTTTCGGGACATTTCTGCTTAGCCCAGATATTTATATTTTTGAAAAAAAGCAGCAGCAATGGATGGGATTCTTACAAATCAGTATTTGCGTTATTTTTATGATCATCTATTTCTCTGTCCTCTCTCTATTACAGATCATTGATTTAAAAAGGGAGAACAGAAATATACGGCTATTGTTTCACATGGGGAAAAATCAATCTGACTTAAAATACCTGATTTGTACACAGGTCCTTATAAAAATGTTCATGCCAATACTAATGTCTTTTATTATACTTTGGACGGCTACACCGTTTGTCAACTATAAAATGAATTCCATATTGCCCGCACACAATCATCTACTTAAGGCCATCGGTGGTTTCATGGCTTGTTTCTTTGTTCTGTATTTATGTTTTTTTGGTGTGGTGTATATGGTAAACATGCGATATATTAATTTCAACACTAAATAATGAGAGCCTGTGCAGCTCTTTATCACTTTTCACTGAGGGTATCTTTTACCGTTTTACTCAATACCATCACGAAAACCTTTTTACAGGCAGTTTCCTTGTTGTATATGGATTATGAATCCGAAAAACCGCCAAAGGAAATGTTTTATGCATGGGTTTTCTCGAACAGATTAAGAGGATGCTGCCCTGGTCATCATTTTTCCTATAGAAAGCGGGAAATGATACGTAAGCATCATCTGCGCCGCCTGGCCCGCACAGTGACAGATCACAAATTTCTTCGACCAGATATGGTCCGCCAATCCATAGCCGACTTTTCTGGCATCCGCCTTAAATTCCTTCGGCACAGAAATCCCCGATGCGGCTTTTGTGTCTGTCAATGGCGGGTGAAACAGGTGAAAAGATATTCCATATCCTTCATTTTCTATTTTCAAACACTTCGCCAGTGATTCTATCGCCCCTTTTGAAGCGGCATAGGGAGAAATATTTGAAAAACCGGTAACACCCACCCCTGAACTTGTGAAGATGATACGTCCTCTTCCGGCCTTGCGCATAAACGGCAGCACTGCCTTGGTCAGCCTCAATGCTCCAAAATAATTTACATCCATTACTTTTTGATAGACTTCACAGCCGGTGTCGCGCTCATTCTCAAACGTACACAGGCAGGCATTGTGCACCGCGATATCGACAGCGCCAAACTGTTCCACCGCCCGGCGTACACCGTTCTCAATACCGGAAGCATCACATGCGTCCGCAAGCACCGTCAAAAGGCCTTCCGGATACCTTTCTTTCAGCATCTCAACATGCTCTGTCTGCCTGTCCAACACCGTCACCGAATTTCCCACTTCCAGTAATCGCTCCACAAGATAATATCCGATCCCCTGATCAGCGCCGACGATCAATATATTTGCCATGCTGTTACTCCCCCATCTCCATAAAAAAATTCTGTATATGTCTGTATGCCTTTTCCCGAAATGCCTGTCTGCACTCCTCCGTCAATGCGCCGCACAAAAGGAACCGCTGCATAAGAAGAAAAACCGGTGCATAAAATTTGACCGCCAGGTATTCGATCTCTGCCGGTTTCACAATTCCCGCCGTTATCAATACAGAAAACACTTTCGCCTGAAACGCAAGCGGCCTGTCAATCATCCAATGATCGTATCTTTTCTGTATCTCATCATTGCAAAAGCGCTCAATCGAAAGCAGGCGCATAATTTTATTGCAGTATTCATCCATAAGATACGCTTCAAAAAAGCTGTCACAGGTCTTTCCAAAAAAATTTTCCTCAAAAGTGTCTGGTGCAGTCTTTAATGCCTCTTCTAATTGAAGCATGAATCCAGCAGCTGTCGCTTCAAAATGTTGCAGCAGTTCGTCCAGAATAGCCTGTTTGTTCTTGAAATGATAATAAACGGAACTCTCCCTGATCCCTACACGCCCGCAAATATCCCTGATGGAAACAGCAGAAAACCCGTTTTGAGAAAATAAATCCAAAGAAATATCCAGTATTTTTTGTTTCGTCCCGTTCATTGACACGCCCTCATCTAACAGTTGTTAGGTAATATTATATCTAACAACTGTTAGATTGTCAATAGCAGGTAAAGTGCAATGAGACCACAGACCATCTTCAGGGATTATGAAGACAGCCGCGAGACATCCAGTCTTTCTATTCCGTTCGCGGAACACAGCACCTGGATCGGCCGATTCCAGTACAGTGTCTTTTGCATAACGGTCCGCATTATTATGAGAATAGAGGCAGAATGCTCCATTGATCTTCTCAAACACCGGCGTATGGCTGTATGTCAAATTTGAGCTGATATTCAAAAAAGTATCGTCATCATAATCAGCCCGACAGCACGGAAATTTGTCCGGGGACTGAACATCGCGTTCTTCCCGTCTTTCTGAATATAGATGATCTGTTTATGCATGATTTTTTCTATTTTTGTGGCCGTCTGTATCAGGTAGCTCTGATCAGCCTGGCTCTGCATCCGCTTTACTACGTCTTCCAAAGCCCGCGGCAGTTTTTCATCCAGACTGCTTTTTGGAATATAGCGAAAGATATCCAGTTCATAAGCATCCACGGCATATTTCAAATATGCCGTCACAAAAATGATGATGGCGTCCGGCAGACAGCTCCTGACCTGCTCCGCAAGCTTCATACCATCCGTATCAGGCATCTCAATATCACTCAGCACAAGATCGAAATATTTTCCTTCCTGAATGTCATATTTCAACAGGTCGCTGCGGTCATAGGTTTCCAGCATCGCCATGATATTTTTTTCCTTAAAATAATTCTGTACCTTGTCCTTTATGTTCGCAAGCAGAGAACTGTCATCTTCACATACTGCCACATGCAGCATTCTTACTCACTCCTGTCTGACCCGTATTCTATCATGATATGGCTGCGCTCTTTTCCAGATAACAGTATTTGCGCTGAGCGGATCGCTCTATCAACGAATCACCTCATAACGTAACCGCAAATAGGAATTCTCCAACATCACACATTCCTGCAGTTTCAGAACTCCTAATTGTGACAATTCACTTTGTGAAACCAGCGATTTACCATCAATTAAGGTAGATGTGTCTTTGCCGCCAATCAAAACCGGCGCAACGACAATATCCACATAATCAAACAGTTTTTCACGAAGAAATAAACCATTTAGTGTGCCGCCGGTTTGTATTGTTATCCTCTCGCAGCCATATTCTGATTTAAGGGTTATAAGTGCATCTTTCAGCGATAATTCTTTTTGATAGACAATATGCAGATTACTCTCCTCCATGCTGAATGCCGGATGCTTATCATTCGACGTGACCAGCACAAAGTTTTTTGATAAAGCACAGAAATACCGTATCCCATTCTCATTCAAATGGCTGTTATCCAGTACCACAAAAGATACGGGCGTTTTATTTGGCATTTCCTTTGTATTGACACCGATCTTGGCTTGAACCCGCCCGGAATTGAACGACCACAAATCTGTCGTCTGCTCTATTTCATAATATTGATGCAGGCCTTCGGTAAGCCCTGCAATTTTCGGAAAATCCTTATCTACATCCAGATCGTCCGTTGCGCCGGTGCTTATTTTTCCGTCAACCGACATCAGCATAAACAATGTTGTAACAGGTCTGTCCATAGTATCCTCCTGATCTTTCATTTGCCGCCTGCTCTATGATAACTGCTCTGTTATAACCGCTCCATGATAACTGTTCCCTTCCAAAAGTCTTCCCTGTAAAACTGCGGCCGTGTATTTACCTGAAAATTCTGCCTCTAAAGTTACCTCTGCACTTTCTTTCTGACCAACAGGGAAATCAGCATTGCCGCCATTCCCAGGGCAAGATAGACCGCCCCGTACATAATAAATGCCGGTTCTCCCATATGAAAGAAAATCCATGTGCCAGCCAAAAACAGCACCGGCGGGATTACCGGAAGGCTCCATAAACGCCTGACGTCTTTTCCCGCACAGGTGCCGATGATCACAGAATATAAGGGATCAACTGCAAAGAATAAAAGAAAAGATACCGCCATTCCTGCATCACTTTTGACGAAAGTAACCGACAGCCACGGCAGCGCCAGCATGACCAGCGCAGAAACGGCCAGCCATAAAATAATGTCCTTTTTCATATCACACCTCCTCAAAGGTCTTCTCTGCCTGACCTCCAGGGTATGTATCGGAAAAAATCCGGCCTCCTATTACCCTGAAGATGATGCAGATTTGTGCGGTATTCCCGCAGGTCATCTTCTTTGACAGTTGCAGGGATCCTGTCGATCGCCGCAGTAAAGACCCCGGGCATCCCGGAACAGTCGCTTTTCCATAGACCGCCCCTGACCGGCTGCCTCTGTCACGCTAACAACAAAAAGGCAGAGTTTACAGTGTTGTGCCGGGATTAGGAGATTACTCTCCTATCCTGTTCAGCACATCAACCACATAAGCCTTTTTAATGAATTTTCTTGTTTTATTGTTATCAAATCTCCTGTTTCTTTATTCAAATAATGTTTGTGGCTTCCTTTGTGCCTTGCCGGAACTTATCCGTATGCACCTAAGACTTTTTCAAAATCCCTGCGGAGTTGTTTCTGTATTATGAGAAAATAGATGAGTGGACTGAGACGGTTTCTGATGAATAAGTGCATGGAAACGGCCGTCCCCAAAGCACTTATTCATGCCACAGAACATTTTACAGGAAAAAGCGGATGCTTTGAGATCTTAAGCTTCTTTTACTGTACCAGAGCACCCAGCTTTTCCAAAAATGACTGATAGAATGCCCGTTCCTTCATCTGCTGCCGCTGCACATCTATACTGTTTAAATTCGCCGTAGAACGCGGGTGGTCTAAATCATACAGCGCCTGCTCTGTCACCCTGATTGCCGACTGCACCGTGCTTCCGAGCAGATCATTTGAATCGCTGATTCCTTTCATCCATTTATCTGCCCTCTGTACCATCATCTTCGAAATATGCGTCAGCATACCGTTCCCGGACATTCCAAGCCCGTTCACACCTGCTTCTTTAGCTGCATCCATCCACGCCTGCTTCACCTCCTCCGGCGCGTGGGCGCCGACTGATGCAAAGGCTTTCTCCTCGGAATTATTTCTCTCTTCCGCGGCCTTCTCTGCCACAGTTTCTTTGAATGACAAAGTTTCTGAGACCGCACTCTGATCTGCTTTCTTTGTTCCGTACCATGCCGGACTTCCCATCGCTCCTATTCCATTAACGCTCATTTCCAAATGTCCTCCATTATTTTTATTTATGCGCTGCCGTCATTTATTTTATCGGCAGATTTTTAAGTAGTTTGGGATACATGGAACGAAAAGCATATAAAATGGAATGAAAAACCTTCATCCTTTTCTTCAACATAAGGCAGGCATAAACCTGGCAAACAGATATAACCCCTCCGGACCGGCGCTGACCTCATGTGGCACGCCTGCTTTAAAAAACATCAAAAAAATAAAGGCTTCCCCATGTTTCCATGACAAGTATGAAAAAGAGCACCCATAGATCCATAGTCACTCCGCCCCCTTAAACAAGGTATACTGTCGTTTCACTTTCGGATATCTTGACTTTGGGACGGATATCACCTTTCCTGTGGTCAGGACCATGACATAGCTGCTGAGCTTCCCGACATACCGCATGTTGATGAGGAAACTCTGGTGTATCCGCACGAAGCCCATCCCCGCCAGTTCCGCTTCAAGCTCATCCATCTTCTTATAGATGCTGTACGTCTGCCCTGCCGTGTAGAACACGTTCTTGTGCCTGCTGGTCTCGATATAGATGATGTCGTCCTCCCGCAGGATATCATCCAGGCACTCCGGCAGCGTCTGCTCCAGGTCATCCTTACTGTCATCACAAATCACTATCTTCATTCTTTTTTCCTCAATTCTGGATTTTTTCATTATAAACTATATCGGATTATGGAATATCTAAACAAACGCTTACCAAACGCCATTGCACCAAACTCCCATAAACTGCACGAAACGACCATAGGCGCAGATCATAACCGTCTGTCATTTTGAAATATAAAGAAATGGATTTTGAATTCTTAAGATATCACCGGTGCCGCTTTTCTTCCTGTAGAAAACATATGGATCATGAAAATCAGGCAGCTGGATCCCGCCTATACTGCCTGTTCCTGAAAAACACCTGTTGTGCAAAGAACCGCGAACCGAATTGACCTGCATTATTTCACTTCTTCTGGTAAGTTACCTGCTAATATCTCAATACAGTAACTTTGTAACGATACCCATTATTTTCCAGAAATTCTTCACCCAAGAATACCACTGCCTGATCACTTACGATCTTTATCCCGTTCATACTTTCATAATTATCGTTATACAGGACGACAGGCTGTCCATCGACTTTCCCGTCCACAATGCGCACACCGCTGATCTGATACATGGAGTAATTGACCCATTCCATCAAAAACATGTGATCTCCGTTTGCGCATACACAGACGAAGGGATCATAAGTGCCCGCGCTACCCGATATCAGTTTTGTTTTTACCGGCTTAGAACGGATATCCTTGATCAGATAAACATCCCCGCTCTCCTCCTGGACGAACAGGCCCGCCTGCGTATACCTGACAGGACAGGCCGGTGTATTTGAATATTCCGGCAGCGCTTCCACGGTGGCAGTAGCTGGCAGGAGCAGCCAATTATAAGACATCGTATTGTCAAAAGTACCAGGCTGCTCCCGCACATAGATCTCCGTGCCGTCAGCATTGGGACAGACGTTCCTCCATGCAGGTCCATTTCCCTTCATCTGAAACGAAACGGCTGTATAACCAAAGCCATCCTCCGGGTCATTTTCCATCTCATAGCGGGTCACCTGCCATTCCTTGTAAGCGTCTCCGCTGTCGCCGTTCTGCCAGGAAAAAAGCATAGTGCCGTCATCACTCCAGATATAGGAAAAGCTCTCCTCCTGCTCCCGCCATCTGTGCAGAATCTGCCTGGTCCCCTGACTTGAACAAAGAACGATCAGCGTCATCTCCTCCCCATCCTGCACTTCATAAGAAAGATATTCTCCACCTGGAGCAATCGATACATTTGTCAGAGAACGATCATCCACAAACACACTGCTTAAGACAGTATCTTCCCTTGTGTCAATAACCTGATAGACATATCTGCCATCTTCTTTTTTCACCAGACAGAGCATATCTGTCCCCACATCTCCCCAGGCCAGACTGATCACATTCTCTGCATAACCGCTGCCAATGTACTGTTGGATACGATCGAAACGAAATTTTTCCGAATCCATTACCTGATTTTCCAAAGGAGGAAGGACAATGGTCTTATCCTGCTCTCCCACATTACAGCCGCTTAAAACTGCCGCTGTTAGAATCCCTCCCCAAAAAACAATACAGCGTTTACGTTTTCTTCGCTTCATATTTCCATTCCTTTCGCCCCGCTTTTAGACTTTCTCATGCTGATCCACCGCCGGAAAACAGATGGTAAATATAGTTTCTTTGCCGGGAATACTGGCCGCCTTAATGTATCCCTGATGCTCCTCCATGATCCTGGCGGCAATGGAAAGTCCAAGGCCGGCACTTCCCAGCTCTCTTGATAACCCCTTATCCGCCCGGTAAAACGGTTCAAAAATCGTTTCCAGATCATCTTTCCGGATTCCCTGCCCCTGATTAGATACCGTGACCTGAACCTGCCCGCCTTGTCCTGTGAGCTGAATATGGATCGGCTTTCCCGGTTCTCCGTATTTGATGGCATTGTCGATCACATTGATCAGTACCTGTCGGATCTTATCTTCCTTTCCGACCACAGGGAGGCATTCTTTTGTCCCTTTCAGTGTCAGCGTATTATCATAACGGTTGGCTTTGATCTTCATGGTTTCCGTGACATTCTCTACAATCTCTACCAGGTCAAGCCGCCTCGCATCCTCTGTATCCGCCTTATCCTGCAGCTCCAACAGCTGTACCACCATTCGGTGAAGCCGGGTACTCTCCTTCAATATGTGTCCTGTTCCGGTATAAAACAGCGCTTCATCCCCGGGTCCGTTTTTCTCCATCAGCTGCGCATATCCGGAAATCGTGGTAAGGGGCGTCTTCAATTCATGAGTTACATTATTGTAAAATTCCTGACGGCTGCTCCACAGCGTGAGAATGCGGTCCTTGTCCTCCCGGATCTTTTGAAACTGTTCCTCTGTTACCTGGAGCATTTCCATATAATTGGAACACAATTCCCCGATCTCATCCCTGCGCCCCTGCAGCTGCAGCCTGCTCAGAATGATGCTTCCCTGCCTGCCGTCAGCCAGATGGGTGGAAATCTCACTGGCCGCCTGACTCAGCCTGCGGATGGGCAGCAGTATCCGATAGACTGTAAACCAGATGATCAGACAGATCAGGGTGAAGACCGCCACCATGATCCAGACCATCCGTTGGATCATATCCGACTGTCCCCTATAGAATTCCCCATAATCAAAAAAGCTGCTGATAATCCCGATAAACTGCCCATTGAGGTTCACGGGCATGGAAAAATACACCTCACATTGACCGCCTTTTCCATAGCGGATCACAAAAGCGCTTTCCTGTTCTCCGGCTCTTGCAAAATCCTCCTGCTCCTTCCGTAATGCAAAAGCCCCGGCATCTCCTGCCAGCAGCGCTCCCTCAGGACTGCAGAGAAAAATCCCATCATATCCGGCATTCCTTAACTGCTCTTCTATCTCGTTCTTATACAGCTGAAAACTGACGGCGTCCATCCTGCTGTCATTTAACAGCAGCGTCTGCTGTACATAGAGCAGACTGTTATCACGCACCCGCTGCATCTCCTCCGTGATCTGCTTTTCAATCTGATACCGCATCTGTATTCCTACAAAGTAAGCGACCAAAAACATCCCGGCAATCCCGGGCAGCACAATCCAAAGGCTGCTGCGAAATAAAATACTGTGAAAAAAGCTACGTTTCTTCCGGTGCATACTTATACCCCACTCCAAATACTGTAACAATGGCTTCTCCCGCACGGAGCTTCTTCCGCAGACGCTGTATATGCATATCTACCGTTCTGGTATCCCCCGCATATTCATAGCCCCAGACAGCATCCAGCAGCCTTTCCCTGGTAAAAACCTGCCTTGGATGGCGGGCCATCCACACTAACAGATCAAATTCCTTCGGCGTCAGTTCCACCGGCTCCCCGTCCTGGACAACAGCCCGCTCATTTTCATAAATCTGACCACCCGGAATGCTGATCTGCTCTCTCTTTTCCGGCCCAAGGGTCTTCTGAAAGCGCCGCAGAACCGCCCGGATGCGGATATTGACCTCCCTTAAGTCAAAAGGCTTGGTGATATAGTCATCGGCTCCGCAGGACATCCCGTACACCTTATCTTCAATCGCTCCCCGTGCCGTCAGCATAATCACAGGGATATCGTATTTGTCCATCATCAGTTTTAACAGATCCACTCCGCCCAAGTCGGGAAGCATCCAGTCCAAAAGCACCAGCTGCGGTTTAAACTCTTCCATCGCCAGCATTCCCTGTGCCCCGGTATAAGCACATTTTACGGTAAATCCTTCCCGGCACAGGTCATATTTTAAAAGATCCGCAATGGGTTTTTCATCTTCTATGATGAGTATCCGCGTTGCACCAGCATCCATTTCTCCCACTCGTTCCATCCTTGCACCTTCCTGCCCGCCCTGACGGGTCTTTCGTTTGATATTTGGAAGCACCTTGCTCAAAATGCTTCCTTTTACTATTGACAAACACCCTTCTCAAAGTATATCGGATACCACGGCGGAAAACTATAAATCGTCCCTGTTTTTCTGCTGTGATTCGCTTTCCTTGTCCTGTATTTCTCCAACAGCTTTAAAAGATACTCCCTGTGAAATGTTACCGTGGACAGCTTTTGTATTGTTTCATTGCTGATAAATGCGAAAGAGCGTTCATTGTCTTTCCAACAAACGCTCTCCTGTCTTAATGGGAAATCTCTTTACTGATCATCCATTGATACTGCAAAGGTATCTGCTATTAACGGCAATAAAGCTCCCCACCCTTCTTCCGCTTCAATAGGATAGCAATAGTTGACGCCCCATACATCATTTTCAAATTCATTAAGCCTGACTTTGTATATCACTTCACCTTCCTGCCTGGTCATATCAAAATTTTCCAATGTATAGCCGGCACTTTTCAATTCCTCCTTAACCTGATCTCCGGTTTTATCATCATAATGAGTTATCCAAAGTTGAACCTGACCATTCAGCACAATCTTTCCCTCAAACGCAGCTGTCCATGCATCGTTTGCGTGCTGCTGCCAGTCTCCATCTGTTAAATAAATAACATACCCTTCTCCTGCAAAAAGTGTGGCGGGCATTTCCTCCATCTCACCTTCTCTCATAATCTTAAGGACCATTTTATCCTCTGTATACTCTTTTTCTGTTTTCTCTGCTTCTGCCTCTTTCTCTGTTTTCTCCACTTCCTCTGTTTTCTCCGCTGCCTCGGCCTTCTCTGCTGCCTCGGCTTTCTCTTCTTTCTCCACTTCCGCCGCTTCTGCCACTTTTTCTGTTTTTTCCACCTTCTCCTCAGAAGTTTCAGGTACTGGCGTATTTTCCAATATGGCATTATCAGCCGTGGAATCCTCAACAGGCAGAATATTCTCACTTTCTGATTGATCTGACTGGTCAGACTGATCAGATACAGCCTCTGCATTTTCTTTTGTCATCGAGCAGCCTGTCATCGTTCCAATACTGATCGTGAAAACAGCTGCACATATCAATATGAAAATTCCATTTTTCTTCGCGCCTTTTATAAATATTTTTCTCATAGTTTCCTCCATGCCGAAGCAGTTTTTTGCGAAGGCTGCGAGCCAAATTTCAAATTTGGCTCTGCAATCCCGAGTTTGTGGCTCCGGCACA
>OFFE01000774.1_pt1 | contig 25539 bp, 26 predicted proteins | sample 1521371 | NCBI WGS metagenome assembly OFFE01 (sample SAMEA3504131, study PRJEB24116) | mouse gut metagenome | biome: mouse gut; feature: mouse-associated habitat; material: faeces | place: Denmark | collected 2011 | reverse complement strand
GACCGACACACCAAGAAATGAGGTAGCCCCCGCCCTCGATATATCCGTCTTTTTTTTCTTTTACCCCAAGCGCGGCGGCGATACTTGCCGCGACGCTGGGCTTTTCTGCAATGACTAATCTATGTGAAGTCAATAAAAATTCCTCCTTTCATTTTCCCGTGTTTTTCTTTTCCGTCAGCTTTCTGATACAGTACCCCACGCAGGGCGGCTCCCGGTTGTAGGGACAGCCCTTGCAGCGCGGGGGAATGGAAGCGGGCGGCGGTTTCCCACGCCGCCCGTCGCCCGGTTTCTGTATCATCATTCTTTCTAAGGGGTTGTCGGTGAACAGGGTCATGCTTCCTCGTCCTCCGTTCCCCCGTCGTCGTCGGGTTCCGGCTCGTCCTCGTCGTAATCGTCAAAATCGAAATCGTCAAGGTCAGTGCCGCCCTTTACGTCCTGCTTCGGCTTCATAACCTTAAAGTAGTAGAACGCACCGCCGCCCCCGGCAATGGCGACGATCAGAAAGAGCAGCAGCCCGCCCGTGCCTGTTTTCTTCTCCTTTGGTTCCTCCGGCTCGCCTTGTTCCGGCTCCGCTTCCTTGCCGCTGCAAGCGGTCATGTTGTCCTTGCAGACGGGGCAGCTCACATTTACTTTCCCGGCTTCGCATTTCTCGGTGCAACTGCAAACGGCGGGCGGGGCTGCTTCGGTGCTTCCGTCCTCCATAAGTGCTAAGAGGTCGGCTTCGTCCACTTGATTAAGGAAATGTACTGTGTCCTCGCCCTCGTCGTCCCGGTCAATGAGGATATAAAAATAATTGCCGTTTTTGGTCGTCACGGTGATAAGCTGCTTGTTGCCGCCGAAATCGTCAACCAGCGTCGCGTTCCCGTCCGGGGTGAGGGGTTCTTCCTTTTCGGGTTCCTCGTAGACAACGCCGCTGTCGTCGGTCGCATCGTCCTGTCCCTCCGGGGTCTGCGCGTAGGCGGTGACGGAAAAGCCGCCCATGAGGATAAGGGCGGCGCAAAGGGTCAAAAGCATTTTAAGGGTTTTCTTATTCTTCATCTTCGTTTTCCTCCTGTTCGTCGTTGTCTGCGCCGTAAGAAGCGGGCGCGGGGGTCATGCCGGGGATTGCCCCGTTTTGCAGCATGGCGGTAAGCTCCTGCGGGGAAAGCCGCATAGAGCGCACAAGCTGGACGATCTGCAAATTCTCCGCTTCGGTTTTCTGCGCTTCCAGCCCTTTGAGCTTGTTCTGATACTCGGTGATCTTCTCGCGGGTCTTTTCAATCTCCCGGTTGATACGGTCAATCTTGTTTGCTGCCATAGTGTAAAACTCCTTTCATAGTCAAAAATGTGTTCAGTTCCAATTCATCAAGCCGTACCCTTTGATACAGCCATAGTCAAGGGGGTAGCTTTTTATCTTGCAAGCGTCGCCGGAATTGCCCTCGACGGTGTAAACGCGCTGCCCGTCCGTGCCGATTACAAGCCCCACATGGTCTGCGCTCCCGTCCCCGTCCCAGTCAAAAAAGATCGCGTCGCCGGGGGCGATATTCTCATAGCCCCTCGCGCCCCATTGCCCCCGTGACTGGAACCACGGTACGCCCTGTGACTGGCACGCGGCAAAGCGCGGCTCGCTTTTCCCGGCTTGATTGTAGCACCATGAAACGAAACAGGCGCACCATTCCACGCGGCTGTTGAAGCCGTACCAGCTCCAATAGGGCTGTCCCCCTACATTGCCTACCTGTGACTTTGCCCGGTCTACCACGGCGGTATTTCCGGGGCGTGTGCCGTTTACAAGCTGCACCCCGCTTAAATCCTCCGACGGGTTCCCGTCCGGGGAACCGCCGCCGAAAATAAGGGGCTTGTTTCCGCTGGTTTCCAAGTACACCCGGAACATTTCAAGCTGCTCCGGGGTAAGCAGTCCCGGCGCAAGCTCGGATATGGGCTTGTTCTCCAGCTTGATATTGAGGATAAAATACTCATAGGGGACTTCCTCGGTGGTGGTTTCCCCGGTGTCCGGGTCTGTGCTTGTTTCTGTGCGGTAACGTATTTCCACTTCCTCCGTCAGAGTGAGGGTATATTGAAGTTCAAAGATACGCTGTATTTCTGCCTGTGCGGTTGCCGGGGTGTAGGTCTGTAAAAGCGCGGTCAGATAGGACGCTAATTCATGGGGGTTATGCCCGATACTGTCAAGGTCATAGCGGTACTCGTCATAGCCGGGGTTGTCGCGCTCGATATTGTCAATCCTGCGCTGCAAGTCCGTTTCCAGTGCCGCATAGTTGTTTTCCACGGCGACTAAATCCGCGTCCTCCGACGTGTAGGAAGTCCCGACAATGCCGTTAATCATGCCGGAAAACATAGCTCCACAAGAAGATAATGCGGAAGAAATCATAATGAAAAGCAGCAGCGCACCTATGGCGATACATACGCCCGCCGGGTGTCGCCCCACAAATGCGATTGCCTTTTTGGTTCCCTCGGCGGTCTTTTTGGCGGCTTTTCTTGTGTTCTCCGCTGCGTTCTTGACAGACTTTGCGCCCTGTGCCTTGACAGACTTTGCATACTGCTTTTTGATACGCTGCTTCTGCATATACCGGGAGAATGGATTTGACGCGGCGATCTGCGGGTTGTCATGGAGTGCCTTTTGGTAGAGATAGTTGGCGTTTGCTTTCTGCGCCGCCTTTTCAGCCTTTGCCGCCGCCCGGTAGGGTTTGAGCTTGTGGCTGCGGTAGCCCTCCTTGACTTTCCGCGCCCCGTACTTCGCGGCTTTTTCGGCGGTTTCCTCGGATTTGTGCGCACCCTCCACGCCGGAATTGTCCTTTTCCACGGAATGTACCTTGTTATGGACGAAAATACCCGCTTCCTGCGCGGGGCGGGATAACGGGTTTTTATGGTCTTTGCCGCCGTTCATGGGCTTTTCCCGTTCCTCGAAGCGCAGGCGGGTCTTGCCTTTCCCGGTGGCTTCGTCAAAGGTACGCTCCCCCACAAGTTTCTTTTCCTTTGGGATTTTCGCCCTTGCTTCGTCCAGCCTGTCAGCGGCTTTGTCGGATTTCTTGATATACTTTTCCAGCTCCGGCGTTGCCCGTTCTTCCTCGGTGAATTGCAGCCGGGAAGTGCGGGCGCGGCTTTCTGCTTCTGCCTGTGCTTTCCGTGCCGCCTTTTTGCTGGCTCTGCGGGTGTGCGCCCCGTCGATATGCTCTAAGACGCGCTCGGCGGTTCCCGTGTCCTGTGCGGCTTCCGTCCCCGGCGCATGGGGCAGGGGCGGCGCATTGGGGGATATGTCCGGCGCGGGATTGCCCGGTATGGGCTGCGCTGCCTGTGCGTCTTGTGCTGCCTGTTGCTCCGGCGTTTTCAGTAAGGCAGCTTCCCGCGCCCGTTTGCTGATACGCTTTTGTTTCCCTGTCGCCCCGTTTACCTCGATAGCCCCGTCGCGGCTCATTTTCTGCGTGATCTTGTCACGGGCTTTGTACTGCTTCATGGTGGTTCACCTCCAAACTGCGCCCCCCAAGAGGGCGCAAGGCTGATAAAATAATCTGCGGGTTACGCGCCGCCCACTTCCTCCGGCTTTGTCGTCATAACACGGTACAGCTCGGTATCTTTCGGAAAACGGTCTACAAAGGGCAAAATGACATTTCCATAAAATAAAAGCCCCTCGCCCGCTTCGGAATGGGTGACGTAGCTCATTTGCTGCGGGGAGATGTTGAGCTGCTTCGCAAGGATAGCCCGGTCGCCCGCCGCTTGATTGAGCATGAGGACAAAATCGCTGTTCTCAAAGATATTTTCCACTTCCCGGCTTGCCAAAAGGTCTTTCACGTTCTGCGTAATGGCTGTGGGTATGCCGCCCCACTTTCTGAAACGCTTCCAGATTTCGACGCTGTAAGCGGCGGTCTGTTCGTCTTTCAGTAACAGGTGAAATTCGTCCATAAAATACCGCGTGGACTTCTTCGCTGCCCGGTTCACGGTGACACGGTTCCACACTTGATCTTGAACAATCAGCATACCCAGCTTTTTGAGCTGCTTCCCAAGCTGTTTAATGTCAAAGCAGACAAGGCGGTTGTTAAGCTCTACATTTGTCCTGTGGTTAAAGACGTTAAGGCTCCCGGAAACGTAAAGCTCCAATGCCGCCGCGATACGCGCCGCTTCCGGCTCCGGCTGCTTCAAAAGCTCGTCGTAAAGGTCGCCCAAAATCGGCATTTTTGCCGGGTCGGGGGCTGCAAGGAAAGGACGGTACACGTTCCTAACAGCGCGGTCAATGACGGTCTTATCCACGGGCTGCAAGCCCTCCTTGCCGCCGACGATCAGCTCACAAAGGGAGAGGATAAAATCGCTTTTCAGCGCAAGCGGGTTGTCGTCCTCGGAATAGTTGAGGTTTATATCCATAGGGTTGACGTAGTGCGGGCTGGTGGGGGAAAGCCTTATCACCTGTCCCTGTAATCTTTGCACAAGGGGGTAATACTCGGCTTCGGGATCGCAGATAATAATGTCGTCGTCCGTAATGAGGAAAGCGTTTGTCATTTCCCGCTTCGCCGCAAAGGATTTCCCGCTTCCCGGCGTTCCCAAGATTAAGCCGTTGGGATTTTTAAGCTGCTTGCGGTCGCATAAGATCATGTTGTTACTAAGGGCATTTAAGCCATAGTAAAGGCTTGCGCCCCTCTGAAAAAGCTCCTGCGTGATAAAGGGGATAAAGATTGCCGTGCTGGAAGTCGTCAAGCCCCTTTGAATGGGGATAAGGTTCTCACCGATAGGGACGCTTGACATCAGCCCCGCTTCCTGCTGGTAGTCCAGCCGGGTGAGGGCGCAGTTATATTTCTGTGCAATCCCCGCCGCCGCGAAAATGTCATTTTCCAGCTTTCTTTTTGTGTCCGCCATGTTCACCACAAGGAACGTCAAGAGGAACATTCTTTCATTGCGGCTCTGTAAGTCCTGCAAGAGATTTTTCGCTTCGCCGCCAAACGTGGCAAGGTCGGACGGGATTATATCCATGTCGTACCCTGCGCGGACGGCTTTCTTCTGTTCCTCGATTTTCATTTTGTCAAGGTCGGTGATTTTGCGCTTTACGGTCTTGATTGCTTCCGTCTGGTCGATACTGTGGATATGTAAGTTTACGATCACACCCGTTTCAAGGTCTAACATATCCGCTAAAATGCGGTCGTTTAACTCCGGCGCAAGTATCTGTAAGAACGATACCGCGCCGATCTTGCGCCCCATGCGGAAATACCGCCCCTCGCCAAAACGGAATGAGGGCGGGGCGATAAAGTCCTTTGTGGTAAGCCCAGACGGGGCAAGCCATGAGAAATCAAAGTTGAACGGCTCCCCCTCCGGGTGGAATACCCCGTGCATGGTCTGTAACCGTTCATAGCCCGTCATGGGGCGGGCAGACACCCCCAGCACCTTGAAATTGTTCAGTATATCTGTTTCGATACGGGAAAGCCGGGATTTTGCCGCGCTCATGTTGTCCGCTTCAATACTGAACGTGATATATTTGTGCTTCACAAGCCCGTTGTTCCCTTTGGAAAGCTGGCTTTTTAACATATCCCCGTATTCGGTGCGGATAGAGTTGAAAGCGTCCTCCTGCGCCGGAATGTTGATTGCTTTTTCCGCTTCCTCCCGCTGTGTCCCTTGATTGATGAAAGAGAGCTGCACCGATACGGAAGCGTCAAAATAGTTGAGGAAGTCGCACCAGTTTTCAAAAATGGCGGTCTTGTCGTCTGCCTGTGCAAGCTGGTAGTTTATATCCTCGTAGACAATGCTCTTGCTGTATTTCTTTTCCGTTATCCGGCATATCCCGTCCGGGTACAGGTTGATGTAGGGGATTGTCTGCTGGGCGGTGTGCGCCTTTCCGTCCCCCTTTGCCTGTCTGATTGCGGCGGCGATCTGCTTCTTCTCGCTGCGGGTCAGTTTCCGCTTCGCCTTAGTTCCGGGGCTTTTTCCCGGTGCGCCGCCTTTGGTTGGTTCCTTTGACAATCGCTGATACCTCCTTTTCCAGTTTCCGCTGCTTCTCCAAGACAGCGTATAGATTTTGTGTCTGATAGGGTCGCTCCTTTGGTCGGACAAATTTTGTCTGTATGATGTTTTTCACCACGGTTTCAAGGGGCTGTCCGTGTTTCTCGTACATTGCCATGAGGAAGCAGGGCAGCATGACGACAATCATCACAAATGCCGCCGCGCTGGTTCCCGCGCTGTCCTTTAGCAAGAAAAAAAGCGGCAAGCCTGTAATGAGTGCTGCCGCGAAACAAACGATCTGCCGCTTCGTGAGGTTGAAAGCGACTTTTGTTTTTATCTTTGATAAATCCTTTGGTACGGGTACATACGCCATACCGAAAACCTCCTTTCCGTCAAAGCTCTATGCTGTTCTTTGTTTCATTCCCCCATGTGTCCCAGCCCGCCGTTTCCTGCCTTGCGAAAAGCTCTATCCGGGGAATGTCGCCCATAAGGGCAATGATTTTTTCCCGCGTTATGTCCGGCTTTTTGCTGTGCTGCTCTATGGGGGAGATAATGAATTGATGAATACCCGCCGATTTTCTCTTTGGGTGTCCCCGTGTGGCAAATAAGCAGAGTTCCGCGTTTCCCCGCGTCCAAAATCCCAAGCCGTAAAACCATGTATAGGACTTTTTATTGAGTTTCAGCCATACAAAGGCGGCGGTCTTGTAGGAAAAGCCCCAAGCCTTGATAAGCCGCAGGGCTTCGGGGAGCTGTGGGAATGTCGCCCACAAAAAAAGCGCGCTGTCCTCTGCCGCAAGGTCAGCCACGGGAAGCGCGCAAAGTTCCTCTATGCTCATGGTCGGGTAGTGGTGTTCTGCCGCGCCGGAAAGCCGCTTCTGTGCGTACTTCCACGGGGGATCGGCGTAGATTATGCCGTATTTCTTTTCAATGGTTTCTTGTCCCTCCTTTCCGTATGCTTCCTTTTAAGCCCATAAAGGGTAATCAAGGCAAAGGTCAATCTTTGCCCTTTGCCTGTCCCTATTCTATGGGGTTTTCCCGCGTCAAGGTCGGGTCGTATTTTCTCCGCTTCGCTCTGAAAATCTCCACCCTGCCCTTGACACGCCTTTAGTGCGCCGCGAAAATGGATTTAGCAAGTGCGCCGGATTTGAACAGGGAAAAGCAGAGGATCACCGTATAAGCAGCAAGGGAGAATATCGCGCTGTGTAGGTTGTCCGCCACTGTTATGTTGTTCACCAGCACCGCGTAAATGCCGACGCACACCATAATGAGGAAGCCTTGAAAGCCGATAGCGAACAGGGCTTTTAAGTAGTTGTTGCCGATCTGCCCCCACTCTTTATTTGTCATTGTTGCAAATGGGATAGGCGACACGGAACAGTAAAGGTAAATTTCTATCATTCTGCCGTAGAGGACAACGGTTATCAGTACGGACATGATTTTCATGCAAAGGCTCACAAGGCTTGTTTCCATAACCAGTAATAAAAGTTCGGGGATTTCCATTGCGTCAAGCCCCTCCTGCATGGAAGCAAGGGCGACGGCAACGTCAATTTCTGTGCTGCCGCTTATCACCCCCGCCGCGCCGGAAACGACGTGCTGCGCAACGTCAAAGACTGCCATAGTAATATCAAAGGTGTGGGTGACAAGGTACACCGCCACCCACGCCTTGAAAAACCACTTGAAAAACATAAATGTGTCAACGTCGTGCATATTGTTCTTTTCCGTAACCATGCTGATAAGCTCCACGCATAGGACGTAGGTAATGACAAGCCCCGCAATGGGGACTATGACATTTTCTGATAACGTGCGTATCATGTTGAAAATGCCAGCGTTCCAGCCCTGCGGGGTCTGCCCTACCTCTGCGGCAATCGTGCCGACTTTCTCGTTTACGTCCCCGAACATAGTTGACAGGTTCCCGTTAATGGCTCCTATGAGGATTTCCTTTATCCATTCCGTGATCGCGTCAAGTATGCTCTGCATAGGCTCTTACCCGCGCTTTTTAACCGAACAGCCCGGAAAGCAGGGGTACAAGGGTCATGCCGATCAGCGCAACGCCGCCGCCCGCCATGAGCTGCTTCATGCCCTGTGATTTCGCGCCGGGGTTGTCGTTGCCGTAGCCCTCCATGAGATTGATTACGCCCCAAATGCCAAGCCCTGCTCCAAGTGCGATAACAAGTGTCTGCAAAACGTCTACTGCGCTGTTGAAAAATGCCATGAATATTGTCGAAACCCAAACCCCCGAAACGCCTTATTTTGTCGTTTTGTCACAATCCGTGCAGAACACAAACCATAGATTCCAATGGTTTTGTCGTTCCAGATTTGTGTATCCCGGGATCTGGGTTCTTTTCCTTTCTTAAATTTTTATTTTTTGTTTTGGGATAAAAAAGAGGGCTTCTGTATCCGGGACGCTCATTAAAAGCGGCCATATATACAAAAAGCCCTCTGGTTTTCAGGTTCCATATTCAGTTGTCATCCAGCCCCATTGTTAAGTGGGGGAGCGTATCCTTATCTTCATAGGTTTCCTCCATATATTCAAAAAGCCGTATCCAGGATAACCGGCTCCCTGTGCTGTGTTATCTCCATATTTATATCAGCCTCGACTGCCTGTGAATCCTCCCATCGCAAAACGGGCAGCCTGTCCCTTTCTGGCGGACCTGGACTGTGCACTGCCAGTGGTGGCCTTTTTCACAGACCCACCAGACTTTCCTTGTTGAAAACGGCCTGACCTGCTCCGGTGTAAGCCCCATATTTCTCTGGCAGTCCCATTCCCTGGCCAGCCTGGGGCTGTATGTCGCAAGGTCGGATTCCCCCGGGATGACCGGGTGCCGGTCCAGCAGGCGCGTGCAGACAGGGCAGCCGCTCCCTGTGGCCCGTTCATAGACCTCCGCTTTCCAGGAGTGCCCTTTCCTGCATCTCCACCACACTTTCTTCCGGGTCTGGTACATGACGGTCTCCGGTGTGGATCCCTGGTTTTTCCCATAGTCCCATTCCCCGGCCAGCTCCGGATGGACTGATGCCAGGTCATTTTCGCCCGGCAGCACTTTCCGGTTCCCGCAGTACGGGCAGCCGTTCCCGCGTCTCCTGCCCGGCAGTTTCGCCTTCCAGGAATGCCCCTTTCTGCACCGCCACCAGATATCCTTCTGGCTCCCGGCGGTTATCTCCGATGGAAGGAACGTATTTTTTTCAAAATCCCATTCATCCATAAGCTCCGGGCACCTGCTCTGCGCGTCATTGAAGCCCTCCAGAATCTTTTTGCCGCAGCAGTAGGGGCAGCCGCATCCATTTCTCCGGTTGGAGATCTTTGCTTTCCATGAATGGCCGCAGCGGCCAGTCCACCATACCGACCGTTGGCTCATGCCCGTGACATCCTCCGGCCTTAAGCCCCCGTTCCTTTCATGGTCCCATTGTGCCGTAAGCTCCGGATCCGCTGTCGCAAGGTCATTGAACCCAGGCATCACTTTCCTGCCAGCACAGTAGGGGCAGCCTTTCCCAGCCGCCCGGCTTGATACCGCCGCCTGCCAGCTGTGCCCTTCTGCACAACGCCACCAGACCCTTTTTGCAGTGCCTCCGGCAACATCCTCAGGACGAAGGCTCCCATTTTTGCCAACATCCCATTCCTCCGCAAGCAGAGGGGCCGCTGTCGCAAGGTCATTTACTCCGGGGATCAGCCGGTTCCCAGCGCAATACGGGCAGCCAGCCCCGGCCGTCCGGCTGTAGACGGCGGACATCCAGCTGTGTCCTTTACGGCACCTCCACCAGACTTTTTTCACGGATCCCGGCTGCACGTCTTCCGGCGTCAGTCCCTTGTTCCTTATCCCGTCCCATTCTTCCGCAAGGGCGGGATTCCTTGCCTTTAAGTCTGTCTGTCCCCTGATCAATGGGTACTGGTTCATTCTTCTGCCTGCCTCCTCATCTCATCAAGGAGCTGTTCCTCCCTGGTCTTTGGTTTTTCCTTCGCTTTCTGTGCACCGCCGAACGGGTCGGGGCGTGTCCCTTCGATCAGGTCCCCCAATGCCGCCTGCGTCACGTTCCCGGCAGTCCTGACTGGAAGATGCGCTTCCTGCATCAGCTGCCTTGCCAGGTCAGGGTACAGGTACTTCTCCAGCATCCTGCGGAGGTACGCATTCTCCCTCCGCAGCCCTCTGTTTTCTTTCTCTAATGCCCGGTAAAGTTCCTCTGACCGCTGCATTTCCTTCTTCATCACCCCCGCCTGCTTTTCGGATTCCGCTTTCCGTGAGACTGCGTTCCTGTAGTTTACCTCCATCTCTGTATATCTGTCATAGACGGATTTCCAGTACGCATCCATGTCGTTCAGCTTGCCTTTTAAATCCGAAAGATCCTGGCAGGTCCTGACCAGGCCGTCAGCATCAATGCTTTTATATACCAGCAGTGCATCGGTTCCGGTCCTGGAAGCCCCCGCCTTCAGCTCGTCCAGCCGCCTGCGGACGCCCCTGTTCCTGCGGAATTCATACTCTTTAGCAGGGACGCCCTGCCTCCCGGCATACTTCGCCAGGTCCGTAAACCTGATGTCCCTCGCATTGCCGCAGGCCACATCCGCATAATACTTTTCCAGTATGCTGACCAGCAGCGCTTCATCTGTCTTGTTTGGTCTTGCCATTTTTCTCTCCCTCCATCTTCCTCTCCAGCGCTTTCCTGTAACACGCGCTGCTGTTCTGCAGCCGCAGGAGCGCGGACGTGATATCCTCCTGCGCACCGTTCCCGCGGCGTACCTGTTCAATCATCTCCATCAGGAACATCCCGTCCTCATCCACTTTTTCCCGGAATCCCTCCTGGACGGCGAGCCTCAGCCCATCCTGGTCAGGATAGTAATGGATGCAGTTCCTGCAGTCGCCGAAATGCCCGCCTTCACGGTAGTTTTTCATGCATTCGGAAATATCGCCTCCGGGGAGGCCTGCATAATCACAGTGCCCGCCTTCCACCTCCGTCATGCCATGCCTGTCCCCCATGCGCAGCTTCAACGATCCGTCCAGTGTGACCTTCCCACGGTTCTCACGGTATTTCTCATAAACGGCGCTCTCCACCACAGCAGAAAGGTTCGCATAATAGCCGGCGCTGATATCAATGCTCTCATGGCCGGCCAGCTCCCTGCATATCACAGGGGAGCCGCCGGACAGGATCAGGTTTATCATGGCAAGGTGCCGTGTGTCCCCGAGGCTGACCGGATAATCCGCACTCCCTGTCACCTTCTCCTTGAATTCGCCAAGCCTGCGGCGCATCTGGCAGTAAGTCATATATCCCAGCTGTGTCGCACGTGCCGGGGAAAATAAAGTGTCTTTTTCATGGGGGCGGCGTTTCTCCCCGGCCGCTTTATAAGCGAGGATCTCCCCCGCAAGCCATTCCGGCACCTCGTATTCATGGAGGGTATAATCCGCATGGATCGTGTAGCCGACTTTCTGCAGCCTTTTCTTCAGTCTTGTCCGGCGTACAGTAAGGATCCACCTCCCATCCCGGTTATGGATACAGTCGCCTGGCAGAAGGAGGAATTCCGTCGCCCGCAGGGGCAGGATGCTGGTAAGCCTCCACCAAAGGTATACCGGGAAAAAGTAGTCCTTTGTGTCTTCACCAGCAGTTCCCCAGAACTCATTGACATACCGGTCAAATCTCAGGTAATACCGGAAATCCGCCAGCTTCCTCGGTTTACGGGCCCATCCGTCCAGCGTCCGGTTTTCCTCGATCCGCTCCATGACGGCCCCTATGTACCCGGGTGAATCAGGGATCATACCCAGGAACTGGAGTGCATGGCTGATATGTACATCCCATGTGCATGCTTCCCCGAATCCACAGCACCCCAGCCTGACCAGGGAGCTGCTGACCCCGGCAACCGAACTGGCCGCCATTGTCCCAAGCAGCAGCACTGTATAGGACTTCACATAATCCAGGAAGCACCCCTCGTCACAGCCGGTCCACTCCTGGACTGTGCCGCCACCGGTCTCGAAGCGGATGTTCCTGCGTTTCACCTCATCCGTGATCCGCCATTCCGCATCCGGGAATGAGCCCCTGTCGATCACTCCTTTTGCGGCATACTCGGCAAATTTCCTCTCCGCCTGCAAGCGCGTTCCGGTGTCCATTTCACGGATGAGCAGCACTTTTGTATACCCTTTATGCATCTGCACATCTGCTATCATCTGTATCTTTCAGCCTCCTTTCCAGCATCCCTGTCATGGTCTCCATATCCGCGCCGGGGTAAAGCATCGGAAGGCTTTCGAGCATCTGCCCGACAGCCGGTATGATCCCTCTGGACAGGATGTTTTTCAGGCGTTCCCGTTCCGGCCCGGATGCCCTGTTTTTCAGTTCCGTTATCGCGGTGTATTCCTTCATCAGCAGATGGAAGGCCGCTTTCGTAAAGATCTCATAGCCGCAGCCGATGCAGCCGCCCCTGAGGGAGTCGCAGCAGGGCATCCCGACAGCAGTACGCAGGCAGAGCGTCTCCGGCTGCCTGGATGCCGCCGCGCCGCTTGCGGCCATCTGCAGGGCATCCCCGAGCCTGCCTTCCGGGATGGACGCGACAATCTCCCGGCTGGCCTCCAGTGACCGTTCGACAAGGAGCGCGGCTTCTTCCAGCTGCCCGGCGTCCAGGCCGATGCACCGGATCAGTTCAGTCTGCCGCGGGACATCCAGCCGCCGGTATCCGTCACCCGCATACCTTTCCAGCAGCAGTGCCGGAATGAAGCCAAAGATGCCCCTCTCAAACATTTCCCGCAGGATGAATTCCGGGCGGTATCCGGAAAAAGCAGCATCCTTCAGGTAGATATCCGTGATCTCCGGCAGGGCGCCGATCCCTCCCTTGTGGCTCCTGGCAAGGGCCGCGAGCATATATCCCTTCGGCCTGCCAGGCCCGTCCGCCGTCACCAGCTCGATCCCCTGGAGATAGGACTTGTTCGCCCTCCTGGTCTGGAACCTGCGCTCTCCAAGCGCTTCTATGAACTGCGTGCCAAAAAATCTCCTGATCGATACAATGTCCTGGACTGGCCGTACCAGGGGCTCGTTTTCTTTATGGTGGAGGAGCTTTATGGTAATGATCAGCCCCATGGCCGCTTTCAGCGATTCCGGTATAAAAAACTTCAGCTCCGGCACACCCTGGTACCTTTCTGTCTTGGATGGGTACATCGGCAGGTATTTCAGCCTCAACAGCAGCTCTTCTGAAACGCCCCTGGCATCCGCATCCCGGTAGCTTCCGGAGCGGAGCATCCCTTCCACCGTGTCCGGCGGGTAGGGCAGTGATGGAACCGGCAGCCGGGTGATGTCCGTCTGCCTTAACGCCCCCAGGAAATGGAGCGCCGCAAAGAGCCACAGGTCGGCATAGCGGGCAGAATCCAGGGCTTTTGTGACCAGCCCGTTCGCCTCCCATGATGCCTCATTGAATACGCAGTACGCCATCACGCTGAATTCCCTGACCGGATAAGCCTCTTTCCGTATTTCCGCCTGCCGCCTGGGATGGATGTCGTATCTGCAGCTGCTGTCCCCTGACACCTCCGCAGCAAACTTCGCAAACAGCTTTGTGCTCCTGACGGGAAGCATTTCCGATGTCTTTTCCATAAGGCAGTCAAGCTCTTCTGCACTGTATCCGGACAGCTCACGGCCGCAGGCAGAAAGGATGAAATCAAGTATCTTCCACCCGCTCGGTTCATCGCTGATCCCTTCCCGGGCCACAAACTTCCGGTAGCGCCGGCATGTCTCCGGCAGCTGCCCGCTGTATGTATCCAGCAGGACCGACAGCTTTTCCCGCGGTGTTCTCTGATAAGCGGACAGCCACAGGCGGATCGGGCCGCGCATGCTTTCGTAGTCGCTGACCGCCATCTCCCTGCCGCTGCCTTCCGGGGCCTGTCCGAACCATCCGTTCCTGTCCAGGAACCCGAGGAGGTCATCCCTGCACCTGCAGATGTCCCGGTATGCCGACTGCACCTGCGCCGCATCTTTTAAGACCTCATCAAACAGTATCATCTTCAAAATCCCCCCATCCTGACACGAGCATGGTCACCAGACGGTCACTGGATGCCTCCAGCTCCCTTGTAATGTCACCTTTGTTCTGGAGATACAGGAACGAGCTTTCCGGGCTGCTGTCACCCCTCCAGTACTGGATGCTCCCGATATCCTCGCCCCTGAGTACAAGCTGGACCGTGAACCAGTGGCGCAGCGCATGTGTCCCAAGCTGGTTCTCATACAGGAGCTGTCCATAGAGCCTCAGTTCCGGGTCGCTGCTCTTTATCAGGTATGGGCGGAGATGCCCATCCACCAACTCACGGAACCTCGTCCGGTAAGTCTCATAGGTCATGGCTTCCCCATTCCTGTTGATGAACATGGGGCAGTAGCCCCTGTCGAACTCCCGCCCGGAAAGGAACTCCCTGTGCAGCTCGTATGCCTTGCAGAAAGCCCCCAGGAATGCGGGATAGACACCCTGCCTGCGCTCTTTCTTGATCATCCCGACCTCAACGTCATCATCCCGTATCCGGATTTCCTGTTCAACATCGACCACGGCGCTGACTACACGCCCGCCAAGCTCAGTGAATGTGATCCCCCTCCCCAGGGGGCTGCATTCCTGCCGCACGCTGCATACCTCCCCGGCGCGCAGCCCCGCGAATGCCTGCAGGCAGAGCCCGAAGGCGATGTCCCTGGCATAACGGAAAGCCATCGGGATCAGTACCTCAAAGGCTTTATAAGGGATATCCCGAAAGATTTTTTTCCTCACCGGCATCCCGGAAACCTGGAACACAGGGACTGCTTTAAGGAAACGCCGCCCATGTCTGTCATACGCGGCTTCGTCGCGGTACAGCTCCGGACGGGTGACCTTCATAAACCCGCCGAACTTCCATACAAGGTTCGCCATAAAAGCAGTCACGGCGCCGATACATTTGGTGATGCTGTCCCTTCCCCGGTAGTCCCCGTCCGCTTTCTTTTCCGCTGCATAATAGTCAAAATATTCCTGCAGCATCTCCGCTGTAATGCCGAACACATGGCGGATCCCGAACCTCCTTCCATTGTCCACCAGGACATAGTTGAGCATCCCGCAGATGTAATACAGCTTCTTCTCCGCATTCGATGAGATCGGCTTATACACCTTGAAGCCAGCATAGTCCTGAAGCCTTGTGAACCGGGAGATGACACCATAGCCATTCCGTACCACTATGAATGACCTGGAATAGACCACCCCGTCTTCCGTTGCTGTCCGGATGGTATACACTCCATACCTCTGGATCTGTTCCGGCCTTTCCTCCGGATTCATTAAATCCAACATTTACTGTTACCTCCTTTTCCCCGCCTCATGGCGGGATCAGGCAACAGTATAACAGACAGCGACAAAACTCTGGTCATACCTCCAACGACAGAACCTTTTTTGTCGGGCAGTGAATTGTCGCTTTCCCATGGTCAGCGACAAAACCCTCTAACGCCTGTAAATATGCGGTTTCCGGGAGATGAAGGGGTTTTGTCGTTGCGGTTTGGGGGAACTACCTCTTTCTTTCTCATCAAATGTTTTGTCTGGTTTCTGAAAGAGTTTTTCGTGTAAAATGCCCTGCCTTATGGTAAGATAAAGACAGGGCAATCCTTTAGGAAGAACCCTGCGGGCATCCGGCATATTCAGTTTGGCGATTGGCTATGCCGGACGCTTTGTTTTGTCCTTTCCCAAGTACATTCAAAACTCCGTTTCCGTAACTTTTGGACTTTTTGTCCAGAAGTCCTGCGACTGGTTGACGGGTTCCATATTCAGTTTTTCAATATTCAGTTGTCATGCTTCAATCACGCCTGCATCTTCCACCTCATCAACGGTGTCATTGTCCCTGACTCTTGCTTTACACAGGTTCTTTACATATTTTTCGATGTCTAAGGCGTTCTTGTCATCAAAATCGGACAGAAGCCGGTACTGCTTGTGCTTTGTAATGTCAAACTTATTGGAGAAGAATGGTCTAACCCCTCTAAGCTGCATGATACATTTTCCACCATCCATAACCGAAATCTCATCCATCGACATCAATTCTTTGCCACATTGTCAAGTGATGAATTGAATTTTTATCGAATAATATTGTCGAATTAAGGCTTTTGTGATAATCTCTATCTCAGACAGAACAATAACCATTGGGGAATTTTATATTATGAAGAAGCCAAAGCTAACGATAGAAGAACAAATTGAGGACATGAAAAGTAAGAACATAACCTTCCAATATGTTTCAGAAAAAGAAGCCGCTGATTTTTTAAGGCACAATAATTATTATTTTAAACTCAAGTCATATGGGAAAAATTATGAGAAATATCGAATCCCTGCAAAAGCCGGTCAATATGTGAACCTCGACTTTTCTTATTTGCAGGAACTGTCTACTCTGGATATGCATTTGCGTAAACTGATACTTTCTATGGCACTTGATATTGAACACGCTTTAAAAACAAAGATTTTGTTTGATTTAAGCAATAATGCTGATGAGGACGGATATTCGATTGTCCAGAAATATCTGGATACAGATTATACAAGACGGAAAGATTTGTATGATAAAATTGGCAATTCTGCCGCCAGCGACCTTATCAGGAAACGAAAGGAAGCGGATGACAGCTATGCCATGTGGGAAATTGTCGAAGTATTGTCTTTTGGAAAATTTATTGATTTATACCAGCTATATTATTCCATTTACAAATCTCCAGAAGATTACAGCAGTTTCCTCTGGTCTGTCAAATTTTTGCGGAATGCGGCTGCACATAACAACTGCCTGCTGAACAGCCTGAAAGCGCCTTATCATATCACAATCCACAAAACCAAAGAAATACAGACCGAGCTTGCTAAAATAAAAACCATATCACAAAACCAAAAAGAAAAATGGATGAGCAATCCCGTTATCCATGATTTTATCTGTTTAGTATATGTGTATGTCCGGCTCATTAAAAGCAAAGGTATGAAACAAAAGGGCATCAGCGAACTGAATGAACTGTTCACAAATCGGATGTCAAGACATAAAATATATTTTGAAAAGAACGATACTATCATGGAAAGCTACCGCTTTGTTTCAAAAACCATATCTTACCTTTGCAACAAATATCGAAAATAGATTGATTTTTGACAGAATGGTGGTATAATAGTCATTGACGAACAAAAAACAATGGTTTTTTAGCGGAAACGGTGCCCGCATTGTTTCCGTATTTTTTATTTTAATGAAATAGTTTCTGACAATGCATAACCTCCCACCATCAGGTGAGAGGTTATGAACTCATTTATTCCATTATTCCTGAATTTCTCCAACAAAGTTATAGATGATTTTGACTTCCTGATACTTCTGCCTGCCCTCTTTTCTGACTTCGCCTATCAGAATACGGTCAACAAGACGGTTCAGCACCGCTTCGTCCAGCTCCTTGATTGTGGCGTACTGCCGGATTTCCTTGATAAAAGATTTTACATCGTTTTCCTGTCCGTCAGACTGCCGCATCATCAGCGTAAGTTCCTGTCCCCGGCATTGATTCTGTTCCTGTTCTGTTTCCAAAGCCGCTGTCAGCTTCATAAAACGCTGCTCCGTCAATATGCCTTTTGACTTGTCGGTATAAAGGCTGAAAAACATATCATCAATCTCTTTATTTCTTGCCTCTATCTGTGCCAGTTCCTTTTTGATTTCTGAAATATCAGCAAGATAGCGGTGTTCCATGCGTCTGCTCAACCGCTGGTAGAACATATCAGCGTCTTTCAGTGCCATAGCGGACAGCTCCTGAATATCATTCAAAACAAGGTTATACAAATCCCTTGCTTCTATTTTGTGGCTGGTGCAGGCATTTTTCCCTAACCGATTGTAGGTCTGGCAGATATAATAGGCTTTGTCAATGGGTTCCCGTTCTTCCCCCGTAAACCGGTTTTTTCCGGTTCTTCCCACTTTTTCATAACGCACCTGCATGGATTTCCCACAGGTGGCACAGTAGACAATGCCATGAAAAAGATTGTAAAACGGACAATTATTGCCCTGCATGACCGGCGGTCTGCGGTCAATGATTTCCTGTACCCGTTCCCACTCCTGCGGTGAGATGATTGCTTCATGGCAGTTATCAATCACTTCCCAATCCTCTCTGGCAATAATGTCATAAGTGTTGGAACGGATACCTTTCTGGTGTGTTCGGCAGACTAAATGGGAGCCTTTGTAGAACGGGTTCCGCAGGATATGGTTAATTCTTGAACTGCCCCACGAATAGTAATTCACATCACAGTTCGTACCGCTTTTTACTCTTGTGATAGGGATTTTTTCTTCCATAAGCCGTTTTGCAATCCGCATACACCCCAGTCCGTCAAGGGCAAGGTCATAGATATGCCGGATAACCGGGGCGGTTTCCGGGTCTATAATCAGATGACCGTTATCCTCCGGGTCACGCATCAGACCAAGCGGCGGCTGTCCTCCCCCAAATTTCCCCTGTCTGGAGCGTGTCATACGCCCCGCCAGCACTTTCTTTGAAATGTCCCGGCTGTACATGTCATTCAGGATATTTTTAAACGGAGTGATGTCCATTTCCTGCCTTGTCAGGCTGTCCACGCCATCTGTAATTGCGATATACCTTACTTTGTGTTTTGGGAAAAAGATTTCGATATAACTGCCGGCTTCAATATAATTCCTGCCAAGCCTTGAAAGGTCTTTGGTAATGACACAGCCGATTTTCCCGGCTTCAATGTCAGTTATCATCCGCTGGAAAGAGGGGCGGTTGAAGTTCCTCCCCGTATAACCGTCATCCACGTAATATTCATACTGGAACATCCCGTTTTTTTCAGCATATTCAGTAAGCATAAGTTTCTGGTTGCTGATACTCATGCTCTCGGTGTTCCCGCCATCCTCAAGGGACAGCCTGCAATAAAGGGCAGTTATTTTCTGATTTGGTTTTGATTTCCTGTTCATAGTGTTCTCCTTCTATGAACAGGGACATGACACTATTATAATACCATGCCCCTGCCCGTATTTCAACCTTTTTATGACGCTTTTTTATCCAGCCATTCTTCAAACTGTCTACATGTCTGCTTTTCAATCAGATGTTCAAAGGCTTCTTTCATGGTCTGCTTTCCGGCAAACTCACGCACCACAATAAACTGCACCTTATTGTTTCCTGTACTGTCTTTCTTCTTTTTTTCTGCCATAGGCATTTCCTCCCGAAAAAATATGCCCGACAAGGAAGAAGCTGCAACGAAGTCCGGCAACGGACGTAAAAAAATGCAGATTCCTGTTTTGTCAGGCAGTTATGGTTGTATCTGTTCCTGTTTTCTTTTTTTATTATTATTTGGTTGTTATGGTTGCCGGTACAGCAAATACCTTGCAAAATCAAGGAAATTTCCCCGACAACATGCCCTGCAACGAAGCATGAACCAGACCTGCAACCCGTTCCTATTTTTCAAAGACAAGCTCCATCTGACGGGCTTCTTCCTCTGTCAGTTCCGTAAAACCCTCTGTTCCATTCCCAAGCAGATTGTCAGTGCCGGTTGCACGTTCCCAGCCTTTCTGTCTGCCATATCCGGGAAAGCGTCTGGGATTCTTAAATGCCTGCCAGCCGGAAACAGAGTGGTTCATAATATCGTTGATTTCCCGGATTTCCCATTGCTTCGGTTCTTCAAAGGCATGGTTCAGAGCTTCTTTGTAAAGCTGTTTGGAGCAGACCATATTTCCCTTAAAATCATCCAGAAATTCCTGTATCATGCCAGCCTTTGTATCCTCTGGCATAAAAACAGCCTGATATTCTTTCAGATAGTCCTGCATGGCAGGGGAAAAAGAAAGGGAATAGTCCCCTCTCCGGTAAATATTCATTGCTTCCGCCCACATCTGCCCAATATATTCCCTTGAACCGGCTTCATCCGCAAGGATATGAACCTCTGCCTTGTCCGGCTCCACCATGACCGGCAGGAAACGCCGATTCCCGGTTCGGTCAAGAGGGAGAAAGTCTATGGTGTTGGATGTTCCCCCAAACACGCACTGACGCATACGGTCAGCCGGGTGCGTATCATAGGGAACTTTATAGACTTCCTTTGACCGGCTCAGAAAAGATTTGATTTCCTCTATGCTCTTTGCATTGGCGGTAGCAAGCATTTCCGACATTTCAATAATCCAGTGCCCCTGCAATTTGCGGTAAACATTGTCATCATCCAGCTTCTTCAAATCATCTGTAAACCAGTCATCTTTGGCTGCAAGCAGACGGAAAAAGGTGGATTTTCCGGCACCCTGACCGCCCACCAGACAGAGCATGACCTCAAATTTACATCCCGGCTCAAATACCCGGCGGATTGCACCCAGCATGAAAAGCCGCAAGGCTTCCCGACAGTAACCGCTTTCTTCCGCACCAAGAAAATGGGAAAGGGCGTGACTGATACGTTCTTTCCCGTCCCAGCAGAGGGAATTTAAGTAATCCCTTACCGGGTGGTAGCGGTTCTGGTCGGCGGTCAGCCGGATTGCCTTCTGGATATTTTTCTCACTGGTAAGACCGTAATTCTTTTCCAGATAGTACATGAAATAACATATATCAGTGTCCGTAAGGGCAGGGGAGTTCTTTACCCACCACAGTGGCTTTCCAACGTCCACACGCTCTGTCAGCAGGTTGTAGCGGACTGCATGGGACAATACCGGGTCATACTGAAAGACCGTCAGGCAGTTCCCAATCGTATTCTTCACATTCCCTTTATCGTTCAGCTCCAGCATATCCCGGACTTCTGCCACGCTCCCTGCCGGTTCGGTGTTCCCTGATGTCGGTAACATTGTTTCTTCCCCGGTTTCTGTTGATTTCTGATAATCGTTCTCCAAGTTTTCTGACCTCCTTTCCATGCTCCCGTACAATCCATTCTTTTTCTTCCGTATCCCCAAAGAGAAATATATCCAGAAGATACTCCACATAAGAAGTCCGCTGCAATGCTTCCACAAACAACGGATTCCATTCGGTATCTTCCGGCTTCGGAGCATATCTTTTTTTCCATTCATACAGGGAATGGAGATAGTCGCACAACACCCGGCAACAGTCCCTCTCTTCCTGTCTGGACTGCTTTTTCTGTGCCAGTTTTAGCTTTGCCCGGACAGATTCTTTCAGGGACGCTCTGCCTCTGCTGTCATAAGTGATGAAAAAATCATCTGCCAGTTTTTCAGCCGCTTCTTTCAAGCCAAGTCCGAACAGCCGGGCGGTAAAATCAATCACATCCCCGTCTGCTCCGCAGCCAAAGCAGTGAAAACGCTTATCCAGTTTCATGCTGGGATTTTTGTCATTGTGGAATGGACAGACCGCCATCCCATTTCTTCTGACCTTTATTCCGTAATGCTCCGCAGCCTGCCTTGTCGTGGCAGACTGCTTTACTGCTTCAAACACATTCAAATCAATACCTCCAAAATAAAAAGGCACTCATCATTCTCAATCGAAAATGGCAAGTGCCTGTTAAAGTTCCATATCCTGTTTTCTGTGTGGCAGCGTATTTCTCCTTTCCGCTTCAAGCCGGGCAATATCAGCCTGATTTTTATGCAGTTTATCAAGGATAGACGTTCTGGCTTTTTCCTTAATCTGCTCTGTATTTGCTTTCCTGACTTCCGGCTTCATCAGCGTAGCCTTAACCGCTGCCATTGCTGTCTGCATGGCTTTTGTGATTTTTGTAACCACACCGTCCAGACGGGCGGCAGCATATTCCCTTTCTTTTTGGGAAGCCTTACGCTCCGGGGAGAGTACCCATGCTTTGGACTGCTCCACCATTTTAATGTCCTGCCTGTGCGTTTCCACCCGGACAGTATCACTCACAACCTCCACCGCCTTATCATAGGCAATTTCGGAAACATCATCAATAAGGGATTCCACATCATCAATCTTCAAGGTCAATGCTTCCAGCTTTCCTTCTTTCTCCTGAATCGCTGCGTCCTGTTTTTCAATCCGGCTTTGCTGGAACTGCAACGCTTTTCGCTGCTGATACATCATATCGCTCTGTGATTGAATGGATTGTTTCTGGCTTTGAATAAGCGTTTTCTGGGACTCAATCTGACCGGACTGTTTCGCCATTTCTTCCTTTTGTTTCGCTAAGATGAAGTCCTGCTTTTCCAGATATTTGCGACCGCCGTATTCCGGTTCTTCCTCCAGATGAAGCCCATGCTTTTTACAAATATCAAAGAGCATAGTCCGGCAGGCAGCGTCAAAAGTCATTTTCCTGTTATTGTACCGGCTTGATTTTTTGTCCGGCTCCGGCAGTTCAAAGCCGAGGGCTTCCAGAGCCTTTTCCTGCTGTGGGCAAAGCTCCCCATACTGATTTTCACAGTCAAAAACATGGCGTTCATGGATATGGGGCGTACTTTCATCAATGTGCAGCGCCCAGTCCAGAATGTGGACATGGGAGCCGAAGCGTTGTTCAAATTCTGCAAAAAATTCCGTTGCAATCAGAAAGAGCGTTTCTGCTGGGGCGTGTTCCTCTATTTTCCCAATTTGCAGTAAACTTTCCTCTGGGCAGGTCTTTTTATTTTTAAGGATTTCGTCTGTTGTGCGGTTCCGTTCTGTGTGTCGGTTCTTTTCGTTCCGGGCGTTCTGCCCGATTGTATAATCCGTATAGCGGTTGCGGTAATAAAGCTGTTCGACTTCCTCAAAAGTGGAAGCCATTTCGATTTCATCACTGTTCTTTTCTGCAAGCCGGCGGTACCCGTTATAGCAGTCCCAATAGACATTTCTTTCCGCCCGTTCCCCGTCAATGTGTTCGCTGTGGCTCACATCAAAACTGCGGTCATTGTGCTTCGGATTGTAAACGCCATGCTTCCCGGCACGCCCGTTGTGTTTTGTCAATTTCAAACTGTTTCCCTCCGTTTCTTCAAGATTTTCCCCACAAGGGGAATGGCAGCGAAGCTGCATTTTGCTGTGCTTTTGCGTCAGGTAATAACCCAGTATGGAGTGTCGCAGGCAACACTCCTCTGGGCAAGGCTGCCGCCCTTGACCCGCACAGGGATGTTGCACTCCCTGTACCCTTGCACAAAGGGCTTGCCGCCCTCTGTACTCCCGCCCGAAGAAGCCGAACCTCGTAATTTTCCCGGTCGCTCGTTTTCCGCTTCTTCGATTTTTTCAGAACCTTCCGCTGGAAACTTCCGAAAAAAACAGACCGCTTTACTTTCCAGTAAAATGGTCTGTTTAAAAAGTTTACAAATATTCATTTACAAAGCATATCCTGTCATATGCTAAAGGATGAATTTATTTACTAATTTCATCAATGTCAAGAGAATATCCCATGACCTCTCCGACATCAGTAATTTTTCCTTTGACGATAACTGTATCTCCTATGGACATATCCATAATCGCAGTCTTTTGGTCATCATTTTTTATATAGCATTGAACACCCATAATTGCAAACTCATCATCGACAGGTGTAATAGAAATATATTTTCCACTGCTGTCAATTACGTTTAATCTTCCAGTCAACTCTACATATTGTTTCTCATATTTATCAGTTGCTTTCATAGCATTGGAGTTTAAATCATCCATAAGCTCAGAAACATTATAAGCGGTATAACTGATTTCTTCCTCTACTTCCTTTTGGCTTGAATCTTTGTTGTCCGCAACAGTATCATTTGTAGTTGTATTATTTTCCTTGCTTACAGTATTAGATGATTCATCTTTTCCCCCAGCACTGCCTATCGCTCCAATAACTATCAAAACTACAAGAACAATAAACCAAGGACGCTTATAAATTGGTTTTTTGTTTTTGCCCCCACATTTTGGACATACTTTTGCTCCTGTCGCAATTTCCTCGCCACAGTGTTTACATGTGACTAATTTAGGTTGCTTTGCCATTTTAGAAATTCCTCCTTAGATAAAGTGTACTTTTTCGATTTACTGCTCATTTAACCGATTGTATATAATTATACCAAAAATCTGCGAAAAAGCAAGAAATTTTGATGAAAAATCATTCTTCAAATTAGTTGCGAAAAAGTACACTTTTCCGATTTATCGTATCTCCCCGAAAACCTAATCTTTTCCGAATTTCTTAGCCTTGTCATGAAACGTGCTTTCCGCCATGTTACAGGCTTTGGCGGCTTCTTTTTGTGTCAGTTTCTTATTTTTCCATGCCTTATGAACTTCATAGAAATTATCCGGCAATGGTTTTGGCGGTCTGCCGAATTTTACACCCCTTGCTTTTGCCGCCGCAATGCCCTCTGCCTGCCTTTGCCTGATGTTAAGGCGTTCATTCTCTGCCACATAGGATAGTAATGCCAGCACAATATCACTGATGAACGTTCCAAGCAGATTTTTCTCACGTCTGGTATCAAGCAGCGGCATATCAATCACAACAATATCTGCTCCCTTTTCCTTTGTGATAATACGCCACTGCTCATTCAAATCTGCGTAATTCCTGCCTAAACGGTCAATGGACTTTACAAACAGAACCGTATTTCCGTTCAGTTTCCGCAGCAACTTCTTATATTGTGGTCTGTCAAAATTTTTACCCGACAGCTTATCCATATAAATATTTTCCTTTGGTACACCCATTTCAAGAAGTGCAATCCGCTGTCTGTCCTCATTCTGTTCCCGGCTGCTGACACGCATATAGCCGAGATATTTCTTATCTTCCATGCAATCCTCCCGTTTTTTCTGTAAAACAAAAGTGCCCCATGCACTCCGACACAGGACACTTTCCAGAATGCCATGCACTCTGCAATATATTTTTTTGCTTCCCTGCAACGCTCAAAAGTACTATTTCACTGTACCCCTTATCTTTGTACCCTGCTTACAGGAAACGGTCAAAACATCAAGTCTGCACCCGATGTTTTAACCGTAAACCGCCCCGAAATCATGCTGTTTTTCTGTCCCCTGTCTGCAATGCCTGAAAACCATGCTGTTTCGCATATTCCCTTGCCGCTGTCCGGCGTTCCTCACTGTAAGGCGGTATCAGGCGGATAGACAGCCTTGACTTGTCCATGACATAAGTGACACCACCCTCCAAATTCTGACACTTCAACCGACACAGAGCAGGGTATTTTCTGCTATACTCCGCAAGCCTGCGTTTTAGGTCGGCATTATGTGTGTAAATGGTGGCTTCACTTTCTTTCTCATTGAAATTCACAATCGTTTCTTTCTCGTATTTAGACAGCTTTCCCATATAAATCCTCCCAATCTGTGCTTCTTTCCACAATGCGGATATACTTCTTTGCTTCAAAATATCTTTCCATTTCCAAGCGGAGATGACGGTAAAAGCAGGGATACCATTCTCCAACACTTTTGCTGTCCAGCTTTCTTGCCAGACACAGCACCCGACGTTTTACCTTTGTGTCCACTGTCAGGGCGGTAATCCATTTCAACCGGTGTATCGTGTTCTCAAGGTTTCCGCACCCGAAAGCGTATAAGATTTTCTTTTCTTCCATGTTTAACTTCATGTTCCTACCTCCATAAATTGTTTTTTTATTTCTGCCGTTTTACCTGCAATCCGTTCCTGCCCGGAATTATCCCAGCGTTTCTCGTTCCTTTGGTATGCTCCTGTCATGGCACTACTTCCCCGGGAACGGTATCACTTGCAGCCGGTCATTCTGTTTTCAATGTCCCTGTGATATTGAAATCTTAACAAAATAAACCGGCTTCCCCCGTATGTCCGAAAGGTCAGAAAAAATCCAAAAAAACGGAAATTTCCACGTTTTCGGAAATGCTCTGTGTTATAATGAATCTGACGCTGTTTTGGGAGGAGATAAG
>OFFE01000769.1_pt1 | contig 25597 bp, 25 predicted proteins | sample 1521371 | NCBI WGS metagenome assembly OFFE01 (sample SAMEA3504131, study PRJEB24116) | mouse gut metagenome | biome: mouse gut; feature: mouse-associated habitat; material: faeces | place: Denmark | collected 2011 | reverse complement strand
TTCAAACAGACTCGAGCACTTTACACACAATGTCTTAGTTTTAAAACAGACTCTAGGGTCACAGGGAGTAAATAAACCTTTTTCGCCGGGAAATACAAAAGTCTCTTTCAAAATCATGTTGCGGTGCTGGGCCTGTGTCTGCCGTTTCAACTGTTGTAACAATTTAAGCGTACTCTGCATAATAAGAATGGTACGCACACTGTCAACGGTTTTCGGAGTGCTGACAATAATTCCGCTCTCCGGCATATACACCACGCTCCGCGCAATAGTGATTGTTCCGGTCTGCTCGTTGATGTCTTTCCATTTTAGGCCGATACATTCACCGCGCCGAATGCCGGAAGTAATAAGCAACTGCATCATGCAACGGAAGTCTAAAGGGCATTCTGACAAAAGACTGAAAAACTGCTGTGCCTGCTCTGGGGTAAGCGCGTCAACTTCTTGTCCTTTTTAGGCGCGTCTACCTTTAGCATGGGATTTCCTGCTATCACACCCTGCTTTTCTGTATACGCGAAAATCATTCCCAAGGCATTGAAATAGTGGCGAATGGTTTTCGGTGCAAGCGGCTTACCCTGCCGGGTTTTATAGTCCCTGCTCAAATACACAAGGAATTTCTGAATGTGCATGGGGCTTATTTCTTGCAGTACAGCCCCGTCAAAGTATTCTACAATCAGTTTTTTCATGTTCTTGTAGAATGTCATGGTTGTTTGTTTGTCGTTCCCGTTGCAGACTTGGAAGGGATACCACACGTCATTTACAAACGCTGTGAAGCTGTCATGGCGTTTATCAGGCGGGAGAGTGTACGCCTGTCCCAATTCCTTCTCCTTTTGATACGCTCCCCGTGTTTCCCGTCCCTCTTGTTTTCTCTGATGTTTGCCATTTGATACACCCTTCTTTCCGGCGTATCAATGGTTTTGTACTCTGTTTCCGGCGAGTGTGCGCTTTCTGCTTCTGGAAACGGTCTGTTGAAGGGCAAACCTCAAGAAAACTGAAAAGCAAAAGCATTGAAAACGTAGTGTTTTCAATGCTTTTGCACTCTCTTGCTTCTTGGTGGAGATAAGCGGGATCGAACCGCTGACCTCTTGAATGCCATTCTGGAGCAAAATCATTTACAATCTCCCCATTTTGGGATAATTGTTGTGATTCCACTTGAAACAAAGAAAATCCAGAACCTTTTAGAACTTTCCCGTTTTGGGGAGTTTTCGTGAAATCCAAAAATGTTAGACAAGTGTTAGACAGGTACAGTCCCGTTACTACACTATAATTTTGAATAGACAGATGCTTTGATTTGAACGTAGCCCGTGTTGCTATGCTGAAATCAGGGCATTACAGCCGTATAGCCTTTATGAGATTATTCCAATTATGATAGATTTTACTAAAGGCCTTGAAATTAAGATTTTGTTGATATATCATAATATGTATCATTGGTAGAAATAGTTTTCATGGAGGAAGAAGATGGCAAGAATTTTTGAAGTAAATAGTCTGAGCGAATATATTAATTTTGTTTCAAAAAACAATCTAAACAATTTTATATCCAGAGGCGAAAACAAAAATTTTGACGGTATTATTGCATCAGCATTTCGTTATCAAACCCCTATTAAATTTCAAAACATGATCTTACAATTCTATAACACAATCGGAAACGATGTGACAAATATGCAACGGGAAAATTTTGTTGCATTTTCACAACATCATGGTATACCTACAAATTTAATTGATTTTTCTCTGTCGCCTTTGGTTTCATTATTTTTTGCGTGTTATAATTCTGATGGCGGAAGTGACGAAAGTGGGTATGTATATTTCATTAGCAAAGATAGATTGATAAATATTAGTGATATGATGTTTTGCACCAGTTTTCAAGAAAATATATTTCAAAATTTAATGCGCTTTGAAGCAAGTACATCTCTTGTAATCCCCCAATTGTATGAATACATCCATACACATCTTCAAGAGATTCAACAAATGATAGTTGAGTGGGCAAATAAATTGAAACTTGATAAGGCGACTAAGAAAAAGTATAAACATCTTTTTCCTATAATCAGCGAGTTTAATAAAGCCTGCAAAATAGACCGAGATTATGCTCTTGATGATTATTCTCAAAAAATATTGGGTCAAATTATTAAATCAAATGAGGATGATGGTGGAAATTCGTCTGATTTTATTTTGTGGGATGAATATATTAAAAGTTGTCACAACTTATTTGAAGATCTATTGAAAAAGTCACAATATAAGTATTCAGATTACCTTGTTTTAGTGTTAATATTAATACGAACAGTTTTAGGTGAACTTTATGATTTTTCGTATACAAAAGAATTAGTCAGAAACATAAATTTACCTTTCTATTTTACTTACTATCCCCCAAACATCCTTTCGCGAGTTGAGAATCAATCTTCACTGTTCATTTATCAATTATACTATGATTGCGACTTAATTGATCCATATATTGATGAAACCGAACATAGAATAATACAGAATATTTCTCCTGATTATACCCTAAAAGTAAATTGTAAAGAAGAAATATTGGATGCTTTAGATTCTGTTGGTATCAATTTGAAATTCATATATAGCGATTATGACAATATAGCTAAATATATCAAAAGCAAAAATTTAGGATTATAATTTAAGGTGTAGTCGAGATTTCAAGCAAAGTAGGGCACAATAAGAATGAATTGATCCTGAAATGTGTGCAATTTTCGCTTGATAAGTTGGAAATCATTGAAAAGTACTGTGGGTATATCTGATAAATTTGTACCCACTCTTTTGCGTATTTATCAAAGTGCCATTATTATAGCCGCATGATAATAATAGGTGCTGTATCATAATTTTCTGCTGCTCTACACTCTTGAAACTGTGAATCTTCCTCATGTTTTAATTCCTTAATACATTGCTTGCGATTATCATACAAAAATTGTTCTTGCCTTTTGTAGAATAATTTGGTAAAATAACGTTAAAAGAAAGGAGATGCGGAACTATGGCAAAAATAACGGTTGGACAAGTAGGCACCATTAAAATCAAAATGGATACAAAAGACGATGTTTATTATGATGCAAAAGAACCTCACGTAAGTTTTGTTCGGAAAGGCACCACAATTCTTGACCATCTGCTTCTTAGTGAAGTGTGTAATCTGGTGGGTCGTGATTCAGAGGAAAAAGATGCAATATATTGGGTGCGCGAACATCGAGAAGAACTCATCAAGCAGTATATTGATGAGAACAGATAACTCAATTCATTCAGGTGCAAATTCCGACAATTCATTTTGTATAGTATAGTGATATCACAATAGCCGATGCTCACATTATTGTGGGTGTCGGCTATTTTTTTACGGATTCCACGGATAGTCAAGCCAATTTCACGGTCTGAGAACTGAAATATGGTAATCTTATCATAGGTGCATAAAGGAGGTATGCACAATATGATTTTTGATTTATCAGTTCGATTGAAAGAGTTGCGGCTTGAAAAGCGATTGCGGCAGGATCAGCTTGCCGCACTTGTAGGCTTAGAGAAATCCAGTATATCAATGTATGAGAACGATATGCGCCAGCCTTCCTATGAAACACTTGTGCGCTTTGCAGATGTTTTCAACGCTTCTACTGATTACTTATTAGGCCGTAGAAATGATAGGCAGCTTGATCTATCAGGCTTGACAGCCGCCGAAGCAACCATGATAAGTGAACTTGTGGCCTCAATGACCGCTAAGAATAAAAAACTGGAGGAACTTAAACGATGAGGAAAGCAATCTTGATTTTACTTATGGCGTTGGTGCTTGTGATCCCCGCCTATGCAGCAGATGGAGATTCTATCCCTGATACTTCACAAGACGAAGCGCAATTTGTTGTTTCAACATGGGAAGAACTACAAATTGCCGTTGATAACGCTGAAGATGGTGACGCTATAACACTTGCTGATGGCTTCATTCAAATCCCCAATGGTGCAACCCTTGGTAGCGCAGATAAGCATATTGTCATTCAACTTTCAGACCAATATGCGGATATGTATAAGGAAAGCGCATTGCTTGTTTTTAACATGGGGGAGCAGTCTGCATATATACAGAACATAACTTTTAACGGAAATGATATTCCAGCTAATAATATGGTTTTCTTGTGCTGTGATGCAACAATTTATGGATGCGATTTCATAAACTGCAAGACCACATTTGATACCAGTTGCATACGCATATCGAATATCAGTGCTAATATCGTCAACTGTGCTTTTTCTAATAACTATGGAACAGGTAGCGGGGCGATTGACATTGCACAAGGCGGGAATGTTGAAATAGATAATTGCCGATTCTTAAATAATTTTGGTTTACAGGGTGGGGTTGTTCATAACAACGGAACAGTTGAGTTTGGTGCAAATTATTTCAAAGATAATGCTTCAGAATATGGGGGACATATAGCTTACAATTACGGCGAAATAGAAATTAATCTGAACATGGAGGACTATAAATCACTTTATGGGTATATTCCTAAAGGATGGTATATTGATTCAATTTTTGAAGATCGTTTTACAACAGTAAATCTTGAAGAATGGGAACCTGTTGACTTTTCATTTACAGATCAGTTTTGTTGTCTTGCGTTTGACTCTGATAATTCTATACCTGATACCCCTCCAGAACAGCCACAGCCCCCACAGGAGCCAACACAGCCGCCAGAGGGGGAAGGTACAGATAATCCAGACAACCCGGATAGCGGGGATCAGGACGCGCCACAACAACCAGAACAGCCCCCACAGGGCGGCAATGAGGATGAGCCGACAGATACCCCACCGCAGACCCCGGAACAGCCAGAAGAACCGCCGCAGGGCGATACCACGGATAAACCCACAGACACTACACCAGACACGCCACAACCGCCGCAAAAGCCCTCTGATGGCGATAGTAGCGGAGATGATAACTATACCCCTCCAGTGGACAACAGACCGTCACAGCGTCCTATATGGCCTGTTGTGACAGTCAAGCCTACAGAGGATAACAAGCCGCAGGATCAGCCCGAAAACGATCCCGCTCCAGCTAAACCACAGCTTGCTTGTAATGGAGCCGTGATTGATACATCCAGAACGGTTGTTTTGCTTGGCTATGGGGATAGCCTACTTCATGAAGGTGATCCCTTGACACGGGCGCAGTTGGCAACTATCATTTATCGGCTTCTGGATGATGAATCTATTGCCCTATATAGCAATACACAATTAGCTTTTACCGATGTTACCGCCGATGCGTGGTATGCTCCATTTGTTCAGACAATTAACGGGGCTGGAATTGTTCAAGGCGTGGGAAATAGTAAGTATGATCCCAATGGAGCAGTGACATGGGCGCAGATAATTACTATCCTCACAAGATTTGTGGAACCGCAGAAATTCACCTTACAGCATATCCAGTATCAAGGCTGGGCAGAACAGGCTATACAGACCGCCGTTGCCCGTGGGTGGATCGAGGATAGTGTAGATTTTACCCCTGATGCCGTAATTGGCAGGGGAGAGTTGGAGCAGTTTATCAATGGAGTGTTGGCCTTATACAGATAGCGCATAAAAGGCAACTCCCGCATATTGTGAGAGTTGCCTTTGAAGCTATTTCTTGAATGAAATACTAAATGTACTTGTCCCATCGTTAAACTTTGTTAGTGTAAAATCTTGAATATGATTAGCGTTATTCCAATAATAAGTGTCGTTTGTAAAATTGGGGCTGGAATTTTGTTCATCAGGTGTTTGTGAGGAAGAATACAAGCCAAATCTCTCTATAAGATAATTCAAAAAGGACTCGTATCTATCGTTAGAAAACAAAAAAACCGTACTCCGCCAAATTAAAAGGTTGATTGCTTTTTGATGATTATAGAGAAATTCAAGCAATCCATCAATGCCAAATACTGTTATGTTTTCTTGATAATTTGCACAGCCAAATAATCCTTGTACATCCTCACATTCACACTGAAAGGGCAGACTATCTATTCCCTTACCGATGAAAGAGCAATACCAAGCAAGGGATTCGTCCAAATCTAAACTATCCTTTATGATATTATCACTTGAAATATCATCTTTTTTTCCAAGCAATTCAAGAAATTTTGATCCATCAATCAATTCCAAAGGTTTTCCTTCGGCAAACCTAATTGCAGGAGCCGTAAAAGTTCCCGTTGTCATAAGAATACCTTTATTGGCACGTTCTGAAGTAACCACTCCATATAAATCTCTGATAATTGGCTCACCAACACTACCAGAATAACGTTTGCATTGGATGATATACTTGCCAGATAAAAGTGGCTGGTGGTTATACGCAATTATGTCTATGCCACCGTCACCTGTTGCCTTTGTCATTTCAGCAGTAAATCCCATTTTTTCTATAAGGTGCTTACATACAACTTCAAATTCTGTTCCAGAAAGTGAATTTATATTGTTGGTGTTGGATATAGAATCCGCATAACGATCCCTTTCAACAGATTCCACAATTTCTTTTATTTCCTGAAGTGGCGAATTGATGAACTGGGTGTGTATTCCCATCATATCTTTTTCTTTCATGTATCTGATCTTTTCCAAGTAGTCATCCATTTTATCAACATTTGTAATATACTGAGCGCACCCACCTTCAGATATAAATTCCAATATCTTTCCCTTTAGAGAATCTACCCTCCTTTTTTCAGCAGTTACAGCGGCACTCCCCTGATTTACAAATTCCACATCAAAGATATATACATCTTGAGTTATTCCGTGTTGTATCATGAATTCATTGAAATCATTTTCTATTGCGTGACCTTCGTCAAATAACCTATTCCACGTGCTGTTCCTATCATCCGTAGAAGCATTTTGGGGATTTGAAAACCCGAACAAATTACTTAAAAATCCCATATCAATTTTCCTCCGCAAGATTAATAATATTCTTGCCCTTGCGATGGGCATATTGCAAAGTCTTAGTAGCCCCGCCGCTGGATCGAACGTAGGCAATCACAGTATTAGCTTGATCTACCATGTATTGATTAGCCTTGACAATACGATAACGGTATGGCGTATCCTCCAGCGGTGGTGTAATGATACTATCAAACCGATTGTACCGCTGCTGAGTATAATCGTCAATATGTGGGCGATAATAGGGGAGGACAAGACAGACTTCGATATTGGAGTATTCCTTCTTCAGCGCAAGACAAACCGAAGCCGCTATAGCGTCAAAATCCCCATAATCACCGATCAAAAAGCTATCAGCCCCTTCCAAAATCTGATTTTTTACAACTGCATAGCATTTTTCCTTTGCAAAAGCATACTTGCTATAGAGTCTGCTATGTCCGCAAAAGCACATTGTCATATCCGCATATACAACCTCCTAATGTCACTTACCAGCATTATAACATCTTTACGTGGTCGCTTCAACTTCTTTTCGAGTTTTTTAGCCGCCCATAACATTTAGTGGATGTAATACAATATTGCGGTAAAGGAGGTTGCCGCTTATGTATATTCAATTCCTACGGGATAGGATTGCACAACTGCGCTTGCAAAAAGGCGTGTCTGAGTATCAGATGAGCCTTGATTTAGGACATAGCCGGGGTTATATCCAGAATATCAGCAGCGGCAAGAGCCTACCTTCAGTCGAAGGGCTATTTGAGATTTGTGATTATTTTGGGCTAACGCCAGCACAGTTTTTTGATGAAAGCATTGATGATCCAGCGTTGGTAGCGGAGGCCGTTAGAGGATTGCGGCAATTGAGCGACAGTGATAAGCTGTTGATTTTGAATCACATAAACAGGTTGGCTCAGGGATAAGGAGGAGCAATATGGGTGACAGTTTACGGAAACTCCCGGAGAAGATTAAAGACTTTTATAATCTGTCAAAAGGTAATGTAGGCGGAGCTATTGAAACTGTAGCTTCTGAAGTTATTCCATTTGTTGGCGCAGTTCGCCCTTTAATCGAGGAAACAGATAAAATTCGATTGTCCCATTTGCTTGTCGGGTTGAAGCATGGGAATGATTTTGATTCCCAATTTGAGAAACTATATGACTACATAAATAAACCTGAGAAAGCAAACTATGTTGTTTCTATGTTTCGTGAAGCTCTTATGAGCAGTTCACACATTGTAAACACCATAATGGGAATTCAATTATCAAAGATGATAGGTGGAGCCTCAGATATAACACAAGAAGATCTGATTATCTATGATGCCCTGATTTCGTTTAATGATTTTGATATAAAAAATTATAAATTCATATATGAGTTGACACAAAACGATCCATTTAAAACAGATGAAGGCATTTGTATAAATGATACTCCCTTATATCAATCTCCCAACTGTGACGGCTTCATGGTTACTATATCCAAATCTGAAAAAGTTGGATTGTTTACTTATCTTCCAATCGTTTCATATGATGACGGGGGTATGAAGGCAATGGCTACGGGGTCATTTCACAAGATTAACAAATTCAGCAAAATTTTCTATGATATGATTTGCGAGGCGCTTACAATTTGCGAATGATTTGTAACGGGTATGGCTTTAGGGCTGTACCCGTTTTTTATTGTATCGGTGAAAGATCCGCTTATATGTTGAGTAGGTATACTATAGCTGCTACAGAAAATGAAAACTCGTTCAAATTGCAAAGTACCCCCCTTGTTATGGTGGGATTGTGTTACTCGGTATTAATATCAATTTTGACGTATATAAAATTTGTATCAAAACCTATTGACTTCTTAGCCAAAATAAGCTATCATTCAAGTATTAAATTTATCGTTCGTTTGAACTGATATAGGAGGATGCACCAATGAGTATTTATGGGTATTGTCGGATCAGCACCCCAAAGCAGAGCATTGACCGCCAGATTAGAAATATTAAACAGGAGTTTCCAGAAGCTATAATTGTACAGGAGGCATATAGCGGTACAACGCTTGATCGTAAAGAATGGAACAAGCTGGTTGGTAAGGTTAAGAAAGGCGATACCATTGTTTTTGACAGCGTATCCAGAATGAGCCGCACAGCGGATGAAGGATTTTCTGTTTATCAAGAATTGTACAATCATGGTGTAGGTCTTGTATTTCTAAAGGAAAGGCATATTGACACCGCCACATATCGCAAGGCATTAGAAAGCAGCGTCCCCATGACAAACACAGCCGTTGACTTTATCTTAGATGGCGTAAACCGCTATTTGATGGAACTTGCTAAGGAACAGATCAGGCTTGCTTTCCTCCAGTCTGAGAAAGAAGTTGAGGATTTGCATCAGCGCACACGGGAAGGCATTCAAACTGCCCGTCTTGCAGGTAAGCAGATAGGGCAGCGGGAAGGCGCAAAGCTGAACACAAAGAAAGCTGCTACAATGAAACCCGTTCTTCTCCAGCACTGTAGAGATTTTGGCGGCAGTCTGAGCGATACAGAGGTTATGAAACTAACAGGGCTTGCAAGAAACACATACTATAAATACAAGGCTGAACTTCGGGCAGCACAATAAAGTAAAAGGCGGCAGGGCATGATCCCCGCCGCTTTTCTCATTCTATCAGTTAACTATCAGGGTTATGGGTCAGTTCAGCCCACGGCAATATGTCTATGTCACAGAAGTACGCAGGACACAAAAGCAAACAGTTGACAAGACCGTTTCTTCTTCGGAGTAGCCCCAGCAACAAAAAACGGAGGCCAGCCTCCGCAAAAAACTTGAAACGAATTTTTCAAAACATCTTGACAAACTAAGTGTCAGGGAATATAATACAAGCATGCCCTGACAAAACGATTGTCAAGAAGGAGATGCCAATATGAATGGACTAAAATATATCCGCAAAGCATACGGCATGACATTAGCAGCTTTGGGAAAGAGAATGGGAATTACAAGGCAAACAATATCACAGTGGGAGCAAGGTACTTATTCCATCCCAAGCAGTAGACTTAATGAACTATCTGCAATCTTTGGGATTCCAGAGCAATACTTCCTTGAATTGAAAGATTCCGATGTTAAGGAGGTAGACACTTTAATTCAAGTCACCAAAGCACAAGCAGAAGAATCATATCTATTTTCTGAATATGAAAATCTTCTGAAAGCACAAAGAAAGACCATCAGCAAGATTGACAGCTATCTTAAAGGGAAAGAAAACGATCCAAAATCATTTCAAGAATTGACAGCATTTATAAAGTGTGAAATCAAACGGTTTGAAAAGTTTTTAGATGTTGTTTCATGTTCAGAATTTCAGTTTATTCTTGACCCTTTATTGGACGTTTTCATACAGCAAAAGCAAATCGGAGGTGATAGAGTTGAACTCATCCAGTCTTTGAAAGCAAAAATCACAGTAGTATTAGACAACGCAGAGCAAACCGCCAAGGATAAGCGATGGCATGACAAGTACAAGAAAGAATTTGACCAATACTATTAAGGAGGAATGACCAATAAGCAATCAGATTAGTCATAGTGACAAACTTCCATTTGTTACAATCGTTGATTCAGTAATGGGATCAGGGAAAACATCTTCAATTATCAGGAAGATGTTTAGTGTTACAAATCACAATGAGAATTTCATTTTCATTACTCCGTTCTTATCCGAAATTGAACGAATTATAAAACACAATGATGAAATGTGTCAATTTAAACAGCCCTTCAATAATGGAAGCGGCAAACTTGAGGATTTGCACAAGTTATTAGCAAACGGAGAGAATATCGCAACGACACACGCATTATTTTTAAAAGCAACCGATGAAACAATACAGCTTATTTATGAGGGTGGTTATATCTTAGTTTTAGACGAAGTTTTAGATGTGCTGTATAATTTTAATGAGGTCGTCCCTAAAGACAAACGAATTACGTACAAGAAATCTGCAAAAGATGAAGATGGCGATTTTGAATGGCTCATCAATAATGAGTATATCAAAATTGATGATAGCTATAATGTCAAATGGCAAGGGCCAGCAACCGCAAACTTCCATTATTCAGAAGTGAAAAGGCTGGCAGAAAACAATACTTTGCGATGTATTGATAATGTGTTGTTTTGGGAATATCCTCAAGAAGTATTTAAGGCATTTAGTGAGATTTATGTTTTAACATATCTATTTGAAGGAAGTATACTTGATAAATATTTTCAAATGTATAATTTGCATTATAAAAAAGTATCAAGTGAAAAGAAAGAGCATATTTTCCAGCTTTGCAGTTATTCAGATGATTTGAAAATTCGACAGAGATTTGCCGATTTGATAAACATCTACGAAGGCGGTTTGAATAATATTGGTAACAAAAAGAGTGCCTTTTCCGTGTCATGGCTGAAAGGTGCAAATAGAGATCGTATGGATGAAATCAAAAGGGCAATGCGCAACTATAGGGATAGCGTAAAAGCAAAATCTTCAAATATCATGTGGACTACAATTAAGCAAAATCAGCTTGACGAAAAACTGGGCAATGTAAGAGGTTTTAAATACATCAAACAGCTCACAGCAGATGATAAGAAATTATCAGAAAAAGAATTGAACAAGTTGAGATGTTTTGTTCCATGCAATGCAAGGGCCACAAATGACTTTGCTGATAGAACGGTACTTCTTTATCTCATAAACCGCTACTTGAATCCAGAGATTAAGAAGTATTTTGCAAAGCGTGGCTTTCCCTTGGATGAAGATCAATTTGCTACAAGCGAGATGATCCAATGGATTTGGCGAAGTGCGATCCGCAAAGGCAAGCCGATATATCTGTTTGTTCCATCCAGCAGAATGAGAGGTTTATTGTATGATTGGTTGGGGGTTCAACCTTCTCCACGTACCAGCCCCGTACGAATCGCATCTTGAACTCATTGCGGCACAAGGTTTTTGGTAAAAAAGTCTTAAAGAAGAGATTTTGAAAAATAATAAGTGTGCAAGCAAGGAGCCGTGTTCTTCGGCTCTTTGCGAAGCTCCCCCAAGGTTTGAACGTCCCCCGCAAGTGAAAACCGCAGGGGTATGTTTCTGGCAGAGGCAGCAAACAGCACAGCTAAAATAATGTTATCGACAGCGAAGATGTGTTATCGGAAAACTTCCCTATTTGGAATAAAACTGAACATTTTAATATAGTGAAACGTACTTTTAGAGATAAATAGTGCGTCGAAGTGTGCGCAATATCGTCAATCGCACCATTGAGAAAATATGTTGAGCAGCACAGTATAAACCGCCTACAAAGCCCTACAAGCCCGCTCGAATATCAGTAATTGGGATATTTCAATGTCGTTAAAATGCCGTCAATGGCTTTGTAGGAGGCTTATGGAAACTTAATTACAAAAAGGAAAGGATGATGCACTATTGAAAATGACCCTTGCGTTATCAACTGCACGAAGATACAATAAGACTTGTAGTAGCGTGGGCAATCTGTACCTGTCTGTAAGGAGGTACTTATGACAGGTAGCTTACAGACAAAGCATGGAAAATATTACGTTGTTGTCCGTGTTCCTGATGGCATAGGCGGTACAAAGGCAAAATGGATCAACACAGGTATTCCCACGGACGGCAATAATAAGCGCAAGGCACAGCAACGGCGCATTGAGATACTAACTGAACTGGAAGAGAGCATAGATTTGATTTCTGCTGATATTCTTTTTGTGGACTGGCTTGAGGAATGGATGAAGATAAAAGAAAGTGCTGTTAGGCAGGACAAATTAGGGCTTAATACATTTGAAAGCTACAGAATGTATATTGACAAGCACATAGGGCCATTCTTCCGCAAAAAAGGTGTTACAGTCAAGGGAATTACCTCAAAGGATATACAATCCTATTATGATGCAAAAGCCACCGAAGGCCAGTCAGCAAACAGCATTATCAAACACAATGTTGTAATTGCTGGAGCGTTGAAAGAGGCCAAAAGGAAGAAGCTGATTCGTGATAATCCAGCAGAGGACGCTATACTACCCCGTAAAGAGCATTTTGAGGGTAAGGCGTATTCTGTGAATGAAGCTATGAAACTGCTGTCTGTGCTGGACGATGAACCGATTAAACCCGCTGTGATCTTAGGCCTGCTTTATGGCTTGCGCCGTAGTGAGGTATGCGGCCTGCGCTGGCAGGACATTGATTTTGATACTGGTACAATGCAAATCCGCAATACAGTTGTCAAAACAAAGACGCTGATTGAGCATGAGCGGACAAAAAGCAAAAAAAGCAGACGGACGCTTATTTTGATTGATGATACTATTCCTTATTTGAAAGCCCTCAAAGCGGCACAGGATGAGCATAGGGCAAAGTGTATCAAACATGATCCAGACCCACAAGGCCACGTCTGCACGAACAGTAATGGTAAGCCATTCTCCCCGGACTACGTTTCACACGGATTCAGTAGACTATTAGAGCGTCACGGCTTGCCGCATATCCGATTTCATGAGTTACGCCACACGGCGGGAAGTCTGTTGCTGAATAATGGTATGTCGGTCAAGCAGATTGCAGAGTATCTTGGTCATGAGAAAGTGTCTACTACGCTGGATATTTACGCCCACATTGACTTTGAGGGCAAACGGGCAACCGCACAGGCTATGGGCAACATTTTCAAAACGGCCTGATTTTGTTAGACAACGTGTTAGACAGACAAAGAACAGCTTGATATGGCGTTGAGAGGATTGCAACAAAAAACAAGAAAAAAGCCTCAAATCTTTCGATTTGAAGCCTTTCCCTTCACACAGTTCCCGTGTTTCTTGGTGGAGATAAGCGGGATCGAACCGCTGACCTCTTGAATGCCATTCAAGCGCTCTCCCAGCTGAGCTATACCCCCATGTTTTTGTTTCCCTGCCGAACAAGACGTATATTAACAGATTCCCCTTGATTTGTCAATACCTGATTTGAAATTTTTCAGCCAGAAAGAATAAATTTTTCAAGAGGGACCAGAAAACCAAAAAGTACAGTTTCCCGGTACACATTCCTGTACTCTTCAAAAACAATAATTTTTGTGTTTTATGGCAGAATCTTTACAAAAATACAATTGCAAGCAGATGCTTTGTATGATTCCGCAAATCAAATTCACCTGATTACCCCCACGCATTTTCAACACTTTGCCTGATGATATGACGTACAACAGAAAGAAAAACCCTGACGGGCTGCCGCCCGCCAGGGTCGATCACAACGCAAAATTTCCGTTAATGAAAATGGGGATTTCTTCTCCGCTGTGGGTTCTTCCGGTGATGTTCAGATCGGCAGTCCCTACCATGAAATCCACGTGGGTGATGGAGTCGTTGAGGCCATGGGCCTTCAGTTCTTCCTTGGTCATGTTCTCTCCGCCCTTGATGCACTCGGAATACGCTTCCCCGAAAGCCAGATGGCAGGCGGCGTTTTCATCAAACAACGTATTATAGAACAGCAGCTCCTGGTTGCGGATGGGACTGTCATAGGGCACCAGAGCCACCTCCCCGAAGTAGGAGGCGCCTTCATCCAGAGTAGTTTCGGCCTTCAGCTTCTCCTCGCCTGCCTGAGCATGGATTTCCGTGATTTTCCCTTCTTTGATGATGAAGTGGAATTTATCCACCACTTCACCCTTCAATACCAGCGGCATGGAGGCATAAACTACGCCGTCAATGCCATCCCGCAGCGGGGCGGTGAAGATTTCTTCAGTGGGCATATTGGCGATAAAATGAATGCCGGCCTTGCTTACACCGTCTCCGCCGCCCCAGATGTGGTCCTCTGGCAGACGAATCGTCAGGTCTGTACCCAGACTGTTGGTATAGTGCAGGCTCTCCAGGCGCAGCGCGTTGAGCTTGTCAATACGGACTTGCAGGGTATCCAGATGCTCCTTCCAGCGCTGGACGGCTTTGCCGTCGCCCGTGACCCGGACGGAGGTGAGAATCGCGTTCCAGAGCTTCTCCACCGCCTCCGCCTCGGAGCAGTCCGGGAAGACCTTCTTCGCCCAGCTGGGCACAGGGATAGCCCCGATGGACCAGGGAACTGCGTTGGACATCTGGAGCCGGCGGAACTCCTCCAGATCCCGTCCGCTGGAGCGGGCGCTGCGGACCAGCCGGTCCTGGTCCACGCCCTTCAGAATCTCCGGGTCAGACCCTCCGATGTGGAGGAAGGCCGCGCCCGCCCGGGCGTAATCGGTGCTGAAGCGAATCTTCCACTCCGGGACGGTGTCGAAAACATCATCCGCAGCGTGGAGGAACCATTCCCGGTTCAGCTGATCGTCTCTCCAGCTGATAATGACCTCGCGGCAGCCCGCCGCGTAAGCGGCCTTCGTGCACAGCCGCGCGAACCAGGCGCAGTCCACCGGGCAGCTGATGACCAGGTTTTGTCCTTTTTGGATGTTTACGCCTACTTCTACCAGGAGTTTGGCGTACTCTTCAAATTTTTTCTGCATGGTTTGCTCCTTTCTTTCCTGCGGCCCTGCGGGCCGTAACCCATTCTTTTGTTCCGCTTCATGCCTTGAGCGGAGGATGCCGCCTGCGCCGGCGGCGGGAGGGCTTCCGTGAACGCCCCCGCGGGGGCGGGCCCCCCGGGCCGGTTCAAAACCCCGGCTGCCATACGCATGGCGGCAAAGATCATCCCCAGAGCGCCGACAGCATGGGTATAATCTGCTTCTTCCTCGACATGACATGGGGCAAAAACGCCTCATGCTCCTTCAGCTCCGTATTGAACGCCTGCTGAAAGGTATCTTCGCCGCCGACACACAGAATTTTGCTCCCCTCCAGCAGCACATCCGTCAGCATCAAAAGAATCATGCTGTACCCGTGTTCGGCCTTGGCCGCCTCCATCAGGCGGAGGAAATCCTCCTTCCGCCGCAGCTGGCGCTCGGAATCCACACAGGTAATCTGTCCTACCCCAAAGTCATGGCCGGCAATGTGGAACTCCTTGAAGTCCGTAAACAACAGCTGCTCCACCGGCTTGTCCTCCGGCGTGGAGGCGGAAAAAATCTCCCGGCCCAAGTCCTCCAGAGACAAATCCGCAATATGCGCCAGCCGCTCCGCCATACGGCGGTCCCGGTCTGTGCACGTGGGGGACTTGAACATGACCGTGTCCGATACAATGGCCGCCGCCATCAGTCCCGCCAGCTTGGGCGAGGGCATCAGTCCCCGCTCCTGATACATCCCCGCTACAATGGTGCAGGTGCTGCCCACCGGCTCGTTGCGGAAATAGATGGGATTCTTGGTCTGAATATCCGCCAGACGGTGGTGGTCAATGATGGCCAGTATGTCCGTCTCCTCCAGACCAGGCACCGACTGGGCCGCCTCGTTGTGATCCACCAGCACCACCTGCTTGCGGCGGGGGCGGATGAGATGATACCGGGACAGCGTCCCCACCACCCGCTCCTGGCTGTCCAGAATGGGATAGCTACGGTAGCGGCTCTTGAGCACCACCTCCTGCACGTCGTCCAGATAATCATTGAGATGGAAAAACGTGAGGTTCTCCCGCTGGGCCAGCCGCCCTACCGGAATGGCCTGAAAAATCCTCCGGACGGTGCGGTAGCCGTCATAGGGGGTGGAGATAACGCAGGTGTTCCCCGCCATGTCCCGCAGGTCGTCAGGCAGCTCCGCCTGACAGAGAATCACGCATGCCACGCCAAACTCCACCGCCCGGCGCAGCATGTCCGGCTGGTTGCCGCAGATCAGGATGGTCTCCTTCTGCCGGAAGGGCGGCAGCTCCGAGGACTGGGGCAGGGCGAGGATCACCTCGCCGGATATGGTGTTGACCACCTCCGCCGTCTCTCCCAGAGGCTGGCCCTCCAGGACGCTGAGAATGTTGAACAGGGGCACATCCTTCAGCTGCGGCGCTTCAATGGTCCGCATGTCATAGGCGGCGATATCTCCCGCGGTCATCATGCCCCGCAGGCGGCCGTCATCGTCGACGACGGGAATCGTGGAAATATGAGCGTCCTCCTCCATGGCCGACCAGGCCCGGCTTACGGTCACGGCCTCGTGGAGAATGGGGGGCGTGTCGTAGTCCAGATCCAGCACCTGGGTCCGCATACTCTGGATCAGCGTGGGGGGCTCAAAATTGAAGCGGCTGAGAATGAGCTTTGTCTCGTCGCTGATGTGGCCCAACCGGGCGGCCGTATACTGCCGCTCTCCCGTGGCGTTGCGGAGAGCCGCGTAGGCCATGGCGGAGACAATGGAGTCCGTATCCGGATTCCGGTGGCCGGTGACGTAAATCTGTTCCATTTTCTTCGACTCCTTTTGACGGTTTCTGAGATGGCGGACGTTCCGCCGTTACAGCGCGGCGCAGTATGCCTCCACGTCAAACGCGTCCAGTCCGCTGTCCTTGCGCAGATAAAGCGGATGGTGGGGATGCCCCCGCCGGGACCGGGCTCCTGCGGTGTACCACCGGGCGCCGAAACGCCGCCCGGCCTCCGCCATGTCCCGGACGCAGGCCGGCAGATACGCCCGCTGTTCAATGATGTTCCCCCAGGCCGCCCAAACCGCCGGCCTGTCCGGCAAGGACAGGGCGTAGGCAAACGCGGCCAGATTCTCCTGGTGGAGCCGGGGATTCATTTCCCGCTCCATGTCGGAGGGGCGGGTCGCCCGCTGGGCATAGACGTTGCACATGATAAAGCTGTCAAATCCATTGTGCAGCGCCACCCGCTCCACACTCTTGAGCGTATTGTCCAGAGCGCCGGGCGCGGCGGTGGAGGGATTCACGCCCACGCAGATCAGCGGCCGCTCCCCCCGGGTGCCCAGAAGATAGCGGTATTCCTGATAAGTATGGGGTACATAGAGCCATTTTGATACGTCGTAATCCCCGCAGGGGACCAGCGCTTCCTCCAGAGCCTGCCGGAAATCCGTCAGCTCCGTCTCCGCCGTGGGGCAGCCGGGAATGTGCATCGTTCCGCCTCCTTTTCCATTTGCTTCCAGTGTACCACATTTCCCGTCCGCCGCGCAACTGGAAAAGCAAATCCACTGCGGAAATCCTCCCGGAGGAAGGCGGGATATGTTCCCGGTTTTTGCTGACGCTTCCCAGGCGGGCGGCGGCGCGTAGGCGTTTGGCCGGCAGTCTCATGAAAATTCTTTTCCCGGCGGAGGCGGCAATGATACGCCGCAGCTCCTCTTTTTTTCATAATTGCTGAAAATTGTATCGGGTTTGTACCAAAAAAGGGATCATCTTTGGAATATTCGGGAGGTTCCGGCCATTCCCGTCAGGCCGCATGGCGGAGAAAATTGTTTTCATGGAAACACTCTTTTTGCTTGACAGAATGCGGGTAGAGCGAGTATTATTGAATAGGATTTTTGTCGGCGGATAAAAAGGGGTATCCGCCGATTATTTCCAGGTCCGGCGCCCTGCGCCGGGCAAGTAAAAACCCCCATGCCATAAAGCAAAACATAGGAAGAGGAGGAAATTTACCGTTATGCCATGGCAGCAAACCGTGATCACCCTGGTGATCGCGATCGTTGTGGCGGTCATTTCCTTCTGGCTCGGCATCCGCTACCGCAAGACGGTAGGGGAGAAGGAGATCTCCAGCGCGGAGGAGGAAGCCCGGCGCATCATCAACGAGGCGATCAAGGGCTCCGAGAGCAAGAAGCGCGAGGCTCTGCTGGAGGCGAAGGAAGAGATCCTGCGCAGCCGCACCGAGTACGAGAAGGAAGAGAAGAGCCGCCGGGCGGACCTGCAAAAGCAGGAACGCCGTTTGCAGCAAAAGGAAGAGAACCTGGATCGCAAGACCGAGAACATTGAGAAAAAAGAGGAAGCCCTGGTCCAGAAGCACGCCGCCGCCGACAAGGCCCAGGAGGAAATCGACCTCATCAAGCGCAGTCAGACCGAGATGCTTGAGCGCATTTCCGGTTTTACCGTGGAGGAGGCCAAGCAGTATCTGATCTCCCAGGTGGAGGGCGAAGTGACCCATGAAACGGCGCTGAAGATCAAGGAAATCGAAGCCCGCGCCAAGGAGGAGGCCGAGTCCCGCGCCAAGGAGATCGTGGCCACCGCCATCCAGCGCTGCGCCGCCGACCACGCCTCCGAAATCACCGTCAGTGTGGTTCCCCTGCCCAATGACGAGATGAAGGGCCGCATCATCGGCCGGGAGGGCCGCAATATCCGCACCATTGAGACGCTGACCGGCGTGGATCTGATTATCGACGACACGCCGGAGGCGATTACGGTTTCCTGCTTCGAGCCGGTCCGCCGGGAAGTGGCCCGGGTGGCCCTGGAGAAGCTGATTTCCGACGGGCGCATCCATCCCACCCACATCGAAGAGATGGTGGAAAAAGCCCGGCGGGAGGTGGACGCCGTCATCAAAAACGAGGGCGAGCGCTCTGCTTTTGAAACCGGCGTCCGGGGCCTGCACCCGGAGGTCATCAAGATGCTGGGCCGTCTCCACTACCGCACCAGCTACGGGCAGAACGTCTTGCAGCACTCCATCGAGGTCAGCCATATTGCGGGGCTGATGGCCTCGGAGCTGGGTCTGGATGTACACGCCGCCAAGCGGGCCGGCTTGCTCCACGACATCGGCAAGGCCCTGGATCACGAGTACGAGGGCACCCATGTGATGCTGGGCGTGGAATTCTGCCGGAAGTACAAGGAAAAAGAGGACATCCTCAACGCCATTCAGGCCCACCACGGCGACGTGGAGTGCAAAACGCTGATGGCCTGTCTGGTTCAGGCGGCGGACGCCATCAGCGCGGCCCGTCCCGGCGCGCGGCGGGAGAATCTGGAGAATTATATCAAGCGTCTGGAGAAGCTGGAGGAGATCACGGGGACCTATCCCGGCGTGGAGAAGAGCTACGCCATCCAGGCCGGCCGGGAGGTCCGGGTCATGGTCCGTCCCGAGGCGGTCAGCGAAGACCAGATGGTGATTCTGGCCAGGGATCTGGCCAAGAAGATCGAAAGCGAGCTGGAGTACCCCGGACAGATCAAGGTACATGTCATCCGGGAGACCAAGGTTGTCGAATACGCCAAGTGAGATTTTGGACGCCGTCCCCACAGGGGGCGGCGTCCTTATATGCTGCGGCTTGCATTTTCTCCGCATATCCTGTATAATATAGTCGACACACTTGAAAATCGGTAAAGTTCGGGGGTCAAAATGGTACGGGGCGGCGTTGTCGTCTTTGGCGGGCGTCAGCCCGCCTGCATCCTCCGCCTTGCCTCGCGCCATTTTTCCTCCCCTCCTTTTTACCTCTTCTCAAGTGCGTCGACTATACCCTGAGAATTGACAGACAGCTCCATACCCGGCGGCAGTGTGACGCCGCCTCTGCCTGCGTATGATGAAAAGGAGGCGCATCCGATGCAGATTATCGTCATCAACGGTCCCCTGTCCGAAAAGGAACAGGACGCCTATATCCGCCAGATTACCAGAAAGCATCCCGCCAGCGCCATCGAAAAGCTGTATCTGGAGGTCCACGACAGCTACGTGGACGTTCACTACACCCTTCACCGGTACCGGGAGCTGCGGAAAATGGGGGGTTACTGCATCAGTGAGCCCGCCGCCTGGAACAGCGCCAAGCAGGCGGAATACCGGGAAATGATCCCGAACGGCATGGAGGAGGACGGCTGAGTGAAGCGGGAAAAAGCGGGAATTCTTTTTTGCGTCTGCTGCCTGCTCTGCCTGCTCTCCGCCTGCGGGGAGCGGGAACCGGCGGAGACGGACTGGAGCGAGGCGCAGATGAGCCGGGCCGTCTGGGACGCCCAGGGACCGGGGGAGTATCAGATGCTTCAATGGGGGGACGAGGACTTTACCCGCTATGTGCGGGACTACTATCAGGTGGACCCTGCGGAGCTGGCGGGAGGCGCCGTGTTTTTTGCCGGAGGCGTATCCGCCCGGGAGGTGGCGGTGCTGCGCCTGAAGGACCCCGCCGGAGGGAAAACGGCGGAGGCGGCGCTGCGGGCGTACATAACCGGCAGAGAGGGCGCTTTCGCCGGGTATGCGCCGGAGCAGTACGCGATTCTGAAGCAATCGGTTACGGCCTGCCGCGGCGCCTATGCCGCCCTGCTGATCGGCCCGTATCCGGAGGAGGCCCGGGAAGCCTTCTCCGCCTGCTTCACCTCCGCGCCGCCGGAGGAGGAGCCCGCCCTGCCCGGCGTTCCCTCCGGCGCTCCGGCGCAGGACGGTCCGCTCCCTCCGGCGTCCCCGGAGGATACGCCGCCTGAGCCGGAGGAACCGGAGCCATCCCCCGAGCCCCGGAAGGAACCGGAGGAGGAGCCGCTTCTGGAGGAGCCCCCGGAAGAAGAGCCTCCGAAGGATCAGGAGCTTTTGCCGGAGGAACCGGACGCGCCGCCGGAGGAGCCGGACAGGGAGCCCCCGGAGCCCTGGAGCTATGACAGCGCCCGGCTGGTTTCCGCCTGGCAGAACGGCGGGCGGGAGGGCCTGCCGGAGGAGGATCTGGCCATTCTGGAAATCTGCGATCAGATTTCCGCTCTTTCGGACAGCTCGCTGACAGACTACCAGCGGGAGCTGGCCCTCCATGACTGGATGCTGGCCTGGGCGGAATACGATCCCGGCGCACTGGACAACAATCCCCAGGGAAGTCCCATGCCCCACAACGACAACCCCTACGGCTTTCTGACCGGAAAGAAGGGAATCTGCCTGGGATATGCCTCCACCTTCCAGCTTTTGATGGAGATGAGCGGAATCGAGTGCGTCACGGTCCATGGCATGAGCCACGGCAATACGGAGGAGCACGCGTGGAATCTGGTGAAGCTGGACGGCGACTGGTACGCCGTGGACGTGACCTGGGACGATCCCGTGGCCTCTTTTTCTGTTCCGCGGAGCATGGCGCACCAGTATTTCAATGTGACAAGCGAGTATCTGCGCCAGACTGACCACCAGTGGGACGCGTCCGCTGTGCCGGAAGCGGAGGGGCAGGCGCTGTCCTGGCAGGGAGATTGATCTGTCCCGCGTATGGGAAAAGGCCCTTCCGGGCAGGCTGTAAGGGGAAGATTTACCTGCTCCGCCCCGGCTGCGGGCAATTCCTCGGAAAAAAACCGCTTGTTCATAGAACTTTTACTTGCGAAACAGAGCACATGCGAGTATACTAGTGTTTGTTGAGCCCAATTCAAGGACGGCCCAGAGCAGATCACAAATGTTATCGCCGCCATTCCCTCTCTTTTCCGGCGGCAGAAAATTTTGGAAGGAATGAACATCACATGAGCGCATCCAGAGAAAAGAAAAAGCGTCAGGAAAAGTTATCCAGCGGTACCGTGGACCCCAAGGCGGCCCGGGCCGCAGAGCAGAAGGCGGCCGAGCGGAAGTCCAACATCCTCTATGGTACGGTCGCCGCCGTGTTCGTGGTGGTTGCCATCGCGCTGCTGGTTTACAACTCCGGCATCATTCAGCGCAATCAGACCGCCGTGACCATTGACGGGGAGAAGTATTCCGTCCCCGAGACAGCCTATTATTACAATCAGGTGTGCAGCACCTACGCCAGCCTCTTTGGCCAGGAATACCTGCAAACCTTAAAGACCCAGCCCCATCCCGAGGATGAGACCAAAACCTATAACGACTACTTCAAGGAGTCCGCAGTGGACAACATGAAGTATATCCATGCCGCCACCACCGCCGCCAAGGAGGCCAACCTCTCCCTGGACAGCGAGGACGAGGAGACGGTCAAGGCAAACGTGGAGAGTATGAAGTCCACCGCCGCCGCCTCCGGCTACAGCTACGGCTCGTATCTGAAGATGGTCTATGGTCCTACCATGACCAGCGGCGTGTTTGAGTCCTGCCTGCGGGATCAGCTTCTGGCCAACAAGTACTCCGCCGACTACAGCGAGAAGAATTTCGTTTACAGCGACGACGAGATTCTCGCGTACTACAACGAGAACAAAGACTCCTACGACGTTATTGACGGCGCTTATGTCTCCATCAACGGCACGCCCGAGGCCAAGACCGACGATCAGGGCAACGCCGTGGAGGCCACCGAGGCGGAAAAGGCGGAAGCGCTGGCAGAGGCCGCCGAAACCGCCCAGGCAATCCTGGAGGCCTATCAGAAGAGCGGCGATCTGGAGGCTGCCGCTTCCGCCTATGACGCCACGGTTTCCACCACGATTTCCGGCTCCTCCACCGTGTACGGCCAGTGGTTCTTTGACGAGGCCCGCAAGGCGGGCGACGCCGAGGTCATCGAAGACGGCGCCTCCGGCCGCTATTATGTTGCGGTGTTCAACAGCCGCCAGCGGGACGACAGTCCGGCCACCTATGACGTGCGCCACATCCTGGTGACGGCGGAGAATCTGGACCTGCCCGAGGGCGAAGAAGCCACCGACGAGCAGATCAAGGCCAAGGCCGAGGAGATTCTGGCCGGCTGGGACGGTACGGAGGACGGGTTTGCCAAGCTGGCCAACGAGTATTCCAAGGATCCCGGCAGCAACACCAACGGCGGCCTGTACGAGGACGTCGCCAAAGGCCAGATGGTAGCCGCCTTCCAGGATTGGTGCTATGAGGACGGCCGCAAGTCCGGCGACAGCGGCATCGTCTACAACGCCTCCACCGGTTATCATATCATGTACTTTGTGAACTACGGGGACGAGCAGAACTGGCACTACAGCTGTGAAAACGCCCTGCGCAGCGCCGCCGCCACCGAGTGGCAGAACGGCATGGTCGAGGCCGCCAAGGCTGAAATCAACGAGGCCGGTATGAAGAACGTGGGCTGATTTTTCTACAGGAAGCTTTCGGCGGCTCCGGGGTGCGCTCCGGACCCGCCGGCATTACGGGCATCGGTCCTGTTCCCTGCCTGAAAAGCATGCCTGCCTTTCGCGAGTAAGGAGAAGCTGCATGAACCAACGATTTTTGAGAAGTGAGATGCTCCTGGGCCCCGCCGCGATGGAGAAGCTGGCCCGATGCCATGTCTGCGTGGTGGGACTGGGCGGCGTGGGAAGCTGGGCGGCGGAAGGGCTGGCCAGAGCCGGTATCGGGGAGCTGACGCTGATTGACGAGGACGCGTATGGAGAAAGCAACGTCAACCGGCAGCTGGGGGCGGCAGCGTCCACCATCGGGATTCCCAAGGCGGAGGCAATGGCGGCGCGGGTGAAGGATATTCATCCGGACTGCGCGGTGCACCCGATGGTGGGAAGATATGAGCGGGAGAACCGGGAGCGGTTCTGGGGAAATTATGACTGCGTTGTGGACTGTATTGATCTGGTGGCCTGTAAGGTGGATCTGATCTGTCAGGCAAAGGAGCGGGGAATCCCCATTTTTTCCGCTCTGGGGACAGGCAATAAGCTGGACCCCTCCCTGCTGGAGGTGACGGATCTGAGCAGGACTTACGGGTGTCCTCTGGCCAGAGTGATGCGCCGGGAGCTGGGCAGGCGTGGAATCCGGCATCTGAAGGTGGTGTACAGTCCGGAGGAGCCCGCGTACTGCGCCCCGCTGGAGACGCCGCCGCCGGGACGGCGGAGCGTACCGGGCAGCGTGCCCTGGGTGCCCCCGGTGGCCGGGCTGCTCCTGAGCGGGGCGGTGGTGATGGACCTGATCGCGGGCCTGATTCCGGAAAAAGAGAGCCGCGGAGAACACGGCGGATGAGGAGGAATATCGGATGGAAATTCGACAGGCAGAGGAACGGGATATCCCCCGGCTGGGCGAGCTGCTGCTCCAGGTCTGCCGGGTTCACTGGGAAGGCCGCCCGGACCTGTTCCGGGAAGGCGGACGGAAATATGACGACGGTGAGCTGAGAGAGCTGCTCAGGGACCAGGACCGGCCGGTTCTGGCTGCGGTGGATAACGGCAAAGTGGTTGGCTATGCCTTCTGCGTGTACCAGCATCACCGGAACGAGGGCTCCTTTCAGGATATGACCACGCTCTATCTGGATGACCTGTGCGTGGACGAGAACTGCCGTGGCCGGCATGTGGGCCGGGCGCTCTATCAGGCCGTCCTGGACATGGCCCGCAGAAGCGGGTGCTACAACGTGACGCTGAATGTCTGGAGCTGCAACGAGAGCGCTGTGCGCTTCTATGAGAAGTGCGGACTGAAGCCGCAGAAGGTGGGGCTGGAGACCATCCTGTAGCGGACCGGCACAGACGGCAGGAGGAGGACGCCGCGGATTTTCCGCAGCGTCCTCCTGTCTTATTGCGGGGAATGACCGGTCAAATCCTGGGCCAGAATGTATTTTCTCAGCGGCACATACAAAAACGCCGCGATGACCAGGGCCAGAATCGTGTTCGCCAGCATGTAGGAGCCGTTGTAGACCAGGGAATAAAAGTGGGGATTGGTAAAGGTGATCCCCAGAACCTCGGTGGGAACCAGAATTCTGTAAATGGTGATGCCGCTGATGTAGTGAATCAGAAAGCGGCAGAAGCATCCCACTACAGTCCCCGCAAATACGCCCCATTTTTTCCCCCGGAACCATCCTGCCAGCCCCAGGGGGGTGAACGCCGCCAGATAATCCAGCAGCATGGATTGCCAGCCCCAGGCGTAGGCGCCGTCAAAGATCAGCTGGAGAGCGCCGAAGGCAAAGCCGGACAGCAGACCGGGCTTCAGCCCCCATCGGACGGCGAAGAGGATCAGCGGAAACATGGCGGCCGTAACGGAGCCGCCGTGGGGGAATTGGTAGATTTTGACATAGCTGAGAATCTGTGCAAGGGCCACCAGGATGGCCGCCTCGGCCAGACAGCGGGTGCTGAGAGACCCGGAGCGCTTGACGCTGGACTTGGTTTCGCTGGACATAATTGACTTCCTCCTTCTTTGCAGCGGCGGGAAGTGCCATGCGGACAGAGACAAAAAAATGTCGTATGTCCGCAGGGCGCGGGCATACGACAAGATATACCTATTGTAATCGCATTCCTACGCCGGCATTACCCGGATCAGGTTCGAGGGACCGGACGGCA
>OFFE01000766.1_pt1 | contig 25655 bp, 25 predicted proteins | sample 1521371 | NCBI WGS metagenome assembly OFFE01 (sample SAMEA3504131, study PRJEB24116) | mouse gut metagenome | biome: mouse gut; feature: mouse-associated habitat; material: faeces | place: Denmark | collected 2011 | reverse complement strand
AATAAAAAAGATAGGAGCTTCCGTTGGTACGGATGTCCCTATCTTCCATAAGGCTACGGAGGAACTCACGGTAGATGCGGCACCGTGGGTAGTCCACAATCTGTTTCAATTCTAATTGATAATCCATAGTAATCTCCTTTACTATTTTAGAAAGTGCCAAAGAACGGAGAATAACAGCACAGAAGGCTGAAAAATATTGATTTCAGCCTTCTGTCATGCTATAATTTAGTAAGTTTAGAGAACCGACTGCCTCCATGCAATAAGGTGGACTTAAGGTGGTCATGAGGATCAGATGGGTTATGAAACCCTTGTGAGTGCGGCGGTGTGGACGTAGGGGCATACGTCTGCAACACCAGTACGCACCGGTTCAAATCCGGTCTGCGCCTCTCAAAAACCCCGATTTTCCGGGGTTTTTTGTTACCCACTCTTTCTCTCATTGTCCTTTTAGACCTAAGCCTCCGTTCTTTTTTTTCTTATTTTTCCAAAATTCCATTTTTTTACAAGCACCGTTTTAGACCGTTCAAAATCGAATAAAATCTTTTCATAAGGTGGTAAGTAAGTGGAAAGGCATAGGTCTTATAATTGATCCACTAAATCATGCTTTCCACCGGTATCCGTATGAAGATAAGTCTTAATAACGACCTTGTAGTCATCCCCCAGCAGTTCGGCCACTGCTTTTATATCTTGATGACTTGATGTTTTACTAAGTAGTCTTGTTGCAAAGGTGTGTCTCAGTGCATGAGTGCCGTAATGGGGCAGTCCGCATTTGCGCAAAATTCTGTCGAGAGTTTCCTGTATATTCCGACTGGTAGGGAAATTGCCGGTATTGGTGCAGACGATTAAGTCATTCCTGATCTGATGCTGCCCATAAGTATCCAACATGATGTTCAGGCATTTCAGGGCTTCCTGATTTAAAGGGATTACCCTGTTGCTTCGAGGATACTTTGGCGGCGTGATAATCTGGGTGTAATGCTTTGAAATTCGCTTATCCCTGTTCTTCACATTACTGACAGTCTCAGAAATATGGATACTTTTACGACCTTCCGCATCCTGTTGGATTCCATTCCTGGAAATTGCCAGAAGTTCTCCTTCTCTTAGTCCAGTATTTAAAACAAATACAAGTGCAGGGCCATAGCGGTAATTCAATGTCCCATCAGACTTATAAGAAAGAGCCATCTCCTTGATTATCTCGATAGATTCCTCTGGTATAATCTCAATCTGCTTCGTTTTTACGCCAACCGCTGATTCATCTGGCATTTCAACGGTAAGAAACGGATCATAAGTCTTAGGAAGATCCTTTTCCGTTTTGCCGTATTTAATCATAGAGTGCAAAAACAGGTATACCTTTCTGATTGTGGAATAACTGTATTTAGGCTGCAACTCATCAATCAGTCCTTGAATATCTGAGGCTTTCAGATTGCACATCAGAATCCGGGATATAGGATGTGGTTTGATATGGCTTTCAAAAATGGACTCCGTGCGATCATATGCAGTCTGCTTCAGGTTTTTACGAATAACCTGTTGGCTCTTATAATTCAAGAACTTGATAGAATATTGTTCCACTGTGAGCTTTAGGCTGACTGCTTCCCCGGATTGCACCAAGAATTTGTATTCGTCCAGCTTTGCCTTGACCTCCGCTTTCGTTTTACCGGAGAATTCTTTGGGAGGCATTCCCTTCCTGTTGTATCGAGCTATCCACCTTCCTTTGTTATTTTTGAATATTGTACCGTCACCTTTGCTGCGCCGAGGTTTTGTTGCTGTTTCATTCGCCATAGCTATACGCTCCTTTCTGTAGAAAAGAACTTTACCCTTATTGCGAATGGAAGCAGTAAGTCGTATAAGCATTATATTACACGGAAAGTGGTTTGACAATGTAATTTGCTAATTAAAAATATAGTTCTTTTCCTATGTTTTTCGCTAAAAATTCTTGTATTGCTGTTTTCGACGTAAAATAATCACGCCCTATTTTTGTCACTGGAAGAAGCTTGCTTTGTAGTAATTCTCTTGTTTTTGTTTTGCCTATCCCCAGCATTTGTGATATTTCTTCGACAGAATATTTGCGAAAATCGTTATATTGTGATAAATCAATTTTTGTTTTGTTCATAATAAACCTCATTAAAAGTTGATAAGTAATCTACACATACCTCCCATCACCGTCTCCTGCGCCCTCCCCGGCCGCGTTGCCTGGCTGCACTGTGTGCAATTCAATCCGGACGGATGGCATACCGAAAGCAGGGAGCCACCCACCAGAACCCATATACATGATGGTGTATGTTCTTCAGTTGTCAAAGAACAAATGACCAGCCACGATAAAAAGCTGATCTATAAAGTAAATATCCGGGAGGGGATAAAAACTTGAAAAATTTTGAAAAAAATTTGAAAAGATGAAAATAGCAGCAAAAGGATATGGAATATATAGTATATTCAAGTTGACATGATACAAGATATTGTGTTAATATAAACCCGTAATTGATTTTTATGCTTACCTGCAGACGGGGAACGGGGACAGGCTGGATATACCCGATATATCCGCACCTCCGAGGAAACCGGCAGGTTCCGGCTCCTTTCCGGGAGAACCGGGGCATACGCTGTTTAAGATTGTAAGTAGTGTCAGAGGATACCATGTATTAGCATGGCAGTCTTTTGGCACTTTTTTGTTTCCACAGGATGTGTATAACTGTAAGGGACAAAAACAGATTTGTGGATCACCACACGCAGTATGGAATGGAAACCGTCAAGGGCCATTCCTTTTTTGTTGCCAGAAATGCCCATGAGGGCTTGTCCGCATAAGCGGCTGGATAAAAATAACCTCCACAAACGGAGAGAAAAGAAAGGTGGAACGAAAATGAATGAGACAAGAGTATTTGCCGACGGATACCGCGGCGTATTCCAGAAGCAGGAGGATTTCCTTGAGTGCCTGAAAAGCATCGGCAGGAATTCGTTCTGGGAAAGGAGGAACTCCAAAAACCTGCGCCTGGTGGCGATCACCAGCGGGAGCAAAGTGGAGGAGGAACTGAAGGAGAAGTATGCAGACGAGGGGCTGGACGAGGACATCATCACGGACACCATCATCAACACGGGCCTGCTCCTGAAGGTAAGGAACCAGTATTACCCGGTAAGGAGCTGCGCGATCAAGAGCATCCTTGACCGCGCGGGGATCTCCGGCGCGGGGCTGCGCAGGGTGGAAAAGAGCGTGTATGCGAGAATCCTGAACGACTGCCTGAAGGTGGCAAAGGGCGAGGCGCTTCTGCGCATCTCGGAAGGGAAAGTATCCGCAGTATTGGGAGGCGACTGCCACGATTATGCGGTGCTTGACATGGAGCAGGTCTTCCTGCATTCCGTGGACTACCTGACAGGGAACTTCAAAGGCTGCAGCTACCTGGCCGGCTTCTATGAGCATGACATGGCATCCGCCCTCTGGGAGCTTTCCGGGGAGGACGGACTGCTGGATGCCTATAAGAAGGAATTGGCCCTGCATGGGAAGACACCCGATGAGATGAAGCCCGTGGTAAGGATCACGACATCCGACACAGGCTCCGGCGGGGCGAACATCTTCCCCATGCTGGTATCCGGAAAGGAGAACACCACCATCAGCCTGGGCAGCCCGCTGAGGCTGGGGCACAGGAACGGTACGAAACTCAGCGAGTTCGACGACCAGTTAAAGCTCCTGTACGGGAAGTACCAGCTTGCCGCCGGGAACCTTGTGAAGCTGCTGAAGGTCGAGGTCATGAACCCTGTCAACTGTATGAAGGGCGTCATGGACAAGCTGGGCATTGCACGGAAATATGCGGCGGAAGCGGTGGACCTGTTCGTGGCACAGTACGGGGAAGGCCCCTGTACGGCACATGACATCTATTTCGGCATTTCCGAGATCCTCTACATGCTTGCCTGCGAGGGCGAGGAAGGAGGCAGGATCGCCAGGATGGAGGAGACCATTGCCAGGGCGCTTTCCGTGAACTGGAGAGAATATGACGTGCCGGGGGCATACAGATGGTAGAAAGGGGGGAAGGAAGAATGATGGAAGAGTATCGGAAAGACGTCATAAAGGCGCTGGAAGCGATGCTGGGGGAAGGATATGAAATAACTCCCCAGGACAGGAGGGACAACAACTGTCCCGTCCTGCATGGCATCTGCATCCGCAAAAAAGGGGAAGCCGTGGCTCCAGTGATATATCTGGAGGAACTTATTTCATATTGCCTTTTGGAGAAGGTGCCCCCGGAACAGCTGCCCAAGACCCTGCTCCAGATATACCGGCAGGAAGAAATCTCCCAGGATATTGCAGACGGGCTGGATGACTTCGGGAAACTGAAAGACCTGGTAAGGATAAAGCTCATCAACTATGAAGCCAATGCCGAAGCGCTGGAAGCCAGACCCCATAGAAGGTTCCTTGACCTTGCTGTTGTTTATTACCTTGATTTGGAGAAGAAAACAGGCATGGAAGAGACCACCGCAGAGATCACGGATAGAGTGGCGTCAGCCTGGGGGATCACGGAAGAGGAACTGCACCGGCTTGGTATGGAGAGACTGCTTCATGATGATGGCTGCCGGATTATAGAGACATCAGATATACTACGGGATGTCATGAAAGGGGAACCAGAGGAGGAACTTAGGGAAATAGAGCGCAGCCTGAAAAGGGAGGTGGACATGTGTATGGCAGGCTGCCGTGGACAGCGTTTCGGGGCCGCCTGTCTGTTCAATGCATCTTTCCTTCAGGAAACTGCTGAAAAAAAGGGCTGTGACCTGCTCATCTATCCCAGCAGCATATATGAGATCGTGATTCTTGCATACAGGAACTGGGATGAAGACAGGATCAGCCCACAAGTGGTGCGTGAGATAAACGAGAAGGGACTGTCCAGGGAGGCAAGGCTGTCGAACTGTATCTATCGTTATGGCAGGGAAAAAAAGGAAGTATCCATTTTCAGGAAAGGAGATCCGCTGTGATGGTAAAGGATTCCGTGGAGATCATGGAGCAGGGTGCGTGCAGCGGGATGGCTGCAGTCCCCATCCATTATTATGATGTGGACAGGATGCAGGAAAAGACAATAGAAAGCTGCCAGGGGGACCTGACCGTCATATGCAACGTCCTTGCGGATTACGCTGACATGCTGGATGAGCTCCTGCAGACGGACAGGGAGCGCCTGGGATTCTGCGGGGCGCTCCAGTATGAGCGTATGCGTGACAGATGCCGGAAGATTACGGAGGACCTGCAGAAAAAAACAGGCTATGACCGTGTTGCTGCCATAGAGAAATGCAGGCGTAAGGCAGGCAGGAAGCCGAAGGCAGACGCCGGGATCGGTGAGGATGCCCTTGTCCTTTCCGCCAGGCGCAGGGCGCAGCAGAAAACAGAGCAGCAGCCTGCCGCAGGACAGAGTAAAACAGGATAACGCTAAGGACAGGGAGAGAAGGGATAAGACCTTCTCTTTTTCTGTCCGCAGCATGCAGCCGCAGAAGGCGGCAGAAAGTGAGGAAAAGAATGGGACTGGATATGAATTATGAGGCAGAGGTGTTTGTAGAAACAGAGAATTTAAGCAGGGAGGACTGGCTTGCCTACCGCCGCAAAGGGATTGGCGGGAGCGACGCCGCAGCTATCATGGGAATGTCGCCGTTCTGTACGAAACGTGACCTGTACTATGACAAGCTGGGCATACAGGCGGTCATGGATGAGGAGGAAGACAACTGGGTGGCAAAGGAAGTGGGGCACAGGCTGGAGGACCTTGTTGCGGAGATATTCTCCAGACAGACAGGACTGAAGGTGTACCCTGTCCGGAAGATGTTCCGGCACCCGCTCTGCCCGTTCATGCTTGCAGACGTGGATTTCTTCATAGACTTCCCCGACGGCAGCAAAGGCATCCTTGAGTGCAAGACCACCAACTATAACTGCCAGGGTAAGTGGGCCAATGGTTCCACACCGGTCAATTATGAATACCAGGGCAGGCACTACATGGCGGTCATGAACATCGACAGGATGTACTTCGCCTGCCTGTATGGGAACAACGAGAATGAATTCTTCATCCGTTACATGGAGCGTGACCTGGATATTGAGGAGGACCTGATCGCGGAGGAGGAATTCTTCTGGAAGGAGAACGTGGAAAAAGGCGTGGAGCCGCCTTATACCGAGAAGCCCGACCTGGTGCTGGAGAGCATCCGGAAGCACTGCGGACCGGCGGACAAGGATGCGGAGCAGGTCAAACTGGGCCGTAAGCATCTTGGCAGCATCCGTAAGTACATGGAGCTGAAAGAGCAGAAGGCGCAGCATGACAGCGAGGCAAAGAAGCTGGAGGAAAAGATGAAGGAAGCCTATGCGGAGATCGTGGAGGAGATGGGCGTGAGCTGTACCGGCGTCATAAAGGACGGCGGCACGGAGTATGTGGTCTCCTACAACCCTGCCTACCGCACGGGGATAGACAAGAAGGGGCTGGAGCGTTTAAAGGCGCAGCATCCGGATGTCTATGACGACTATGTGAACACCACGGAAAGCAGGCGGTTTTCCGTAAAAACGAAAGGAGCAGCGTAAATGAAGAAAAATGACATTGTATACATCTGTTCGCCCCTGTCGGCACCGACCAAAGAGGGGATACGGCAGAACATGGAGAAAGCGGCGCATTATGCACGCCTTGTATCCGGGACGTTCGGCTGCAGGGCGATAGCGCCCCACAGCTTCCTTCCAGAATACCTGGATGACAATATCCCGGAGGAGAGGGAAGCGGGGCTTGCCTTCGGGCTTTCTATACTGAGACTGAGCAAAGCCATCATTGTGTGCGGAAGCCGGATCAGCAGCGGGATGCGGGGCGAGATAGAGATGGCGGGGGAGTTGGAAATCCCTGCCTATGCCCTGCTGGAGCAGGAAGGAGGCGCCATGCTTGCAGAGATAAAGGAAACCTCCGGGACAGCCTTACCGGACAGGAAAGAAGGGGATGCCTGGAAACACATCAGGGTGGCGCTCCATATGGAGGAGTCCGGCCTGTGCAGGGACACATTCTGTACCACAGAAGGGCCGGAGCGCTACTTCAACCGCTCCATGGCAGACGGGACCTGGTATAGGGCCTCGCCTGCAGGGAACTACTGTGAGAATGACTGCACGGTCAGGGCGGACATCATCTTTGAGGTCATTGCCGGAGGCGAGGTTCGCTGCCTTGACGGGAACGGGGATTTTCCGGGGAAGACCCCTTTCACACCGTTCTGCGAGTTTGAAAAGGCACTGGCTGCAGATACCCTGGCGGCACATCCGGGGCTGAAGGACTACCAAGCCATGAAAGAGAAGCTCCTCTCCCTTCCGGGAGGGGAGGCACATGCCGGCCCACACGGCATCTGTGACAACTGGCTGTATGCCCTGGACTTCGGTGAGGAGACGGAAGAAGCCGTAGGGAAGGCATCCTGGCTGGGCACGGAATACCAGGTCCTTGCGGTACGGTATACCCATAAGCCTACAGGATTCGCTTTCCGGAACTACCGCTTCCGGAGGAGCGGGAAAGCTGCCCGGACTTCCAGCCATGACCTCCTGCTGTATGACTGGGAGGAAGAAAGGAAAGGAGAAAACAGATGAGATGCAGGTTTGTAAAGGAAATATTCCATAACAAGGACAACGGGTTCTGCATCTTCGTGTACCATACAGAGGATGCGGACGTGCCGGAAGCGGCAAGAGACACAAGATATAAAGGAAAAGGCGCCCGGTTCACGGCAACGGGCAACGGCCTGCCGGATACGGAGGCCACGGAAGCGGAGCTTACGGGGAACTGGGTAAAGAACAAGTACGGCCTGCAGCTGCAGGTGGAAAGCTATGAGGAAATCCTGCCCCAGACAAAGGAAGGGATAAAAGGCTACTTATCCTCCGGCATGATCAAGGGGATCGGGCCGAAGCTGGCGGAGCTGATCGTGGAGAGGTTCGGCACAAGGACATTTGATGTGCTGGACAATTACCCGGACAGCCTGCTGGAGATCAAGGGCATCACCCGTAAAAAGCTGGACGGCATCCTCTTATCCTATCAGGGCAGCCATGCCATGCGGGACCTTGCGGCGTATCTGACGCCTTTTAAGGTGACACCAAAAAAGATTCGGAAGATCTATGAGGAATTTGGAAATGCGGCGCTGGATACCGTAAAGAACCAGCCCTTCGCGCTGTGCAGGATCAGCGGCTTCGGCTTTTTGACCGTGGACGAGATTGCAAAAGCCAACAAGGGAAAGCCGGACGACCCCATGCGGATCGAAGGATGCATCTGGTACTGCATGGAACAAGATATGCAGGAAGGGCATCTGTACCAGGACAAGCAGCAGCTCCAGAAGAAAGCATATGGACAGCTGAACAAGGGCTACCAGGGGGAGGCCGTCACGGAGATGGCAGTCTACAAGGTGCTCTACCAGCTGGTGAAGGAAGGGAGGATGTACTATGAAAGCGGTGCGCTTTACCCTGCGAATATGTACGGGTATGAGTGCAATGCGGCAAAGAATCTGGTATCCCTGCTTACGGCAGAACAGGAGGAACAGGATATTGCTTTCCTGCTGGCGGAGGCGCAGAAAGAGCTGGGCATCAGCCTTTCCCCGAAACAGGAGGAGGGCGTCAGGAAGGCGTTCCGCCATCCGGTCAGCATCATCACCGGCGGTCCGGGGACAGGAAAGACAACCGTACAGAAAGTATTGCTCTATGTGCATGGGAAACTGGGCGGCGGCAGCGTGCTGCTGACAGCGCCAACGGGAAGGGCGAGCCGCAGGATGGCGGAGAGCACGGGATGGCAGGAGGCCATGACCATGCACAGCGCCCTGGGGCTGACCAGCGACGAGGACAGCGAGGAAATGGAGGGCATGCTGGAGGCGGATCTCATCATCGCGGACGAGTTCACCATGTCCGACATGAGGCTGTCGCACATCTTTTTTGACCATATCCGGACGGGGAGCCGCCTGGTGCTGGTGGGGGATGTGGACCAGCTCCCCAGCGTAGGCCCCGGAAACGTGTTCCGCGAGCTGGTGCAGTGCGGCGTCATCCCGGTGACGGTGCTCGACACGATCTTCCGCCAGGCGGAGGGCAGCCGCATCATCGCCAATGCGAAACGGATGCAGGAAAATGACGCGGCCCTGGATTACGGCACAGGATTTACGTTCATCCCTGCGGGGAGCGCAGAGGAAGCCGCCGACAAAGTGCAGGAGCTGTACCGTGCCAGCGTGGACGCGTTCGGCATGGACAAGGTGCAGGTGCTGACGCCCTACCGCAAGACGGGGGAGGCCAGCGTGAACGCACTGAATGAAAGGCTCTGGGAGATGGTGAACCCGAAGGAGGAGGGGAAGCCGGAGATCCGTTCCGGGAAGCGCACCTTCCGCCTGGGCGACAGGATCATCCACAACAAGAACAAAGACCAGATCAGCAACGGCGACATCGGGTACATCAGAAACATCTATGTGGATGAGGACGGTTCGGAGCTTGCGGAACTGGAATTTTCGGAAGGACGTTTTGTGAAATACGGGAGCGAGGAGCTGGAGATGGTGGAGCACGCCTATGCAACGACGGTCCACAAGAGCCAGGGAAGCGAGTACCCCATGGTGATCCTGCCGTGGCTGCCCATGTTCTATAAGATGCTGCGGCGGAACATCTTCTACACCGCGGTAACAAGGGCAGGCGTACAGGTCGCCATCATCGGCAGCAAGCGGGCCGTCTGCACCGCCATCCACAATACGGAGTGTGACCGGCGCAATACCCGCCTTGGGGAGCGCGTCATCAGGGAATATAACCGGGTGCTGGAGGAAAAGGCAAAGCGGCCTGAAAATGACGGATACCGGCAGGAAGCGATCAACTTATAAAATACAGGAGGAACAGGAAATATGGATACCTTAGAGAAAAACTCAGGTAAAAAAAAGACAGAGAGATTGGATTTAAGTCCAAAAATGGTGGACAGGACAGACTGGATAGATAATCAGACCTACTGGTATCTGATGCAGCTTCTGGAGCTGAGTCCGGATGAGAGTGAGGAAAAATTCCCGTGGAATATTGAGATTCTCAGGAACGTATTTGACAGCACCGTATCCATCTTAGAGGAATACGGGCACGCTGTATGCAATCCGTATGTTGCCACATCGGACACCGGCAGGCAGTACCGCTGCACACTTTCCGAGTGCGGCTGTGAGAGCTGTAACTGTCAGGATGAGTTTATGGAGAAGGAAAGGCTCCTTTCCAATATCGAGGATGCCGCAGCAACGAACGGGTTCAAGGTGATGGATGGGGACAAGGACTGCATCATTGTCCGGAACAGCGAAATGGATATGGATTTTGAGATCCGTGTCGGCCAGCTTGCCGGATAGGGGGCTGCGGTATGAAGAAAAGAGACTATAAAAAGGAGTTCAGCACCCTGATAGATAAATTTGCTTACCGTTACTCCAGATGGCAGGTATGGAACGATTTCCTGAGCCTGTCAGCGCTGTCCCTGGCAAATGTGATGCCCGGACCGGAAAATGGGGAACGGGAGGAGCAGTACCTCTCCATCATGGACAGCTATCAGAAGGAGGACCAGGAGGCATTCCCGAAGATGCTGGGGCTTGTGGTGCTGGCGCTGGAGGAGAACCCGGAGCAGGATTTCCTGGGCAGCCTGTACCATTATCTGGACCTGCAGCAGGAACAGAAGGGGCAGTTCTTTACGCCTTACCATATCTGCGAATGTATGTCCGAGCTGCAGTTTACAGGAGATGAAAAAGCAGAGAAGCTGGAAGAAAAAGGCTGCATCAGCGTGAACGATCCTGCGTGCGGCGCGGGCGCCATGCTGATCGCCTTTGCAAACGTGGCAAAAAGGCACGGCATCAATTACCAGAAGCATGTACTGTTCGTGGCGCAGGATATTGACCGGACGGCAGCCATGATGTGCTACATACAGATGTCCTTACTGGGATGTCCAGCCATCGTGGTTATCGGGGACAGCCTCGCAAAGCCGTTTCCCCATCCGGACAACGAAGTATGGTGTACCCTGTTCTATCACCTGAACCAGTGGCGTTTTACCACCGGGGAGGCAGGAGAAGGACAGGAAGACGGCGGGGATATGACAGAAGACGGAGCTGCGGCAGTCACGCTGGGGCATCTGCCCGAAAATGTCAGGATTCAGGAAGGCGCAGACGGACAGCTCATGCTGTGTATGGAACGGGCATCATAACAACCAAAAAGCAGGAACAGATGAAAGGAGTTAAAAGATGGAGAAGGGAACAGACATCCGGTTTCAACTGGATATACTGCGGCGGGACGGCTATCATGCCGCCGCAGGGATCATCGAATCCCTGCAGGGCAAGGTCAGCCGGGAGGCTGAAATGGAATATCTGAAGGAGTTTGCCAGACAGAGCTGTTTCGATGAAGAACTCGGCAGGGACCAGCTCCGCTGCCTGTGGACGGCATACTGCCTGCACCACGGGCTTGACGCGGATACGTCCGGGTATGACAATGACCTGCTGGAACTGTGGGATGCCACGGCGGAAGATGAAGCTGAAACGGCAGACTGGAGCGATCATGACAGCTTTGAAGATTTCATGTGCAGATACCTTGTGTAAGGAAATCTGAAAGAAACCATAAAAAAATTCAAGAAAATGCGGGGAGGCGGGTACTTATTTTATATACCCCTCCCCAGGAAAAGGAAGGAGAGAAGACAGATGAATGAGATGACAATGAACAGCGCCTGCATGTATGACGAGGTGGAGGGGATCAGGAGCCTGAACAGAGTGGAAGGGTTCGATCCCAGGAAATATATGCGCCTGATCCAGAATGAGGGGCAGGCAGGGAAATACTACCTTGACGTGGCCTACCGCAAGCTCTGGTTCCGCTTAAGATACCCGGAGGGGAAGATCGTAAAGAAGATACTGAAGCTGACGGAGCAGGTGGCCATCGTGGAGGCAAGGGTATACCTGGACCGCAATGACCATGAGGACAACTTCATCTCCAATGCGCTGGCACAGAAATACATGTCTGCGGACGGCCAGTTCGGGAACAAGTTCGTGGAACTGGCGGAGACGGCTGCAGTGGGAAGGGCATTATCGGATGCAGGATTCGGGCTGCAGTTTGCCGACAGGGAAGGGGACATGGACCCGGAAGTGACAGAGGCGCCTTTTGACCCGCAGATGATTGCAGGGGCGGGAACCGGATATACGGATTCTTCCTTTCAGGAATGTGCAGCCGGTGACGGTGAGGTCCTCCAGGAGGAAGCCTTCCCCGGACAGTATGGGATAGAGGAATACATCCCCATGCCGGAAGAAGTGGGGCAGGCCATGGGAATGCCGCCCGCCATGCATCAGGCAGGTGCAGCACCGGCAGCCTCCAGACAGGCAGCACAGGGAACAGCCCCCACAGCAGCAGGACAGGCAGCGCAGGGAACAGCTCCTGCAGCCGCAAGACAGGCGACGCAGGGAACGGCTCCTGCAGCAGCACAGACGCAGCAGCATGCACAGGCACAGCAGCCCGTTCAGGGGATGCCGCCCGCCATGCAGAACAGGCAGGCAGCACCAAATCCCACACAGGGAGGGAGGGCAGCCGTGAATGCCGGCCGTCAGGCAGCACAGAAAGCCGGGAACGCCGCCGGGAATACGGCAGCCGCAAAAGGCGCCAATGCACAGGCGGCAGGCAGTATCCGTAAGGACATGCCTGTGGAGCAGATCTATTCCATGTTAAACCGTGACAGCGCAGCCGCAGTGGTCATCCCCATGGGATTCAACAAGGGAAAGACACTGGGACAGGTGGCCGTGGAGAAGCCCGCGAACCTGCAGTGGTATGTGGACTCCTACGGCGGACCCGACAACCTCCTGCGTGCGGCGGCAAAGTTCCTGCTCGATGCGGCACTGGGGCAGGCGGGATGAAACAGTGGTAGCGGGGATGCAGGCTTCCTGCTCCCTGCCAGGGACGGAGGGGCGGTCCTGCAGGCTGCCCTTCCTGAAGGACGGCAGCGCCATTTATACTCAAGACCGCCAGGATTTACGAATTCCTTTAAGACGGGCATACATGGCTGGCGGTCTTTCGTTGCAGGTTACTGCAAATTTTATTGTCGTGCAGTATAGGCTGCGGAAAGGAGGAGGGCCTTGTACCAGGATTTTCCTTTTACTATCAGGGATGTGGCATATCTGTTGAACCTGCGCATCCGGCATAAGAATGGGGTGAGCCTGGATGTGGACTGCCCGTTCTGCGGGGAGACGAAAGGCAAGCTCAACCTGAACCTGAAGAAGAATGTGTTCAAGTGCAATCGGTGCGGGGAGAGCGGCGGCATGCTCTCCCTGTATGGGAAGATATATGGGGTAGACAACCAGACCGCCTGTAAGGAGATCAAGGATGCCCTGGGAAAGAATGAAATGGCTCCGTCCTACCAGGTGAGGAAAAGGGAGATTGCCCCGAAGGAGCCGGAGATAGAGAGTTCCCCACCCGCACCGGATGCAGTAAGGCACAGGACGTACAGCATGTTCCTTTCCATGCTGGTGCTGGCGGACACCCACAGGCAGAACCTCCTGGACCGCGGGTTCACGGAGCGGCAGATAGAGGAGAACGGATATAAGAGCACGCCGGTCTTCGGCTTCAAGAAGCTCACAAGGAAGCTGCTGGAGGCAGGCGGCACCGTGAAGGGCGTGCCTGGCTTCTATCAGGACGAGGACGGAGAGTGGACCATCCATTTCTCCAACAGATCCTCCGGGTTCCTGGTACCGGTCCGCAACATGGACGGCCTGATAGTGGGGGCACAGATACGCCTTGACCACCCCTATGACGGCAGAAAGTACATCTGGCTCTCCAGCACGAACTTCCCCATGGGAGCTTCCTCCGGGAGTCCCGTCCATCTGGCGGGCAGCCCGGGGGAGAAGACCATCTTTATTACGGAGGGCCCTCTAAAGGGAGACCTTGCCCATGCCCTGTCCGGCAGGACATTCGGGTGCGTGCCTGGGGCAAACCAGTATGCGAACCTGCCGCCGTTCCTACAGGCGATGAAGCTGATGGGGACGGAGGCGGTCTATGAGGCCTACGACATGGACAAGCTGCTGAAGACCGCCTGCAGGGGGGACTACAACGAGAAGTGCGTCCACTGTGAGAACTACCGGAAGTACCGGGAGGGACAGGACATCCCCTGTGAAAAGAAGAGCGTGAAGCGCCAGAACATCCAACGGGGATGTAGGAAGCTGGCGGAGATCTGCCGAGAGCTCGAACTGTCCGCAAAGGCCCTTACCTGGGACACGGATGAAGACGGGGACTGGGCGGAGCATGTGAAGGGCGTGGACGACTACCTGCATGGCCTGGAGCAGAAAGACAGAAAGGATTGAGGAAGTGATGGAATGATGATACCGGAGTGGTGCCAGATGGTGCTACCCCGGTTTTTCTATGCACAGAATAAGTAGAATCTCTTATTTTTGCATAAGGTTTGTTGGCTTTTATGGAAACCCTGCGTATAAAACAGTAAACAGGGGACGGAGCGGGCAGCCATGCGGCCATCTGCGGACAGTTCCCGGAAAAGAGGAGATGACATTATGTACCAGAAGATTATCGTGCCCATAGACCATGGGAACAGGAACATGAAGACCGAGCATAAGATATTCACTTCCGGGTTCGTGGAGGGCGACTGCAGACCTGCGCTGGGGGAATACCTCTATTATGGAGGGCGCTACTATGCCCTTGCGGAGCAGCGGATACCCTATATGCGGGACAAGACCGTGGATGACCGTTTCTTTATCCTGACGCTGTTCGCAGTGGCCATGGAGGCGGAGAAGCAGATGCTCAATGCGCAGAATATCATCCTCCAGGCAGTGCTGCCGGTGGGTCTGCCCCCGAAGCATTACGGCGCACTGTATGGGAAGTTCGAGGATTACTTCAGGGGCAGGGGAGTCCAGCAGTTTGCTTATAAGGGCATCCCCTATAAGGTGGAGATTGTGGATGCTGTTTCATTCCCTCAGGACTATGCCGCCGCCATGACGGTCTACCAGAGGATAGCGGAGTATAACAAGGTCATCACGGTGGACATTGGGGGATTCACCCTGGACTATCTGATGATCCGAGGTGGCAGGCCGGATTTAGGGGTGTGTGACTCTCTGGAGAAAGGCGTCATCAAGCTGTACAATGACGTGGCATCCCGCATCAACTCCGAGAAGGATACCCTGCTGGACGATACGGACATCGACCGCATCATTCGCGAGGAGAAGACGGACTATGACAGGGAGGTCCTGCGCATCGTGGGGGACATGACCAGGACTTTCGTGGATGACATCCTGGGGACTCTCCGGGAGCGGGGACTTGACCTGAAGACCAGCTGCGTGGTGTTCATCGGCGGTGGGGCGATGCTGTTAAAGAAGTACCTGGAAAGCTCGGACAAGATTGGGCGCAGCATCTTCGTGGAGGACATCTGTGCCAACGCAAAAGGATATGGCCTGCTCTACCAGATACAGAGGAAAGGCAGGTAGCTGCCATGGGGAAGAAGAACGCATTTGTGACCACCATAGGGTTCAATAAGAATGACCCGGCCCATGTGCAGGTGGCGGAGTTCTTAAACGGCATGGAACGGGGGAAGGCGCAGTACATCGTCAATGCGGTGCTGGCCTACCAGAACGGGGGAGGAGGTGCAGGGTCATCCCCTCCGGTACAGACTCTGGACTATGAAAAGATACGAAGCTTCGTGCTGCAGGTAATTGAGGAGCATGAACAACAGGTGGGGCAGGTGGGCGGTGTGGAGAGACGGATGGAAAACATGTCCGTACCGGAGCCGCCAGATGGGACTGGGGAGGACGGCAGGATGCCGGGGGATGGGATGCCCGGCTTCGACGAGGATGCTTTAAGCGGCATCCTGTCGTCCCTGGAGGCATTCAAAGGATGAACGGAAAGGCGTTCTTTCTGATATTTGAGTAACTCTGCTGGGCGACACTTTGTCATTCTCATTTGGCTTTGCTAAGTCAATTTGGTGACTCAGGGCAAATTCGGAAAATAAGCGGATGCCTACAGTACAGAAAGAACCTCTTCATTGTCCTGCCTCTCTTTTTCCGAACAGTTCGCCCGTGGATATGTTAAAATCCTTAAGTGAAGTATCATATTGGGCTATACGGAGCTGCACCACATGGGATTTCTAAAGGAGAACGAGGGAGCGAAGCGGGCGGAGAAGATGGATGTGTGTTAGAATGCCCCGTTGATTTTGGCATTTTTATAAAATAGTTTCAGTCCACTCATTCGCTCTTTCATGATATAGAAATAGCTCCGCAGGAATTTTGATGGTATCTGGAGGAACAGGTGTCTGTATCATACAGCCTTTCAGTGTAAGCCCATGTGTTCCGGTTTCCTGATCGGGTTTTAAGTGCATCATGAGAAAATGGGAGCTTCCCTGATGTGTTTCCGGGCGCGATTTCAAATATTGTTTGGAGTAGAAAGTGAGGTCATAATTTTTGCTACACTCATATTCTATAGCGATATAGCACATCCCTTTCGGACAGCATTGCTTCAGTGCGGCATAAATTTGTTCCCGTACCTGTCGCAACTGTTCTGAGGAATATCTTTCTTTCAGTTTGGAATCGTTCAATTCTTCTTCTGTATTTCTCCATACATCGATTAGTGTAACAGTATTTAAATGGCAAAAGACATCATCTCCAAGACTATCCATAAAACAGAAAGAACGGCATTTTCCGACAGTCAGAGTAACTGGCTTTTCTATAATGTGTTGGATAGGATTTGGCTTGTGTGTTATGGCTATTGGCATTTGGGGTGTAAAGTCGGGCAGTTTTTCAACACTGGCAATGTTCAGCGTCAACAGCCTGAGGTTATCCCATTCCATGTCTTTCAGCCATTCAGGAACTGTCCAGCCTGCACTCATCAAATCGAAGAATAATTGGAGCATTCCATAATCATCAGAGTTCATGGGGCTGCCCATGCCGCCCTCTATCTGAAGACGCTCAGTGCCAATGCAGAGATTGTTGCAATGCAGATAGCTGTATTCATAATTTTCATGCTCTTTCAGCATCCTCCTGTGGTTACGGATACCTTTCCTGTTCCGGCTTTCCGGTTCGATGTACGGCTCAATGATGTAAAGCTTTGCTTCATCGGATAAGGTCATGCCGACGATGTGGTATTTCCTGCCATCATGCTCGGTGGTTTTCCCGATTACGAGAACATTCCGCCATTTTGTGTGGAAATCTTCTAATAAGGAAAAATTCATAGTTATACCCCTCTGCCCGCTTTAGCGGGCAATCAATTCAATAGTTTGAAAGGAACTTTCAAACTTATATCTCATCAATTCTATCAATCAGTGAAAGCGTGAAAGGCCTTGCCAAAGAACACTGTCAGTCCTCGGTGAAATTCCTTTTCAGCTTATTGATGTATTTCTCCAACATGGAAATCAAAGTGGAAATCTCACGCGGGTCAGTATCCTCCATTGCGTGTTGCTCGGCTTCAAATATCCACATTATGTTTTTCTCACCATATTTGCGTCCCTCGTCTGATAATCGTATCACCTTGCGGTTTCTTGTACCGGGAACATGTTCCAAAAAGATGTATCCCTTTTTTATCAGCCCCGATATTATGGAGTTTACTGTTTGTTTCGGCAGGAAAAGAAGTTCACACAGGTCTTGCTGAGAATATTCCCTGTCTGTCGTAAGCAGCATTGACCATACGCAGATTTCACCATCGGAAACTCCTGACCTGACAGCGGCAGCATGGTAAAGGGAATTCAGTTCTTTTATATGCTGATTGATTACATCGATTTGCCTTTTTACCTGCTCGTCCATTTTACTCTCCTTTGCAGATGTCCAAATGCGGACTATATATAAATACTATAGTCTGAAATCGGAAGTCTGTCAATAAAGTTTCTTTTATGAAAGCCCCAAAATATCTTTTAAAATTATATTGACAAACATCTGATTTCGGAATATACTACATAAATGCAATTTATATCCGATTTCGGACTTTGAAAAGACGGCTTTGATTTGTGATTTTGCAATAACAGCGTGCATCCTGATGGTGGCGGTTTCGTTTGGGCTGTATGGTGTACGAAACATGAAGATCCTGAAGCAGAGCGGTAAAGAAAAACGACAAATCGAGGAATGGGAAAGGAACGGGTGTTTATAATGGATCAGATAGCAGTATGGTTTGCATCGACACTTGGAAAATACATTTCAGCAAAGGCAGTGGTTTTTATTATATCAATGGTGCCAATTCTGGAGCTGAGGGGTGGATTGCTGGCTGCGCCTTTGCTCAACGTACCGATTACGGCGGCGGTTCCGCTTTGTATCATCGGCAACATCCTTCCGATACCTTTTATCCTTCTTTTTATTAAAAGAATCTTTAAATGGATGAAGAAAGCACATATATGTGAAAAGCTGATTACAAAACTGGAGGATCGTGCCGTAAAAAAGAGCGGTTCCATCAAAAAAGCAGAATTTTGGGGGCTGGCCCTGTTTGTCGGTATTCCATTACCGGGGACAGGCGCATGGACGGGATCGTTGATTGCGGCATTATTAAATATTGATTTTAAGAAAGCGGTACTCGCGGAACTGCTGGGCATTGCGATGGCGACGGTCATCATGTCGGTTCTTGGCTACGGGCTGCTTGCCGCCCTGTTTTAATTCAGCAGAAAGATTGGTATTTTTCTATCAGTATACCAAATGGAGGAATCGGAATGCTTACAATATTGGTAGTGGAGGATGACCGCGAACTCAGACAGTTATTTAACAGGGTGCTGACACAGAACGGGTATTTTGTCAGGGAGGCAGAAAACGGGAAAGCGGCTCTGGATGCTCTGGAGCAGGAATATGTGGACTTGATTATTTCGGATATTATGATGCCTGTCATGGACGGCTATGAGCTGGTGCGGTCCCTGCGGGATGCGGGTATTCAGATTCCGGTTCTTATGATCACGGCAAAGGATGCCTTTGATGACATGCGTCTTGGCTTCCTTTCCGGCACGGACGATTATATGGTAAAGCCGGCCAATGTAGGGGAAATGGTCTTAAGGGTGGGCGCTCTGCTTCGCCGGGCGCAGATGATTACAGACCATAAGCAGGCCATAGGAAATACAGAACTGTTTGCAGATTCCCTGACAGTCATAACGGAGGGGACTTCCCATATACTGCCCCAGAAAGAGTTTATGCTTCTTTATAAGCTGGCGTCTTTTCCGGGAAAGATTTTTACGAGACAGCAGCTCATGGATGATGTATGGGGATATGATATGGAGACAGATCCCCATACGCTGGATGTGCATATCGCAAGGCTGCGGGAACGTTTCAGGGATAACCCGGATTTTCAGATTGTGACAATCCGTGGAGTGGGATATAAGGTGTTGAAGAAATGAGGACAAAAGACGGGAAGTGGAAGGTCAGCATAGATTTATACTTTATTTTGATGAATATTCTTGTGTTTGTGGGTGTATCCATTGTGTCCGCTATCATATCGGCATTGATCTACTGGGGTTTCCACCGTCTGGTTGAGATCCCGGAGGCAATCTATACGATTGTTATAAGCATTGTCATGGGTGGTGTCGTTAGAACATTTCTTTATCAGAAAGTTCTTGCCCCAATTAACCATCTGAGCAGGGCCATGGAACGGGTGGCGCAGGGAGATTTTACGGTAAGGCTCCGGGAGGAAAGCAGCCTGGACGAGATGCAGAGGCTGTACGACAATTTTAATGTCATGGTAGGGGAACTGGCAGCAACAGAGGTGCTGCAGTCGGATTTCGTGTCTAATGTTTCCCATGAGTTTAAGACGCCGATAGGAGCTATTGAAGGGTATGCCACGCTGCTGCAGGGGAAACCGGACCTTCCGGCACAGGAGGCTGAATATACTGAAAAAATTTTAAGCAATACAAAACGGCTGTCTGTTCTGGTAAGCAATATCCTTCTGCTCTCCAAAGTAGAGAGCCAGATCATTCCGGCAGTGAGGGAGCAGTACTGTCTGGATGAACAGGTCCGGCAGGCAATCGTCCTGTTGGAAGATAAGTGGACAAAGAAAGAGATAGACCTTGCCGCAGAATTGGAAACAAAAGTCTCGCATTGAGTAGGGATAAAACATGCAGAAGTTAATTCTATTCATCTTCATCGGAATAGGCGTAAGGATATGCATAAGCATTTAGTTCCTCGTTGGAACTATGGGAAAAATCTATCCCACAGCTCCAACGAACTTGTAGTTAATCCTGATTTTCCGTGTCTTCTGGCCGTCCACTATCTGCGTCTCGCCAATCTCGATTTTTTCAATCAGCTTCACCAGCGTTTCCCTGTCCAGAAAATCCAGATTACTGTACTGCCGGATAAGGTCGCTCCACCCTTTGACGTTGGACTGTACCGCCTTGGTTTCATCCATCTGCTGTTTCAAAACTCTGAGCTGGGCAGCTTTCTCTGTACGCTCCAACTGATACTTGTTCAGCAGTTCGATGCAGACGGCTTCGGGAATCATGCCCTTTACTTTATCTTCATAGGTGCTCTGTACCAGTTTGTCCAGCTGTTCCAGCCGCTTGCTTACCGTCTTGATGGCTTTTTCAGCGGCGGCAATATCCTGTGCGTCACGCCGCTGCATCTTGCTTGCCAGTTTCTGTACCATGGCTGCTTCATCCAGCTTTACCATTTCAGCCTTTGCGCGAATATCAGATAGCACGACTTCCGTTAATGGCTTGAGGTAGATGGAATGTGTGGAACAGGCCACGCGCCCTGAACGGCTGTAGTTGCCGCATAAGTACGATTCATAGCTTGCAATATTGCCGTTCTTGCGCTTATGGTGCTCCGTCTGGTGCCGCATGGCAAACCCGCAGTCCATACAGTACAGCATACCGCCAAAAAGGCTGACTTCGCTCTCGCGGGTGCGGCGGGGCTGGGCGTGCATCCTGTCAATCTGCTGGCACAGTTCCCATGTGTCCATGTCTATGATAGGCTCATGGGTGTTCTCAACGCGAATCCATTCCTCCTTGGGCTTGTCAATCTGCTTGTGGTTCTTATAAGAGACGGTGCCGCGCTTGTTCTGGACGGTATGGCCGATATAAGCCTCGTTGCGAACCACTGCGCGGACAGTTGCATCGTTCCACAGCTTGTTCTGGTAATGTGGGTTAGCTTTGCCAAGGTTCTGGTAGTAATATTCTCGCGGCGGTATGTCCCCGTCCTCGTTGAGGATTTGAGCAATCTTACGGAATCCGTGGCCTTTGCTGCGTAGAGCAAAAATCTTGCGGACGATGGCAGCAGCAGGTTCGTCAATGATAAAGTGGTGCTTGTCTGCCGGGTCTTTGATATACCCAAAGGGGGCGTATGCGCCGATGTATTTACCGGTTCGGAACGTAGACCGCTTTACTGTCTTGATTTTCTTGCTGGTATCTCTTGCGTAGAAGTCGTTAAGGAACGACTTTATCAGCATTGAAGTCTCGCTGGTGTCTGTCTTATTGGCAGTATCGTAATCGTCGTCAACGGCGATGAACCGGCACCCCAGCTCCGGGAAAGTGGTTTCGATGTAGATAGTTGTCTCTGCCTGCGCTCTGCCAAATCTGCTAAGGTCTTTGACCAGAATAAGGTTAATTTTTCCGGCCTGTGCGTCCTCCATCATCCTGTTGAAGCCTGGCCTATCGAACGATGTACCACTTACGCCGTCGTCCACATACTCGGAAACTAAGTTCCAGCCGTGCTCCCGGACATACCGCGTGAGCAGCTCCCGCTGGTTCTGGATGCTGACTGATTCACCGGCGTTCCTATCGTCCCGGCTCAACCTCTCATAAATCCCGACGTTATAATCCATGGTTTTACGCCTCCTTTCTTTATATTTCTGCTCCTGGGGCTGGCTATCCAGCCCCGGAATCAGGCCGTTCAAACGTCTGAACGCGAACAAGTGCTGTTTTGCTATCCTGCATATTCTTGATATTGGTAGCTGTCCATGGCCCTGCCAACAATGGTATCTTCCAAAATACTTTCCAGGCTTTTACCCTCAAAAGAGAAAGAGCTGCGGACTTCGTAGCGGGTGCCACTAATTTTTTTTGCAAGGTAGTAACCTGGACGAACAGGGAAAAAGGAAATGTCGTAGTCGTACAGGCTGCGGATAATTTCTTCCGCTGATACCCCGCTATCATCAGACGGCATGTCTGCCCATTCGGCATTGAGCCTGACCAAGGTGAAAATGTTAGCAGTATTGTCAATGGCTTCCTGAATCACATCACGGATTTCAGGATATGCTTCATTTTCAAGCGCCTTTTCTAATTTAGCCTCCCAACTACTTGCTGTAATCTCCCCCTCATAGTATTCGTATGGCAATTCATCCAACCAGAGCTGGGTAATGAGCATCCAATGGTTTTTGTTTATTTTGTAGATAGTTTCATCATATGGTTTCTTCATTTCCTCTAAAGATGCCTCAATGATGCCGCAGACATCATCACAGAAAACTTTGTTTTTGAGGGCCGCTTCCAGTTCATCGACATATTGCTGTGGGTCTAATTCTCCCTTTAGGACATCCTCGCGCATATTGTCCACCCAATTCATGGCACGCTCAATTTCGTCCAATAGTTGTTGGTTCATAAATCCTCCTATTCGTATTGCCTAAATCGGCATTTATTTGACATGGGAGTGGCAGAATGATATAATATTCATGTAACCACTCCCATGTGGTTAACAAGTTAATTTGAAATAGTATTTGATGGGGCATCCGCAATAGCCGTTGCGGATGCTTTTTCTTCCTGCTCTGGTAAATAGCAGAATAGATGCTTCTTTGCGCCTCCTCCATTCACAAGTACAATCTTGTGGAAAATCCCGTCTTCTTCGGCCAGACGGCCAGTAAGCCGGTCAAGCGCTTTGTTGACTTGCTGGGGGCTGTTGGCAATGGGGCGTCCAAGAAGCTGTTCCCCTGCCTGCATGAGTTCGCTTGCGCTCCCTTTCCATATCTGCAATTCACTTGCTGCCAGGACCTCTTTGATAGCCTGGACGATAAGGCTGTTGTCATAAACGTTCGGGTCAGCGGCGATGCCCCAGGTCATGGTGTCTTTATCCATGGTCAGGAGCAGTTCATCCTGTTCCACATCCCGGCCCGTGATGCTGAGGACGGCATTATCATCAGAGCGCTTGTCCTTTACCATCACCCATGCGGTATCAACAGCCCCCATCACGCCATTTGTGCCGGAAATCATGTTGTTGGGGTCATCGTCCTTGGCCTTGCGGGTGTGGTGGATGATTAAAAGTGAGATTCCATGGGAATCTGCAAAGGCTTTCAGCATCCCCAACTCCCGGTAGTCCGTGGCATAGGGCTGTTCGCGCGGGAGAGGCTGACCGCGAACCTTCTGTAAAGTGTCGATGATTATCAGCTTGATTTCTGGGTTATGTTCCAGCTGTGCCCCCAACGTGTCCAACAGGCCGGTGTCCAGTGTCGGGGATGCCGTGGTAAGGTAGAACTGTCCCGGCGGTGGCGCACCATGTAAGACCTTGTTCATGCGGTCCTGGAGGCGGGTCTTGCTGTCCTCCAGAGCCAGGTACAGGACGCCGCACCGGGTGGTCGGCTGGCTGAGGAACTCTTTCCCGTCGGCGAGTGACAAGGCCAGAGACAGCGCCAGCCAGCTCTTTCCCATTTTCGGGGCGGCTGCAAGGATGGTAGTCCCTACTGCCAGAATCCTATTCACTAGATATATAACCGGCGGGAGTACAGCTTTTTGGAGGTCTGTTGCGGAAATAATATCCATCAGGGGTGCGCTGGGCGGTTCCGTTGCAGCCTTTGGCGGGGTAGGAGTGATATTGCCGCAGTACACCTTCTCCGTACCGTCAATAGCGTGCTGTATGGTGATTGCGCCGTATGTACTGCCGCCTGTTGGCCTGTCCCATTTGTCACGGAAAAGGCGGCTTTTGCGGAAAATATAATCCATAAGGAAAGCATCCTTTTTCGTCCAGAACGCCAGCTTATTGCACAAGGCAAGGTCTGCGGCGCTCTCGTCCCCCTTATAGGCTGTTGTATCGCCATTCATGAGGGCAGTGAACTCTGAGCCGTTCTTTGCACTGGCAGCTTTTGAAATCACCAGCTGGGCTTGCTGTTCCAGCTGTTCCGGCGTATCAGGGGGCTGGGGAGGCAGCGGGACGGGCTGGGGGAGGCGAACCGTTTCGCCGTTGGTGTTGGGTGGGGCGGGGGCAGGCTTTGGCGGGCGCTTCGTCCTGCACATGTACTCGTCGAGTACAGCTTGGAGTTGGGGAGACCGTCCCTCAAGGTGTTGGCCTGGAATAACGACATTTCCGGTCAGGCTGACATACTTTTTTGTGTCGCTGGTGTAGACTTCCATGTGGACATCTGGGTTATTGACATAGTATATGTTCCGGTCGATAGGCCGGTCAGTAAGAAACAGGAGCCGGAGACCTTTACCGCTTGGCGATATTTCGGTATAGGTGTGCATCCGGTTTACCACATCTGCCGCCATTGGGGAGAATTGACCATTATCATCAATGCAGTTGTCAATGTCAATAGCGCAAAGGTTGTCGGTGATAAGTATTCCGATGCCGCTATAGATACCCGTCTGGAACGCCGCCATTGCCTCACTGAATGAGGCGAAGTCCTCTGGGTGGTCTACCCGTGCCCGCTCGCCTGTGCGTGGGCTGTAAGGGACTTTTGCAGGTTTTGCGCTACCTGGGCGGTCTTGGTAAGCCCAGCAGCAGAACGGGCCAAACTGTCGTAAGTCTTCCGGGATGTTCCGGATATCGTCGATAATGCTCATGCGTTTTCCTCCTCTACAATCTCCGCCACGTCAACTGCAAGGGCACGGGCCAGACGGCCCAAGGTCGCCGGGCGGACACTCTTCCCACGGAGGACGCCGTTTACTGTCTGTGGCGGCATCTGTGCAGCTTTGGCGAGGTCTTGTGGGTTCATACAGGCCCGTGCCAGGGCGTAGTTCAGTTTCTTAGTGCTGGCTTTCATAATCCAGTCCTCCTTTCTTATTGTATCTGTTTTAAATCAGACATGCTCTGTTTGTGAAATAAATATACCACATCTTTTTATGCATGTCAATCAGTTTTAGAAAATTTCTTATGTGAATTGAACTAATCTGCTCTAAAGTGCGCTTTACAGATATGGGACAGTATAGTATAATATAGATATGCTCTTATATTAATTAGATATTATGAATTTAATGCTACTAATTACAATAGAAACGAGGTACGGCAAAATGACATTATCGGAACGATTGGTTTCCATCCGCAAAAGGCAGGGGATGACACAGCAGCAGGTAGCGAACGGGGCGGGGATGCCTGACGCCTCTCTGCGCAAGTATGAATCCGGGCGGCTTACGCCGCAGATGGAAACACTGCTGCGCATTACGGCATCATTGGGGGTTTCTGTCACGGACATGCTTGACTATTCAGAGAGTGAGAAGCGGGCAGTCCTGAAACTGGAAGAAAAGTACAGGAAAATCGCAGAGGAATTGCGGCAAATGAAGGAATCCGGCGCGTCAGCGCAGGATATAGAATCTATGGAAGATATGTTGTGCGCAGCCATTGGTGCGGTTAAGGATTCCTCCGCCAATGCGATGGCAAAGGAACAGGCAAAAAAGCTCCAGGCACGGGCGGAAGCAATAGAGGCGCAGCAAGAGGGGCACAAGGAGAGGACAGAAAATGAAGGACTGCTTTTGGAGGAATTTGGGAAATTGAACGCAGAGGGGCAGCAAATCGCTATAGCCCGCCTAAAGGAGCTTGCGCAGATAGATGCATACCGGATACGCAAGCGTTACAATAGGGCGCGATAGACAAAAAACCGGACGGGTGGACAGTTCAGACGT
>OFFE01000762.1_pt1 | contig 25744 bp, 30 predicted proteins | sample 1521371 | NCBI WGS metagenome assembly OFFE01 (sample SAMEA3504131, study PRJEB24116) | mouse gut metagenome | biome: mouse gut; feature: mouse-associated habitat; material: faeces | place: Denmark | collected 2011 | reverse complement strand
CCGAAGCCGCCCCAACCGGCCACTGGCAGCCATACAGCCCCGGGAACCTCCGCGCCCCGGAAAGCTCCGGAAAGAACCGCCGTCCGCTCCGGCCCGGCGCTTCCGGCCTTCGGCGACATCCCGCCCACCGAGAAGCTGCGCCCCCTGGGCCATGCCAAAATCGACCTCTCCGTCCGCTGGGTCACGAAGCAGCCCGACGGCCTGTACCTCCAGAGCCGTTACGGAACCCTGCGGCTGAGCCCGGTGGGAAGCGCCATCGTAAGAGTCTCCTTCCTCCGGGGCGGCCAGCCTGACGGCACCGTTCATCCCGCCATCGCGGTAGACCGGACGGATAAATTCTGGATGTACAAGGACACAGGCAAGCTGGTAGAGCTCACCACCGATGAACTGCTGCTCCAGGTGGACAAGGCAACCGGCGCGGTCCGCTACCTGGCCCTGACGGAAGAAGAGGATTCCGCGGGGAGGGCGAAGCCCCGGCTGCTGCTGGCGGAGCGCCCCAGGGAATGCCGCCAGATAGAGACGGCCGCGGACAGAAAGCAGCGCACCTGGCTCTACCTGGACTGGGCCAGGGACGAACGCCTCTACGGCTTCGGCATGAAGGGCCAGCCCTCCTTGAGCCTGCGGGGCGGCGCCAGATATATCTCCCAGCAGGGGGGAGATGGGCTGCCCTTTTTCCTCTCCGACAGAGGGTACGGCATCCTGGCGGCCACAGAGCATCCCGCCTTTGTCTGCGACATCCCGGCCTACGGCTCCTATCTCTATACGGAGAACCACAGGCAGATGGATTTCTACTTCATCGCCGGGAAGCGCCAGGAAACCATCCTGAAGGCCTACGCCTACCTTTGCGGCACATTATAGGCGCAGAGCCCTCCTGACCGGCCAGCTCACTTCCGGACATTGGAGGATATCGCTTCCACCCAGGTTTCCAGCACCTCCTCATAGTCGGCCGAAATCACCTCGTAGATCTTCTCCGCGGTGATTCCGGCCACCGCTATGCCGTTCACGTCCATGACAATCACAAGCATCACCAGGAACATGGCGAGGAAGAGCCGCAGCCGGAAGGACGACGCCTCCCCGCCCCCGGGCATGGCTCCCTCCTGGTAGTAATCATCATAATAAGAGCCGTATCTGGCGGCCCTGTCTGGACTGATACTGGTCCTTCCGTACAATATCCGCTCCCTGTTGGACAGGTCATATTGATCCTCCTGATACCGGGAGCGCACCTGCTGCACCAGCCGCAGCTTCTGTTCCATAGTCGCATCGCTCATATTGAGATTCCTTCAAAAGAGTAAGAAAGCTTATTTAAAAATATGGCATTTTGGACGGCATTATGATAGAATGGAAAAAAAGCATTCAAAGCATTCCAGTGGAAGAGAGGGAAACGAAAAATGGGAAGCAACGGAAAAGAATTGGGTGATAAGATCCTGTCCAACATCGCCAAGGTCATCGTAGGAAAAGAACAGACCGCCAGGCTGCTCCTGACGGCGCTTCTGGCGGACGGACACGTACTGCTGGAGGACGTGCCCGGCACAGGCAAGACCAAGCTGGCCAAGACCCTGGCCAGGAGCATCAGCGCGGATTTTGCAAGGATACAGTTCACGCCGGACCTTCTGCCCAGCGACATCACGGGACTGAACGTCTTCGACAGGCAGAAGAACGAATTCATCCTGCGCAAGGGGCCTGTATTCACCAATATCCTTCTGGCGGATGAGATCAACCGCGCCACCCCCAGAACCCAGGCCGGCCTGCTGGAGTGCATGGAGGAGCGCCAGGTCACCATCGACGGGGAATCCTATGTACCCGGGAAGCCCTTCTTCGTCATCGCCACCCAGAACCCGGTGGAGACCACGGGAACCTTCCCCCTGCCCGAGGCCCAGATGGACCGCTTCATGATGCGGCTTTCCATGGGTCTGCCGGACAGGGCAGAGGAGCTGGCCATCCTGGAGAAATACATGGATAAGGAGCCCCTGGCAGAACTGGAAAGCGTCCTGACCCTGGAGGAGCTGGCCGCGGCCAGAGAGGAGGCCGGACGGATTTTCGTACATAAATGCGTACAGGAATACATGGTGGACATCGTGGAGGCCACCAGGACGGGAGAGCAGGTCGTCATGGGCGTCAGCCCCCGGGGGAACCTGGCGCTGCTGCGCTGCGCAAAGGCCTATGCCTATCTGGACGGCAGGGACTATGTGGCCCCGGACGACATCAAGGCGCTGGCGGTTCCCGTGCTGGCACACAGGCTCGTGCTGGGCTATGGCTCCGGCGGCACAGAGAATGCCGTGAAATGGATGGAGCAGATACTTGGAAACATCCCTGTGCCCACCGAGGAGTTTCGTGCGTAAAGACGAGGTATTGAAATGATCAAACTACTGGGAATCGGCCTTATCGCCTACCTCCTTTTCATCGCCCAGAGGCGTCTTTACGAAAAGCTTTGGCAGAAGCACCTGGGGATTTCCCTCAGCTTCGGGACGAACCATATCTTTGAGGGAGAGCAGGGAGAGCTGAGGGAAATCATCGAAAACAGAAAAAGGCTCCCCCTGTCCATGCTGAAGGTGAAGTTCAAGACAGACAGGCATCTGATATTCGGCAACGAAAAAGGCTCCCGCACCACGGATCAGTATTACCGCAATGACGTATTCCGCATCAGCGGCGGCGAGAGAGTGACCCGCACCCTGCGGTTTACCGGGGGAAAAAGAGGGTATTATACCATAGACGAAATCAGCCTGGTGGCGTCCGACCTGTTCTTCCTCGGGCAGATGGTTGCGGACCAGCCTGTCAGGGCAGAGCTCTACGTATATCCGAAGCCCTATGACAGCAGGAGGCTGCGCCAGTCCTTCGTCCAGCTGAACGGGGAGATGCTCACCAGACGCCATCTGCTGGAGGATCCCTTTGAATACCGGGGCATTAGGGAGTACCAGCCCTACGACGACATGCGCAGCATCAACTGGAAGGCCACCGCCAAGACAGGGGATTTCAAAGTGAACCAGATGGGTTATACCTCCCTGAAGAGCGTCCGCATCTTCTTCAACATTCAGGACGACAATATCCTGAAAAAAGAGGAGGCCGTGGAAATGTCCCTGCGGATCGTGGTATCGCTGTGCCTCCATTTCCTGCAGCAGGGGATGCAGATTTCCTGCTACGGGAACGGCGTGGACATCCTGACCCACCAGCCCCTGAGCGTGGACGGCAAAGCCAGCGAAGGGCAGATGGACTTCATCTACCGCGCCCTGGCCAGAATCGACACCGCCCAGCCGACCGCAGGCTTTGTGGAGACCTTCGAGGAGAAGCTGTTCCAGGAGTCCAAAGGGGCCTACACCTGCTTCGTGGCTCCCAACCGGTACGATGACTTCGTGGCGCTCCTGGACCGGTATGAGGAGACCGGCAATCCCTTCACATGGTTCTACCCTGTGCTGGGCAATAAGGAGCCGGAGCTCCCGCCGGAGCTTCAGAAACGGATTGAAGTCATTTGTTTCGAGGCATGAAAGGCATTCTAATGGCATTCTAATGGAAGAAAGGGCATTCCAATGAATATAAAGCGGATTGAAATCGTTAATGAGTTCCTGACAGAGCAGATGAACCATTGGATGCTGTTCCCCCTGCTTCTGACGGTCATGGGAGTGATGAAGAAGCTACTCGGAACAGGAGACCCCAGCCTGGCCCTGTGGGCCCTGTGCAGCCTGATTCCCCTGGCCTTCTTCGTGTTCCGCTGCAAGGTGAGGAATCTCCTCCTGTTCCTGCTGGCCCATCTGGGCACGGCGGTTGTGGTTTTTGCCCTATCCGGCCAGTCGGTTCTGACCAGAGTCGCCTGTATGGCCTGTGTCATCGGCTATATCATCCATTCCCTTCTGCTGCGCCTGAAGCACAGCACCGTATATTCCGAGGGCATGCCCCTGGCGGTGGGAGTGGTGCTGTCGGCCGCCACTGCGCTGTTCCAGTATTATCAGGGCACAAGGGGCTGGGAGAATTACTACAACATTACTCTGATCGGAGTCATCGCGCTCTATTTCGTCATTTATTTCATGGATCATTATCTGGACTTCCTGTCCATGAACAAAAGCAGCGCCGGCTTCCTTCCTGCGGCTGAAATGTTCCATTCCGGCATGGGCCTGGTTCTGGGATATACCTTGGCAGGGGTAGGCATCCTGGTGCTCAGCACGCAGTTCGAATGGCTGGCGGGGATCCTCAGGCCCATAGGGGATCTGTTGCTGAAATTCCTGCGCTTCCTGTTCTCCCGGGGCTCCCATTCAGAGGAGGTGGCGGAGATTGCGCCGGCGGAAATGCCGTCCGGGGATATGGGGGGCATGGGGCTGCCGCCCAGGGAGGAGCCCTTCTGGCTCTGGGAGGTCCTGGAGTTCATCGCAATCGTCCTATTCGGGGCCGCCGCCCTTATCGGCATAGGCGTGCTGTTCTGGAAACTGTTTAAATTAGTCCAGAAATACATGGTATTCCGTTATCAGGACCAGGAGATCCAGACAGGGGAGGCCTACGACTTCCGGGAGAAATGCGAGATAGCGAAAGACAAGGACAAAAAAATATCCGGGCTGTTCACTGTGCTTTCCCCCAGGGAGCGGATCCGGAAGCTGTATAAAAAGAAGCTGACCGCCGCCACTGCCAGGATGGATGCCGGGGACAAGTCCGGCCTTGGGCTTTACACCGCCAGAGAGTGGGAGCGGAAGCTGGAGGTAAACGGTATGGCGGAGCTGTATGAGCGGGCCCGCTACTCTGACCGGGAGATTACCGGCGCGGATGTGAAACGGATGAAAGAGATATGGAAATAGCTTTTAGGCTGATCCAAAAGGAGAGAAATGTATGACGGCTATTGCACGGGAACATTCTACAGAATGCGGGAAGGGCGCTCCCCGGAAGCTGGCGCTGAGCGATGACATCCTGATGAGCATAGAGAAGCCCGTCAGGTATATTGGCGGCGAATACAATTCGGTCATGAAGGATCCGGAGGAAGTGAAAGTCCGGTTCGCCATGTGTTTTCCGGATGTGTACGAAATCGGCATGTCCCATCTGGGGATACAGATTCTGTATGACATGTTCAATTCCATGGAGGATGTATGGTGCGAGCGGGTCTATTCCCCCTGGGTGGATCTGGACGCCGTCATGCGCCGCCGGCACATCCCTCTGTTCGCGCTGGAATCCCAGGATCCCGTAAAGGAGTTCGACTTTCTGGGCATTACGCTGCAGTATGAGATGTGCTACACCAATGTGCTCCAGGTGCTGGATTTGGCCCAGATTCCTTTAAAAGCGACTGACCGGGGAGAAGACTGCCCTGTCGTCATCGGCGGCGGTCCCTGTACCTACAATCCGGAGCCCCTGGCGGATTTCTTTGATATATTCTACATCGGAGAAGGAGAGACGAGATACCGTGAATTGATTACCTTATATGAGGACTGCCGGGACCGGAACCTGGGGCGGGTGGAATTCCTGCGCAGGGCGGCAAAGCTTCCCGGCCTGTATGTGCCGCGCTTCTACGATGTCACCTACAGGGAGGACGGCACCATAGAGCGGTTCTTCCCCCTGGAAGAAGGCATCCCGGATACCATTGTGAAGGAAATCGTCATGGACTTGACGGATGCCTGTTACCCCACTAAGCCCGTCATCCCCTTCATCAAGGTCACCCAGGACCGCCTGGTGCTGGAAATCCAGCGCGGCTGCATCCGGGGCTGCCGCTTCTGCCAGGCAGGCCAGTTGTACCGCCCTGTCAGAGAGAGGGACGTGGAGACCCTGAAGAAATATGCCCTGGAGATGCTGGACGGCACCGGATATGAGGAGATCTCTTTAAGCTCCTTAAGCTCCAGCGATTACTCCAGGCTGCCGGAGCTGGTGGATTTCCTGATAGAGGAGTGCAGCAAGAGGCATGTGAACATCTCCCTGCCGTCCCTGCGCATCGACGCTTTCTCCCTGGATGTCATGAGCAAGGTCCAGGACGTGAAGAAGTCCAGCCTGACCTTCGCACCCGAGGCGGGGAGCCAGCGCCTTCGGAACGTCATCAACAAGGGCCTCACAGAGGAAGCCATCTTAAAGGGGGCCGCGCTGGCCTTCGAGGGGGGCTGGACCAGGGTAAAGCTCTACTTCATGCTGGGGCTGCCCACGGAGACCCAGGAGGATATCCGGGGAATCGCGGAGCTGTCCAACAAGATTGCGGCCACCTATTTTGATACCGTCCCCAAGGAGCGCAGGGCGGGCGGGAGAGTGCAGATTGTAGCCAGCACCTCCTTTTTCGTGCCAAAGCCCTTTACCCCCTTCCAGTGGGCGGCCCAGTGCACCAAAGAGGACTTCCTGGACAAGGCCTATCTGACCAGGACTGCCATCTCCGAACAGTTGAACCAGAAGAGCATCAAATACAACTGGCATGAGGCCGATGCCAGCGTCATGGAGGGAGTCCTGGCCAGAGGCGACAGGCGGCTGTGTGACGTCATCCGCAGGGTCTATGAAAAGGGCGGCTTCTATGACGCCTGGGGAGAATATTACGACAATGACAGATGGCTGGAGGCCATGGAGGAATGCGGCCTCACTGTCCATTTCTATGCCCACAGGGAAAGGCATCTGGACGAGATCCTTCCCTGGGACTTCATCGACTGCGGTGTCACGAAGGAATTTCTGAAGCGGGAGTGGGAAAAGGCGAAGCGGGAAGAGACCTCCGAGAACTGCAAGCAGAAATGCCAGGGCTGCGGCGCTGCCAGGTTCGGAGGAGGCATCTGCCTCGAGCCCAGATAAGCCAGGGCTGTCCCGGATATACGGCGGGATGCGGCACAGCCATTTTCCGCAGCGCCGCATTCAGGCGGCAAGACAGCCAGCAACAGGGAGAAAAACTCCCGGGAAGGACGCATTCTTATGAGACTCCGTATTAAGTTCAGAAAATATGGCCCCGTCCGCTATACCGGACATCTGGATGTCATGCGCTTCTTTCAAAAGGCCATACGCAGGGCGCAGATCGATGTGGTGTATTCCAGGGGCTTCAGCCCTCATCAGGTCATGGCCTTCGCCGCTCCTCTCGGCGTAGGGCTGACCAGCAATGGGGAATATATGGATATCGAGGTCCATTCCATCACCTCCTGCGCAGACGTCCTGGAGCGGCTGAATGCCGTCAGCGCGCCCGGAATAGAGGTCACATCCGTAAAGATACTGCCGGATGCCGCAGGAAACGCCATGGCCAGCGTGGCAGCGGCGGCTTACACAGTGCGCTTCCGCGAAGGCAGAGAGCCTGAGGCGGATTTGGCCGCGGCTCTGCCTGCCTTTCTGTCCAGGGAGCAGATATTGGTCACCAAGGAGACGAAGAAAGGAAAACGGGAGGTGGACATCAGGCCCGGCATCTTTCAGCTTGCCGTCTGTATGGAGGACTTCTGTATGGAAGAGGGGCAGACCAGCGAGCGCATGGTCATCCGTATGCTGGTAGATGCCTCCAGCAGCGGAAATATCAAGCCTGTCCAGGTGATAGAGGCAATGCTTGCGGAACAGGGGGAAAGCCTGCAGGAAAATGCGCTTATGATCACCAGGGAAGAGGTGTACGCCGAAATGCCCTCCTCCCATGATACCGCTGCATCGGAGCGGATACTTGTTACATCAGAGCGTGTGCTTGTCCCCCTGGACGCGGTCGGAACAGGGCATTCCGTGGAAGAAGGGCATTCCATGGAAAAAGGGCATTCCGTGGAAGAAAGTCATTCCCCGGAAGAAGAATATTCCCTGTATGGCAAAGGAGATTGATGACATGAGCAGAAGCATTGCGCCAAAATCCTCTGTAACCCTTACGGAAGAAGAGACGACGCTGCGTAAGACCACAGACCAGGGGAAGCTGCTTTTCACATCCTATCGCGGACAGCGCTGCGCTCTGGCCATACAGAACAACCGCCTGGTGGAGGCATCCTTTTTCCCCCAGATTCCCAGCAAGATAGGCTCCGTCTACATCGGCAAAGTCAAGAACATAGTCAAGAACATCAATGCCTGCTTTGTGGAAATCGAAAAAGGGGAGCTGTGCTTCCTCTCCCTGAAGGAAATCAATGCGATGCCGTCCTGGAACGCCCCTTTGAACCGTATCGCCGACGGGCGGCTCCTGGAGGGAGACGAAATCCTTGTCCAGGTCACCCGGGATGCCCAGAAGTCGAAACGGGCCTCCGTGACCACCCAGATTTCCCTGTCCAATGAGTATTTTGTGCTGACAATGGGCTCAAAGAGAGTATGCTACTCCACAAAACTCGGCAAAAAACGAAGGGAGCTCCTGCACAGGATATTGCGGGATGCAGGGATCCTGGGCACAGGCCAAGGCGACTGCCTGGTACAGGAATGCCGGGCGCTTTTGTCGGATGCCTGGCTGAGCCGCCTGAAATCCGAAAGCCTCGAACTCATGTCCTTTGTCCTGCCTTCCACCGGAATGATTGTCCGTACAAAGGCTGCGGAACAGGAGAGTGCGGAAGAGCTGCTGGAACATTTCTACGACCTGGCCGCACAGTATATCAGGCTGCTTTATTTTGCCAGATACCGGAACTGCTTTTCCTGTCTGAGAAAGGCGAATACAGAGGTGGAAGCCACGCTGATGCAGTTTTCGTTCAATGGCGCGGCATCCGAAGAGGCCCCATCATGGGAAATCATCACGGATCAGAGGCCGCTTTATGAGCAGATCATGCACTATGAGAAGGAGAATGCCCTGGACATCCCAGTGCGTCTGTACCAGGACAGCATGCTTTCCCTTTCCGCGCTGTATGGCATCGAGGGGAAGCTGAAACCGGCGCTGGAGACCAGGATATGGCTGAAATCAGGCGGCTATCTGGTCATAGAGCCCACGGAGGCCCTGACGGTCATAGACGTGAATTCCGGGAAGTGCGAGGATGGGAAGAATCCTGAGGACACATACCGCAGCATCAATCTGGAGGCGGCGGAAGAAGTGGCGTTCCAGCTTCGGCTGCGGAACCTTTCAGGCATTATCATCGTGGATTTCATAAACATGCAGTCGCCCGGCGACAATGCACAGCTACTCTGTGTGCTGAAGTCCCTTGTAAAGCGGGACAAAGTAAAGACTACAGTTGTAGACATGACGCCGCTGGGTCTGGTGGAGATTACCCGGAAAAAAATCAGCAAGCCGCTGCGGGAACAGCTTCATTTTTCGGATGTATTGTAAAGCTGTCTCGTAAATGAAGAAAAGGGTTGTCAATAGCTTTTTGAAAAAGTGGGGGAATTTATAAAAAGGAGTCTGGAAAAGTCATGGAATTGACAAAATTTGAAAAGGTCAGGGACGGAAAATATCTGAAGAACTATGAACTTACTTATCGGAATAAGGCTGGCAGGGAAAAGAAGTACGAAATGGTCAGCCGCCGGGAACTCGCCGGCATAGAGGATGTTGGCGGCAAGCCAAGCGGTGTGTCCATTGTAGCCACCTATGGGGACAGGATGCTCCTTCTCCATGAATTCCGAATGGGCGTCAACCGCACGATATACAACCTGTGCGCCGGAATGCTCGAGCCCGGCGAATCCATTGAGGAATGCGTCGCAAGGGAGCTCTATGAGGAAACCGGATTGAAGGTCAGGAAAATAAAAAAGATTCTGCCCCCGTCCTTTGCAGCCGTCGCCATTTCCGATACCACCACCTACATCGCCTTTGTGGAGGCCGAAGGCGATTTTGAGGACCACACTTCGGAAAACGAACAGATTGAAGCCAGGTTCTATACCAAGGAAGAAATCAAACGGCTGCTGGAAACGGAAAGCTTCAGCTCGCGGGCACAGATGGCGGCTTATTTCTTTGCGGAGGGGTAAGTGGGGTGCCGCATCCAACTATTCGCAAAAGGATAGTTTAACGAATAGTTCTGGATAACGGAAAGATTTTGTCGGCGTCTTCATCTACAGGAAATTAATTTATTAATTTTCCCTGGGAATATTGCAATCGGGATGTGCATATGCTATAATGCCGATAGGCAAAGAGGTAATTGCTTAGGTCCATGTGACAAAGAACGAACCCCCTGACCGTGTGCTAGCACAGTCAGGGGGTTCTTCCCTTCTTTTATAGTGGCAGGTCACCCACTAGGCCCATTAGTTGTCCTTGTGGCCGCCGTCGAGCCATTTGACGATGTAGTGTACAATCACACCGCCCAGGACGGTCGCCAGTAAAGAGGTAATTATGTCCATGTGCCCACCTCCTTCCTGTTGTCAGGATTTCGGCTAGGACAACGAGGACATTATACCACATGCTCCAGCATTGTTCCACTCTTTTTTCTGTTGGCGGCCTCCATGCTCTTTCCACCCTGCGGCGCTGCCCGGCTCCGCAGAGTGGCGTCCCTCCTTTCGGCCGAATCCGTGCTGCAGCAAATTGATTTATTGAAGATCACGGCATCCCTGCTGGCGAGCTTCATAAGCTTCATCGTCATTTTCTTATTTAGGACCTGCTCCCGGCGGCCTATGTCGTGCAGCAGGAAGGTTAATTCATTTGAAGGTTTAATTCATTAGAGTCTAGGATTACTGTGAAGGGGCCGTCATTGACCAGGGAGACATTCATGTGTGCGCCAAAGCTTCCGCTTTCCACTGTCGGTATCTCCTGTCTGCATTTTTTCAGGATATATTCGTAGATTCTGTTTGCGGCGTCAGGAGGCGCAGCGTTCACGAAGGACGGTCTGTTGCCTTTCCGGCAATCCGCATAGAGGGTAAACTGGGAAATGATAAGAAGCTGTCCCCCCACGGATTTCAGGTCCAGATTGGTCTTGCCGTTCTCATCGCTGAAAATCCGCAGCCCCAGCAGCTTCTTTACCATCTTATCCGCTATTTTCTCAGGGGAAGGCCCTTCCACGTCAGCGGCGCTGATGCCTGCGAACACCAAAAAGCCCTGCCCGATTCTTCCGATGACCTGATTGTCTACGGTCACATCGGCTTCTTTCACTCTCTGTACTAGAAATCTCATTTGTCTTTATCGTCACCTTTCGTCTTTTTGTCCCGGGAACGCACTTCTCCCCTGTTGATGTGGAATCCATTGACCTGCCTGGCCGATTTTCCTTCCGGAACCATGGGATGTATCCCCTTCTCGTCTATGTATTCCACAGATTCGTACTGGTTTGTATCTTTCGGCAGATGCTTCTTATCCAGCTTCGTATTGACGAAGGCCCTTACGGCCGCATAGATGACTGCAAAAATCGGCACTCCTACAATCATCCCGAATACGCCCAACAGGCCTCCGAAGAAGGTGATTGCAAAAATGACCCAAAATCCGGTCAGGCCGGTGGAATTGCCCAGTATCTTGGGGCCAAGGATATTGCCGTCAAACTGTTGGAGCGCCAGGGCGAACAATGCGAAATAGACGCAGTTCAGCGGATGCATGGGGTCTACTACGAAAATCAGGACAGTGCTGGGAATCGCGCCCAGAAACGGCCCGAAAAAAGGAATGATATTCGTACATCCGATAATCACGCTTATCAGCATGGCATAGGGCGTGCCCATGAGAGACGTACCAACGAAGCACAGGATGCCGATTATTATGGAATCCAGAACCTTCCCGCTCAGGAAACCGATAAACGTCCTGTGGGTAAAGCGGAAATTCCTTATCACAATATTGGCCGTATCCTGTTCAAATAAAGCGTATGCCGATTTCTTTGCCTGGGCTGCGAAGCGCTCCTTGTTCGCAAGCACATAAATCGATATGATGAAGCCGATGATGAAATCCCACAGGACGTCGATTACGCTGATTACGCTGAGGGATACTGTCTTGATCAGCGAGGCGGTATTCGGGAGGATATTTTTGATCAAATCGTTGATTTGGTCTTCCATCTGGTCGAAAGTCTTCGTCACATAGCTGCCAATCTCCGGATTGTCCTCCAGGGTCTGCTCGATCCACGCCGTGACATTGGAGCTGTAGGAATCAAAGTTATCGATGATGCCCTGCACGCTGGGGATGATTTGCGAAATCAGCATGGAAACCAGCATATAGATTAACTCCACGAACAAGAAGGCCGTAATCAATATGCCGGTTCCCCTGATGAATACCCTGCGTCTTCTGCTTCTCTTTATGCTGCATTTATCCAGAAGCGGTGTCAGAACCTTGTTCTCTACGAAATTCAATACAGGAGTCAACAGATATGCCGTGGCCAGCCCAAACAGAACTGGTTTCAGGATATCCAGTATCCTGCCGACGCCCAGCTTGATGTTCGTGCTGTGGAAAATGAAATAATAAAAAGTGATTCCTCCTGCTATGACGGCAAAGGCCGTCAATCCCCATCGAATATATTTACTGTCTTTATTGAATTTCATACAGGTGCCCTTTCTTGTAAGCTTCCCCAAATGCAATCTGCCATGGAATGCCTTTTATCTGGAATGCATCTTCATATGAATGCTCTTCTTCATTGGAATACACTTCTTCCAATGGAATGCACTTCTTTCATTATAATACACTTAATTTCTTCGCATAACAAGTGGGCTTTCCGAAGATTTCCAAAAATTTTCTTTTTTCCACATAAAATTTTATATCCCGGCAAATTTCCCGGCAAATCCTAGCAGATTCTTCCCTCAAAAGGCGACAGTTCAAAACGGATGAAATACCCCTGGTCATGGCGGCATACCGGACAGGCCTTAGGCGCCTTTGTACCCTTGAACACAAAACCGCAGTTCAGGCACATCCACTCCTCTTCCACATCCGACACAAAGAGTTTTCCCTCCTTGAGCAGTTGCGCATATCTTCCGAAGCGGTCTCCATGAACCTTTTCAACCTGCGCAATCTGCAGAAAAGAGGACGCTATCTGGTCAAAGCCTTCCTTCTTCGCGGTTTCCCCGAAAGACCTGTAGATGGGGTCATGCTCCTCATACTCATTGTGCTGCGCCTTATCCAAAAGATGCCATACATCATCCGAGATGTCCACAGGATAGCCGCCGTCCACGGTAATGGTGCTTCCTGCCAAATCCTTTAAATGATTGTAGAAAATTTCCGCATGCTCCTTTTCCTGAGAAGCCGTATAGCCAAAAATCGCGCTGATGACATACAAGCCGTTTTTCTTCGCCTGTGAGGCGGCGAAGGTATATCTGTTCCTCGCCTGGCTCTCCCCGGCGAAGGCCCTCATCAGATTGTCCTTTGTAACACTTTCCGCAAATTTTACCATATTGATTCCTCCTTAAATTGTACCATGGAATGCTCTTCTTCCATGGAATGCTCTTCTTCCATGGAATGCTCTTCTTCCATGGAATGCTCTGATAAAAGTATATCCAATCGGAAATAAAATATAATGGGTACTCTCTAAATTACCTATTGTCTTTATTTCTTAAACATACTAAAATAATATGGAACATAAAAACATATCAGGAAAGAGCAGGGAACATATGAAACTACAGCAGGTATTAAGCTATGTCCGCAAGGCAGTGGACGACTATCAGATGATAGAGGAGGGGGATAAGATTGCCATCGGCATCTCCGGCGGCAAGGACAGCCTTACGCTTTTGTATGCGCTCCACAGCCTGAGGCGATTCTATCCGAAACATTTCGACATCCATGCCGTCACGGTAGACCTGGGCTTCCAGAACCTAAATCTGGATAAGATCAAGGATCTGTGCCGGGAGCTGGACGTGGAATACACCATTGTACAGACGGACATCGCCCAGATAATTTTTGAGCAGCGTAAGGAGGACAACCCCTGCTCTCTCTGTGCCAAGATGCGCAAGGGCGCCCTGAATCAGGCAATCAAAGAGGCGGGGTGCCAAAAAATCGCCTATGCCCACCACAAGGACGATGTGGTGGAGACTATGCTGATGTCCCTTATCTTCGAGGGAAGGTTCCATACCTTTTCCCCGGTCACATACCTGGACAGGACGCAGCTCACGGTCATCCGCCCTCTGCTGTACATGAATGAATCGGATGTCATCGGCTTCGTCCATAAGTACGGCGTACCTGTAGTAAAGAGCCCCTGTCCCGCAGACGGATATACCAAACGTGAGTATGTAAAGAATCTGCTCCGTCAGTTGAACCAGGAAAATCCCGGGGTAAAGGAGCGGATGTTCACGGCAATTCGAAACAGCAATGAAGGCATTTCTTCATTAATGAAAGGTTGGGGAATCGATGGCAGTTTTAAATGAACATAATTACCATGACGAACAGAACAAACAAAATATCCTGAAGATGAGGGCCGTGCTGGAGACCCTTCCCCCTTTCTGCAAGACCTTCTTCCGGGGAATCGAGGAATACACCTCCGCCCGCACCAGATTGGCCTACGCCTACGATATCCGGCTGTTCTTTGAATATCTCCATGAACAGAACGCCCTGTGCAGGAAAATCGAGATCAGGGACTTCCCCTTTTCGATTCTGGACGAGCTGACACATCTCGATATCGAGGAATATCTGGAATATATGTCCCTGTACCAGAAGGACGGCAAGGACATCACAAACGCGGAGCGGGGAAAATCCAGAAAGCTGGCCGCGCTGCGCAGCTTCTACAATTATTTCTACAAGGCTGAGATGCTCAAGAACAATCCGGCCTCCCTTGTGTCCCTGCCAAAGCTCCACGACAAGGAAATCATACGCCTGGAGCCCAATGAGGTGGCAATCCTGTTGGATCAGGTGGAAGACGGCACCAAGCTTACCAAAAAGGAACTGGAATATCATAAAAAGACAAAAATAAGGGACGTGGCCCTGCTGACCCTGCTCCTGGGAACCGGCATCCGTGTATCGGAATGCGTAGGGCTGGATCTCCAGGATGTCAACTTTGACGTATGCGGCATCAAGATACGCCGAAAGGGCGGGTATGAAGCCATAGTCTATTTCGGCGAGGAGGTAGAGACCGCGCTCCTGGACTATCTGGAGGAGCGCGAACAGATCATTCCTCTGGATGGCCATGAAAACGCACTGTTCCTTTCCCTGCAGAACCGCAGGATGACAGTCCGGGCCGTGGAGAACCTGGTCAAGAAATATGCCTCCAGGGTGACCACCCTCAAAAAGATTACGCCGCACAAGCTGCGGAGCACCTACGGCACGAACCTCTATCAGGAGACAGGCGACATCTACCTGGTAGCGGACGTCCTCGGCCATAAGGATGTCAACACCACGCGAAAGCATTACGCCGCCCAGCAGGATGCCAACCGCCGCAGGGCTGCCCAGTACGTAAGGCTCCGGGAAAAGCCGTCGGAGAAATAGCTGCTACCTTCCGCTGTTCGTCATTCTACATATTCATCGGAATAATAGGGGACGATCAATGTCTGTCCGGCCATGAGCGTACCGGCGCCGTCCAGGTGGTTGATGCTCTGGACTTCGGCGATATACCTGTTCTTGTCCTTATAATGGTCATAATTAATGTATTCGTCGGCGAGGCTCCAGAGGGTCTCGCCCGTCTCAACGGTGATGCTGGTATAATATTTAAAGCCGCTTCCGGCATGGCTCTTTATAGAAGAACAATATATGCTGCCTGTTATGATGACACAGGTGATCGCCAGCATGGCGAACATGGAAATCAACAAGCGGCGGCGGCGCTCTCTGCGCAGCCTCAGCATACATCTGTAAAACCTCAGTTCCCCGTTGTTCATCCTGCTGACGCTCTTCTGCCCTCTCATGATCCTGCTCTCCTCCCTGTCCCTGAAACGCTCATATGTTCCGGAACATCTGTTCTGTTTTGGATTATAATACAAGAACATCTGTTTGTCAACAAAAAGCGAACATATTTTTGGAATATATGTTTGCTTTTTTTTCTCATTTGTGATAAGCTTGAGATAGCAAATGAACAGGATAATGAAACGGCTTTGACAGGAGGTAAATATATGGCATCTGGAAAGATATCAGCCAAGCAGCAGGAAATACTCGATTACATCAAGGATGAGATACTGAAGAAAGGCTATCCGCCTACAGTCCGTGAAATCTGTGAGACCGTGAGCCTGAAGTCCACCTCTTCCGTCCATTCCCATCTGGAGACTCTGGAGAAGAACGGTTATATCCGCAGAGACCCTACCAAGCCAAGGGCCATCGAAATCTGTGACGACAGCTTCCAGATGATACGCACGGAGATGGTGAACCTTCCCATCATCGGCAATGTGGCCGCAGGGCAGCCTATCCTTGCGGAGGAGAATATCGAGGATTATTTCCCTGTGCCGGCGAACCTGGTGCCAAGCGGCGAGTCCTTCGTGCTCAATGTCCGGGGAGATTCCATGGTCAACGCGGGAATCTTCAATGGCGACAGGGTCTTTGTCAACGCCTGCAGCACGGCCAGCAACGGGGAGATCGTGGTGGCCCTGATCGACGATTCCGCCACGGTGAAGACATTTTATAAAGAGGATGGGCATATCCGCCTGCAGCCCGAGAACGACTCCATGGCACCCATCATCGTGGACGACTGCCAGATTCTGGGCAAGGTATTCGGTATATTCCGTTTTTATCGCTGATTTTTCATGATTTGTCTCGTTTCTGCCAGAAATTTCAGCTCTGCCGAATCTCCAGGCAATGCATAAATCAGCCTTTATTGCAGATATTAGTATAGCCGGGACTTTAAATGCCGCGCAGAAAAGAGGGAGACAAATGGGAAATAAATTTTTGGACGGTACTGCCCTTACCATTGCCATCATCGGTGCAATCAACTGGGCTTTGATTGGCATATTCCGCTTCGATTTGGTAGCCTTTATCTTTGGCGATATGTCGTGGCTTTCCAGAATCGTCTACGCAATCGTAGGCCTCTGCGGACTCTATCTGATCAGCTTTTATATGCACCTTGGCAACAGAGAGGAATCAGTATAACGAAAAAAGGAGCCCCTGGCCGGATTGTCCGAACCAAGGGCTTCCTTTTTTGCCTGTGATTTGGCTGTTGTGCTTTAGCTGTAATTTTCTGTCACGCTCTCTCAGGCATCCAGATCCTGTATCTCCATCTGCCTGCCGTCTCTCCAGATGCGCTCCAGATCATACAGGTGCCTGTTCTCCCTGTCGAAGATGTGGACGATCAGATCGCCGAAATCCAATAGAATCCAGTTCGCCGTCTGATATCCTTCCGTCTGTCTCTCCGGATATCCGGCCCGGCCCAGGGTCTCCTGCACATTGTCGCACAGGGTCTGGACCTGGTTCCTGTTGGAGCCGCTGGCGATGATGAAGTAATCCGCAATGACAGAAACCTCGCTGATGTCGATGACGCGGATGTCTTCCGCCTTCTTGTCCTCCAGCGCATGGATGGCCATCCGGGCCATTTCCTTTGCGTTCTTATTCTCCATAAAATCCTCCCGTCATTTTTTATAATATTTCCATGTCTCTTCCGTCTTAGGGTCGATTTCGTTGCCGGTATCCTTCAGATAGTCCAGCGTATCCGACAGGATTCGGACAAAGGCCTTGTCCAGGTCCACAAAAGCAATCCTTCTGATCTCCGCCAGATTTGCCGCGTGCGTCCTGCCCGGCTCGATATAGTCGGCGATGAAGACGATTTTCTCCAGAGTGCTCATATTCTGCCTGCCCGTGGTATGGCTGCGGATAGCGTTCAGGATATCCGGATTGCTGACGCCATATTTCTGATAGGCAAGATAGGCCCCCACCTTTGCGTGGAGCAGGAAAGGGTTCTTCTTCTCAACCGCCGTGACGGGAATCTTATTCTTTTTACAGATGGAAAGGCGTTTCTCGTCCGTAAGGCATTTCGCGCAGTCGTGGAGCAGGCCGGCGATCTGCGCGTCCCTGATGTCGCAGCCGTAGCGCATGGCCAGCGCCGCCGCAGTGTATTCCACCCCTAAGGTATGCTCGAAGCGCTTGCTGTCCTGCACCTTTTCCATGGCTCTTCGAAGCTTCTTCAAACTAATCGCTTTTTTCACGGTAAAATCCCTTTTCTCTGATATATGCTAATACATCGTCGGGCACCAGATACCTGACGCTCTGTCCTCTGCGGATGCGCTCCCGGATTTCCGTGGAGGAAATGGACATATGAAGGAAGGGGAGCAGCGCGATCTTCCGCCCCTCACAGAACCGCTCCTCCAGTTCGCGCTTCTTCGCCTCCATCTCCGGCAGGGTATTCTCTCCCCGGACTGCGGCCACCAAAGTACAATTGGCGAAAATCCGCTCCGGTGCTTTCCATTTCTCAATGGAGAACAGGCAGTCGGCCCCGGCGATGAAGAAAAATGCATCCTCTGGATATTTCCCGCGCAGCTCCTCCAGGGTCTCGCAGGTATAGGTATACCCCTGCCGCTTTACCTCCAGGTCAAGGCATCTGAAACGGCCGTTGCCTCTGACGGCAAGCTGTGCCATCCGGAGCCGTTCCGCGCCCGGCAGGATATTCTGCGCGGCCTTCATATAGGGCATCCCTGCGGGAACCATCCAGACCTCGTCCAGCTTCAGCGCATCCAGAGCCCATTCCGCCAGCATCAAATGGCCCACATGGATGGGATTGAATGTCCCTCCCATAAGGCCTATCCGTCTCGTTCCCATGGGAGGCGTTTCCTCCATGGAATACGCTTCTTCCATGGAATGCTCTTCTTCCATGGAATGCTCTTCTTCCATATGGATCCTCTTCTTCATTTTCCTCTGCCTGCCCCCCTTTTATCCGAAAATCATCTGGGAAGCACGATTTTGGGCTTGTCCCTGTCCGGCTTATATAGCACGATCCGCTTGCCGATGACCTGCACCACCTGGGAATGGGTGCGCCCCGCCACCATCTCCGCTATCTCGTTCGGGTCGTCCGCGCAGTTTTTCAGCACCGCGATCTTTACCAGCTCGTTTTTGTTGAACGTCTCCTCTATAGCCGCTGTCAGCTCCGGGGTAAGGCTGGCCTTCCCCACCTGGAAGACAGGCTTCAGATTGCTGGCCAGACTTTTCAGATACGCTCTCTGCTTGCTCGTCATAGTCATGATTATCCACCTTCGTTATTTATAGTAGTCAAAGGAATGCCCGTATATGCGGACGGTATCGCCGTCCTGGATCCCCAGCGCCTCCAACTGCTCCAGGATGCCGTTGGTCTTCAGGAAATTCTGGAAGAAGGCGAAGCCTTTCTCGCTTTCCAGATTGGTGTATCCCAGCATCTTCTCCACCCGGGGGCCCTCCACCACGTACTCGTCTTTGGCGGCATCGTACTCCACAGTATAAGGGTCATTCTGATTGGCGGCTGCCTGCTCCGGGAAGAACTCCTGTTCGAATACAGTGACCTCGTTTCCGAGCTCCTCCAGCATCCCGTTCACATGGTACAGCAGCTCTCTTACGCCCTCTCCGCTGACTGCGGAGATAGGGTATACCGGAATCCCCTTTGGCTCGAATTCCGCCTTGATGGCATTCACAGGGCTGTCGTCCCGGTCGTAGATTACGTCGATTTTGTTGGCGGCAATGACCTGGGGCCGCCTGGCGATATCCGGATTGTAGGCGTCCAGCTCCTTATTGATGGCGTAGATATCTTCAATGGGGTCGCGCCCTTCCGTACCGGCCGCGTCCACGATATGGATAATCACCTTAGTGCGCTCGATATGGCGCAGGAACTCATGCCCCAGCCCGATCCCCTCCGAGGCTCCCTCAATCAGCCCCGGGATGTCCGCGATGACGAATCCGTTGGTGCCGTCCAAATCCACCACGCCCAGGTTGGGGTTCAGGGTGGTAAAGTGGTAGTTTGCGATTTTCGGCTTCGCGTTGGTGACCCTGGCCAGAAATGTGGATTTGCCCACGTTGGGCAGCCCTACCAGGCCTACATCCGCAATGACCTTCAGCTCCAGCAGGATCTCCAGTTCCTTTGCCGGACGTCCCGGCTGGGCGTAGGTGGGGGCCTGCATGGTGCTGGTGGCATAGTGCTGGTTCCCGCTGCCGCCGCGCCCGCCCTTTAAGAGGGTGACCTGGCGGTTGTCGCCGGACATGTCCACGATGACCTGGCCGCTGGCCGCTTCCTTGATGACCGTCCCAGGAGGTACCTTCAGCACAATGTCGCTGCCGTCCTTGCCCCGGCAGTTGCGTTTGCCGCCGGGCTCTCCGTCCTGCGCCTTGTACTTCCGGACATTTCGGAAGTCAATCAGCGTGTTCAGGCCCTGATCCACCACGAAAATCACGTCTCCGCCCTTGCCGCCGTCCCCGCCGTCAGGCCCTCCCGCCGGCACATACTTTTCACGGCGGAAGGACACATGGCCGTCCCCGCCCTTGCCGCTCCTCACATATATCTTGGCTCTGTCTGCAAACATAAACGATACCTTTCATAAAACGAGGACTCCAAACGGATTGTTTGGAGTCCCTGCCGATTGAACTATTCCTCTACAGGATAGACAGAAGCACACTTTCTGTCTCTTCCCTTTCTCTCGAAACGAAGGATACCATCCACCTTTGCGAACAGAGTATCATCTCCGCCTCTCCCTACATTCACGCCGGGATGAATCTTGGTTCCGCGCTGTCTGTAAAGGATATTTCCAGCCTTCACGAACTGTCCGTCAGCCCTCTTCGCGCCTAATCTCTTAGATTCGGAGTCTCTTCCGTTCTTGGTGGAACCAACTCCCTTTTTATGAGCGAAAAATTGAAGGTTCATACGAAACATGGTCTACACCTCCTCGAATTTTACTTGTAAATACTTATCGCCGTATTCCTTGCTCAGGTTTTCCAGGGAAAAAACCATGGAATCCATCAGGAAACCCGACTTTTCCTGCAGGACGCTTTCAAAATCGCATTTCAAAAACCCTGTCTGCTCATTCTCCGTGACCGTCAGCCTTTCCCCGGCCAGTTCCTCCAGGGAATTGACGGTGCCGATGGTAAGGGCCGATATGGCCGCGCAGAGGATATCAGGCCTGCCGCGTTTTGCGTATCCCGCATGCCCCATACAGTAGAAGCCTCTGTAGGAGCCATCTTTGTCTCTGCAGATCACTACAGTCGTCATAGCCGATTATGCATTGATTTTGTCGATTTTGACCTTTGTGTAAAGCTGTCTGTGGCCGTTCTTCTTGTGATAGCCGGTCTTTCTCTTGTACTTGTATACAATGATTTTCCGACCCTTGCCCTGCTCTACCACAGTCCCGGATACAGTAGCGTTGGCAACATCCTGGCCTACCTTCAGTCCCTCGTCGCTCACAGCGATGACACGGTCAAAGGTAATGGCGCTGCCGGCTTCCCCTTCGAGCTTCTCGACACTGATGACATCGCCCTCAGAAACCTTGTACTGCTTTCCGCCCGTTACAATAATTGCGTACATAATTAGGCACCTCCTATTCATGAACCGACAGATTCATTTTACTCGCTGGCTTTGGTGGCATCCGCGCTCTGCAGACACGCTTCTACCGAACCATGCGGCATTTGTGCGCATACACCTTACATAAATGCAACCATATCATGCACACTAGGACATCATAGCACAAGGCGCCTCATTCTGTCAATAGCTTCAACCGTTTTTCTTCTCAAAATCTTCCACATACTGGACAATCAGGTTCACAGTGCCGTCCTCCCCCAGGACGCTGCTGTTGATGCACAGGTCGTAGCTGTCCGCCCGGCCCCATTTCTTGGAAGAATAGTAATTGTAATAGCTCTGGCGCTGCTTATCCTTCTTGACGATCATGTCCCTGGCCTTGCTCTCGCTTAGGTTGTACCGCTCCATGACATGCTTCGTCTTGGCCTCGTCATTGCCGTAGATGAACAGGTTCACCACATTCGTGCGGCCGGCCAGCGCATAGTCCGCGCAGCGCCCCACGATGACGCAGGGCCCCTCGTCCGCAATCTTCTTGATGGTGTCGAACTGGGCCAGGAAGACCTTGTGGCTGATTGGCATATCCACGAAAGAAGAATTGTTATAGCCAAAAGAGTAGGTATCCATGACCAGGTTATACAGAAAAGAGTTGGTAGGCCTCTCGTCATGGTTCTGAATCATCTCCTCGCAGAACCCGCTCTCCTTGGCGGCCCTGGTCAGGAGATCCTTGTCATAACATTTGATTCCGAAGTAATCCGCTACCTTTTCGCCGATCTCACGCCCTGCCGAACCGAATTGCCGTCCAATCGTAATCACTGTATTCATATTGATACCTCGCTTTCTTTAAATATAGAAGTTTTTTTACAAATACCATAATTCTATGATAGAATCCAAAACAGGATTCTATTATCATAATTCTATTATATATCATTTGGAAGATTTAGACAATAGGAAATAAATTTAAAGTATTTTTAACAACTGATGAAAATACTCCGGCAAAGGCGCGTCCACCTCCACATACTCCCCCGTGGAGGGATGGCGGAAGCCCAGCACCTTCGCGTGGAGCGTCTGCCCCCGGAGCTGGAGGGCGGGGATGCTCTTCTTCCACGGAATGTTCCTCCAATCGCCCCCGTACAGCTCGTCCCCCAGCAGCGGGTGGCCCAAAGAGGCCATATGCACCCTAATCTGATGCGTCCTCCCGGTCTCCAGGACACATTCTATATAGGTATGGCTCCTGAACCTCTCCAGCACACGGTAATGGGTGACCGCGGCCTTTCCGCCGCGTTCTGTCACAGCCATCTTCTTCCGGTCGGAGGGATGACGGCCAATGGGCCTGTCGACGATCCCCTCATCCTCCTTCAGTACGCCATGGCAGATAGCCTGATAGCGCCTTGTCAGCGTGTGCTCCTTCAGTTGGGCCGCAATGCAGGCATGTGCCCTGTCGTTCTTGCAGGCGATGATGGAGCCCGTGGTATCCATATCAATCCGGTGGACGATGCCGGGCCGAAGGACCCCGTTGATTCCCGAGAGTTCCTTCCCGCAGTGGTACAGCAGCGCGTTCACCAGCGTCCCGCTGTAATGGCCCGCCGCCGGATGCACCACCATGCCCTTGGGCTTGTCTACGACGATGACATCTCCGTCTTCATACAGGATGTCCAGCGGGATGTCCTCCGGCAGGATATCCGGCTCCACAGCCTTCGGCAGAAGGAAGGCAAGCTGCTCCTCCGCCTTCACCCGATAGCTCCCCTTTACAGGGACGCCGTCCACCGTGACGGCCTCTTCCTTTATCAGCTTCTGGATAAAGGAGCGCGACAAAGAATCGATAAGCATGGCAAGACACTTATCGATTCGCTCCCCTTCCCATTCTTCAGTTATCTCATAGCGGAATTCATCCGCATAACGGAATTCGTCCATGGAATCTCCCCTATTCTGCCTGTCCCTTTTTCCGGAAGCTCAGGAATTCCAGATCCGCCTCCTTATAGACGAACATGAACAGGAGGAACAGCAGGATGGCGGATACCACGACGTAGCAGTCGGCCACATTGAAGATAGGATAGTGAATCAGCACAAAGGAAATGAAATCCACCACATAATCGAACCGGAGCCTGTCCACGATATTGCCCAAAGCCCCGGCAATCAGCACGGACATCAGCACATGCACCACCCGGAACCGCCCCTCCCTGGGCACCCTGAACAGGAAGAACAGGACCGCTGCCAGCACCAGGAAACCGGTGATCAGGATGAAGGCCTTCCGCTCCTGGAACAGACTGAACGCGATTCCCGTGTTCTCAAAATACTGCAGCTCTAAAACTCCCTCTATCAGCACCAGGGCCGGCCGATTTTTAAGATTGACGGTGGCCAGATATTTCGTGAACTGATCGAAGGCCAGCAGCGCCGCCGCAATCAGCATATCTATCCATATGAAACCATAATTCTTGTCTTTACGCATGGGCATCCTCTTCGCTGAAATTAATCTCATTGATGGCCGCCACGATCTCCTCATCGGTCACTGTCCTGTCAATGACAGCCTTTCCGATCTTTTTCAGCAGCACGAACTTGATTTGGCCGGACTCCATCTTCTTGTCGGATTTCGTCAGGCGCAGAATCTCCTGCACATCCAGCTTGTCCACGGAGATGGGCAGATAGAAGGGCACGAACATGTCCCGTATCTCGTAATACTCTTCCATGGCAAGGAGCTCCCGCTTCCAGGAAATATACGCTGCGGCCACTGCCCCCAGGGCCACGCACTCCCCGTGATACAGCTCGAATCCCCTGGCCTTCTCGATGGCATGTCCTATGGTATGGCCGAAATTCAGCAGCGCCCGGTCCCCCTGCTCCGTGGGATCCTTCTCCACCACCATCCGCTTCACGTTACAGCTGCGGACCATCATCTCCTGGAGCACCGTCAAATCCCGCTCGCAGATCTCGTACATGTTCTCTATCAGCCACTCATAAAAAGGGGCATCCTTGATCAGCCCATGCTTCATGACTTCGGCAAATCCGGCAAAATACTGCCTGTCCTCCAGCGTCTGGAGGGCCGCCAGGTTCATGTAGACCAGCCTGGGCATCTTGAATGCGCCCACCATATTCTTGTAGCCGTCGAAATCCACGCCTGTCTTGCCGCCGATGCTGCTGTCCGCCTGGGCCAGCAATGTGGTGGGAATCTGGACATAATCGATTCCCCGCAGATAGGTGGCCGCCGCATACCCTGTGATATCGCCCGTGACGCCTCCGCCCAGGGCCAGGAGCATGTCCTTACGGTCAAAGCCCTCCTCGATCAGGAAACGATAGATGTCCTTCACGGTATCCAGGGTCTTGCTCGCCTCCCCCTGGGGAAAGACATACTTCACCGCTTTCGCGCATTTTCCCTCCAGCAGCCGCAGCACCTCTTCCCCATAGAGCTCATCCACCTTGGAATCCGTAATGACACAGAGCTTCCTGGCTCCGCATTCCAGGGCGGCAAGCTCCTCCGGCAGTCCGCCGAAGCCCTTCGTGAACACGATATCGTAGCAGGGCTTTTTATTCAACAGAACAGACATTCTCTCAGACATTTCTTCTCCACCGTACCTCTCTGTCAGCAATACGCTTCCGCACAAGCCAAGTCCGCGGATGTACTATGTATTCAGCGGCATTTCAAAGGAATCATTGAAGATATCCTGGAAATCGCCGGATATGTCCACGCTGGCCGGAGTGATGATGAAAATATAATGGGATATCTTCTGAAGATTCCCCGCTATGGCAAAGCAGGATCCACTGGTGAAATCGATGATGCGCTGCGCTATATCCACATCCAGCCCTTCCAGGTTCAGCACCACTGTTCGGTTGGCCAGGAGCGTCTCCGTGATTTCCCTGGCGTCCTCCACGGATGTGGGCTTGATGACGCAGACTTCCATGCTGCTGCCGCCTGCCACCCGCCGGGAGGTGGACTGCTTAATCGGAGTAATCTTGCTGGAGGCCGAGGATTGCTTCCTCTGATATGACGACGACATGTGGTCATCCTCATAGTCCTCCATGTCCCTTATCTTGGAGGAGCTTCTCCTGGGAGGCGGAGCGGGCTCGTCATCTTCTTCGTCCAGATAGTCGTCATCATAGTACTCATCTTCTTCTTCAGGATTAATCTTCATATAGTTCAGGAATTTATCCATTACACCCATTCTCTCACACCACGCCTTTCGCTGTCTTCCCTATTCACCGTCGGGACTCTCTCTCCCCGAATATCCCTGTGCCTACCCTCACATATGTCGCACCCTCTTCTATCGCCACAGGATAATCGCCTGTCATGCCCATGGATAAGGCAGACATATTAACATTATCAATGTTTTTCCTCTCTATGTCAACAGATAATTGCTTCAATTTACGGAAAATTTGGCGATTCTCCTCTGCATCTTCCACAAAAGGGGCTATGGTCATCAGTCCCCGGATGTGCACGGCGGGCAGTTTCGCGATTTCCTCCACCAGCGAAACGGTTTCCGACAGACAGATGCCGAACTTGCTCTCCTCCCCGGCCACATTGACCTCGATCAGGATATCCGTCTCCACCTGGCGCTTCAGGGACTCCCTGCTGATCTCCTCCGCCAGCCGCAGGGAGTCCACACTGTGGATCAGATAAACCTTATCGACAATATATTTGACCTTGTTGCGCTGCAGGTGGCCGATCATATGCCAATGGATGTCCTTGGGCAGCAGCTCGTATTTCTCGGTCAGCT